>Ga0189284_100117_pt1:0-117500 | contig 120243 bp, 119 predicted proteins | sample N32C7minimetaG_FD_130314 | JGI IMG/M metagenome (GOLD analysis project Ga0189284, IMG submission 130314) | Marine microbial communities from the Costa Rica Dome - N32 C7 mini metaG | ecosystem: Environmental > Aquatic > Marine > Oceanic > Photic zone | place: Costa Rica: the Eastern...
GCACCTACGACGATCTCTGGCACGCCGTTGGGCATGTTTGTGATCTCTTTACTGACGAGGAGTGCTACAACTTCTTCAAGGCCGCGGGCTATGAAGCCGATTAAACGCAACACGCTCTAGAGCCTGCGCAGCAGTTCCGGCGTTGGCCAGGCATCGGCGGGCATCCCCAACCGCTCCTGTTCGGCCCTGACAGCGGCCCGTGTGCGTGCACCCAGGATACCGTCGATCCCGCCCACGTCATGGCCAAGCTGCGTCAGCCGCGTCTGCAAGGCGCGCATCTGGTTGCCATCCAGCCCCGGATCGGGATTGCCTGCGTTATAGACCGGCGCGCCCTCCAGCCGCGTGGCGAAATAGGCCGCGGTGGTGACGTAGACGAAGCTCTGGTTCCATTCGAACAGGACCGAGTAATTCGGATAGGCCATGAAGGCGGGGCCGTTGCGCCCCTGCGGCAACAGGATCGAGGCGCGCAGGTTGGTCGCGGGCAAGGCCCCGTTGCGCCCCCGCACCCCCATGCTCTGCCACTCCGACACCCGGCGCGTCGTCTCCAATCCGGTTTCGGACCAATCAAAATCGGCGGGCATATCCACCTCGACCAGCCAGGGCTGGTTCGGCTGCCAGCCCAACTCGCTCAGCAGGTTGGCCCCCGACAGCAGCGCATCGGGCGCCGAGTTCTGAAGATCCACCTGCCCGTCGCCATCGCCATCGACACCGCGTTCCAGGATATCCTCGGGCAGCATCTGCACCATGCCGATCTCGCCGGCCCATGCGCCCGTGGTGCGGCGCGGGTCCAGGTTTCCGTTCTCATAGAGGCGAAGGGCCGCAAAGACCTGCGGGCGGAACAGCTCGGGCCTGCGGCAATCATGCGCCAGCGTGACCAGCGAATTGACCGTGTTGTAATCGCCCTGGAAGGCCCCGAAATCGGTCTCGAACGCCCAGAAGGCCAGCAGTACGCCGCGGCTGACGCCATATTCCCGCTCCATCCGGTCAAAGACGTTGCGATAGCGTTCGGCGTTGCGGCGGCCATTATCCATGCGGTTCTGGCTGATCAGGCGGCGCGAGAATTCCACGAAGGGCGTGGCGAAGATGCCCTGCCGCCGGTCGGCCTGCAACGTCGCCTGATCCTGCTGCACGCCGCTGAAGAAGGCGTCGATGGCCTGCGCCGAATGGCCCCGTTGCGCCGCCTCCTGCCGCAATCCGTCGACAAAGCCGGAGAAACTGCCGCCGCATTGCTGTGCGTTGGCTGTGGTGGTCAGGGCAAGGCTGAAAAGCGCGGCAGAGATCAATCGCATGGGTCAAATCCTCAGGGTGTGAATCGCGGATCAGAGTAGCAGGCGGTCAGAACAGCACAACCACCCCCGTGAGGCCCAGGATCACCCACCAGACCCGCCACAACACGGCAATGGCCGCCTCGATCTCGGCCACGCCGATCTCACGCTCACCGCCCGCGTTCACGAACGGAAACTCCCGCATCTCGCCGTGGTAACTGCGCGGACCGGACAGCGCCACGTCCAGCACCCCGGCCATGGCCGCCTCGGGCCATCCGGCATTGGGCGAGCGATGCAGCCGCGCATCCTGAAGCGTCACGTCGACCGCGCGCGCCGACCAGAAGGCCAGCGCGATCAGCCCCGCCGTCAGCCGCGCGGGGATGTAGTTCAGCACATCGTCCAGCCTTGCCGCCGCCCAACCGAAGGCCTCATGCCGGGGCGTGCGATAGCCGATCATGCTGTCGGCGGTGTTGACGAGTTTGTAGATCAGGATCCCCGGCAGGCCCGCGACGAGAAACCAGAAGGCGGGCGCGACCACGCCATCGCTGAAGTTTTCCGCCGCGCTCTCGATTGCCGCCCGCGCCACGCCCGATTCGTCCAGCGCCGAGGTATCGCGCCCCACGATCATCGTCACCGCCCGCCGTCCAGGGTTCACGCCATAACGCAAGCCATCGGCCACGGCCCGCACATGCGTTACAAGCGAGCGCTGCGCCAGGAGGACCGCCGCCAGCAGTATCGACCAGAGCCAGCCAAGCGGCAGCGCCGCGATCAGCCAGCCCGCCAGTCCCGCAGCCAGCACCAGCGCGGCCAGCACCAGCGCACCCCGCGCCCGCGTCCCGTCATTGAACCTGGTGTCACACCAGCCAATCAGCCGCCCCATCAGAACCGCCGGATGCGCCACGCGGGACCAGAGCCATTTCGGCTCGCCCATGACCCCATCCAGCAGCAGTGCCGGGATCAGCAGGGCGGCACTCATGTCAGCGCGCTTTCCAGCCGGGTCCAATCGCCGGGGCCGGGCAGCCCAAGCCGCAGATACCTTTCTGAATAGGGGAAAATGCGGCTCCAGATATGGGCGCGGGCGAGGCGCACCTGCCAGGCGGCCGCGCTCTCGACATCATAAAGCCGGAACAGACCGGTGCCGCCGATCACTCGCGCCCCGGCCCGCGTCATCAGCCCGTCGAGCCGCAGCGCATCCCCCGCCAACCGCGCCCGCGTCGTCTCGGCCCACGCGGCATCGCGCAAGGCCGCAGCGCCCGTGGCCAAGGCAGGCCCCGACACCGCCCATGGCCCGATCATCTCGGAAAGCCGCGCAATCGTCTCGGCCGCCGCAATCGCAAAGCCAAGCCGCAGCCCCGCCAGCCCCCAGAACTTGCCGAAGCTCTTCAGCACGACCACACCGGGCCGCGCCGCCAGATGCACGAGGCTCGCCCCGGGCATCACGTCGCAGAAACTCTCGTCGATCACCGTCAGGGGATTGTCGCCAAGATCGCCCTCATCCCAGACCCGCCCATCGGGGTTGTTGGGATGCACGATGACCCGCGCGCCGCCGGTGCCCTCGCTCCAGCCCGCCGCGCGAAAGGCGGCGAGATGCTCGTTATAGGTGGGTGCGGTGATCTCGACCTTGCCCGGTGCCATCAGTGACGGAATCCGCGCGATCAGGGCCGAGGCACCGGGGGCGGCAAGCACCTCTGCCCTGGCAGGCACGCGCCAGAAGTCCCTTGCGGCCGCGTTCAATCCATTGAACGCACCCGCATCGGGCAGCGCGGTCCAGGCATCGTCAGGCAGGGCAGGGACCGGATAGGCCACCGGGTTGATCCCCGTCGACAGGTCCAGCCAGTTGGCCCGGACGCCGCCATAGGTCGCCACTGCCGCATCGATCCCGCCGCCATGATCGCGTGTCATTGTCATCGGCCCCCTGTCACCCGCCGACAGGGAAAGCCCATTTTCAGGCCGCCTGCAATGCCTCTCGGTCATGCGGCGCGGTCCAGTCGATCAGCGGGTTGATCGGGATGATCCGGTGCGGATTGATGCTGTCATGGCTGTAATGATAGTGCCGCACGATATGGTCGAAATGGATCGTGTCCGCGACACCGGGCCATTGATAAAGCTCCCGCGCATAGCCCCAGAGGCTTGGATAGTCGATCAGCCGCCGCCGGTTGCACTTGAAATGCAGGTGATAGACCGCGTCGAACCGGGCCAGCGTGGTGAACAGCCGCCAATCCGCCTCGGTGATCCGCGCGCCAGTCAGGTAGCGGTATTCCGACAGGATGCTTTCGACCCAGTCGAGCGCGTCGAAAAGCGCATGGACCGCCGTGTCATAGGCCGCTTGCGTGGTGGCGAAGCCCGCCTTGTAGACGCCATTGTTGATGTCGTCATAGACGCGGGCGTTGACCCGTCCGATCCGGGGCCGCAGCGCCTCGGGGTGGAAATCCTGGGTGTCGCCGGTGATGCCGTCAAAAGCCGAATTGAACATGCGGATGATCTCGGCGCTCTCGTTCGACACGATGGTGCCGCGCGCCTTGTCCCACAGCACCGGCACCGTCACCCGCGTCGTCACATCCGGGTCGGCCTTCAGGTAGATCTCGCGCAGGTAGCGCGCGCCAAAGAGGTCATCGCCCGTCGCGCCGGGGAAATCCTCGGCAAAGGTCCAGCCCTCGCCCAACATATCCGGGTGCACGACCGAGATGCCGATATGATCCTTGAGCCCCTTGAGGGCGCGGAAGATCATGGTGCGGTTCGCCCAGGGGCAGGCATGGCTGACATAGAGGTGATAGCGCCCGCTCTCGGCCTTGAACCCGCCCTCGCCGGAAGGCCCCGCGCTGCCATCGGCGGTCACCCAGTTGCGGAACTGGGACTCCTGCCGCTTGAACGCGCCGTCGGTCGCATCCGTATCATACCATTGATCCTGCCAGGTGCCGTCTACCAGTAATCCCATGTCATACGCTCCCTTATCTGTTGCCAAACAGATAGGCGCTGCGCGGGCGCGGTCAAACGCCTTTCACCGCAGGGTTGTCGTGCGTAGTCGCGCAGGTCAGGCCGCGTCGCGGTGGCGGGCGCGGAATTTCTCGGCCTTGGCGCGGTTGCCGCAGCGCGCCATCGAACACCAGCGCCGCCCGACACCGCGCCCCTGGTCCAGGAACAGATGCGTGCAGCGGCGGCATTCGCGCAGCCGCGTGAACTGGTCCGAGCGCATCAGGTCGTCCATCGACAGCACCAGCCGGTCCAGCGGCGTGGCTTCGGGTCCGGGCGCGGTAATCAACCCCTCGCGGGTGATGCGCAGCTCTGCCTCGCCGATCACGCGGCGCAATTCCGTGTCCAGGAACAGATGCTCCTCGCGCCCCGGATCGCGCCCTGCGGCCAACGCGGAAAACACGGCATAGGCCGATTCGCGCAAGCGCAGCATCGCATCCAGCTGCCGTGCCGGGATATCGGCCGGCATGTCGATGCCCGACGCGACCAGCACCCCCCGCAATTCCTGCGCATCGGCAAAACTGTCCTCGCCACGCGATTTGCCGTCATCGCTGACCGTGTTCAGAAATTCGAGAAACGGATGCCCGGCACCCGGTTCAGCGCGCGACGCTGCTCTTGTCATGGAAAGCTGCCCTTGGTGGTCTTCTTGCTCTTCACATATCTGTAACCAACCGGGATCAGAATCACGAGGGTGACGCGACGAAAAACCCCCTGACAGGCGGCGCTTCGCCGATGTCATGACCTGTGGCCCATATGCCGCGTGCTGCATTGCGGCGGGGCGGCCCGAGTTGACCGAATCTGCCACCGCCCCATCTTTCCTCTTAACGACTGCCAAGGATGCCCCCGATGTCCGAAGAATACCTGCCCAAGGAGGTCCTCGACGGCCTGCACGCCGCCCGCCGCAAGGCCGAGCGCAAGCGCAGCCGCCGGTCCGTGCATATCGGCGACGATGTCTACCCGATCCTGACCTTTGCCAATGACGGCTTTGCGCTGGATGCCGAACACGCGCCGCAACTGCGCGGGCTGGTCGATATCTACGAGGGGCCGCGCCACCTCTACCAGGCCCTGATCGTCGCGTCCGAGCTGCATGGCGACGTGATGCGCTATGAATTCAAGCGCAACACCGCCGCCGCCGACCGTGCGGCGCTGGATTTCTACCAGGAAACCGAGGCTCCCATCGCACTTCTGGACAGCTCGAAACCCTGAAATTGGCCTTTGCATTCCGGTGCGGCTAGGGTCTATCAGCGCCAAAAGCGCGCCCCACGACCGGGGCGCGCGTTGTCATGTCTTGCGAGGTGCCGCCATGATCCAGACCCCCTATCTGCTGTTCCTGGGCGATGCGCCCGACCAATTGGCCGCCAAGGTGGCGCAAGGCATACGCGACTGGCGCCCCGACAACGCGGTCGGCCAGTTCCGGATGGAGGGCTGCAAGGCCAGCGTCGGGCTTGACGACATGGACCTCACCCAGGCGAAGGCCGCCGGTGCGAAAACCCTGGTGATCGGCGTCGCCAACCGGGGCGGCAAAATCTCGCAGGCGTGGAAGAAGGTGCTGGTGCAGGCGCTGGAGGAGGGGTTCGACCTCGCCAGCGGTTTGCACAACCTGTTGCGCAACGAACCCGACCTTGTCGCCGTGGCCGAGGCCTGCGGGCGAGCGTTGCATGACGTGCGGGTGCCGGAGGTGGAGTATCCCATCGCGGGTGGCGTCAAACGCACCGGCAAGCGCTGCCTCGCCGTGGGCACCGATTGTTCGGTCGGCAAGATGTATACCAGCCTCGCCGTGGACAAGGTGATGAAGGAACGCGGCCTGAAATCGACCTTCCGCGCCACCGGCCAGACGGGCATCCTGATCACCGGCAACGGCGTGCCGCTGGATGCCGTCGTCGCAGATTTCATGGCCGGGGCCGTCGAATGGCTGACGCCTGACAACGACCCCGATCACTGGGACCATATCGAAGGGCAGGGCAGCCTGTTCCACGTTTCCTATTCCGGCGTGACCATGGCCCTGATCCATGGCGGTCAGCCCGATGCGCTGATCCTCAGCCATGAGCCGACCCGCCCCCATATGCGCGGCCTGCCCGATTACGCCCTGCCCTCGCTGGAAACCCTGCGCGACACCGCCCTGCCGCTGGCGCGCATCGCCAACCCGGCCTGCCAGGTGGTCGGCATCTCGGTCAACACCGCCGCGATGGATGAGGAGGAGGCGCTTGCCTGCCTCGCCGAGATCGAGGGGCGGATGGGCCTACCCACCGTCGATCCGTTCCGGCAAGGCGCCGAACGTCTGGCCGACGCGCTGGAGGCGCTATGATCTCGGTCACGCGCGACACGTTCCGGCTGGCCGAGGTCTTCACCATCGCGCGCGGATCGCGGACCGAGGCGCAGGTGCTGACCGTGCGCGCCTTCCAGGATGGCGTGATGGGATGGGCCGAATGTGTTCCTTACGCGCGCTATGGCGAGACCCTGGACAGCGTCACCGCCCAGATCGAGGGGTTGGCACAGGGCATCCACCGTCAGGATCTGCAAGACGCCCTGCCCGCAGGCGCCGCCCGCAACGCGGTGGATTGCGCTTTGTGGGATCTGGCGGGCAAGTTGACGGGGGCACCGGTCTGGCAACTGGCGGGCCTTGCGAAACCGCGCCCGCAGATCACCGCCTTTACACTGTCGCTGGACAGCCCCGAAAACATGCGCGCGGCGGCGGCGAAACATGCGCACCGGCCCCTCCTGAAGATCAAGCTCGGCACGCCCGACGACATGCCCCGGCTTGAGGCCGTGCGCGAAGGTGCCCCCGACGCGCGCATAATCGTCGATGCGAACGAGGGCTGGACGGCGGATGTCTATTCCGACCTCGCGCCGCACCTCCTGCGCCTCGGGGTGCAGATGGTCGAACAACCTTTGCCCGCCGGGGACGACGCCATGCTGGCCGAGATCGAGCGTCCGCTGCCCGTTTGCGCCGACGAATCCTGCCACGACCGCGCCAGCCTGCCCGACCTCAAGGGCAAATATGACATGGTGAACATCAAGCTCGACAAGACCGGTGGGCTGACCGAGGCGCTGGCGCTCCGCGACGCCGCGCGGGCGGCGGGCTATCAGGTCATGGTCGGCTGCATGATCGGATCAAGCCTCGCGATGGCCCCGGCGGTCCTGGTGGCGCAAGGGGCCGAGGTGACGGATCTGGACGGGCCGCTTCTGCTGGCCGAGGATCGGGGCCATCCGCTGACGTTCGACGCCGGCGGTGTGCATCCGGCAAGCTCGGAACTGTGGGGCTGAGTGGCGCGGGCGCTCGGTCGACCGAGCGCACAAGCGGCCCGTCGACGGGCCGCACCACCGCAATTCGGTCCCGTCACCGTCCCAACTGCACCAGCAAACGCGCGGCATCCAGCAGGCCCGCGCGGGTGCGCCTGCCTCTCGGAGTCAGATCTCGCGGATCGGGGCCGACCGGCGGCTTGATTTCTGACATTGTTGTCAGGAATACCGGACAAACCTGTCAAAACGTAAACGCTTGACCCCGTTCGCGCCCTGCCCGATGACAGGCCGAGCCGCAGCGAAAAGGAGCCCGCGCCATGCCCCGCACCGTCTATGTGAACGGAGAGTATCTGCCCGAGACCGAGGCCAGGGTCTCGATCTTCGACCGCGGCTTTCTCTTTGCCGATGGCGTCTATGAAGTGACCTCGGTTCTGGACGGAAAACTGATTGATTTCGACGGCCATGCGGCGCGGTTGCAGCGGTCCCTGGGTGAACTTCAGATGGCCAGTCCGGTCACCAGGGAGGCGCTTCTGGAAATCCACCGCGAATTGGTGCGCAGGAATGACATCACCGACGGATTGATCTACCTTCAGGTCACGCGCGGCTCGGATGGCGACCGCGATTTCGTCTTTCCTGCGGAGGACACGCCCCCTACTATCGTCTTGTTTACGCAAGACAAACCGGGGCTGGCGGACAATCCCGCGGCAAGGACCGGCATCAAGATCATCTCGATCGAGGATCAACGTTGGGCCCGGCGCGATATCAAGACGGTGCAGCTTCTCTACCCCTCGATGGGCAAGATGATGGCCAAGGCGGCGGGCTGTGACGATGCCTGGATGGTCGAGGACGGGTTCGTCACGGAAGGAACCTCGAACAACGCCTATATCGTGACACAGGACGGCACCATCGTGACCCGGCAGCTGTCCAACGACATCCTGCACGGCATCACCCGCGCCGCCGTGTTGCGCTTTGCCCGCGAGGCGCAGATCAGGGTCGAGGAACGGCCCTTCACCATTGAAGAGGCGCAAGCCGCGCGGGAGGCGTTCATCACCTCCGCCTCGGCCTTCGTCATGCCCGTGGTCGAGATCGACGGAAAATCCGTAAGTGACGGGAATGTCGGGAAAATGGCCACGCGCATCCGCGAGATTTACCTTGAGGAAATGCGCAAGGCGGCGGTCTGAACGCCACCTTGCCGCTTTGATTCAAACCCCGAAGGCGACCGTATTCCATTGCGCGTCAATGGTGAGATCGGGGATATCCGCCGCCGTCAGTGAGGCCAGTTCGGCCACGACAATGCCATCCACTGCAACCGCAAGAGATTGATCGGCCGTGCCGGTGCCGCGTTCTTCGAAGGTGATTTCGGGAGGCACGGATGGATCACCGCCGCCCCGAACCCGGACCGCCAGAACATCGCTGTCCGGGTCGAAGGCCGAGACCTGGACCGGGTCGAACGGCGCATTGCCCGGCCCGATACGCAGCTCGTCCGTCGCCTGGCTGGACTCACTCAGGTCGACGATGTCTCCTTCGCTTGTATGGATGATGTCACTGCCTTCGCCGCCGATCAGGGTGTCCGGGGCGGCTGTGGAGCCTGTCGACATGTCCTCATCCCCCCTCAGGGTGTCATTGCCCGCACCACCGTCGATGAAGTCTGCACCGCGGCCGCCATCGAGCCGGTCATTGCCGTCACCGCCATTGAGCGTGTCGTCGCCACCCTGGCCGCGCATCAGGTCGTTTCCATCGCCGCCGCTCAGCGTGTCTTCGCCACCCGAGCCGTTCATGGTGTCGTTACCGTCGCCACCCTCCAGCACGTTATTGCCGTTGCGACCCTGCAAGAAATCATCGCCGCCATTTCCGACGAGGCTGTCATCGCCGCGCCCGCCATCCAGGTAATCGTCGCCGTTGTCACCGATCAGCGTGTCATTGCCGCCGAACACATCGCGCACATAGTCGCCGTCATCGGTGGAGAGCCCGTCCTGCGTCCCGGCATAAAGCAGGTCGTCGCCGTCGCCGCCCAGGACACTGTCGGTGCCCGTTCCGCCAACCAGCGTGTCGGTGCCGGCCCCGGCAAAAAGCGTGTCATTCTGTCCACCGCCGTGCAGGCTGTCATCGCCGTCATTTCCCGCCAGCAGGTCATTGTTGCCTTGCCCGTTCAGCGTGTCATCGCCGTCTCCGCCGCGCATATCGTCATTGCCGCCCGAGCCGTCCATCAGGTCGTCGCCCGCGCCGCCCTCGATCCGGTCGGAGTCGGGCCCGCCCCAGAGGTAGTCATCACCCTCGCCGCCAACGAGCGTGTCCTTGCCGCCCGCGCCGCGGATATCGTCATTGCCGAAACCGCCATCCAGCAGGTCATCGCCATCCATGCCGCGCAGATTGTCAAAGCCACGCTGGCCGCTGAGGGTGTCGTCGCCATCCTGGCCGGTCAGGTAGTCGGCCCCGTCGCCGCCATTCACGATATCATCCAGCAGAGATCCGGTGACCGTGTCATTGCCGTCGCCGGCGAAGACGGTGCCTTCCCCGCCTTGGAGAGTGACCGAGTCGTCGCTGTCGGTCAGGAAAAAACCGGTTGAATTGCCGCCGCCTGAGCCGCCGCCGCCCCCTTCGGAGCCGTCACCGGACGGGGCCGGTTCCTCGGAATCGGAGCCTCCGTCATCGAAAAGAAACGCCAGGCCCAGAAGCGCCAGAATCGGCAACAGGACAAGCTCACCACCCATCACGAAAACCCCCAAAGAAAACTCTTGCAATCTGAGGAGGTTAACAGAGCATTAACGGTTTGCCATATCGAAACGGGAAACAATTGTCGTGGACTGTTTCCCCAGACGACAGGGTTGCGCTCGGTCGACCGAGCGCTCGTACGGCCCGTCGCCGGGCCGCGCGCGCCCCATATCAGGCCGCCGGTTTGCGGCTTCTGCGGCGGCGATTGCCGGACGGCGCGCCCACCCCCGCGGGTTTGCCCTGGGGCCGCCCGCCGCGACGCCCACCGCCCCCGCGCGTGGGCTTGTCAACCTTGACCTCTTCCGGCTTGCGCCCGCTGGCGACCGGAATGTCCTTCTTCATGACCTTCTCGATCTGGTTCAGCAGGCCGATCTCCTCGGCGCAGCAGAACGCGATCGCCTCGCCGTCCTTGCCGGCCCGCGCGGTACGGCCGATGCGGTGGACGTAGTTGTCGGGGACCTCCGGCAGGTCGTAATTATAGACCGTGCGCACATCCGGGATGTCGATGCCGCGCGCGGCCACATCGGTGGCGACGAGGATCTTGACCGACCCCTCGCGGAACCCCTTGATGGCGCGGTCGCGCTGGTTCTGGCTCTTGTTGCCATGGATCGAGGCGGCGTTGTAGCCATCCTTGACCAGCCCCTTCATCAGCTTCTCGGCCCCGTGCTTGGTGCGGGAGAAGACGAGGGACAGCGTGTCGGGGTGACGGTCCAGCAATTCGCGCAGCTTGACCGGCTTTTCGGTCTTGGGAACGAAATGCAAGCATTGCGTTACCTTGTCCGCAGGTTTGCCGGGAGGGGCGACCTGCACCCGGCGCGGGTTGGTCAGGTAGGCGGCGCTCAACTCCTCCATCTGTTTCGGCATGGTGGCCGAGAACAGCATGGTCTGGCGCGGCGTGCCCAGTTCCGGCGCGATCCGGCGCAGCGCGTGGATAAAGCCCATGTCGAGCATCTGGTCGGCCTCGTCCAGCACCAGGAATTTCGCCTGGTCCAACCGCACGGCGCGGCGGTCCATCAGGTCGATCAGGCGCCCCGGCGTGGCGACGAGGATGTCGATGCCACGGGCCAGGAACCGGATCTGGTTGTTGATGGACTGCCCGCCCACCACGGTGCCGACCTTGAGCCTGGAGCCCTTGACGTAAAGCTTCAGGTTCTCGGCGATCTGGTTCACCAGCTCCCGCGTGGGGGCCAGGATCAGCGCCTTGACGCATTTCGGGTCGGGGCGGCCAGGATCGTTCAGCAGCATCTCGGCCAGCGGCAGGCCGAAGGCCGCGGTCTTGCCGGTGCCGGTCTGGGCCAGACCCATGACGTCATGACCGTCCAGCGCCAGCGGGATGGCCTGGTTCTGGATCGGGGTGGGTTGGTCGTAACCGGCCTGTTTGATGGCGGTCAGAAGGGTCGGCGAGAGGCCGAGCATGTCGAAGTCGAACAAATCTATTCCTTTCCGGCGCGAGGTCGCGCGCGGGGTGTGTAACTGCATTGCCCCGGCAGGCGCCGGAGCCGCGAAGGGTGCGGCCAGGGTCTCGACAAACGGGCGTATCCCGCTGGTCCGTCCGGGCCGTCAGACCCTGCGTGATGGGGACTGGGGGAATTTCGGGGCCTGACTGCGCCGATCAACGGCGCGCATGCTCACGCGGCAGGGCAGGCTTGGCGCAACACATGTGTGCAAACGCAGCATAAGTCAAGGCTCTTGCCCTTTCCCTTCGTCGCGCACTGGCATATGAGGCGCCTAATCCCTGACGAGAAGGAGCAGGACCATGGGTTACAAAGTTGTCGTCGTCGGCGCCACGGGCAATGTGGGCCGCGAAATGCTGAACATTCTGGCCGAACGCCAATTCCCGGTCGACGAGATCGCGGCGCTGGCCTCGCGCAGGTCTCTGGGCACCGAGGTGTCCTTTGGCGATCAGACGCTCAAAACCAAGGACCTGGACCAGTTCGACTTCACCGGGTGGGATGTCGCGCTCTTTGCCATCGGTTCGGACGCGACCAAGCAATACGCCCCCAAGGCGGCCAAGGCGGGCTGCATCGTGATCGACAACTCGTCGCTCTACCGCTACGATCCCGACGTGCCGCTGGTGGTTCCGGAAGTGAACCCCGAGGCGGTTGATGGCTATGCCAAGAAGAACATCATCGCGAACCCCAATTGCTCGACCGCGCAGATGGTGGTGGCGCTGAAGCCCTTGCATGACCGGGCGAAGATCAAGCGGGTGGTGGTTTCGACCTACCAGTCGGTTTCCGGCTCGGGGAAAGAGGCGATTGACGAGCTGTGGGACCAGACCAAGGGCATGTATGTGCCAGGCCAGGAGAGGGCGCCGTCGGTCTACCCCAAGCAGATCGCCTTCAACGTGATTCCGCATATCGACGTGTTCATGGAGGACGGCCAGACCAAGGAAGAATGGAAGATGGTGGTCGAGACGAAGAAGATCGTCGATCCCTCCATCAAGGTGACGGCCACCTGCGTGCGAGTGCCGGTCTTTGTCGGTCATGCCGAGGCGATCAATATCGAATTCGAGGAGTTCCTGGACGAGGAAGAGGCCCGCGACATCCTGCGCACGGCCCCCGGTATCCTGGTGGTCGATAAGCGCGAGGATGGCGGTTATGTCACGCCCGTGGAATGCGTCGGCGATTTCGCCACTTTCATCAGCCGCATCCGCCAGGATTCGACCATCGAGAACGGGCTGAATATCTGGTGCGTCAGCGACAACCTGCGCAAGGGCGCGGCCCTGAACGCGGTGCAGATCGCCGAGACGCTTGGCAACCGGGTGCTGAAGAAGGGCTGACCGTTTCGGGGCGATTGCTGCGTCCGTCGAAAAAAAGACCGCCCGGCCAAGGATCGGGCGGTCCTGTCCGTCATATGCTATAGTCGACACCGGACACCCGGACCTTCGCCCTTATTTCGGGCGCAAGTCGGGGCTGATGCTGTCTGAACCCATATGAAGGATATTTATTGCAATGAAACGACTTCTCTTGACCACGGCGATTTGCGCCAGCCTCCCCTTCGCCGCGCAGGCGGATGAATTCCTTGTCCGCGCCGACGTGACCGAAGCGACCGTGTTTCTCGGCGGCGTGACCGAGATCGTGCGCGAGGTCAGCCTGACCGTTCCGCAAGGCGACCATGATGTGTTGCTGGCGCTGCCCTCGGGCGTGCAGTTGCAGCGCGCGGATATCGCGGGCACTGGCCCCGTGACCCTGGGCAGCTACAGCGTCGAGACCGCGCATCCGATCGAGGAAGGCGCGCTGGACGGGCCGGACGTCGCCGCGGCCCGCGCGCGGGTCGAAGACCTGGAGGACGAGGTCGACGCGGTGAATGCCCGCATTGCCGAGGCCGGGGCCGCCGTCCAGGCCGCCGCCCTGCAACGCGCCTATCTGCAAAGCGTGACCGCTGGCGGCGACAACGCGGCGCCGTTTCCGACCGAACCCGAGCTGTTGGGCCAGATGCTGACCACGCTCGGCACCCAGATGGCCAATGTCGCCGAGGCCGCGCGACTGGCCGAAGAGGAACAGACCGCGCTGCGCGAAGAGCTTGCCGAGGTGAATACCGACCTCAATGCCGCGCGCACCGCGCTGAACGAGCTCTACCCGTTCGGCACCTCGGTGACGGTCATGCGCGTGCCCGTCAGCGCCGAGGCCGAGGCCGATGTGACCCTGACGCTCAGCCATTTCTCGACCGCCGCCACTTGGTCGCCGGTCTACACGCTGCGGCTGGACAGCACGGCGGAGGAGCTGGCCGTGGAACGCGCCGTCACGCTGCAACTCACCGGCAATGAACGCTGGCACGATGTGGGGGTCTCGGTCTCGACCGCCGATCCGGGGCGTGAGCGCGCGCCGAGCGATCTGAGCCCGCAACCGGCCCGCATCCACCCGCCCGAGACTGAGGAAAGCCGGGGCGTCGGTTTCGGCATTGTCCAGCTCGGCAATGGCAATGCGGGTGGTTTCAACACCACGCTGGCAAGGCCCTCTCCGGCCCCGGCGGCCGATATGGCCCCGGTGGAGGTGCAGGCCGTGGGGGCCTCGCTGACCTACAGGCTGCCCGGTGCGGTGACGATCACGCCGCGCGACAGCAGCCGCCAGCCGCTGGATACGCTGAGCTTCGATGTCGACCTGACCAACCGCGCCGTGCCACGCCATGACGCCACCGCCTTCCTTGTGGCCGAGGTCGAGAATGACAGCGGCGAGGCGCTCCTCTCGGGCAACGCGGCTTTCTACCGCGATGGTGAGTTGTTGGGCGAGGCACAGCTTGGCTTTCTTGCCGACGGGGCCGAGACCGACCTGGCCTTCGGCGCGCTGGATCACCTGCAACTTGAGTGGCGCGATCTGTCCCGCGACGAGGGGCAGACCGGGATTTTCACCAGTGACGACACGCAAGTGCGCGCGGTCGAGTTCTCGGTCGAGAACACCTCGGACGAGGCCGAGGAGGTGCGCCTGCTCTATGCCGTGCCCTTTGCCGAACAAGAGGAGTTGGAGCTTGACCTCGACCTGAGTGTCACGCCGGACGAACGCGATGTGGACGGCCAGCGCGGGGTGCATGCCTGGGAGCTGACGCTGGAGCCCGGCGAGACCCGGACGATCCGCATGGATGTGGAGTTCTCCTGGCCCGAGGGCGAGGTGCTGGACTGGCGGCCCTGATCCGGGGTGAGGGTCAGGAGTCGCCCTGGCCCTCCTCCACGATATCCTGAAGGTTCATCAGCCCGGCCTCGTAATCGGGGCCGACCAGCCGATCCATCATCAGCCCCATCCAGCGCCCGATCGGGTTCATCCCCATATCGACATCAAGGCCCCAGGTAACCTGCGTGCCGCCCCCGACATCCGCCAGGTCGATCCAGGCATCGGCGGTGCCCATATCGCCGAAATCGAGCAGCGTCTCGACGCGTTCATTCTCGATGCTCTCAACGATCTCCTGGCGGCCATTACCGACCGTATCGACATCCGATCGCCAGACCATGGTGTTGCCGACGCCTTCCTCGGGGCCCTCGAACGTGACCTCCATATCCGGGTCGCGCACCGTCCAGGGCGACCATTCGGTGCCGCTTTGCAGCGAGTTCACGAAAGGAAACACCTCCTCGGGCGGGGCGTTGATGGTGACCTGGCGTTCGACGATGACATGGCGCGGCAGCAGGTAGGAGACGGCGACGAAGATCGCGATCACGATGAACAGGCCGAGGGCAATCCGTTTGAGCATACGCATGGGGGACACCTTTCGCGGGTTCCGGTGGCACGAACGTAGCACGGTTCGCGGGTTTGCAGGAACAGCGGTGGGTCAGAACGGTTCGATCAGGTCGAAATCGTCATCGTCGGGCGGCAGGGGGCATCGGGTCGCGCGCATGGGATCGAGGATGCGGGCGGCCAGCTTGTGCTGGCTGTGGCCGGGGAAGGGGCGGCCAAAGCGGCGCATCAGGTCGCTATAGGCAAAGCCAAGCTCGGATGCCTTGCATATCCGTTTGCCGCCCGGTGAGGTGGCCAGGACCAGCCCGCCGCCCGCCTCGCGCAGGCGGTAGCTGTGGACGGCCAGGCGCGTCTGCAAATCCTCCCACCCCGTGGCGGCGGCAAGATCGCGGGCGAGGAGCGTCCGCAAGGGGGCGAGGAGCCGCTCCTCCGCCCTGACGGGCGTCCTCGCCCTTCCCCGGGTCCGGGCGATTTCGGCCTTGAGGGCGCGGGTCATGACCGACGCCAGGTCGCAGCCTTCGGCATCGGCCAGCGCATGGAGATCGGCCAGCAATGGCTGGTCAAGCCTGAGTTTAACGTCACCACTGATCATGGCGGGAACTCTGTCGCGCAGCCGGTTAAGGCGCGGTTAAAACCGCTCCGCCCGCAGCACGTCGCAATCTGTCACGCTGACCACGCCGATATGGCGCTCGACCACCTTGAAGGCGGCTTCCAGCAGCGGGTCGAGCTTTTCGGGGCGGATCAGGCAGACGACGCAGGACATGCCGCCCGCGCGGCTGACCTGTCCGGCGCGGCTCCAGGCCCCCGACCGGCCCGATCCGCCGCGCACCGGCAGGACGGTGAACCCGGTCACGCCCGCGCCTTCCAGCGCGTCGGTCAGCCGCTTCTCCATCACCGCCTCGATGATGATCTCCACCCGTTTTGCCTTGTGGGTCTGCATGGGGTCAGCCTCCGGTCGCGATGCGGGCAATGGCCAGGTAGATCGGTATGCCCAGGGTCAGGTTGAAGGGGAATGTCACGCCAAGCGAGAGCGTCAGGTAGATCGACGGGTTCGCCTCGGGCAGGGCCACGCGCATCGCCGCCGGAACCGCGATATACGAGGCCGAGGCCGCCAATATCATGAACAGTGACACGCCGCCCGCCGACAGCCCGATCAGCAAGCCCGCCGCAAGGCCCGCGAGACTGCCGATCAGCGGCATGACCACGCCGAACAGCAACAGCCCCGGCGTCAGCAGGCGCGCCGATTGCCGCAAGCCCCGCCCCGCGACCAGCCCCATATCCAGCAGGAACAGGCACAACACGCCCAGGAACGGCGCCACGATGAAGCTTTCGATTTGCGCCAGCCCGTCGGCCCCCGTGATCCAGCCGATGAGGAACGCGCCCACCAGGAGGACGATGGAGCCATTGAGCATCACCTCGCGCATCAGCTCGCCATCCATCGCGCGGCTCGCGCCGCTTCGCGCGATCAGCCAGAGCGCCGAGAGGATCGCGGGGGCCTCCATCACGGCGGCGACGGCGACCATGTAGCCCTCGCCCTCCAGCCCCGCCGAAGTCAGCACAGACGACCCGGCCACGAAGGTCACGATCGAGATCGAGCCGTAATGCGCCGCCACTGCCGCCGCATCGACCGTGTCCAGCCCGGACATCACGCGCAACAGCCCGAAGGCGACGACCGGGATGGAGAAGGACAGCACCAGCCCCGCGACCAGCGACAGGATCAGCGTCTGGTCGATGCCATGCGCCGCCACGCTGGCCCCGCCCTTGAAGCCGATGGCGAAGAGCAGGTAGAGCGACAGGCCCTTGGCCACGGCCTCGGGCACACTGAGGTCCGAGCGCGCATAGGCCGCGGCAAGCCCCAATACGAATGACAGGATGATCGGCGACAGCAGGTTATCCGCCGCCAGCGACAGGATCGCGTCCATTTCCCTCCCCTTCAAGCCCAGGTCGGACCGGTCCCCCCGGACCCCGACGGCTGCGGGACGGAAATACCTTACACTTTCACGAAGGAATTAGCGTCGGGATCATACATTTCCAAGACCCCGCTGGAGATTTCCTTCCACAGCCCATGCAGGCTGAGACGGTCTTCCTTCACCGCCTCGGCGACGAAGGGAAAGCTCATCAGGTTGTCCAGTGACACCAGCACGCCCTTCTTCTCCAGCGCGGTCTGGCGTTCGGCCTTGTCGGTGATCTCGGCGGTGTCCTCGCAGGCAGGGCGCAGGATATCCATCCAGCGGCCCACGAAGCTCTCCTTTTCCTCAAGCTCGGGCGCGTTTCCCGACACCATGTCGATGCAGCCCTGCACCCCGCCGCAGCGGGAATGGCCGAGCACCAGGATATTGGAGACCTTCAGCGCCTTGACCGCGTATTCCACCGCTGCCGAGGTGCCGTGGTGGTCGCCATCGGGCTCATAGGGCGGGACCAGGTTGGCGATGTTGCGGTGGATGAAGAACTCACCCGTTTCCGCGCCGAAGATCGAGGTGACATGCACCCGGCTGTCGCAGCAGGAAATCACCATGGCGCGCGGGCGCTGGCCTTCCTCGGCCAGACGCTGGAACCAGGCGTGGTTCTCGGCATAGGTGGTGGCCTTCCATGCCTGGTAGCGGCGAATGAGGTAGGCGGGCAGCGGCGAGACATGCGACATCGGGGGACCTCTTCCCTGTTGACTGAACCCTTCGGATACTAGGCATTCCATGTAATTTCGAGCCTTTTCTTGGCGCGGCCTCAACGCTTTCTTCAACATGCGCGGCGATGGTGACGGCATCCGTGGGGGCGGAAGTGGAGTGGATGATGAAGCGGCCCGTAACAGTATTGAAACCGGAGGAACCCGCGCGGTTCAATCCCGACCGGCTGGAACGCCTTTGCGATGAGATCGGAGAGCTGCGCGCCGAACATGAGGTTGCGCGCGCCTTGGAGGACCTGACCGCGCAGCTGGACAAGGTCGCGCAGATCGACCCGATATCGGATGCCGACCGATTGGCCCGCGTGCTGCGGGCGCTGGTCGCGACCTCGGACCATATCGGCATGGCGACGCTGGCCCGCGTGGGGCGCGACGTGCTGGCCTGTCTGCACCGGGCCGATGTCGTGGCCCTCATGTCCACCCATGCAAGGCTGATGCGGGTGGGCGACCGGTCGATCCGCGCAATCTGGGATCTGGAGGATCTGTCGGGCTGAGGGCCGGGGGCCCACCCGGTGTTGGAGGATCACACGCCGTAGCGCGCCGATCCGGCTTGCAGTGGCCGCTCGTGTCGTTAGGCTGTCGCCGAATACCCAACCTGACGGACCGTGATGAGCCCCCGATTTTCCCCCGCCACCTCCGATGCCATTCCATTAACCCCGCTTGCGCCCGACGCGCTGGCCCCGCATCTGGACAGGCTGTCCGATGCCGCGCGCGCCTGGGTCGGGGCGCAGGGGTTTGCGGCCGATCTTGGTCAGACCTACGCCTATCCCGGCCCCGAGGGGGGCATTGCGGGCGTTCTGGCGGGACGCGGGACCGAGGAAGCGCGCGCCCGCAAGCGCTTCGCCCTGGGGGCCGCGATCGCCGGATTGCCGGAGGGGCTCTACCAACTGGAACAGGGCCTTCCACAGGCCGAGGCCGAGGAGGCCGCCCTTGGCTACCTGCTGGCCTGCTACCGTTTCGACCGCTACAGGTCCAACCCCGCGGCGAAGGCCGCGCTGGTCGGCCCCGAAGGGGTCGATACCGCGCTGCTGGAGCACATGGCGGCGGGCGAATACCTGACCCGCGACCTGATCAACACGCCGACCTCGGATATGGGGCCGGACCAGCTCGAGGCCGCCGCGCGGACGCTGGCAAAGGATCACGGCGCGACGGTCTCGGTGATTGCGGGCGACGATCTGCTCGACCAGAACTTTCCGATGATCCACGCCGTTGGCCGCGCCTCGGCCTCGGCCCCGCGTCTCATTGACATGGCTTGGGGCAGCGAGGGGCCGGCGCTGGTGCTGGTCGGCAAGGGGGTCTGTTTCGACACCGGCGGTCTGAACCTCAAGCCGGGGTCGTCGATGGGGCTGATGAAGAAGGACATGGGTGGCTCCGCCACTGTCCTCGGCCTCGCGCGGATGATCATGGGGGCGGGCCTGCCGCTGCGCCTGCGGGTGCTGATCCCGGCGGTGGAGAACAGCGTTGCGGGCAATGCCTTCCGCCCCGGCGATATCCTGACCGCGCGCAACGGGCTGACGGTCGAGATCAACAATACCGACGCGGAAGGCCGTCTGGTGCTGGCCGACGCGCTGGCGCTGGCGGCGGAAACCCCGCCTGATCTGATGATCTGCATGGCGACGCTGACCGGCGCCGCAAGGGTGGCGGTCGGGCCGGACCTCGCCCCGTTCTACACCGATGACGATGCGCTGGCCGAGGCGTTGATGACGGCAGGGCGGGCGCAGTCCGATCCGCTCTGGCGGATGCCGTTCCACGCGCCCTACGAGGCGATGATCGAACCGGGGATCGCCGACCTGGACAATGCGCCCAAGGGGGGATTCGCGGGCTCCATCACGGCGGCGCTGTTCCTGCGGCGCTTCGCGCAAGGCACCCCGCGTTTCGCGCATTTCGACATCTACGGCTGGCAGCCCGACGCGGCCCCCGCCCGGCCCAAGGGTGGTGCCGGGCAGGCGGCGCGCGCCATCTTCGCGGCATTGCGCCAGGGTATCGGGTCATGAGCGACCCGCGCGTCACCCCGTCGAATGGCCGTGTCGCCCATGTCTCGCTGAAAGGCGAGGTCGAGGCCGAGCGCTTTGTAGAAGGCCGCCGCCTGATGGTGCAGCAGCCGATGGCCAACATCACCGACGCGCCGCGCGGGCGGCGGGTCAGCCAGCTTCTGTTCGGCGAGGTGTTCCGCGAGTTGGAGACCTATGACGGTTTCAGCTTCGGTCAGGCCGAGCGCGACGGGCAGGTGGGCTATGTGCTGACCGGCGCGCTGGCCAGCCCCGAGGCCCCCACGCATTGGGTTACGGCCCCCGCGACCCATCTCTATCCAAAGGCGCATCTCAAGGTGCCGCCCGAGGTCTCGATCTTCTTCGGCTCACCGGTCAAGGTCGTGGCCGAGCGCGAGGCGCATCTGCGCATCCATACCGGCCATTTCATCCCGCGCCCGCATCTGCAGCCGATCAAGGCGCGCTTTGCCGATCCGGTCGGGGTCGCGGACCTGTTCCTCGGCACGCCCTACCTCTGGGGCGGCAACAGCCGGTGGGGGATCGACTGTTCCGGGCTGGTGCAGATGGCGCTGATGGCCTGCGGCATCGACTGCCCGCGCGACAGCGACCAGCAGATGGCGCTTGGCCGCGACCTCTATCATGGTGAGCCTCTGGTGCGCGGCGACCTCGTGTTCTGGGAGGGGCATATCGGCTTCATGGCGAATGAGCGGATGCTCTTGCACGCGAATGCCCATCACATGGCCGTGGCCTATGAGCCGTTGAAGGAGGCCGCCGCACGGATCGAGGAGGATGGCGGCGGGTCGATCACGGCGCGGCGACGGTTCTTGAAGCCGTAGGTTCAATGCGCGAGGGTTTCGGCGCTTGCGCGCCGACCCGGGCGAGGGGTTTCACCCCTCGCGCTCCCCAAGGTATTTTTAGCAAAATGAAAGGACTGAGGTCACTCGACCGCGCGGATGAGCTTGCGTTCCAGCACGCGCAGCACGGTCTTCAGGTCATGGCCGCGTTTCAGGATCTGGCCGTCCATGCCGATGACGGAATACTGCCCTTGCCGCTGTGCCAGCTTGGGCCGTTTCTCGATCCGGTAGATCGGGTGTTCCGCCGTGCGCTTGAAGACCGAGAAGATGGCCACGTCGCGCAAGTGCGAGATGCCGTAGTCGCGCCATTCGCCTGCCGCCACCATGCGCCCGTAAAGGCCCAGAATCACGCCCAGTTCCTTGCGGTCAAACGCGACCTCTTCAAGCGGGTTGAAGACACTGCCGGGCTGTAGATGCATCACCATTGCGGGCAGATTGGCGCTGTTTTCCGCGTAACGCAAGCGCTGCCACGCAATTGCCCCGAAGATGCCCCGCACCTGCCGCCCGCGCACCCTGATCTCGCCTTTCGGCGGCGTCATAACGGTTCTCGTAGTGATGAGCATTGGCTCACCCCCGACGGCGCGGTTTTCTTGCCCCCACCCAGTCCGTGCCGTCGGGGACTACACCTTCCCCCCGAACCGCCATTGCCCGCCGAGTTTCCGCCTTCTGCCGAGCAAGGTTGCCGGATATCGCCGATCCCGTGTTAAGCTCGGGCCAGAAAGCCAATGGAATCGGAGGAGGTGCCACATGTCCCGACACATCATCGACAAGCCCGCCGAGCGTGAATCGTCGCCGAGGATGGAGGAATATCTCCGTCAAGAGCGCCTGAAAGGCCCGCATGCCGCCACCAAGGCCCTGCAACGCCGCCCGCGCAGCCGCGACAGTCAGAAACGGGTGGAAGAGTTCGCCCGGATCGAGCGGGAGAACAGCTAAGTCCCGGTTCGGGCGCAAAGACCCTCTGACCTCCGCGGCGACCCGATGCGCTGCGAAGGTCGGGGTGTGGGGGAGGGCTACTCCCGCACCAACTTCTCATACCCGTCCGCGATGTCGCGGGTCAGGGCCCCGACCTCGAAATTGTAATCGCCGATCTGGCCCACCGGTGTGACCTCGGCCGCCGTGCCGGTCAGCCAGCATTGCTGGAAACCTTCCATCTCGCCGGGTTCGATATGGCGTTCATGGACCTTGATCTGACGGTCCTTGAGCATCCCGATCACCGTCTGGCGGGTCAGGCCGTTCAGGAAGGCATCGGCGAGCGGCGTGTGCACCTCGCCGTCCTGGACAAAGAAGATATTGGCCCCCGTCGCCTCGGCCACGTAGTTGCGGTAATCCATGAACAGCGCGTCCGAACAGCCCTTTGCCTCGGCGGCGTGCTTGGACATGGTGCAGATCATGTAGAGACCGGCGGCCTTGGCATGGACGGGGATGGTCTCGGGGCTCGGGCGTTTCCACTTGGAGATGTCGAGCTTGGCGCCCTTCATCTTGGCGTCACCATAATAGGCGCCCCATTCCCAGGCCGCGACAGCCAGACGAACCGGGTTACGGGCCGAGGCAACGCCCATGTCCTCGCCCACGCCACGCCACGCGACGGCGCGCACATAGGCATCGGTCCAGCCATTGGCCTTGAGCACGTCGTATTTGGCCTTCTCGATCTCCTCGACCGACCAGGGGATCTCGAAATCGATCATCTCGGCGGATTTCTTCAACCGCTCGGAATGCGCCACCGACTTGAAGATCTTGCCGTTGTAGCAGCGCTCGCCCTCGAAGACCGAGGACGCATAGTGCATCGCATGGGTCAGGATATGCACATTGGCCTCGCGCCAGGGGATCAGTTTGCCATCCATCCAGATGTAGCCATCGCGGTCGTCATATGCGCTCATTGTCTTATCCTTCGCCAAGGGTCGCAATTTTACAGTTTGTTGCGCCTCTTATGGCCGTATCGGACATAATATTTCGCCAAACCGGCCATTCGCTACCAATTGATTCTTGGAAAGTCAACAAGGCTGACATAAACTGTGATCCAGAGCAGAGGCATGGGGGAATCCGGATATGGCCGAAAGAGGGGCTGCAAACGCGGTGTTCAGCGGCGAGGGGCTGCTGTTCCTGACCGACGAACAACTCAGGCGCGGAATCGAGGCGATGTTCTTCGCCTATCGCGGCTTCACCGCCGATCCCGACAAGATCCTGCAGGATTACGCCTATGGCCGGGCGCATCACCGGGCGATCCACTTCATCAACCGCAGCCCCGGCACCACGGTGAACAACCTGCTGACCATCCTGGGTGTCACCAAGCAATCGCTCAACCGTGTCCTGCGGACGCTGGTGCAGGATGGCCTCGTCGAAAGCCGGGTCGGCACGCATGACAAGCGCGAACGTCACCTCTATCTGACCGAGGAGGGGATCGCGCTGGAACGCGAATTATCGGACGCGCAGCGGGCCCGGATGCGGGCGGCGTTCCGGGCGGCAGGCCCCGAGGCGGTCGCGGGGTTCCGCACCGTGCTTGAGGCGATGATGGATCCCGAGTTGCGCCGCCAGTTCAGGGCCGGACCGGGAGGTGAGACATGAGCGACCCCTCCGCCCATCTGCTGATTGTCGATGACGACGAGCGCATCCGCGGGCTGTTGCAGAAATTCCTTGTCCGGCACGGCTTCCTGACGACCGCCGCGCGCGACGCGGCCCATGCCAGGCGGCTGGTCGAGGGGTTGGAGTTTGACCTGATCGTGCTGGACGTGATGATGCCGGGTGAAGACGGCATCAGCCTGACCAAATCCCTGCGCGAAGAGATCATGACGCCGATCCTGCTGCTGACGGCGCGCGGCGAGGCCAGCGACCGGATCGGCGGGTTGGAGGCCGGGGCCGACGATTACCTGCCCAAGCCGTTCGAGCCCAAGGAACTGCTGCTCAGGATCAACGCGATCCTGCGCCGGATGCCCGCCGTGGCGGAACCGCAGGGCACGCCGAACATGCTGAACCTCGGGCCGATCCGCTATGACCTGGAACGCGGTGAGATGTGGCACGGCTCTGAGCCGATCCGCCTGACCGCGACCGAGGCGGCATTGATGCGGATTTTCGCGGGCTGCCCGAATGAACCGGTCAGCCGCGCGCAGCTGGTCGAGGATCTGGGCCGAGACAAGGGCGGCGGCCCGGCGCAGAGCCAGGAACGCGCCGTCGATGTGCAGATCACCCGGCTTCGGCGCAAGATCGAGGCTGACCCGAAACAGCCGCGCTACCTGCAAACTGTGCGGGGCGCGGGATATATGCTGGCACCTGACTGATGACAATCTGGATGAAGAACGTGGCGGGCGCAGAACACGAGATGCCCGCAGGCCACCCCGAGCAGATCGCCCGTTTGGAGCGGGTCAACGCGGCCCTGGAGGGGCCAGGGTTCTTTGCGCTGGACATGCACCATGCCCCGATGGCCGGGGAGGCGGACATCATGCTGGCCCATCCGCGCGCCTATCTTGAAGGGATCCGGCGCGTCGCGCCGAGCAAGAGGATGATCAGCCTCGATCCCGATACCAGCATGTCACCCGCCACGCTGGAGGCGGCGCTCTGCGGGGTCGGCGGCTGCATCGCCGCCGTCGATGCGGTGATGGCGGGCGAGGTGAAGAACGCCTTTGTCGGCACGCGCCCCCCCGGCCACCACGCCGAAAAGACCCGCGCCATGGGGTTCTGCCTGTTCGGCAATGTGGCGATTGCGGCGAAACACGCGCTGGACAGACTCGGGGCTTCGCGCGTCGCGGTGGTCGATTTCGACGTGCATCACGGCAATGGCACGCAGGATCTGCTGTGGGAGGAGGATCGCGCGCTGTTCATCTCGAGCCATCAGATGCCGCTTTTCCCCGGCACCGGGTCGGCCAGCGAGCGCGGCGCGGCGAACAATGTCATGAACGTGCCACTGGCACCGGGAAGCGGAAGCGATGCAATGCGGGAGGTCTACGCCAATCGCATCCTGCCGAGGTTGGAGGCGTTCGCCCCCGACCTGATCCTAATCTCGGCGGGTTTCGATGCCCATGCCGATGACCCCTTGGCGAACCTCAATTGGACGACTGAAGATTTCGTCTGGCTCACCCGCAAGATCTGCGCGGTGGCCGACCGGGTATGCGGCGGTCGCGTGGTGTCCTCGCTTGAGGGCGGATACGACCTGGACGCGCTGACCGAGGCGGTGGCGGCGCATGTCAGCGTGTTGATGGAGCAATGACCACCGCGCTGATCACGCACGCCGATTGCCTGGCGCATGTCACGCCCGCCGATGTCGAGGAACAGCCCGCCCGCCTGGCCTATGTGCTGCGCGCGTTGGAGGGTCTGCCGCTGGAGCGTCACGAGGCCCCCCTGGCGGAGGAGGCGAGCATCCTTGCCCTGCATGACGCCGCCTACCTGGCCCGGATCAAGGCCAGCATTCCGGACGAAGGCTTTGTCCTGCTAGATGCCGAGACAGACAATGAAACCGCGCTTTCTCCGACCTCCTGGCCTGCGATCCTGCACGCCGTGGGCGCGGCGCAGTTTGGGGTCGATCTGGTCATGTCGGGCGCGGCGCGCAACGCTTTCGCCGCCATCCGTCCCCCCGGCCATCACGCCGAACGGGCGCTGGCGATGGGGTTCTGTTTTTTCGGCAACGTGGCGCTGGCGGCGCGTCATGCGCTGGACCGACACGACCTGTCCCGCGTCGCCATCGTGGATTTCGACGTGCATCACGGCAATGGCACGCAGGCTCTGCTCTGGGATGAACCGCGCGTGCTGACCATCACCTCGCACCAGATGCCGCTGTGGCCCGATACCGGTTATCCGTCCGAGACCGGCGCGCATGAGAACGTGCTGAACGTGCCGCTGGCCCCCGGAACCGGCGGGATCGAGATGCGCGAAGTCTATGAGCGGCTGGTGTTCCCCCGGCTGCATGATTTTGCGCCGGAATTGCTGCTGATCTCGGCGGGGTTCGACGCCCATGCCGCCGACCCGCTGGCCGATCTCACCTGGCACGAGGCGGATTACACGTGGCTCACGCAGGGCCTTTGTGACATTGCCGATACGCATTGCAAAGGCCGCGTGGTCTCGACTCTCGAAGGCGGCTATGATCTGGACGCGCTGGCCGCATCGGTCGCGGCGCATGTGAGGGTTTTGACGGAGCGAGCCGGATGAGCAATGAGACGAAGATCGACGAGATGAGCTTTGAAGAGGCCATCCGCGAATTGGAACAGGTGGTCAACGCGCTGGACAAGGGCGATGTGGCGCTGGAGGATTCGATCTCGCTCTATGAGCGCGGGGCCAAGCTCAAGGCGCGCTGCGAGGCGAAGCTGAAAGAGGCCGAGGAAAAGGTCGCGCAGATCACGCTGGACGCCGACGGGCAGCCCAATGGGGCCAAGCCGGTCGAGGGGCTCTGACCCCTTGTTCCAGGCAAAGCTGACATCTACCCAAGACGCGATCGGGGCGTTTCTGGCCACGCGGATCGGCGCGCTTGGGCGGGACCGGATCGTCGAGGGGATGCGCTATGCCAGCGCCGGCGGCAAGCGGCTGCGCGGGTTCCTGGTGCTGGAAAGCGCGGCGCTGTTCGGTGTGAACCGGGACGCCGCGATGCAGGCGGCGGGCGCGGTGGAATGTATCCACACCTATTCCCTCGTGCATGACGACCTGCCTTGCATGGATGACGACGACCTGCGCCGGGGGCAGCCGACCGTTCACCGGAAATGGGACGAGGCGACGGCGGTCCTGGTGGGTGACGCGTTGCAGAGCTTTGCCTTTGAATTGCTGGCCGATCCCGCCACGGGAGATGCCGACCAACGGGCTGAGTTGATGGCCACGCTGGCCCGTGCCGCAGGCCCGCGCGGCATGGTTCTGGGACAAAGCCAGGACATCGCCGCCGAAACCGCCGCGACCCCGCTGACGCTGGAGCAGATCACCACGCTCCAGGCCAACAAGACCGGCGCGCTGCTGGAATGGCCGGCCCATGCCGGGGCGATCCTGGGCCGGGCCGATCCCGCCCCCCTGCGGCACTACGCGCGGGCGATCGGGCTTGCTTTTCAGATCGCCGACGACATCTTGGATGTAGAAGGCGATCCGACGAAGGCCGGGAAACGGCTGCAAAAGGATGCCGAGGCAGGCAAGGCGACCTTCGTGTCGCTGCTTGGGCTGGATGCCGCCAAGGCGCGCGCGCAATCGCTGGTCGATGAGGCCGAGGCCGCGCTGCAGCCTTATGGCGCTGCGGCGGGAACCTTGCAGGATCTCGCGCGCTTCGTTATCGCGCGCGATACCTAGACCCTTGGAGACCGGCCCGATGAGCCAACGCCCCGCCACGCCCCACCTGGACCGCATCGCCTCCCCCGCCGATCTGCGGGGCCTCAGCGATATGGACCTGCGCCGCGTGGCCGATGAGTTGCGCGCCGAGACCATTCACGCCGTCAGCCAGACCGGCGGCCATCTGGGCGCGGGGCTTGGCGTGGTCGAACTGACCGTGGCGCTGCACGCGATCTTCGACACGCCGCGCGACAAGCTGGTCTGGGATGTCAGCCACCAATGCTACCCCCACAAGATCCTGACCGGGCGGCGCGATCTGATGCCGACGCTGCGCAAGAAGGACGGGTTGTCGGGTTTCACCAAGCGGTCCGAGTCGCCCTATGACCCGTTCGGCGCGGCACATAGCTCGACCTCGATCTCCGCCGCGCTCGGCTTTGCCGTGGCGCGCGATCTTGGCGGCGTGCCCGATACCGGCGCGGGCGACGCGATTGCCGTGATCGGCGACGGTGCGCTCTCGGGCGGCATGGCCTATGAGGCGATGAACAATGCCGGTCACCTGGGCAAGCGCCTGATCGTGATCCTGAACGACAACGAGATGTCGATCGCGCCGCCGACGGGGGCGATGTCCTCCTACCTCTCGCGGCTCTATGCCGGTGCGCCGTACCAGGAGTTGAAGGCCGCCGCCAAGGGGGCCGTGTCGCTGCTGCCGCCGCCCTTCCAGGAGGGCGCGCGCCGGGCCAAGGAATTGCTGAAATCGGCCACCGTGGGCGGGACGCTGTTCGAGGAACTGGGGTTCTCCTATGTCGGCCCCATCGACGGGCATGACATGGAGCAGCTTCTGTCCGTCCTGCGCACCGTCAAGGCCCGCGCCGACGGGCCGATCCTGATCCATGCGATCACCAAGAAGGGCAAGGGCTACAAACACGCCGAACACCGCCCCGACAAGGGCCATGCCTCTGCGCCCTTCGACGTGGCGACCGGCGACCAGCGCAAGGCCCCTTCGAATGCACCGAGCTACACCAAGACATTCGCCAAGGCCCTGATCCGTGAGGCCGAGGCCGATGACAAGATCGTCGCGGTGACCGCGGCGATGCCCGATGGCACCGGGCTGGACCTGTTCGGAGAACGGTTTCCCAAACGCTGCTTTGATGTCGGCATCGCCGAGCAGCACGCGGTGACCTTCTGCGCCGCGCTGGCGGCGGGCGGGATGAAGCCCTTTGCCGCGATCTATTCGACCTTCCTGCAACGCGGCTACGATCAGGTCGTGCATGACGTGGCAATCCAGCGCCTGCCCGTGCGCTTTGCCATCGACCGGGCCGGGCTGGTGGGTGCCGATGGCGCGACCCATGCCGGCAGCTACGATGTCGCCTACCTCTCAAACCTGCCCGGTTTTACCGTCATGGCCGCCGCTGACGAGGCCGAGCTGATCCACATGGTCGCCACCGCCGCCGCGCATGACGACGGCCCCATCGCCTTCCGCTATCCGCGCGGCGAGGGCGTGGGTGTCGATATGCCTGAACGGGGCGTGCCGCTGAAGATCGGGCGCGCGCGCATGATCGCCGAAGGCAACCGGGTAGCGCTGCTTTCCTTCGGGACGCGGCTGTCCGAAGTGCAAAGGGCCGTCGAGGGTCTGATGCAGAAGGGGATCACGCCGACCATCGTGGACGCGCGCTTTGCCAAGCCTCTGGATTCGGACATGATCCTGCAACTGGCCGCCCATCACGAGGCCCTGATCACCATCGAGGAAGGCGCGATCGGCGGGTTCGGCAGCCATGTGGCGCAGCTGCTTGCCGAGAACGCGGTGTTCGACCGGGGGCTAAAATACCGGTCCATGGTGTTGCCGGACGTGTTCATCGACCAGGCCAGTCCGGCAGACATGTATGCCGTGGCCGCGATGAATGCCGAACATATCGAGGCAAAGGTGCTGGATGTGTTGGGCGTGGCATCCCTGGGCCGGAGGGCGTAGGGCGCGGGTCTACTGCCCCCGCGCGTCCAGCCTCGCCTCGATGGCCTTCAACCGCTCCACTACCTCGTCACGGTAGGAATCCGTGGCCGCGTTGCTTTCCTCGGCATGGGCATCCTGCATCGAGTTCACGATCAGGCCCACCAGCAGGTTCACCACCGCGAAGGTCGTGACCATGATGAAGGGCACGAAGAAGACCCAGGCATGGGGGTAGACCTCCAGCACCGGGCGCACGATGCCCATCGACCAGCTTTCCAGCGTCATGATCTGAAAGAGCGTGTAGAGCGATGCGCCGATGGAGCCGAACCAGTCGGGAAAGGCGGCGCCGAAAAGCTTGGTCGCCATCACCGCGCCGATATAGAAGATGATCCCCATCAGGACGAAGACGCTGCCCATTCCCGGCAGGGCGGTCACGAAACCCTCGACGACGCGGCGCAGGCGGGGGGCGACCGAGATCACGCGCAGCACCCGCAGGATGCGCAGCGCGCGCAGCACCGACAGGCCCTGCCCCGCCGGAACCAGCGCAATCGCGACGATGACCGTATCGAAGAGGTTCCAGCCGTTGCGGAAGTAATTCCGCCCGTGGGCGATGAATTTCAGCACAAGCTCGATGACGAATATCGTCAGGCAGGCCCGGTCGATCACGATGATCAGCGGCCCGACGCGGTCCATGATCGCGGACGAGGTTTCCAGCCCCAGGACCACCGCGTTCAGCACGATGACGGCAATGATGCCATAGCGGATTTCGGGGCGGTTCAGCCAGTTGGCCAGCGCTGTCCTGTTCATTCAAGGCTCCGGGGGGAGGGTCATGCCGCGCTGATATGGGCGCGGCTGATTTGGGCTGCAAGCTCCACATGTGGGCTCCAGCGGAACTGGTCGACGACCTGCACCCAGTCGATCCGGTAGCCCGCATCGCAAAGCGCCTTGGCGTCGCGGGCGAACGTCACCGGGTTGCAGGAGACATAGGCGATGCGCGGCACGCCAGCCTCGGCGATCTGCGCCACCTGTGCCTCGGCCCCGGCGCGGGGCGGGTCGAGGAGGACCGCATCAAAGCGGGTCAGCTCATCGGGCAGGAGCGGGCGGCGGAAGAGGTCGCGGGTTTCAAGCGTGATCGGTTTCAACCCCGTCGCGTGGCGCGTGGCGTGGTCGAGCGCCTCGGTCAGGTCGGCGGCCCCTTCGACGGCATGAACGGCGGCGGCTTGCGCCAGCGGCAGGGTGAATGTGCCGCACCCGGCGAAGAGGTCGGCGACATGACGCGCCTCGCCCACGGCCTCCTGCATGGCAGAGACCAGCGCGGCCTCACCATCCGGGGTGGCTTGCAGGAAGGCCCCAGGTGGCGGGATCACCTGCGCGAGGCCGAAACGCTGCGCGGGCGGGCTGGCGGTGAAGACGGTCTCATCCCCCCAGGTGAGCCGCGCGAAATGCGGCACGAAGCGGGGCAGGGCAAGGCGCAGCGCCTCATCCAGCGGTTTGCCGCCCGTGACGGCGCAATCGACGCCCGCCTCGGACCGGGTCAGCGCGAAGGCCAGCACCGCGTTGCGCGAGGCACCGAGGCGGGTGACTTCCTCCAACACCGGGACCAGCGCCAGAAGATCGGGATGCAGCACGTGGCATTCCGTGATCGGCACGATGGTGTCCGAACGGCGGGCGTGAAACCCGACCAGCGCGCCCTTCTTGGTGCGCCGACCGGCCAGCGTGGCGCGGCGGCGGGTGCGCGGCGGTGACGTGTGGATGGGGCGGAAGGGCGCGACAATGCCCTGCGCGGCAAGCGCCGTTTCGACCACCTGCGCCTTCCAGCGGGCCACGAAATCATCCGAGGCGTGTTGCAACGCGCAGCCGCCGCAACTGCGGAAATGGGCGCAGGGCGCGCGGACACGGTCGGGCGAGGGGGCCACGATGCGCGGGTCGGTGATGCGGCCATTCTCGGGCGCGCCGGATACGACCTCGCCGGGTAGGGTCAGTGCGACCCGCAGGCCGTCGCCGGTGATACCGTCGCCCTTGTGGCCGAGCCGCTCGATTACGTGATCCGTCATGGCCCCCGCCATATCTGCAAACCGGCGCGCGCGAAAGATGGTTCAACCGCTTGGGATCGCGGGGCTGAAGGCATAGCCTTCGGGGCTGAGCACGGTGCCCTCGCGCAGCCCGTGCGGCTTGTCTCGAACGGGCTCCAGCACCACATCGCCGCGCGCCTCGGCCCTTGCGATGGCGGCGTCGGGGTCGATCCCGAAGAGGTAGAGTTGCAAGCCCCCGCCACGCGGCGGCATTTCCGGCACCAGCCCGAGCAGGGGATGCGCACCATAGGTGGCGTCGGCGTGCAGCTGCATCATCATCTGCCCATGCCGGACAATGGCGAAATCCCCCGACACGCGATGCGCGGTGAGGCCGAAAACCTCGGTCAGGAACCTGGCCAACGCCCCCACATCCGGGCTCAGCAGGTTGACGCCGAGCCCTGTCAGGCTGCGCCCGAACGCCTCGGCTGAGATTGTTTCCAGATCCATCGCCTCACGCTCCTATTCGGCAGCCTCGTCAATCCCGATGAAGCCGCCTGATTGCCGGTTCCAGTAGCGCGCATAAAGGCCGTTCCGCGCCAGCAATTCGTCATGCGTGCCGTCCTCGACGATGCGGCCCGCATCCATCACTACGATCCGGTCCATGGCGGAGATCGTGGACAGGCGGTGTGCGATGGCGATGACGGTCTTGCCCTCCATCACCTGCGCCAGCGTGTCCTGGATCGCGGCCTCGACCTCGCTGTCCAGCGCCGATGTCGCCTCGTCCAGCACAAGCACCGGCGCATCTTTCAGAAAGGCGCGGGCCAGGGCAATGCGCTGGCGCTGTCCACCCGAGAGTTTCACGCCGCGTTCGCCAAGATGGGCGTCATAGCCGCGCCGCCCGGTGTGATCGCGCAGGTCCAGGATGAAGTCGTGCGCCTCGGCGCGGCGGGCGGCGTCGATCATTTCGTCCTCACTCGCACCCGGACGGCCATAAAGGATGTTGTCACGCGCCGAGCGGTTGAACATCGCGGTTTCCTGCGTGACCATCGAGATCTGGCGGCGCAGGCTTTCCTGCGTCAGGTCGCGCACATCCGTCTCGTCCAGCATCACGCGCCCGCCCTCGGTGTCGTAGAGCCTGAGCAGCAGCGCCACGAGGGTGGATTTGCCCGCGCCCGACGCCCCGACGATGCCCAGTTTCTCGCCCGGTTTCACGTCCAGCGACAGATCGACAATGCCGCCCGTATCGCCGCCATAGGCGAAGCTTACCTCATCGAAGCGGATGCGTCCCTTGGCCCGCTCGACCTCCAGCGCGCTGTCACGGTCGGTCAGGGCATGGGCAGGTGAAAGCGTGTGCATCCCGTCCTCGATCTCGCCGATATGGGAATAGATCGCCATCAGCACGAAACTGACCCAACCCGTCATCTGCGCGATGCGGATGGCGATGGCGCCGGTGGTCGCGATCTCGCCCGTTGAGGCGAGACCGAGCGACCAGAGCCAGAGCGTGCCGCCAATGAGGATCACCGGCAGCGCGCCCGCCACGGTCATCAGCGTGAGGCGAAAGAGGGCCGAGATGCGCCCGAACCCGATCGCCTTCTGACGAAAATTCGCCATCGCATCGAGGGCCGAGCGATCCTCGAAATCGTGATGCGCGAAGAGCTTGACGGTCTTGATATTGGTGATCGTGTCCACGACCTGCCCGGACACGGCGGCGCGGCTGCCCGCGCGCGCCTTGGAGAGCTTGCGCACACGCGGCATGAACCAGCGGATGAGCGCGAAATAGGCCGCGAGCCAGACAATCAGAGCCACGGCCATCCGCATGTCGATGGAGATGAGCAGGATCAACGAGCCGATGAGCGAGGCCAGCGCGAAGGCGACGACATTGACGAATTCCACCACCACATTGGTGACCGCGCCCGAGGTCTGCATCTGCTTTTGCGCGATGCGTCCCGCGAAATCATTGTCGAAGAAGGTCACCGCCTGCCCAAGCGTGTGCCGGTTGAGCCGCGCCAGAACCAGCACATGCACATTGGGCTGCACCACCAGCGCCGAGGCCGCCGAGGAGGCCGCGAAGGCCAGCGGGCGCAGAGCCAAGAAGAACCCGAGCGCGGCCAGCAGGAGGGGCCATTCGGCCTGGAATATCGTGTCGGGCTGGCCGGTGCTGGCGGCGTCGATGATGAGACCCAGGAGCAGCGCCGACAGAACCTCGGAAATGCCCGCGATGGCCGAGACCAGCCCCGCCATGATCAAGACCGGCCACGCCCCCTTGAGGCACCAGTAGATGAACGCGCCGAGCGTGTCGGGGGGCGGGCCGTCCGCCGGACGGAAGGCGTCGATGAGGTTGGCGAGACGATTCATTCGGCGGCCTCGGTGCCGATGAACCCGCCCGATTGCCGCGCCCAGAACCCGGCATAGAGACCGTTCTGCGCCAAAAGCTCCGCATGCGTGCCTTCCTCAGCCACGCGGCCATCCTCCAGCACGACGATCCGGTCCATATGGGCGATGGTGGACAGGCGATGCGCGATGGCGATCACGGTCTTGCCCTCCATCACGCCGTAAAGCGTGTCCTGAATGGCGGCTTCGACCTCAGAGTCCAGCGCGCTTGTCGCCTCGTCCAGCACAAGGATCGGCGCGTCCTTCAGGATCACGCGCGCCAGCGTCACGCGCTGCCGTTGCCCGCCCGACAGTTTCACGCCGCGTTCGCCGACCTGCGCGTCATATCCCTGCCGCCCCTCGGGGTCGGCCAGATCGAGGATGAAATCATGCGCCTCGGCCCGCTTGGCGGCGTCGATCATCTCCGCTTCACTCGCGTCGGGGCGACCGTAGAGGATGTTTTCACGCACCGAGCGATGCAAAAGCGAGCTGTCCTGCTGGACCATGCCGATCTGACGGCGCAGGCTGTCCTGCGTCACCTCCGCGATGTCCTGCCCGTCGATCAGGATGCGTCCGGCCTCGGCGTCGTAGAAGCGCAAGAGCAGTTTCACCAGCGTGGATTTCCCCGCGCCGGAGCGCCCGATGACGCCGACCTTTTCGCCTGCCGCAATGGTCAGGTTGAGGTTCTGAAGGCCGCCGCTTTCACGCCCGTAATGGTGGCTGAGGCCGCTGATCTCAATCTCGCCCTTGGTCAGGTCAAGTTCAAAGGCTCCGGGCCGGTCGATCAGCTCAATGGGTTGCGCGATGGTCTCCATCCCCTCGGACACGACGCCGAGAGAGCGGAAGAAGGTGCTGAGCGCCCACATGATCCAGCCGGTCATCGCATTCAGCCGCAGCGTCAGCGCGGTGGCGGCGGCGACGATGCCGACGCTGGCCGTGCCCTGCATCCACAGCCACACGCCCCACCCGACGACGGCCACGACCAGAAAGCCGTTCAGCGCGGTCAGGGCGACATCCATCGTCGTGTAGATGCGCATCTCGTTGGCGAAGGTGCGGCGGGTGTGCTCGATGGCTTCGCGGGCGTAATTCAGCTCATCATCGTGATGCGCGAAGAGCTTGACCGAATGGATATTGGTGTAGCTGTCGACCACCCGCCCTGTGACCTCCGAGCGCGCGTCGGAACTGGCCTTGGAGGCGGGGCCGACGCGGATCATCGTCCAGCGGACAAGGATCGCGTAGAGGACGAACCAGACCAGCAGCGGGATCACGAGGCGCGGATCCGCATCGAAGAGCAGCAGGGCAGCCCCCACCAGGTAGGCCAGCGAAAAGGTGATCGCGTCGAAGACCTGGAAAATGGCGTCCCCCGCGGCGGGCGGCGTCTGCATGATCCGGTTGGCCAGCCGTCCGGCAAAGTCGTTCTCGAACCAGCCCACGGATTGGCGCAGCACATGGCGATGCGCGCGCCAGCGGATCAGCGTGCCGAAATTGACGATGATCGCATTGTTCAGAAGGGCCACGTCCAGCCATTGGATGATTGGCCGGATGAACAGGATGAAGATGGCGACGGCCAGCAATTCCCACCCGTATTCCGACAACACGGTGTCCGGGCTGAGGCCGCTCAGGATGTCGACCAGACGGCCCATATAGGCGATCAGCCACAATTCCAGCGCCGCCACCACGACAGACATGAGCGCGGTGAGCGCAAAGACCTTCTTGAACGGCTGCGAATAGGCCCAGAGAAACGGGCCGATCTTGCGCGGGGGCTGATCCTCTTCCGCGTAGTCGGTGAAGGGATCGACCATATTTTCGAAGAAACGAAACATGGGGCTGACCAGGAATTGGGGTTCAGACGGAAGATATAGCGCGCGTGCTACAGGAAGACCATGAGGGCCGAGGCGGCGAGGGCGGTGGCCATCACGGTGCGGAAAACGGCCCAGGCTGCCGGTGTGGTCAGCAGCAGCGCCAGCAGCGTGCCGGCGAAGCTCCAGAACAGGCAGACGAAGAGGTTGAGGCCCGAGAAGGCACCGGCAAGACGCTGCGCGTCCACCCAAGGCCCAAGCCCCGCGCCATAGCCTGCCGCCGCCGCCATCGCCACGGCCCAGACCTTGGGATTGACCCACTGGAACAAGACCGCCTCGATGAAGGTGAAGGGGCGCTCGCGCGGGCGTTTGGCCTTCAGCCGCGAGGCGTTCAGCAATTGCCAGGCCATGAACAGGATCCACGCCGCAGCGGCAATCTTGAGGGTCAGGGTCAGCCCCGGACGCGCCGCCAGCAGCGCGCCGATGCCAAGCCCGGTCAGCCCCGCCGTGATGCCGACGCCAAAGGCCACGCCCGCGACATGGGGCAGGGTGGCGCGAAAGCCGAACCGCGCGCCCGAGGCGGTGATCAGGATGACATTGGGGCCGGGGGAAAACAGCCCGGCAAAGACAAAGGGATAGAGCGGATCCATGCGCGCGACATGGAGGGCGCGGCGGCTACTCTGTCAAGCCAGCAAATCGGGCTTGGTGAGGGTAAAGCCCGAGGCGATCCAGCGTGCCTCCGCCGCGCGCAGGGCTTCCCCCAGTGCGGGGCCAGAGAGCCCCTTGGCCTGTAGATCGGCGGCGCGGATCGGCAGGGTCTGCGCGGCACCATGTGCGACGGCGTCCAGATCGGCCTGCGTCACACCGGTTCCGAACAGGGCCGCGCGCAACAGCACCACGTCGCGCCCCGCCTGGTCCCCGAGGTGATAGCCAAGCGCGCCCGCGCCCGCCACATCCCCGATCCGCGCGCGGCGGTTGGCGATGCCCGATGCCTGCGATTTGCTGAGGCGCAGCGCGTCCGTCGCGTTCTCTCCCCCGATCAACGCCAGTCGCCGGACCGGGTCGGGAGACAGCCCATGTTGACCCTCAAGATGCACCAGCACCGGCAGCGCGGTCGCATCCGCCCCCGGCAACACGCGCGCCAGGATACCCGCCTGCGTCATCGCGGCGACGGCTGGCGCGGGATCGGGGGCGGACAGAAGCTTGACCATCTCGGCCCCCACCCGTTCGCGCGACAACCCGTCCAGCCCCTCGGCCATCCCGGCGCAGGCTGCGAGGCCCTCGGCGTCCAACCCTCCGGCGGGATCGGCGTAATGGGCGTGGAAGCGGAAGAAGCGCAGGATGCGCAGGTAGTCTTCCTCGATCCGGTCACGTGGATCGCCGATGAACCGCACCCGGCGCGCCTCAAGGTCGGGCAGGCCCTGGCCAAGCGGGTCCAGCACCTGCCCGCGCGCATCGGCATAAAGCGCGTTGATGGTGAAATCGCGGCGCTCGGCGTCTTCCTCGACCCTCTCCGAGAAGGCGACAACCGCGCGGCGGCCATCGGTCTCGACGTCGCGGCGGAAGGTGGTGACCTCATGCGGAAAGCCCCCGGCCACAACCGTCACGGTGCCGTGGTCTATGCCGGTCGGGACGGGTTTCATGCCGGCCGCCTGCGTGACCTCCATCACCCGCTCGGGCCGCGCATCGGTGGCGATGTCGATATCCGAGACGCTCCGCCCGATGATTCCGTCGCGCACGCAACCGCCCACGAAGAGCGCGTGAAACCCCGCCCCCTCAAGCGCCGCACAGAGCGCCTGGGTCGCGGGACGGGTCAACCAATCCGCCTCCAACTTCATGATCCCACCCGGTCGGCGAGGCCTTTCAGCATCCGCGCGGTGGCCCCCCAGATGTAATACGGGCCATAGGGCACCACGTAATAGGCGCGCCATTTGCCCTGCCAGCGGCGTTTCTCGATCCGGTAATTCGCGGGCGTCATCAGGAAGGTGAGCGGCACGGTGAAGACCTCGGCCACTTCACCGGGTTCGGAAACCGGTTCAAACAGTGCGCGGACCCGGCCCACGATGGGGGTGACGGTGTAGCTGGTCACGGTCTCATGCGGTGGCAGGGGGCCGAGGATGTCGACATTGGCGGGGTCCAGCCCCACCTCCTCCCAAGCCTCGCGCAGGGCGGCGGCGGTCGCATCCGCATCGCCCGCGTCGATCTTGCCGCCGGGAAAGGCGATCTGGCCGGGGTGGTGTTTCAGGGTCGAGGCGCGCTGCGTCAGGATCACCCGCGCCTCTGCCCCCTCGCCCATGACCGCCATCAGCACCGCCGCCTGCCGCAGCTTGCGCCCCGCGGGCAGCAGCACGTCCGGATTCAGGTCATAATCCGAGGAGGCCGGGGCAGGCCCCGACAGCACCTCGGTTATGCGGGCCAGGTCAGTCAGCGGGCTTTTCCGCCTCGAAGCCGAGCGTTTTCGGGTCGAACACGTAATGCGCGCCGCAGAACTGGCAATCGGCGGTGACCGTGCCCTCATCCGTGGTCATGTGGCCGATATCCTTGGCCGAATAGATCGACATCGACTGGCGAACGCGATCGGCCGAACAGGTGCAGCCGAACTGGACCGGCAGGGCGTCGAAGACGCGCGGGCCTTCCTCGTGAAAGAGGCGCAGCAGCAGGTCGGTCGGTGCGACGCTCGGCCCGATCAGCTCCAGATCCTCGACCGTGTCCAGCAGCAGGTTGGCGCGGGTCCAGTTCTCGGATTCATCGTCGGTCAGGATATCCTCCGCCGTCAGCAGTCCGGCCTCGCCTGAGCCGCCTTCACCGGTCACATGCGGACTGGCCTTGGGCATGTGCTGCAGCATCACGCCGCCCGCGCGCCAGCCGGTGACGCCACCGGGTTCCGAGCTGTGGCCATAGGACAGCGCGAAGCGGGTCGGCAGTTGCTCGGATTGGGCGAAATAGGCCTCGGCGCAGGCGGCCAGCGAGCCACCCGACAGCGGCGTGATGCCCTGGTAGGGCTCCATCCCCTTGCCCTGATCGATCAGGATCGCGAAATACCCCGTGCCGATCTGGGCAAACGGGTCCGCATCCGCATCGAAGGTCTCGGCGTCATAGCTGGCATAGCCCCGGATCCGCGCCTTGCCGCCGGGTTCAGACGGCGCATAGATGTCGGTCGCCAGGATACGCAGCGGGCCGTCGCCGCGCACTTGCAGGGACAGTTTCCAGCGCAGCTTGATGGTCTGGCCGATGAGGGCCGTCAGCAGCGCCATCTCGGCGACCATGCTTTCGACGCCGCGCGGATAGTCGTGCTGCGACAGGATCTGGTCGATGGTGCCGTCCAGCCGCGCGACCCGGCCACGAATGTCGGACCGGTCCAGCTGGAACGGCAGGACGGTATCGTCCCAGGCGAGTTTCATGGCTGTGGTCATCGGCTTTCCTTCCGCGGCGCGCGCTGGCATACCGCGCCCATATATGCGGGGCAAGCGCCTTGCCAACCCCGAGCCTGACAAGACACGCCCGAGATGAACCGCCGCTTCGGCCCCAAACCGGACCCAGACCGCTACTACTGCCCCCGCATGGGGGCCTATGCGATCGTGCTGGCGGGCGACGGGAATCTGGCGACGTTCCAGGAGCGTCCGACGCCCGAGCTGCAACTGCCCGGCGGCGGCGTCGACCCAGGCGAAAGCGCGGTGCGCGCCCTGCATCGCGAGGTGCTGGAGGAGACCGGATACCGCATCCACGCCCCGCGCCGGTTGGGCATGTTCCACCGGTTCACCTATATGCCGGATTACGAGATCTGGGCGCAGAAGCAATGCCATGTCTACCTGGCGCAGATCGGCCCTTGCGTGGCGGTGCCGTCCGAACCCGGCCATATCCCCGTCTTCCTGCCCTGGCATGTCGCGGAAGAGAGGCTTGGCGTCGAGGGTGACCGGTATTTCGTGGCGCGGGTCAGGCGGCGGATGGGCCTGTGAAATCGAACGCGACCAGCGAGACATCGTCGGCAAATTCGGTCCGTCCGGCAAAGTCCTGCACAGCCGTGACGATGGTCTCCAGCAACGCCTCGCCCTGATCCTCGGCGGTCCGGCGCAGGAGGGCGGCCAGCCCATCCTCGCCAAATTCCTCGCCCGCGCGGTTCTCGCATTCGGTGATGCCGTCGGAATAGAGCATCAGCCGGTCGCCGGGCGAAAGGCGGAAGGTGACGCTGTCGAACTGCGCCTCTTCCAGCAGGCCGATGGGCATCCCGCCTTCCCCGACCCAGGTCACCGCGCCACCCGGGCGCAGGACCGCCGGATGCGGATGGCCCGCCTGCACCATCTGCACGGCCCCCGTGGTCAGGTCCAGATAGGCCAGCGCGAGGGTGAAATAGAGGTCGGTCTCGATCTCCTCGAACATCATGCGGTTCAGCTTGGCGGCGACCCGGTCGGGCGGCAGCGCGTCCCAGGCCCCGCCGCGTTTCTGCACCATTGCCACATTCTGCTCCGGTGCCGCCGTGCCCAGAAGGGCCGCCATGCGCGCCGCCAGCAGCGCCGAGGTCACGCCATGGCCCGAGACGTCCAGCGAAAAGAGGCCGATCCGATCCGCGTCGATGGGAAAGAACCCGATCAGATCGCCGCCGACATGACCGCTGGAACGCAGCGTCAGCGCGATCGAGCCAGTGTCGAATTGCCGGAACCGTTCCCGCACCAGCGTGTCCTGCAGGCGTTTCGCCTCCAGCAGGTCGCGGTCCAGCGCGTCATAGAGCCCCCGGATCTCGGCCAGGGTACTGCGCACGCGCTGGTTCTGCCAGACCAGTTCACGCTGCATCTCGATGATGCGGATTCCCGCCCGCATCCGGGCGCGCAACTCATGCGGATCGACGGGCTTGGACACGAAATCATCGGCCCCCGCATCCAGGCCATGCGCAATCTCGGCCTTTTCGGACTTGGAGGTGAGCAAGATGACATAGGCATAGCCTTCGCGCGGGGTTCGGCGGAAGGCACGGGTAAATTCGGGGCCGGTCATGCCGGGCATCATCCAGTCGGTCAGGATGATGGAGATGGATTGATCGGTCAGCGCCTCAAGCGCGTCGCCGGGGGTTTCGCAGACGGTGACGGGATGGCCCCATTTGCGCAAGAGAGTGGCCAGTAGGCGGCGTTGCGCACGGCTGTCATCCAGCACCAGCACATGCGCCGGATCCGCCTGCATGGGCGGCCGGTCTACGGATCTGATCTGAATCGCATCGTCCGGCACGTCTGGCCCTTTGACTACCATGTCGCTTCTTGTTGCCCGACATGTCTTAAGCCCTCGTGAATGCTAAAATCCGAACCAAACACCGCTGTCGCGGCAAGGCCCTGTTAAGCTATGCAACCCTAGGCTGCGCCTTGGTGGGCGGCGATACATTTGGAGGGTGACATGATTGATCGAGCCCGATTGGCCGAATTGAAGCATGAGATCGGCGACGAGGACTTTGAGGAGGTGGCCGAGATTTTCCTGGAGGAAATGAGCGAAACCCTGGATGCGCTGGCCGCGAACCGCCTCCTGGTGACGCCCGCGGCGTTTCACGGGCTGCGCGGGTCGGCCTCCAACCTGGGGTTTGCCGGGTTCGCCGGGGCCTGCAGCGAGGCGGAAAAACAGTGCCAGGCGGGGGACGCGGTCGATATTGCGGCGCTCGTCGCGCTTTTCCATGCCTCGGTCGAGGCGGCGGCGGATGATCTGCCCGCGCAGGCGGCGTAGGGGCTGGCGGCCTAGATCATGAACTCCGCCAGCACCTCATCCTCGGTGATGTCGCGACAGGCAAAGCCGCGCTCGGTCATCTGCGCGAACAGCGTGTCGAAGCTCTCCGGCGCGCCGGATTCGATCCCGATCAGGACCGAGCCGAAATTGCGCGCCGATTTCTTGAGGTATTCGAACCGGGCGATATCCTGATCCGGCCCCAGAAGCGCCAGAAAATCCTTGAGCGCGCCGGGGCGTTGCGGCAGGCGCAGGATGAAGTATTTCTTTACCCCCCGGTAGCGCATCGCGCGTTCCGCGACCTCTGGCAGGCGCTCGAAATCGAAATTCCCGCCCGAGGTGACGCAGACAATGGTCTGGCCCTGGATCACCGCGCCCAGATCAACCAGCGCGTCGATGGTCAGCGCGCCTGCCGGTTCCAGCACGATGCCCTCGATATTCAGCATTTCCTGGATGGTGACGCAGATGCGGTTTTCGGGCGCGATCAGCACATCGCCGGGATCGGTCTGACGCAAGACCTCGAAGGGCGTGTCGCCGATCCGGGCCACCGCCGCGCCATCGACGAAATTGTCAACGCGCGGCAGGGTGACGGGTTCGCCGGCCTTCAAGGCTGCGCTCAGGCTGGCCCCGCCCGCAGGCTCCACCAGCTTCAGCCGCGTGGGCGCGCCGATCCCGGCCAGGTAGGCGGTGACGCCCGAGGACAGCCCGCCGCCGCCGACCGGCAGCACCAGACGGTCCGGGGCGGACCCCAGCTGTTCGATCAGTTCCACCGCGACCGAGGCTTGCCCCTCCATCACGTCGAGATCGTCGAAGGGCGACAGAAAATGCGCGCCGCTGGTGGCGCAGAACGCCTGCGCGGCGGCCAGCGTGTCGTCGAAATAGTCACCGACCAGCCGGATCTCGATGGCGTCGCCGCCGAAGACCTGCGTTTTGGCGATCTTCTGTTTGGGTGTCGTGACCGGCATGAAGATGGTGCCATGCCGGTTCAGGTGGCGGCAGACATAGGCCACCCCCTGCGCGTGGTTCCCCGCACTGGCGCAGACAAAGCTGTCCTGATCGGGATGCGCGGCCAGATGCTTGGATATCGCGTTGAAGGCACCACGGATCTTGTAGCTGCGCACCGGCGACAGATCCTCGCGCTTGAGCCAGATCTCGGCCCCGAACCTCTCCGACAGGAAGGCGTTGCGCAGAAGCGGCGTGGGCGGAAAGAGGTCGCGCATCGCGTCCGTGGCGCGGCGCACATTTCCGGCGAACCCCGTCATGACAGGGACCGGCCCTCGATCTGCATTCCGTAGACGGTTGTCATCAGCGACAGGTTCAGCAGGATCTGGATCCAGTAGACCCCGGCCACCAGCACCAGCCCGACCAGCGTGCTGCCGAAGATCGCCTCGACCGCGCCGCTGAGGACAGTGATGGAAATGGCGATGATCACGATCGGCACCAGGATATCGGTCGAGACGGGCTTGGTCGCCTGCCAGGATTCCGCGATCCGCATCTTCTCGCCCAATGCGGCGGCGGGCAGGATCAGCCCGATCCGCACCGCGACCCAGGAAATGCCCATCGCGATGCCGATGGCGACGAACCAGATCACCAGCACCGATTGCGTGGCCAGGATCAAGGCCCCGGACGCGATGCCGATGGCCAGAACGATCAGGATCATCACCAGCACCAGGATGATCAGCCGCCCGATATAGGATTTCACGTTCTGCCCGTGCCATTGCGGCACGATGCCGGCCCCGTACTCCTCGCGCAGGACAAAACGGTGCCAGCCGACCGCGGCCCAGGCCGAGAGGATCAGGTTGAGGATCGAGACCAGGAATATGAAACCGGGATATTCCGGCATCGGCATTCCGTCGGGGCCCGGCACCGTCTGCGCCGAAAGCCAGACCAGCACCAGCATCGGGCCCGCCGTCAGGAACAGGGTCAGCCGAACCGCCTGCCCGAGGTTGCCGAACACCTGCCGCACCACGTGCTGCAACATCTTGTAGCCATCATCCATCGCCGTCGCCCTCCTTGCTTCCCCCCTGAAAACCCGGTATCGCCCGCGCGGTCAATCTCATATTCCCGGAGTGCCTGAAATGTCCGCGCCCAAGAAAGTCGTCCTTGCCTATTCCGGTGGTCTCGATACGTCGATCATCCTGAAATGGCTGCAGACGGAATATGGCTGCGAGGTCATTACCTTCACCGCCGATCTGGGCCAGGGCGAGGAGCTTGATCCGGCGCGCGAGAAAGCCGAGCTTCTGGGGATCAAGCGCGAGAATATCCATATCGAGGATGTGCGCGAGGAATTCGTGCGCGATTTCGTCTTCCCGATGTTCCGCGCAAATGCGGTTTACGAGGGGCAGTACCTGCTCGGCACCTCCATCGCGCGGCCGCTGATCTCCAAGCGGCTGGTGGAACTGGCCGCCGAGCATGGGGCCGATGCGGTGGCGCATGGCGCGACCGGCAAGGGCAATGACCAGGTGCGGTTTGAACTGGCGGCCTATGCGCTCAACCCCGATATCAAGGTGATCGCGCCGTGGCGGGAATGGGATTTGTCCAGCCGCACCAAGCTGCTGGATTTCGCCGAGAAGAACCAGATCCCCATCGCCAAGGACAAGCGCGGCGAGGCGCCGTTTTCCGTCGATGCGAACCTTCTGCACACCTCGTCGGAGGGCAAGGTGCTGGAAGACCCCGCCGTCGATGCGCCCGATTACGTCTATCAGCGCACCGTGCATCCCGAGGACGCGCCCGACACCCCCGAATATGTCGAGATCGGGTTCGAGAAGGGCGATGCCGTCAGCATCAACGGCGAGGCGATGAGCCCCGCGACGATCCTCACCAAGCTGAACGAGCTTGGCGGCAAGCATGGCTGCGGGCGGCTGGACCTGGTCGAGGGGCGCTTTGTCGGCATGAAGTCGCGCGGCATCTACGAGACGCCGGGCGGCACGCTGCTTTTGGAGGCGCATCGCGGGATCGAGAGCATCACCATGGATCGCGGCGCGATGCATCTGAAGGATGAGCTGATGCCGAAATACGCCGAGCTGATCTATAACGGCTTCTGGTTCAGCCCCGAGCGCGAGATGCTGCAAGCCGCGATCGACGCGAGCCAGGCCTACGTGACCGGCACGGTGCGGCTCAAGCTCTACAAGGGGCAGGCGCGCACCGTGGGCCGCTGGTCCGACTACTCGCTCTATTCCGAGGCGCATGTGACCTTCGAGGATGACGCGGGCGCCTATGACCAGAAGGACGCGGCGGGCTTCATCCAGTTGAACGCGCTGCGCCTGAAACTGCTGGCGGCCCGCAAGCGGCGCGTTGAGTAATGGCCTTGGAGCGTCGCAGGGTCGAGAAGGACCATCTGCGCGCGCTCTTCCGGCTGAAGGTGGCCGAGGATCAGGCGGGTCTGGTCGCGCCGAACGAGATCACATTGGCACAGGCGGCCTATGAGCCGGGTGGGTATGTCTGGGGCCTCTGGGAAGGCGACATTGCCGTCGGTCTCTTGGCCATGATCCACCCGCATGAGGCGGGCGGCATGGAAGAGGGCGAAGACCCCGATGCCGCCTATCTCTGGCGGCTGATGATCGGGGCGGCGCATCAGGGCAGGGGATGTGGCCGTGCCGCGCTGGACCTGGCCATCGGGCAGGGCCGCGACTGAGGCCTGCCGCGCATTGCCCTTTCGGTGGTGCAGGCCGATAACAGCGCCATCGCCATGTATGAGGCGGCAGGGTTCCGGCGGACGGGCAAGATCATCGAGGATGAGATCGTCCTGTCGCGCGACCTGTGAGCCCTTCGCCGCAACGTCATCATTGACGCGGGGCCGCGCGCGGCGCTCACTGATGCAACCCCGCGAAGGAAGCCCATGCCACCCATGACCCTTACCGAAATATCCGCGCTGATCGGGCGCGGCCTGTCCACCAGCAGCTTTACCGACAGCCTGAAATTCGATTGCGGCGCGGATGGCGTGATCGTCATCGCCGACAAGACCGTGTCGCTTGAGGATGCCCCGACCGACTGCACCCTGAGCATCAGCCGCGAGAACCTGCAAAAGCTGATCTTCGGCAAGCTCAACCCGATGACGGGCGTGATGATGGGCAAGCTGAAGGTTTCGGGCGATGCAACCGTCGCGCTGAAACTGGGGCAGCTTCTGAAGGCATGAAAAAGGCCCGCGCCGGGACGACGCGGGCCAAGACAGCCGAACCAGGGTGGGGGCTTATTCGGCCGTGATCGTGGCCATCACAAGGTCGCCGTCCTGACGGATCGGGCCATCTTCCGAGGCGCCGAGTGTATACTCGAAAACGCCGGTCGACATGCCGCCATCCTCGCCGTGAACCATCAGCATCAGCATGTCGCCCGAGGCAACGTCCTCGGTCAGGATCGCGGTGACATCCATGTTTTCGCCTTCGCCAAGCGGCGCGTGGCCGACGACGGGGCCGGGGGCCATCTCTGCGTCGGTGCGGTGGACGACCAGCCAGCCATTGGCGGGCGCGATCACGCTATCGGCGGAAACGGTGCCGCCCGAGGTATCCTGATCCGACGCGGTGACGGCGGGCGCCATCGCGTGGGCCGCGGCAAAGGCTGCGGCGGCGGACAGGCAAAGGGCGGTGGTTGCGATAATGGTCTTCATGGTTGATCTCCCGTGTCTGTAAGGCACGCATTCAGGGCGTGCGATACAGGCAGACACGAAAGAGCCGCGGAGAGAGTTTCACCGGCGCCGGATTTTTTTTGGGCCTTGGCGCGCGCGTCAGTGCCCGCGCAGAAACTCCTCCTCGCCCATGACGCGCGACAGCCGTGTGCGGTCAAAGTCGATATGGACGATGCGGCTGGTGCTGTTGTCGTCGGCGACGCGGCGGAACCAGAACTGATCCTCGCTGAAATTGCCGCGCTGCATGATCCAGCGCACCATCGAGGCGGTCAGCCCCTTGTAGGGCGCGATCAGGTCGATGATCCACAGACGGTCGCCCGATTGCCAATCCTCCGGCTCAAGCGCCTCGCCGGTGATCAGCTTTTCCTCGGCCTCGCCGTTCAGCCAGCCCCAGGTGAACATGCCGCGCGGCACGTCGTCGAACCGGAAGATGCGAAACTGGCCAAGCTCGATCGCCGGTTCGAAATAGGTCCGCAGCAGGCTGACCTGCATCCGCGTGTGGCGTGGTGACCGGAAGGCCAGAAACATCACATCGCCATAAACCCCCAGCTTGTCGCGCGAGGGGCGTTCCAGTGGCGGCAGCGTTGCGCCGGCGGTGTCGGTCCGGGCGTTCATGACGCGTCCGCCAGCATCGCCGCCTCCCAGACCTTGAGGGCGGGGCGGGTGACGGGCGGGCGGTCTGCGTCCGATTGCAGGGTGGGGAAGAGGGCGAACAGCTCCTCGCGCACGTCGTTATCGAGGCCGCAGAGCGTGTAATCGCCGGGATGAAAGCTCTCGGTGGGTGTGTTTTCGGTGTAGATGACCTCGTGATTGTCGAAGAGCAGGTGGAAATATTCGACCTCCTCCGCCTGGGTATCGACGCGGATCGAGTGATCGTTGACCAGCCCCTTGGCGGGGGCAAGCACCTGCGCCTCGCCGAACAGCAGATCGGCGCGCCAGTCGTCCAGGTAGATCCGGTGCTGCGGTGAAACCACAAGGTCGCGGGCGGGCCGTGCGGGGCCGAAGGCATCCTGTGCGATGCGAACCGGGCGCAGGCTGGGGTCGGCCGCAAGCGCCGCGCGGTCCAGTCTGCGCGAGCCGATCCAGCGCACCCGCTGCGGCGGGCCGTCCAGGGTGCGGACAAGATCGCCCGTGGCCAGCGCTTCAACGGCAACCGGGCCCTCGGGCGTGTCGATCATGGTGCCGCGCGCGACACAGATCAGGATGTTGATCGTGACCGTGTCATCGTCGGTATTGCCGCCGCTCGTGCCCACGATGGTGAAGCTGACCACCTGGTCGCTGCCAGACTGGATGACTGCCGAACGGTCCACGGTGAAGGTGTATTCGCCCGTCACCGTGTTGAAGCTGAGCGTGCCCCAAGCCGTTGTATTGAGGGCGGAAAAGCTGTAGCCGCCGGTCGCTTCGCCCTGGCTGTTGCCGGAGGTGAGCGAGACGACGTCGAAATCGCCGCTGATCGTGGTCGCGGAGGGATCGCTCAGATCGAGCGTGAGGCCCCAATCATTGGGGCCGCCGGTGGCGTTGCCACTGACATCTGCAATATTGTAACCCATGATACGCCTGTAAGTCTTCGACTGCACGAGTGCCGCGATTTCGCGGTCATTGGGGGCAGTTCATCACAGAAATCCGGCGTTTGAAAGGCAACCGGCGTCAAACGGGATCGGGTGCGGCGGAAAGCAGCGCGTGGCGACGCAGGTGGTCGTAGCAGGGCATGGCGCGGGCCAGGAGGGCAGCATCCGCGCCGGTCAGGTCCGGCAGCGCGCCCTCGGCTCCGGCAAAGCCCGTGCTGGCATGGATCGCGCCGTACCAGTGCCTGGCCCAGATGCCGTCGCTGGCGTGGCCACCGGCGGGCCATTCCAGCATCCGATCGGTGAAGTCGAGACCGATTGCGGCGCAGAGTTCTTGCAGCATTTTCCGTGGGTTGGCGCGGATGTCATGGCTGTCGATGACGATGCCGCCGAGCCGGTCGAAAAGCGCCACCTGTTGCGGAAATCCGAGGTCTTCCAGCGTCGCGTTGCCCCGTTTCGCACCATAGGAGGCGATGACGCGGGCGGGGTGGCGGATCAGGTGGACATGGGTGCAACCCGCGGCCCAATCCATCGGGAAACCGTCCAGCATGTGATGGGGCATCTGTTTCATATAATGATGCTTTTTGCCCTCGGGCACCGGCCCGGCGCAGCGCGCGGCGACGGTTTCGGGGTCGCTTTCATGGGTGGCGATGATCTCACCCGCCAACGGGTGATCCGAGCCGCTTTCCTTGAGATAGGCGGCGTAGAAAGGCTCGTCCCAGACCGCGCAATCGCCGCGTGCGGCGAAGGCATACATCATCGCGGTCGAAAGGTTCCTCGGCCCGCTCCACATGGCGATTTTCATGATGCACCCCCTGTACACCCCCCGATGCACCCCCCGTGCATACGCGGGTGGCCCGCGTCCTCGCGTCGGATCACCCGCGCGTGATCTCACACGGGTTTGCGTTGTGTTTCAAGATGCGCCGCCCGCAGGATGGGGCGAGAGCGCTGAAACGGGAGGTTCGTCATGCCGCGCATTCGCATCAAAGAGAAGGTCAGGACAACCGCGCTGGGCCTTGCCATCGTGCTCGGCGTCATTGTTCATGGCAGCCGCGCCCATGCCGGGGAGATACGCGGCACGGCCGTCGCGGGCGGCTGTTTCCTGTGCGTCGAGAGCGATTTCGAATCGGTGCCGGGTGTGGTCGGGGTGGTGGCCGAGCTCTGGGGCGATGCCGCACCGCTTGCGGGCGATCATTGAGGGCGTGATTTCTTCATGGGTTCGAATTGCTGCGCAATCCGACCGATGCGAGGGGTCAACCCCTCGCGCTCCCCGAGGTATTTTCAGCAAAATGAAAGGGAAGCGCGATTGTGTGTGATGGCCGACTCGGGCCTTAGAGGAACACGGCCACGTTGTTGCGCAGCACGATCTCGGCGGCGAAGATGCCCAGGATCACGATGAGCGGCGCCAGGTCGATGCCGCCCATATTGGGCAGGGTGCGGCGGATCGGGCCATAGACCGGCTCAAGCAACCTGTTCAGCCCGGTCCAGATCTGCACCACCACGGGCTGGCGCATGTTCAGCACGCCGAAGGTGATCAGCCAGCTCATGATGATATGGGCCAGGATGATGAACTTGGCGACCTGGAGCAGCATCAGGAGAATCTGGTAGATCGAATACATGGGCGCGCTTTCCGGGGCTTTGGGACATGACCGGCTGCACAGGTAAGCGGGGCGGACGGGCTTGGCAAGGGAATGACGTCGCGGCAGAGGTTGACCTTGAGGTCATCGGCCCCACGTAACAGGGCTGACAGTCCTTTTTTGCGTTAGCGTCATGTATCCCTTTCTCCGCCTTGCCTACCAGCTGTTCGTTACCCGCAACGCCCCGCCGATCGCGCCCACGGACACCCATGTCAGCTATCACCGCTGCTGGCCCTGGGATCTGGACATGTTCCTTGAGCTCAATAACGGTCGCACCCTGACCATCTATGACCTTGGCCGCGTGCCGGGGGCCCGGCGCGCCGGACTGTTGCGCGTCCTGCGCGAGAAGAGCTGGGGCATGACCATGGCCGGGGCCTCGGTGCGCTACCGGTCGCGGGTGCGGGTGTTCGAAAAGGTCGAGATGCACAGCCGCCTGGTCGGCTGGGATGACCGGTTCTTCTACCTCGAACAGTCGATGTGGCGGGGGCAGACCTGCTGCAACCAGATCGTCTATCGCGCGGCGGTGACGGACAAGAGCGGGATCGTGCCTGCCGACCGCCTGATGGAGGCGCTTGGTCATGAGGGGCCGCGCCCCAAGATGCCGCAATGGGTGCGCGCCTGGATCGCGGCGGATAACCTGCGGCCCTGGCCGCCGGTCCGCGAGGACGTGACCGAGGCGGAGGCGCCCCGGCGTCTGGCCGGGTAAGGCCGACGCGCGCCCTTTCCCATTGCCAAACGGCCCGAATGCCCCAAGGATGCCCCGCAATGATCGGGCGGGGGGCACATGGCCGGAATCTCACAGAAAAAACGCATCTGGGGCTGGTTCTTCTTCGATTGGGCCAGCCAACCCTACAACACCCTGATGCTGACCTTCATCTTCGGCCCCTATTTCGGGCAGACCGCCGCCGCCGCCCTGATGGCGAACGGCATGTCCGAACAGGCCGCCGAGGCCGAGGCGCAGGCGCTGTGGGGCTACGGCCTGGCGCTGACCGGCGTGATCATCGCCATCCTTGCGCCGATCCTGGGCAGTGTCGCGGACAGTTCCGGGCGGCGCATGCCCTGGGTCTGGATCTTCTCGGTCATGTATGTCGTGGGGGCCTTCGGCTGCTGGTATACGGTGCCGCAGGATTTCTCGGTCTTCTGGGCGCTGGTCTTTTTCGGCATGGGCCTGATCGGGATGGAGTTCGCCACGATCTTCACCAATTCCTTCCTGCCGAGCCTCGGGCCGCGCGAGGAGCTTGGCCGCATCTCGGGCTCGGGATGGGGGTTCGGCTATGTCGGCGGTGTGCTGGCGCTGGTGATCATGCTGGCCCTGTTCCAGGCGGGCGATAACGGGCTGACCATGGTGGGGCTGGAGCCTCTCTTCGGGCTCGATCCGAGAGCCGGAGAAGATACCCGCATCGTCGGGCCGCTGACGGGCCTGTGGTATGCGGTCTTCATGATCCCCTTCTTCCTCTGGGTGCGCGAGGCGCCGCCGCATGACGGTGCGCATTACCGGATCGGGCAGGGCCTGCGCGACCTGGGGCGGACGCTGAAGGGGTTGCCGAGCCATCCCAGCCTGCTGGCCTATCTGGGCAGTTCCATGTTCTACCGCGATGCGCTGAACGGGATGTATACCTTCGGCGGCATCTACGCGCTTGGCGTGCTGGACTGGTCGATCATGGAGGTAGGGATCTTCGGTATCCTGGCCGCGATCTCGGGCGCGGTCTTTGCCTGGGTCGGCGGCCATGCGGATCGGAAATTCGGGCCGATGCCAGTGATCGTGGTGTGCTGTGTCACGCTGATCTTCACCGCCTGCCTGATCGTCGGCCTCAGCCCCGAGGCCGTTTTCGGAATGGCGGTCGAGGAAGGATCCAGCCTGCCCGATCAGCTCTTCTACCTGGCCGGGTTGCTGATCGGCGCGGCGGGCGGCGCGGTGCAATCGGCCAGCCGCAACATGCTGACGCGGCAGGCCAATCCGGCGCGCATGACCGAGGCTTTCGGGCTCTATGCGCTGTCGGGCAAGGCGACGACCTTCCTGGCGCCGTGGCTGATCGGGATGACGACGGACATCACCAACAACCAGAGGCTCGGGGTGACGCCGCTGATCGCGCTGTTCGGAATCGGGCTGATCATGCTAATCTGGGTCAATCCGCGCGGAGAGGGGGCAAGAACATGATCCGGGGAGTTCTGGGACTTTTCGCGGTGGCGCTGCTGGCGTCCTGCGGTCCGGGGGGCGAGGAATCGGCGGGCTATGTCGCCGTGCGGCAGGCCGATAGCCGTCCGGCGCGCGAATTGTTCGGCTATGTGCCGGATGCCAGCGAGGGGCGCGGGCAGGCCTTTGGCGGCTATGCGCGCGGCTGTCTGGCGGGGGCCGCGCAGCTGCCCGAAACCGGTCCGACATGGCAGGCGATGCGGCTGTCACGCAACCGCAACTGGGCGCATCCCGCGATGGTGGAGTTTTTGCAGGATCTGTCGCGCTTTGCCGCCACGCAACCGGGGTGGGAGGGGCTTTATGTCGGTGACATCAGCCAGCCGCGCGGCGGGCCGGTGACGGGCCATGCCAGCCACCAGATCGGGATGGATGCCGATGTCTGGATGCTGCCGCCCGACCGGCTGAACCTGAGCGCGGCGGAGCGCGAGACTGTCTCCTCGGTCTCGTTGCGGCGGGCCGAGGGGGCCTATGTCAACGATGCCTGGACGGCGCAGCATTGGGCGATCCTGCGCGAGGCGGCCAGCGATCCGCGCGTGTCGCGCATCTTCCTGTTTCCCGGTGCCAAGGTCTGGATGTGCGACAACGAGACCGGCAACCGCGATTACCTGCGCCAGATCCGGCCCTGGTACGGGCATTATTCCCATTTCCATGTCCGGCTGAGATGCCCCGCAGGCTCGCCGGGATGCGAGGATCAGACCCCGCCGCCGCCCGGTGACGGCTGCGCGGAGGCACGTGAATGGCAGGCCAATATCCTGAACCCGCCGCCGCCGCAGCCGCCCGACCCGGACGCACCGCCGCCCGAGCCGCGCCGTGAAATCACCCTTGGCGACCTGCCCGCGCAATGCACCGCCGTTCTGGCCGACGGCTAAGCGCCGCGCTGGTCGCGCTGACCTGTCTCGGCGCACCGGCTTGGGCGCAGGAGGCACGGCTGATCGGCGCGCGGACGCTGCGGGTGGATCATCCGCAATGGGGCGGGCTTTCGGGGGTCGAGATGGCCGGGGACGGCGCGTCGCTGGTCGCGGTCTCGGATCGCGGGATCCTGTTTCGCGCGACCGTGACGCGGGACGAGAGCGGGCAGATCACCGGCCTGACACTGCTCACCACGGATGAGTTGACGGGCCGCGACGGGCAGCGGGGGCCGTGGGCGGCGCGTGACAGCGAGGGGCTGGCGATGAGGGCCGACGGCACGCTCTTCATCTCGTTCGAGGGCGATCACCGGGTGGCGCGTTACATTGGCGGCGGGGCCTCGGAACCGCTGCCGCCGCATCCCGATTTCGCCGGGTTGCAGGAAAACGCCTCGCTCGAGGCGCTGGCCGTGGATGCGGAGGGCACGCTCTATGCCCTGCCGGAACGGTCCGGCGAAACGACCCGCCCCTTCCCGGTCTTCCGCTATCGAAACGGCGCCTGGGACAGGGATTTGAGCCTCCCCCGCGAAGGGGATTTCCTGGCCGTGGGGGCGGATTTCGACGATCGCGGACGGTTCTACCTGCTGGAGCGGGATTTCAGCCTGTTTTTCGGCTTCGCCACCCGCATCCGGCGCTTCGAGATCACGGAGTCTGGCCTTGGCAGGGGCGAGGTGCTCTTGCAGACGCGCGCCGGGCAACATTCCAACCTGGAGGGCCTGAGCCTCTGGCGGGACGCGGCGGGGCGGCTGGTGGCCAGCATGGTCTCGGACGATAATTTCAGCCCGCTCCTGCCGACACAGGTGGTGGAATATTACCTTGCGGAATAGGCGAATTGGCCGCGTTCTCCCCGCATCCGCTCCGCGTTGCTGACACATTTTTCTCCTAGACAAGGTGGGAGTGAGAATGAGGCCCCGCCATGCCGGTCTATTACGGCTATTCCAACGCCATCTTTGGCACCCAGTCGACGGTCAACGGATCGCCGGTCAACTATGCGTTTGGCCCGACCGTCGGCGGCACCTGGACCTGGACCGGCTCGACCACCTCGTTTCATGTGCGCGAGAATGACGGCGCGACTCTCTATAACGGCGATCCCACCAACGAACAGGTCAGCGGGCAGGAGCAGATCGGCGGGGCGTGGGAACAGGTCACGCTGATCGGCGGCACCTATTACCAGACGATCTGGGATTACACGTTCGAGATCGAGGCCGCCGATGGCACACTCTACCGTGTGGCCGTGATCGACGTCGACCTCAACAATGACGACGACCTGAACGATGCCGGCGAGGATGGCTATTACCTGGTCTTCCCCGATGGTGTGCCGCCCGCGGGGGGCAACTACACCGTCAACGGGATCGTCGAGAATGACGATTTCGTACCCCATGCCGATCTGGGTGCCACCATCGTCTGCTTCACCGAAGGCACCATGATCGAGACCGAGCACGGGCCCCGCGCGATCGAAACGCTTCAGCAGGGCGACCGTGTCCTGACCCGCGATGACGGCTATCAGCCGCTGCGCTGGATCGGCACGCGGCGGGTGCGCGCCGAGGGCGACCTGGCCCCGGTCCTGTTCCAGCCCGGAACCGTGGGCAATGACCGGCCGCTGCTGGTCTCGCCGCTGCACCGGATGCTGATGTCGGATTGGCGGGTGGAGCTGTTGACCGGCGAGCCACGGGCGCTGATCGCGGCGCGCGATCTGGTCAATGACCGCGATATCGTGCGGCAACGCGGCGGGTGGGTCACCTATGTGCATATCCTCTTTGACCGGCATCAGATCGTCTATGCTGAAGGCGCGCCGAGCGAGAGCCTGCATCCCGGCCACTGTGCCCTCGATGCGCTGGAGCGTGAAAGCCGCGCCGAGGTGATCGCGCTGTTTCCCGAATTGGCCGAGGATGTGGCCAGCTACGGGCCCGCCGCCGCCACGGTGGTCAAGGGCTATCAGGCCGCCTGTATCGCGCGACTGGCGGGCTAGGTGGGGGCAACCTGCGTCGACGCAGGGTTCTTCGCGCGGGGGCGACCCCGTGCATCTCCCGGCGTCAGGCGTCGTCCGCCAGCCGGTCGTCGCCGCGCCCCGGAATATCGCTGCGCTTGGTCGGCTCGGGCCATGTGTCGATGACCTGCACCGCCTCATCCGCCGTTTCGACAAAGCGGAAGAGGTGCAGATCCTCCTCGGATATCGTGCCCGCCTCGGCCAGCGCGTCCCAGTTGATGATCTTGCGCCAGAACGCCTCGCCGAAGAGGAGGAACGGCACCCGTTCCATGCGGCCTGTCTGGATCAGGGTCAGCGCCTCGAAGGTCTCGTCAAGGGTGCCGAAGCCGCCGGGAAAGACCGTGATCGCGCAGGCCCGCATCAGGAAATGCATCTTGCGGATCGCGAAATAGTGGAAGTTGAAGCACAGATCGGGCGTGACATATTCGTTCGGCGCCTGTTCATGCGGCAGCACGATATTGAGGCCGATCGACACGCCGCCCGCGTCCTGCGCCCCGCGCGAGCCCGCCTCCATCACGCCGGGGCCGCCGCCGGTGACGATGATGTTGTCGTGACGCCCGGTATGCAGGCTGCGCTCGGTCATGATGCGGGCGAACTTGCGCGCCTCGTCATAGTATTTCGACAGGTCGCGCAGGGTGTCGGTGCGGGCCAGATGCGCCTCGGAGGGGGCCGGTATGCGCGCGCCGCCGAACATCACCACGGTGCTTTCGACGCCGTACTCATCCATCAGCATCTGCGGTTTGAGCAGCTCCAGTTGCAGGCGCACCGGGCGCAGCTCGTCGCGGCACATGAAATCGCTGTCGGTGAAGGCCAACCGATAGGCGGGCGCGCGGGTCTGGGCCGTGTCGGGCACGTCCTGCGCGCTCTTGATGTCGGTTTGGGCCTTGCGGAACGGGCCCTGCCGCTGGTCGTCTTTCATTGCGCCTGTCCTTCGTGTTTACCTGTCCCGACGCTATCGTGGGCAGCAGGCAGAGGGAACCGGGAATGCAGGACTGGACAGGAGAGATCGAGGCGGCGCAGGCGCGAATCGCGGCCCATGTGCGGCGGACGCCGGTGATGAAGGCGGTTCTTGGCGGGCATGACGTGGCGCTGAAATTCGAGCATGTGCAGCACACCGGCAGCTTCAAGCCGCGCGGCGCGTTCAACACGCTGCTGTCACGGGAGGTGCCGGAGGCGGGGGTCGTCGCGGCCTCGGGCGGCAATCACGGCGCGGCGGTGGCCTATGCGGCGGCGCAGTTGGGGCACAGGGCCAAGGTCTTCGTGCCGGAGATGGCGGGGCCTGCGAAGATCGCGCTGATCGAGCGGGCGGGGGCCGATCTTGTGGTGGTGCCGGGGGCCTATGCCAATGCGCTGGAGGCGGCCGAGGCGCATGAGGCCGAGACCGGCGCGATGCAGGTCCATGCCTATGATTCCGTGCAGACCGTGGCCGGGCAGGGCACCGTGATGGCGGAATGGGGGGCGCAGGGGCTGGAGGCCGATACGGTGCTGATCGCCGTCGGCGGTGGCGGGCTGATCGCGGGGGCGATGGGCTGGCTGGCGGGGCGGCGCAAGGTTGTGGCGGTGGAGCCTCGCCTCAGTTGTGCGCTTTATGCTGCGTTGCAGCAAGGGGCGCCGGTGGATGTGGAGGTGTCGGGTGTCGCGGCAAATGCGCTTGGGGCGCGGCGGATCGGGGAGATCTGCCTGGAGCTTGCGCAGGCGCAGAATGTCGAGTCTATTCTTGTAGAAGATGATCGGATCACCGCCGCGCGCACCCTTATTTGGCGGGAGTTGCGCCAGGCGGTGGAGCCTGCGGGGGCGACGGCAATGGCCGCGCTTCTGTCCGGGGCGTACCGACCTGAAAAGGGGGAACGGGTGGCCGTGCTGCTCTGCGGGGCCAACGCGGCGGGGTTTGACGGGTTGATGTGACGCGCGGCGATGCTGCGCAGCAATTTGTTATACAAGAACACGCAGCGCCGTCCGATTGCCCGCGTGAGACAGAAACTGTTCCGCGCCGCGCGGCGATTGCATCGCGCGCGGAGCCTGACTATAGCAGCCCGGACCATCGCCAGAACAGGATACATGCCATGACCGCCAATGCCCAACTGGAAGCCGCCATCGAAGCCGCATGGGAGGCGCGCGACCAGATCACGCCCGCGACCACCGGCGAGACCCGCGAGGCGATCGAGGACACACTGAACGCGCTGGATGGCGGCGGGCTGCGGGTGGCCGAGAAACAGGATGACGGCAAGTGGCATGTCAACCAATGGGCCAAGAAGGCGGTGCTTCTGGGGTTCCGCCTGAAGGACATGGAAATGCAGTCGGGCGCGCCGCAGGGTGCAAGCTGGTTCGACAAGGTGGACAGCAAGTTTGCCGGATGGGGACCGAATGAATGGGGCAATGCGGGGTTCCGCGCCGTGCCCGGCGCCATCGCCCGCAAGTCGGCCTATATCGCCCCCGGCGTGGTGCTGATGCCCTCCTTCGTCAATCTGGGTGCCTACGTGGACAGCGGCACGATGGTGGACACCTGGGCCTCCGTCGGATCCTGCGCGCAGATCGGCAAGAACGTGCATCTGTCGGGTGGCGTCGGCATCGGCGGCGTGCTGGAACCGATGCAGGCGGGCCCCACGATCATCGAGGATGAGTGTTTCATCGGCGCGCGCTCCGAGGTGGTCGAGGGCTGCATCGTGCGCGAAGGATCCGTGCTTGGCATGGGCGTCTATATCGGCCAATCGACCAAGATCGTGGACCGGGAGACCGGCGAGGTTTCCTATGGCGAAGTGCCTGCGGGATCGGTCGTGGTGGCAGGCTCGATGCCGTCCAAGAACGGGGTGAACCTTTACTGCGTCGTGATCGTCAAGCGGGTCGATGCCAGGACGCGGGCCAAGACCTCGATCAACGAATTGCTCAGGGCCTGAGGCGCGCATGGCCGACAAGCCGAAAAAGACGCAACAGGTCTACACCCTCGTTGTCGAGGTCGGGCGCAAGGCGGGCGACGGCTTGCCCAGGGACGCGACCGGGGCGGCGCTGATGCTCTATGCCGCGGGCGTGGATGAGGCCGAGGCGGTGCGCGAAAGCGTGGCGGTCCTGAAGCAGGCCGACATGGCCCCGCTGGACGTACAGGGCTATGGCACGCTGGAGGAGCGGCGCGAGCAGGGCCACGAGATCGGCGAGGATGAACTGGAACTGATGCAGCGCGCTGCCGATGAAAACGCGGTGATCGTGGCGCAGATGACGCCGTTTTTCGACAAGGAGTGAAGGTGGCTTACGCGGCGATGCGCCCGTTCGCCCCCAGAAGCGCCAGGTAGGATTGCGCCGAGGCGCGGTCCAGCGTGGGCCAGGCGGCGAGGCGGTCGGCCTCTTCCAGCTTGTCGGCGGATTTGCCCTGCGCCGCCAGCACATCGCCAAGCAGAACGGATTCCATCCGGCAGCGGCCTGCGATCAGGCAATCGTGGTCGTCCAGCAGAACCTGGTGATAGACCCGCGTGGCCTGTGTCATCGTCAGGCGGGCGGAGCGGCCATTGACCAGGTCGCCCGCGCGGGCCAGCACGTGATCCTCGCCGAAGAGGTATTCGATATCGGGACCGCTGAGCAGGATGCGCTGGTTGCGGGCGACGCAGATGTCGCCCGTCAGGCCGAAATAGGGGGCGCGCATCTCGATCGGGGCGGTGTGGCCGCGCGCAAGCGGCTCGGTCCGGCCGATCCAGCGAATGGGCTGCGGCCCGTGCGACACGGTTTCGACCAGCATTCCGGGGGCCAGCGTTTCAATGGCGCGCGGCCCGTCGGGCGTGGCGATACAGGCGCCGGTCGCAATACCCGGCAGCGGCACGGCGGGCACGAAGTGATTGGCGATCCCGGCGAAGTCGATGGAAACCCTGGCCTCCTGCGGACCGGGCAGCAGGGTGCGCGGATCGTCGATGTAGAGGGGGCCGACGGGCGTGGCCAGCCGGTCACCGGATTCGGTGTTTTCCAGGATCAGCGCATCGGCGCGGCCCAGGATGTCCCAGGAATAATGCAGGTGCAGCGGGTCGCCGCCCGAGAGGAACCCCGGCCCGGTCTCGAAGCTGAACCCGCCATGTTCGACCGAAACGGTTCCGTTGGGGTAATGGATGACGCGGAAATCGGCGGCGGTGCCGGTGCGGCCCTGCCAGATCACCACGGGCACACCGCGCCCCGGACGCAGACGCGCCTCGAAGATCAGCGCCCCGATGGAGAGGTCCGGCGCGCGCGCGGGCCGTTTCGGGTGGATCAGGCGGGAGCTGTCCCAGATCGCCAACCATGTCATGTAAACAATCGCCTCAATAAGCTGCTGATTGAACCCTAACCGGGGATTGCGGGCCGAATTTCACCACAAAGAGGCAAGATTGTGTTCGGCGGTGGATCGCCTACCCCATCAGCGCGCGGGCCTCGTAACTGCGCAGCGAGGGCCGTGCGGCGGCGCTGTAGCCCGCACCGGTTTCGGGGTCCAGCTCGGGGAAGAGCGCAAAAAGCTCCTCCTGCACCGCATCGTCGAAGCCTGACAGGGTCTGCGGGCCGGGCTGGAAGCTTTCGGTCAAGAGCCCCTCGGACCAGATCATCTGGTGATCGTCAAAGAGCAGGTGGAAATATTCGACCTCTCCGCCCTCGCGCACGCGGATGGAACATTCATTGACCAGGTCCTTGGCGGCGACCAGCACCTCGTCCTCGCCGAAGAGCAGTTCCGCCATGTGGTGGCGGATCAGCACCCGGTGCTGTGGCGACAGGATCAGCGTGTCATGCAGGCCAAGCGTGCCGCGTTCGATCACGATGGGGGCGAATTTGCCGGTGGCGGGCACGCGCCGCCGCCCGATCCAGCGCAGGGGTTGCAGGCCGCTGTCGCGGGTCTCGACCAGGTCGCCCGCCTGCAGCGCCTCGACCGCGATGTCGCCGCGGTCGGTCCTGATCCGCGTGCCGGCGGCGAAACAGGGGATCGAGGTGATCGAGACGAAGGCAGTGTCGGAAATGCCGGCCGCCTCGGCGGTGTAGGAGAAATTGAACGTGTCGGGATCGGTCAGGTTGCCATAGCCCGCGGGCGGCTCGACGCTGAGCGTTCCATCGGCCATCAGCGTGACCTCGAAACCGTTGTTCAGCGTGATCGTGTCGCCGACATTGACCGCCTGCCCGTTGATATGGGTCACGACCATCACGCCGACCGAGCTGTCATTGCCGAGCACGTCGATATTGGCGGTCTGGCCCTCGAACACGGTCTGAGAATCGTCCCAGGCCAGCACATCGCCCTGGATCGAGCCCCCGCCGATCAGCAGGGTGGAATCGTAGCTGCTGTCGGCGACATCCGCGATTCCGAGGCGGATCGAGTTGGTCACCCCCGCATTGACCGGCATCATCACCGAGAGCGTGACGGTATAGCCGTCCATCTCGGTATTCACCTGGTCATTGGTGTTGTCGTTGTAGAGGGTCTCGTTCGCGCCGCCATTGACGTTGTTGATCTGGGCGATCTCGAAGATGGGGGATTCGATCAGCTGTCCGTTGACCCAGATCCCGACCGCGTCGTTGAAGATCGAGCCGACATATTCGGGATATTCCTCGGAGGCGAAGGTGAACTGGATCGAGATGAAATCGGTGGTCGGGATGAACTCCGCCTCGAGGATGGCGGCGTCATATGTGTTCTGCCCGGCGGCGGCGTTGAAATCGGCGTCGTTGTTCACGCCGTTGGTGTTCGAGGAGGTGTTTGAGCGCCAGTTGGAGCTGCCCCACCCGTTGGTGAAATTGGACAGCCTGCCGGTGGAGAGCATCACCCCGGTATCGCCCGGCGTCACCTCGCCCGAGACGCTGTCGCCGTCGCTCCAGATGCCCGAGGACCGGTTGTCGCCGGAATAGTTGGCGTTCAGCACCGTCACGCCGGGGCCGAAGATCGTGTTGGCCATCTGGATGGCGGACGCATTTGTATTGATCGGTAACTCGCTGGCTGCGACCATGCCTCTACTGCCCCTTGTTCAGGCGGCACCCGTCGCAATCCCGGTGTTTTCTTCTGCTGGATTGCCCGGATGGAAGGTCTTTTGCCTTCCCGACCGCCTCTGCTTCTTTTGTTTTGCCGGAGAATAGCCCGATTTTTGCCATGAAGTAAGAGGGTTGCGCAGGTGGGCGCGGGCCTTGTGTCCCGCAGGACGCAGGTTTAGCAATTCTGCAACTGCCCCGATCCCGAGGACCGAGCCCATGACCGACCCCCAGAAACTGACCGCCGACCTGGTGAAATGCCCCTCGGTGACGCCCGAGGAGGGCGGCGCGCTGGTGCTGCTGGAGGAGGTGTTGAGCGCGGCGGGGTTCGAGTGCGCCCGCGCGGATCGGGGCGAGGTGTCGAACCTCTTTGCCCGGTGGGGCGACAAGGGACACGCGCGCACATTTGGCTTCAACGGTCACACGGATGTGGTGCCGGTGGGCGACGAGGCCGCCTGGACGCATCCGCCCTTCGGGGCCGAGGAGGTGGATGGATGGCTCTATGGTCGCGGGGCCACGGATATGAAATCGGGCGTGGCGGCCTTTGCGGCGGCGGCGATTGATTTCGTGCGTGACACCCCCCCCGATGGCGCGATCATCCTGACCATCACCGGCGATGAGGAAGGCAGTTCCGTCGACGGCACGCCCGCGCTGCTGGACTGGATGGAGGCCAAGGGCGAGAAGATGGATATCTGCATCGTGGGCGAGCCCACCAGCGTCGAGAGCATCGGCGACATGATCAAGATCGGGCGTCGCGGTGCGATGTCGGCCTGGTTCACCGTGAAGGGCAAGCAGGGCCATTCCGCCTATCTGCACAAGGTGCTGAACCCGATGCCCGCCGTGGCGCTGCTGGCGCATCGGCTGTCATCGCATGTGCTGGACGAGGGGACCGATCATTTCGACGCCTCAACCTGTTCGGTGGTCACCATCGACACCGGCAACACCGCCACCAACGTCATTCCCGGCCAGACCCGGATGGCCGTCAATCTTCGCTTCAACGACACCCATAGCGGGGAAAGCCTGACGGACTGGCTGCGCGAAGAGGCCGACAAGGTGGAGGCGGAGACCGGCGTGCGGATCGAGATGCGGGCGCAGATCTCGGGCGAGGCGTTCCTGACCCCGCCGGGCGACCTGTCGGCGCTTGTGGCGGGCGCGGTAAGCCGCGAGACCAACCAGAGCCCGGTCCTGTCCACCACCGGCGGCACCTCGGACGCGCGCTTCGTCAAGTCGCATTGCCCGGTGGTGGAATTCGGGCTTGTCGGCCACCGGATGCACCAGGTCGATGAGCGGGTCTGGATCGACGACATCCACGCGCTGAAACGGGTCTATACCGGGATCTTGCGGGATTATTTCGGCGGCTAGGCAGGGCTGCGGGGCGTTCCGCACTGAGCCGCGCCATCGCCGCCCCGCGTGACGGCGATGGCGCGGCGGCTTCGCCTTGATTCCGCGCCGGAGCCTTTATTCCCCATCCACCTCGGGCGTGGCGGGCGGGCCGCCTTGCAGGTCGGCAATCAGCGCCTCCATCTCGGCAATCTCCAGCCGTTGCGCCTCGATGATGTCTTCCGCCAGCGACTGCACGCGCGGGTCCGAGAGCGTGGCGCGCTCGCTGGTCAGGATGGCGATGGAATGGTGCGGGATCATGGCGCGCATCCACGAGATATCGCCCACAGTCGCCTGCGACCGCAGCAGATACAGAGACGCCGCGAAGACCACGACGCTGACCCCGAGAATGGCGTAATTCGAGGCCTTGTTGCGATACATCCCCCACATGAAGAGCAGCATGATCACCGCCATGGTCGCCCCCATGTAGATCGCCATGTAGGTGCGGGTCTCGCTGAACTGGACATGGCTCCAGACAAAGGTGTTCAGATACATCAGCCCGAACATCGTCACGGTCGATGTCAGGATCATCGCGATGAAGCGTGTGTAGGTCATTTGTGCCTCTTTTCGTTGCGTCACATGACATGTCAACAACGTTCCCCCACTGGAAGGTTCCGGAGATTATCCGCATGACGCGCTGTGCGACCCATGCTAGCCATGGCGCATGGCACGCATCCCCTCAAAATCCGAGATCCTCGACTGGATCGGCGAGAACCCCACCAAGACCACCAAGCGCGACATCGCGCGGGCCTTCGGCATCAAGGGGGCCGACCGCATCGACCTCAAGCGCATCCTGAAGGATCTTGAGGGCGAGGGGCATCTGGAGAAGCGCAAGAAGACCTATCGCGACCCCGACAAGCTGCCGCCGGTCTCGGTGCTCAAGGTGCTGGCGCCCGACGATGCGGGCGACATTTATCTCAGCCCGCTGGAATGGCACGGCGAAGGCCCCGCGCCGCGCGTGCTGTTCTCGGCCAAGGCGACCGACCCCGCGCTTGGCGAGGGCGACCGTGTGCTGGCGCGGTTGCAGGAAGTCACGGGCGAGGATCACGCCTATGTCGGGCGGCTGATCCGGCGCATCGGGACCAACCCGCACAAGATCCTGGGTATCTTCCGGAAAACGGCCGAGGGCGGGCGCATCCTGCCCATCGACAAGGGATCCGACAAGGAATGGCAGGTGGAGGCCGGGGCCAGCGACGGGGCGAAGGATGGCGAGCTTGTCGAGGCCGAACAGGCCGGGCCCAAGGGCCGGATGGGCCTGCCGAGCGCGCGCGTGATTGCCCGGCTCGGCGATCCGTCAGCGCCGCGCGCGGTGTCGCTGATCGCCATTCATGAGCACGGGATACCGGACGATTTTCCCGATGCGGTGATCGAAGAGGCCGACGCGAAGAAACCCGCCGGCCTCAAGGGGCGCGAGGATCTGCGCGATCTGCCGCTCATTACAATCGACCCAGCCGACGCGCGTGACCATGACGATGCCTGTTATGCCCATGCCGATGACGACCCCAAGAACCCCGGCGGGCATGTGATCTGGGTCGCCATCGCCGATGTGGCGCATTACGTGACGCCGGGATCGGCGCTGGACCGCGAGGCGCGCAAGCGCGGCAACTCCACCTATTTCCCCGACCGGGTGGTGCCGATGCTGCCGGATCGGCTGTCGGGCGACCTGTGTTCCCTGCATGAAGGCGTGCCGCGCGCCTGCCTTGCCGTGCGCATGGTGGTCGATGAGTTCGGCGAGAAGATCGGCCACCGCTTTGTCCGCGGCCTGATGAAATCGCCCGCCTCGCTGAATTACGAGGAGGTGCAGGCGGGGATGGACGGCCAGCCGAACGAGAAGGTCGCGCCGCTCATCGAGGATGTGATCCATCCTCTCTTCGCCGCCTATGACGCGCTGAAAACCGCCCGCGCCAAGCGCCAGCCGCTGGACCTGGACCTGCCCGAACGCCGGATCGAGCTGTCCGAGGACGGCATCGTCACCTCGGTCGCGTTCAAGGATCGGCTGGATGCGCATAAGCTGATCGAGGAATTCATGGTGCTGGCCAATGTGGCCGCCGCCGAGACGCTGATCGCCAGGAAACAACCGCATCTTCTGCGCGTGCATGAGGAGCCGAACCAGGACAAGCTGACCGCGCTGCGGGAAACGGCGCAGGCCAGCGGCTTCACCCTCGCCAAGGGGCAGGTGTTGCAGACGCGGCATCTGAACAGCCTGCTGAACGCGGCAGAAGGCACCGAGTTCGACGAGCTGATCAACATGGCGACGCTGCGCTCGATGACGCAGGCCTATTACAGCCCGCAGAATTTCGGGCATTTCGGTCTGGCGCTGAGGGCCTATGCGCATTTCACCTCGCCCATTCGCCGTTATGCCGACCTGGTGGTGCATCGCGCGCTGATCACCGTGCATGGGTGGGGCGAGGACGGGCTGAGCGCGCAGGAGGTGGAGCGGCTGGAGGACACCGCCAAGCATATCTCGGACACCGAACGCCGCTCGATGATGGCCGAGCGCGATACCAATGACCGGTATCTTGCCGCCTATCTCTCGGACCGGGTGGGCGCGACGTTTACCGGCCGGATCAGCGGAATCGCGCGGTTCGGCGTGTTTGTGAAGCTGGACGAGACCGGGGCCGATGGCCTTCTGCCGATGCGTGCCCTGGGGCGGGAATATTTCCACCACGATGCCGAGGCGCAGACCCTGACCGGGGCCGATAGCGGCATTGTGATCGGGCTCGGGGCAAGGGTGCAGGTCAAGCTGGCCGAGGCGGTGCCGGTCACCGGGGGGCTGGTGCTGGAACTGGTCGAGATCGAGGGCAAGACGGTCAAACCCGGCAAGGGACGCCACCGGGGCGCACCCCCGCGCCGCAAGGCGGGCCAGGCGAAGGCGAAATCGGCCAAGGTGAAGAAGAAACTGCGCCGCAAGAAGGGGTGAAGCCCGTCCCGTTCAGATTTGCGTAACCTCTACCTGCGATGGTTCCGGCAACAGATTGCCGATCCGCTGGCCTGCGGCTTTTTGCAGCCCCCGGAACCGGATATGATCTGAGGTGCTGGCAGAAGGCGAGGCGCAGGGGCGATATGAAAATTCTTCTCACTATTGTCGGGGTGATTCTGGTCTGGGCCGGGGCGACCTTTGCCTCGCCGCCCGAAAACTCGTTGCGCCCCGCGATGCGGCCCGCGACCGGCGGCGTGATCGAAATGGCCGCCTTGGCGCCGCAAACGCTTGGCGATATCCGCCCGGTCATGCGGCGCGATCCGCCCGCGATTGAGCTGCCGGCGCTTGAGGTCGGGGCTGCCGTCACGCCATCGCGCGGGGACAGCCCGATCAGCGATGCTGGCTTCCGCGACTGGATCGCGTCATTCACGGCCCATGCGCGCGCGCAGGGCATCAGCCGGGCCACCCTGACCCGCGCCTTCGACGGGGTTGAGGTGAACGAGAGGGTGATCGAGCGCGACCGAAACCAGGCCGAGTTTTCGCGCACGCTGTGGGACTATCTCGATTCTGCCACCTCGCCCGCGCGCATCGCCAACGGGCGCGACGCGCTGGCCGAATGGCGCACGACCCTGGCGGAGATCGAGCGGGATTACGGCGTCGAGGCCGAGATCGTGACCGCCATCTGGGGATTGGAGAGCGCCTATGGCAGTTTCCGCGGCGACGTGCCGATCATCGAGGCGATGGCGACACTGGCCTATGAGGGGCGGCGTCAGGCGTTCTTTGAAGCGCAGCTGATGGCGGCGCTGGAGATCATCGAGGCGGGCGACATTTCACCGGGCAACATGCGCGGCTCCTGGGCGGGCGCGATGGGGCATACGCAGTTCATGCCAACGAGCTTTACCGAACACGCGGTCGACCACAACGGCGACGGGCGGCGCGATATCTGGGGCGATTATCCGGGCGATGCGCTGGCCTCGACCGCGCGCTACCTGTCCGAGAACGGCTGGACACTTGGTCAGCCCTGGGGGCTGGAAGTGCTGCTGCCCGACGGGTTCGATTTTGCCCAGAGCGGGGAGCTGATCCGGGAGGATGCCGCACATTGGACCGCGATGGGCGTGCGGCTTGTGGGCGGTGGAGAGGTGCCGGATCACGGGCCAAGCTCGATCCTGCTGCCGGGCGGGCATACCGGCGTGGCGCTGGTCATCTACGAGAATTTCCAGGTGATCGAGACCTATAACCCGGCGGATGCCTATGTGATCGGGGTGGGCCACCTAGCCGACCGGATCGCGGGCGGGCCGGCCTTTCGCGGCGGCTGGCCGCGCGCGGACCGGGCGCTGACCAATGACGAGCGGTTCGAGTTGCAGCGGCGGCTGACGGCGGCGGGCTTCTCGACCGAGCGCATCGACGGCATCGTCGGCCCGCTGACCATCCAGGCGGTGCGCGAGTACCAGGCCGCCGAGGGGCTGGTGCCGGATGGCTACGCCTCGGTGGATCTGCTGCGGCGGTTGCGCTGAGGCGGTTGCGCCGCCGCGTCGCGTCATCGCGGTGGCGGGCGGCCCGCGTCAGGCCCCCTGCGGGAGCCCTCCTTGTGCCGCATTGCCATGGAGACCTTGCAAGGGTGGTTCTGTGACGGGCGGGTTGCCGGTGGGGGCGGGCCGGGGATGCGCGGCCTCTGGCGGAGGCGCGAACGGGTTGCGTCGGATTCAGGTATTTGGACGAAGAAGTTGGGACCGGTGGGGCCCGTCATATGTTGTCGCGCCTTTGGTCTCTGTGGGTTTGAGTATTTGGACCAAGAAGATGGAGGGGATTGGGGGCCGCTACCAGGTGGTTTTCTGCCCCGTGCCCGTGCTCTTTGCCGCGAGATATCCCAGGCGCGCGATGGCGAAATCGCCGATGGCGAGGCCGCGGAAGAGGAAGGCGCGGGGGGTGTCTGGCGTCATCTCGCCGGGGCCGTCGGTGAGGAGGTGCTTGAGGTCCCCGGTGACGAGGTCGGGGGCGACCAGCTTCTTCGGGCTTGCCTCCTCCTGCGCCATGTCGTCGATGAAGAGGGGGGAGATCGCCTCCATCCCCTCGGGGTTCCACGGAATGCCCAGATCGGTGACGGCGGCGAAGGCGCCCGGTTTCAGCCAACGCGCGTCGAGGAAGGGGGCGACCTCGTAATCCAGCGTGATCGAGCTGACGACGATATCGGCCTCTTCGATGGCCTCTTGCGGGGTTGTGCTGGCCCTGGTCTCCAGCCCGAGTCTGCGGCCCATGTCGCAGAGCCGGTCGATATTGGCCTGGCCCCGGCCCGAGGCGCGGATCGATGTCAGCGGGAAGAGGTCGTTGAAAATGGCAAGATGGCTGCGCGCCTGCATGCCGCAGCCGATGAAGGCGATGCTTTGCGCCTCAGGGTTGGCCAGGCGGCGGGCGGCGACGGCAGAGAGGCCCGCCGTGCGCACGCCCGTGACCCACCCGGCCTCGCACAGGGCCCGCATCTGGCCGGTTTCGCTATCCTGGATCAATATCGCGCCGTCGATGCCGGGGCGGCCTCTGGCCGGGTTGCGGGGGCTGACCATGACCGATTTCACGATGGTGAGGTCGGGCGCGTCCGCCGAGGACAACGTTGTCATCATGTAGCGGCCATCGCCCGGCAGCACGGCGGATTTGGGCGCGGTCGAGACCGCGCCCGCCGCCTCGGCGCGGATCGCCTCCTCGATGGCATCGACGATCTGCGCGCCGGAGAGGCCGAGCCCCTCCAGGTCGGTGTCGGAGAGGATCAGGAATTCGTCGTCCGTCATGTTCGGCCTCCTTCGGTTTGCCCGAAGGCTAGGCCGAAACGGAACCTAACGGAAGAGCAGCACCGGCACCTTGCAGGCGCGGATCATCTCGGTCGTGGTTGAGCCGATCAAGAGGCTGCGGATCCGGCTGTGCCCGTAGGCGCCCATGACCAGCAGGTCGAAATCATGCGCCTCGGCGCGGTCGGCGATCTCTTTCTCGGGCTGGCCCTCGGCGATCTCGGTGGTGACGTCATAGCCGCCGCCCTTCAGCACGGCGGCGGCGCCCTCGATGGCGCGGCGCGCCTCTTGGGTCTCATCGCCCACGGTCAGAAGGTGGATGGCGAGACCGGCGAAAAGCTCGGACCGCGCGATGTGATCGACCGCCTTCATCGCGAACCTGCCGCCATCAAAGGCCACCAGCAGTTTCTGCACGGGCCGGAAGGCGCGCGAGGCGACCAGCACGGGCCTGGAGGAGGCGCGCACGACGCGTTCCATGTTGCTGCCCAGGTGCAGGCTGGCGAAATCGGCACCTTCGCCGCGCTTGCCGATGATGACGAGGTCGGCCTCCGCCTCGGCCTCGCGCAGCGTGTCGATCAGGTCGCCGATGCGCAGGCGGGCCGAGACCTCGACGCCTTCCGCCGCAATGCGCGCGCTGGCATCCTCGATGATCGCCTGGCCGCGCTTGCGGGCAAGCTTGGCCTTCTGCGCGTCAAGGTCTGCCAGTTCGTTGAGCAGCGCGGTGCGCGCGCCAAGCCCGATATTGCCGGACAGGTTGCGCGGGTCGGTGGCCTCGTCGCGGCGGCCGATCACGTGCAGAACCTCGACCGGCCAGCCCTTGCCCTTGGCGACCCAGGCGGCGTGGTCGCAGACGCTTTGCGAATAGGTGGAGCCGTCCACCAATGCGATAACCTTGCTCATATCGGCCCTCTCAATGTCCCATCAGGCGGTCCATCGCGCCCGGTTTGTCATGTTCCGCCAGCTTGTCGACGATGGTTTCCGACGCCTCGTTGAGGCCGCGGATCTCGACCTCGGCGCCTTCCCTGCGGAACTTGAGCACGGCCATGTCCAGCGCCGCAACAGACGAGATGTCCCAGATATGCGCGCGGGAGACATCGATCACCACCTTGTCCAGCACCTCGCCGAAGTCGAATGCGGCGGAAAACTCATCCGAGGAGGCGAAGAAGAGCTGCCCGTGGACGGTGTAGGTGCGGGTCGTGCCGTCCCGCGACAGCTCCGACGTGACGCTGAAAAGCTGCGCGATCTTGCCGGCAAAGAAGATGCCCGACAGCAGCACGCCGGTCAGCACGCCGATGGCGAGGTTGTGGGTGTAGACGGTGACGAAAACGGTCGCCAGCATCACGATCGAGGAGGAGCGGGGATGGTCGCGCAGCGCCCCGATCGAGGACCAGGAGAAGGTGCCGATCGAGACCATGATCATGATTGCCACGAGGGCCGCCATCGGAATGATCGAGACGATATCGCCAAGCACCACGATCAGGATCAAGAGGAAGACCCCGGCGGCAAAGCACGAAAGCCGCCCGCGCCCGCCCGATTTCACGTTGATCATGGATTGGCCGATCATCGCGCAGCCCGCCATGCCGCCGATGAAGCCGGTGCAGAAATTGGCCACGCCCTGGCCGATACATTCCTGGTTCTTGTCCGATTTCGTGTCGGTCAGGTCATCGACGATCTGCGCGGTCATCAGGCTTTCCAGCAGGCCCACGGCGGCGACGGCGGCGGAATAGGGCAGGATGATCTGCAGCGTCTCAAGGTTCAGCGGGATGTCGGGGATCAGGAAGACCGGCAGGGTCGAGGGAAGCTCGCCCATATCGCCGACGGTGCGCAGGTCCATCCCGAAGAGAAGCGCGATGCCGGTCAGCACCACGATTGTCACCAGTGGCGAGGGGATCGCGGTGGTGACATAAGGAAAAAGGTAGATGATGGCGAGACCGCCCGCGACCATCACATAGGTCAGCCAGGGCACGCCGATCAGTTCCGGCAGTTGCGCCATGAAAATGAGGATCGCCAGCGCGTTGACGAAGCCGGTCATGACCGAGCGCGAGACGTAGCGCATGACGCTGCCGAGTTTCAGCATCCCCGCGATGACCTGCAAGACGCCCGCCAGCACGGTGGCCGCCAGCAGGTATTGCAGCCCGTGGTCGCGCACCAGCGTCACCATCAAGACGGCGGTAGCGGCGGTGGCGGCCGAAATCATGCCGGGCCGCCCGCCGACGATGGCGGTGATCACGGCGATGGAGAAGGAGGCATAGAGGCCGATCTTGGGGTCGACGCCCGCGATGATCGAGAAGGCGATGGCCTCGGGGATGAGGGCAAGCGCCACGACAAGGCCGGCCAGCAGGTCGGCGCGGATGGTGCCGAGCCATTCGACCCGCAACCGGTTCAGAAAGTCCGGGGACATGGGCAAGTGGTCTCCGTCAGGGGAATGTTCGCGTTTGCGCGGGGCATAAAGCGGCTTGGGGCCGGTGGCCACCCCCTTGCGCGGTTGGCGGGCGCGCGTGACCCGAAAGGCTCAATCCACGCGGTCCTGCGCGAAAAGGTAGAAGACAAGGCCGACCGCGACGATGAGACCGAAGAGACCGAAGAGGGCGCCGTAAGCCTCGGGCGGGGCGTTGTCCGCCGACAGCCTTGTAAAGATCGGGCCGCTGGCGAATTGCATGATGCCGACGCCGCCGATGGAGAACAGGTTCATCAAGGTCACGCCGCGCCCGACCAGATGCGGCGGAAAGAAGCTGCGTCCATGCGCCATGATCACCGGGTAGGATGAGCCGAAGAGGCCGATGGCCGCCATAAGCGCGATCGCCCCCCACTCGCTGCCCGAGGGTGCAAGCCAGAGCGCGCCACAGAAGATGGCCGTCATCAGGTTGCCGGTGAAGATGATCCATTTGCGCGTGCCCAGAAGGCGGTCGAGCGGCCCGTAGATGAAATTGGCCAGCACCATCGCCAGCCCCATGATCAGCGTTGCGGTGCCGATCCGGGTGACATCGGCGGCGAAGACATCGGCCAGGTAGGGGCCGCTCCACAGGCCGCGGATCCCGGCGGCGGGGGCGTAGCAGACCAGCATCATCGCCAGCACCGGCCAGAGCCCTCGGATGCGCAGGATGTCGATGAGGCGGCCTTTTTTTCCGCCTTCCGGCATGTCCGGGTCATGCACCGTCAGCGCGATGGCGGCGGCGGTAATCAGCGTGATCGCGGCCAGCCCCCAGAGCGTCTGCCGCCAGCCGAAGGCCTCGACCGCCCAGGCCGTGGGCAGGGCGGCGGCGATATTGCCCAACGACCCGACGCCGACGATCACTCCGGCCAGCGTGGCGAAGACCACGGGCGGATAATTGCGCGCGAGGATGTAGTAGGAGGCCATCAGCACCGGCGCGCAGCCGATCCCGATCAGCACCATCGCGACCCAGATCGCGGCAGGCCCCTGCGCCAGGGCCATCACCACCGCGCCGCCCCCGCCGCCAAGCGCCAGCAACCCGCAGGCCGTGCGGCGCGGGCCGATACTGTCCAGCGCCCATCCGATCGGGATCTGCATGGCGGCGAAGCTGACGAACCAGAGGCCCGAGGCAATGGCCAGGTCTTCCGGGCCAGCGCCGATCTCGGCCTCCAGAACCGGCGACAGGACCGCCAGGAAGGCGCGGTAGAACTGGCTCAGCACATAGGCCGTGACCAGAAAGAACATGCCTGCTTTCATCACGGCCCCCTCTTGGCGCGCAGCCTGCCGCCGGGCGGATAACTGCGCAAGCGGGATTATGCCCAAGTATTTTTGTCGGATAACCTTGACGCCGCTTTCCGGCCTTGCCACAAGAGGCACCGAAAGCCCGAGTCTTTCGCTCAAATTTAACAACCAACGGGATGCAGACATGAAACTCGCCCTTACCACGCTGATGGCCACGACCGTTCTGGCCGGTGCCGTTTCCGCCCAGGAACTGAACCTCTATTCCTCGCGCCACTACGAGACCGACGAGAGGCTCTATTCCGATTTCACCGATGCGACCGGCATCACCATCAACCGGATCGAAGGCAATGCCGACGAGCTGATCGCCCGGATGGAGGCCGAGGGCGTGAACTCGCCCGCCGACGTGTTCCTGACCGCCGACACCTCGCGCCTGCAACGCGCAGCCGATGCAGGGCTGTTGCAGCCGGTCGATAGCGAGGTTCTGGAGGCGCGCATCCCCTCGAACCTGCAGGATGACGAGAACCAGTGGTTCGGCTTCAGCCAGCGTGCGCGGATCATCTTCTACAACCCCGAGATCGTGGACACCCCGCCCGCGACCTATGCCGAGCTCGCCGATCCCGCCTATCAGGGGCTGGTCTGTATCCGGTCCTCGACCAACACCTACAACCAGACCCTGCTGGCCTCGATCATCGAGCATGAGGGCGAAGAGGCCGCGACAGACTGGGCCGAGGGCGTCGTCGCCAATTTCGCCCGCGCGCCGCAGGGCGGCGACACCGATCAGCTGCGCGGGCTGGTCTCGGGCGAATGTGGCATCGCGGTCTCGAACGGCTATTACTTCGCCCGCGCCGTGCGGCGTGAGGTCGAGGGCGTCAGCGACAGTCTGGACATGATCCGTTGGGTGTTCCCGAACCAGGGAGGTCGGGGCGTACATATGAACCTGTCGGGTGGCGGGGTCGCGGCCCATGCGCCCAATCGCGATGCGGCGGTGGCTTTCCTGGAATATCTCGCCTCGGACCAGGCGCAGGAATATTTCTCGGCCGGGAACGATGAATTCCCCGTGGTCGAGGGTGTCGAGCTGGCCCCGTCGGTCGCCTATCTGGGCGAGTTCGAAACCGACGATGTGAACCTGTCAGACGTGGCCGACAACATCCCCACCGCACAGGAGATCTTCAACACGGTCGGCTGGCCCTAAACCCCGCACGGGTTCCAACCGCTCCTCAAGCCCGTCCCCTCTCTCGCGAGGGGGCGGGCTTTCCTCGCTCAGGCCACCGCGCGCATCAGGACCGGACGGCGCAGCGCGGTGATATGGCGGGCCTCCTCGGCACGACCCTGGCGCAGCAGCGCGGTCAGCAGCGCCAGTTCCAGCAGGTCACGCTGTGCGCGGCTGCCGCCGATGCGGGCATGATCGGCCATCGCGGCGGTCAGATGCGCGGTGGCCTCGGCCCAGTTGCCCCTGGCGATGTGCGCAAAACCCTCGGCCAGGTCCGGCACCAGATCGGCGGCATTCCCCCTGGGCGAGGTGATGATGCGCGAAAGCTCTTCTCCATTGCCTGCCATCGCATGGGCCAGCGCCGCGTGTGTATCGACGAAGGCATTGCCGCAACTGGGGAAAAACTGCGCCGCGTAATCGCTGATCTGGCGCCAGCGGGCCGGGTCCACGGCGACGCCCGCCGCCTCGGCCCGGAACAGCAGCGACGCGGTGTCGGTGAGCACGTTGATCGGCAGCGCCTTGCAGGTGCCGGGGGCGACATCGGCATCCATCACCGCCCACATCCCGGCCTCATCCCCCTGCTCCAGCGCCCAGAGTGCGACATGCCAGGACAGGTGCCCATGCAGGAACCCGTCGCGGTCATGGCCCGCGACCCAATCGGCCAGGTAACTGCGCCCGGTTTCGGTCTCGCCGGTTTCATAGAGGACATGCGAGCGCACATGCGCGCCATTGGCGTTGTCCGGGTTCAGGGCCAGCGCGCGGTCGATATGGTGGGTCGCCTTGGCCAGTTGCCCCGTTTCGCAGAGCGCGAAGGCATATTGGCTGAGGCACCACCAATCCTCGCCGTAATGCGGCAGGAGCGAGGCATTGAAGGCCAGCATTTCCGCCTCGCGCCCCGGCTGGCCGGAGAACCCGATCAGGCCGAAGACCGATGTGCAGGTCTGCGCCACGACCGCGTCACGCGGATGCGCCCCGACATGCGCGCGGATGGCGGCGTAGGCGTCAGTCAATTTGCCGTCGGTCAGCAGCCCCATGGCGTGGATATGCCCGGCCTCGCGATCAGTGACGCCTTGCGCCAGATCGCGCGCCGTGGCCGTGGCCGCCCTGGCCCCGGCCATATCGTTGGCGTATTGCCGCGCCCGCGACAGCCCGACATGGCCAAGCGCGAAGCCGGGATCATGGGCGATGCAATCCTCGAACGCCTCGACGATGCGCGCCTCGGCCCCAAGCAGGCGGTGCTGGCCAAGGCGATAGGCCGTGGCCGCCGCATCGGATTGGGTGGAAATGGGCAGGTCATAGAGGTCGGTCTGCATCGGGGCCGCTCCTTCTGGCTGAAGCGGTCAGCCTGCACCGGGTCGCGTTACCCTGTCAAAGGAAGGATCAATCCGCCGCCACCGGGTCCGGCACGAAATTCGCCTCGGTCCGGTCCGAACGGCCAAGGCTCCAGCACAGCACGATCACCGGCAAGAGGCCGACCGCGCCGATCACCAGCGACGGCACGGCGGCCTGGGCCAGGCGTTCATCGGCGGCCAGGCGATGCGCCTGCACCGCCAGCGTGTCGTAGTTGAAGGGCCGCATGATCAGCGTCGCGGGGAGTTCCTTCATGACGTCGACGAAGACGATCAGCAGCGCCGTCAAGAGCGAGGGCCTAAGGATCGGCAGGTGCACGCCGCGCAGCATGGTCGAGGGCGAGCGGCCAAGCGTGCGCGCCACCGCGTCGATATTGGGGTTGATCGTGGACAGGCCCGCATCATAGGCCGACAGGGCGGCGGCCATGAAGCGCACGGTATAGGCGGCGACCAGCAGCCAGATCGACCCGGTCAGCAGAAGGCCCGTCGAAATGTCGAAGGTCGCCCGCATCCAGGCATCCAGTGCGTTGTCGAAGGCGGCAAAGGGGACCATCAGCCCGACCGCGATCACCCCCCCCGGCACCGCGTAGCCAAGCCCGCCAATGGCAATCGCGGTGCGGTTGGCGCGGGTCGGATGCAGCCGCGCGTTGAAGCCGAGCAGCACGGCGGCCGCGACCGTGACCAGTGCCGCGACCGAGGCCAGCGTGACGGAATTTTGCAGGAAGCCCAGGTAGCGCTCGGTCAGGATCAACTGGCCCGAGCCCCATCCCATCCAGAGCAGAAGCCCCGCAGGCAGCAGAAATCCGAGCAGGACGGGCGTGGCGCAGAAGGCCAGGGCCAGCGCGGCGCGGTACCCGGTCAGGCGGGGCGGCTCCATCCTCTCGAAGCGGCGACCGGCGCCGTGATGCCTCTGCCGGCTGCGTTGCGCGCGTTCCAGGGCCGCCAGCAGCAGGGCGACGCCGAGCAGGACCAGCGCCAGTTGCGCGGCGGCAGAGCGGTCGGCGAAGGAGAACCAGCTTTGATAGATGCCGGTCGCAAAGGTCTGGACGTTGAAATAGGAGACGGTGCCGAAATCGGCGATGGTCTCCATGATCGTCAGCAGCACACCGCCCGCGATGGCAGGCCGCGCCACCGGCAGGCTGATGCGGAAGAAGGCCGACCAGGGCCCGTGCCCAAGCGTGCGCGCGGCGATATAGGCGGTGGCGCTTTGTTGCAGGAACGCGGCGCGCGCCAGCAGGTAGACATACGGGTAGAGCACCAGCATCAGCATCAGGGCGGCGCCCGGCAAGCTCCTGATTTCCGGGAACCAATAGTCGCGCGGCCCCCATCCGGTGAGGTCGCGCAGGGTGGTCTGGACCCACCCCGGATGATCCAGGAAATCGGTATAGGCATAGGCCAGGACATAGGCCGGGAAGGCCAGCGGCAAGGCCAGCGCGATCTCCAGCACCCGGCGGCCGGGAAATCGCGTCATGGTGACCAGCCAGGCGGTGCCGGTGCCGATAATGGCGGTGCCGGTTGCCACGATCAGCACCATCAGTGCGGTGGCGCGGGCGTAGCGGGGCAGGACGGTTTCAGCCAGGCTGGTGACGGTCTCCAGCCCGCCGGTCAGCGCGGCCAGGGCGACGGCGACGATTGGCAGCAGGCACAGGCCCGCGGCCCCCCAGGCGAGGGCGGACATCCAGATACCTGAGCGGAAGCGTCGGTTTAGGCTCATGGGGCTAGGCTCTAGGCCAAATCGGCAGGGGCGTCCAGCGGGGCGTGGCGGGTGAGGAAGGCGGCGGTTTCGGCCTCGGTCGGGGCGTGGCCGGTGAAGACCTCGACATAGGGCGGCATCTGATCCAGGCGGGTTTGCAGGCTCTCGTCCAGCTGCATGGCGTAATAGCCCACCTGCGTGAAAATCATCGTGTGCGCGCGGGTGCGGGCCTGCGGTTTCGTATAGTCAAACCTTTGAAACATATCGGAAATCGCTGCGATGCGCGTGGCATCGGCGGCATCGACTTGGCCCCGGAGGGCCGCATCATTCTGGCCCCAGTTGCGGATCGCGAGGTCCAGCTTGGCGTCGAAAAGCCGCGCGTCGATCCAGCAATCGAAGAGGTTGTAGACACCGGCGCAGATGCTGGCGGCGGGGGCGTTGCATCGCGCCACGAGGTTGCCGGTGTTCTTCGCTTTCCAGCGGTCGACGATCCCCGCCAGGAGGGCGTCACGATCCGCGAAATGCCAGTAAAAGCTGGTGCGCGACAGGCCAAGCGCCTTGGCCAGCGGCATGATCTTTACCGCGTCCACCCCGCCCGACACCAGCGCCTGATGGGCCGCATCCAGCCACAGATCGGGCGAGCCGCGCCAGCCCTGGGTCTTGTCGGGGTTCTGGTCAATCATCGCCCTGCCACCTATCATCCAGGACCACTCATAGGAAATTCCTGACAGGATTGTCCGGTTTTTCTGACAGGTTTGTCAGGAAATCGCAGCATCGGAAGGGGCGACATGAAAATAGGCGTGATCGGCACAGGCACCATCGCCAGCGCGGTGGTCCGGGGCATCGCGGGGGACGGGCATGACATCGCCGTGTCCGAGCGCAGCGCGGCCCGTGCGGCTGACCTGGCGCGCGCGTTCGACAACGTCAGCGTGCATGACAATGCGGGCGTCGTGGCTGCAAGCGACGTGATCTTCCTGGGGCTGATGGCCGAGGCGGCGGGCGAGATCCTCGCGGGCCTGTCCTTTCGCGCGGGTCAGCGGGTGATCTCGTTCATGGCGGGCGCCTCGCTGGAGGAGGTGGCGGCAATGGTCGCGCCCGCGCGGGCCGTCGCGGTGATGTTGCCGTTTCCGGGGATTGCCGTGGGCGGCTCGCCGATCCTGGTGCAGGGCGCGGCGGATCTGGCGCGCGACTTGTTCGAGCCTGCGAACCGGGTCTACACGCTGGCCGATGATGCGGAGCTGTCCAATTACCTGGCGGCGCAGGCGGTGCTGTTGCCCACCGTCACGCTGGTGGCGGAGGCGGCGGGCTGGCTGGCGGCGCAGGGCAGCGATGCCGACCAGGGGGCCGCGTTCCTGAAACACCTTGTGGGATCCTCGCTGATGGCCTCGAATCTTGGCCCGCTGATGGCCGATCTGGGCACGTCCGGCGGATACAATGCGCGGCTGCTCGATCATATGGAGGCGGCGGGGATGCAGGATGCCTTGCGCGAGGGGTTGCACAGGCTGGCGCGCTGAGAGGTCAAGAATACCCCCGCAAGCTGGGGCTTGCGGGGGCAGGAGTGTAATCAATCACGTGCTGAAATATGCGGCTGAAGCCCCATTTTGGGGGGGGGCGGGGCGTCAGCCTACCAATCCGCCATCGTCGCGCCAGACCGCCACGACCGAGGAGCGCGGCAACCGGCCTTCGCCATCGGGGAAGGGCGCATCGGGGTGCTGGATGCCGACGAACATGGTGCGCCGATCCGATGACCAGGTCAGGCCCGTCACCTCGGAGCCCTGCGGTCCGGTCAGGAAGCGCACGATCTCTCCGGTCTCGGGATCGCCTGCCAGCATCTGGTTGTTGCCCATGCCCTCAAAACCATCCTCGTTGCTGTCATCGCCATCGGTCTGGATCCAGAGGATCCCGGCGCTGTCGAACTGCATCCCGTCAGGCGAGTTGAAGAGGTTGCCCTGATGGATGTTGCCCGAGCCGGCATTGGCATCCGCATGCACGCCGGGATTGCCCGCCATGACGTAGAGATCCCACCGGAAGAGGTTGGCGGCGTGATCGTCGTTGGAGGGGAACCAGCGCACGATCTGGCCGTAACGGTTCTCGGCGCGCGGGTTGGGGCTGCCGGACACGGGTTCGACCAGGTCGCCGCCCGCATTGGTCCAGCCCGGCGCGCGGCGCGAGTTGTTGGTCAGGGCGCAATAGCCCTCGACCGCGATGGGGTTCACCGCGACCCATTCGGGGCGGTCCATCGTGGTGCCCCCGGCGGCAGAGGCGGCCTGCCGGGTAAACACGCAGATCTCGACCTCGGACATGCCCGTGGCCTCGGGCGTCAGCGCCACCCATTCGCCGGTGCCGTCCGTGTCGAAACGCGCGACATGCAGCGTGCCGTCATCAAGCAGGTGATCGGTCGGCCCGCCCGGCTGGTAATAGCCGTTGGAGACGTATTTGTAGAGGTATTCGCCACGCTCGTCATCGCCCAGATAGACCACGACCCGGCCATCGCGGGCCACGGCGCAGGCGGCGTTCTCGTGCTTGAAGCGGCCAAGTGCCGTGCGCTTGACGGGCCTGCTGTCGGGGTTGGCCGGGTCGATCTCGACCACATAGCCGAAGCGGCGCGGCTCGTTCGGGGTCTGGCTGACATCGAAGCGGGCGTCATGCACCTCGTAGGCATAGCGCCCCTCGTGCCCGATACCGTAGCGGGCATAGTCGGCGGGCAGCTCGAAATCGGCGTCGGTAGAGCCGAAATAGCCGTTGAAGTTCTCTTCGCAGGTCAGGTAGGTGCCCCAGGGCGTCCGGCCCGAGCCGCAATTGTTGAGCGTGCCAAGGGCGGTCATCCCCTCGGGGTCGGCCTCGGTCTGCAATAGCGGATCACCCGCGGCGGGGCCCGCGATGCGCGTCTCGGTGTTGTGGTGGATGCGGCGGTTGAAGGGGCTGTCGACCACGATCTGCCAGTCGTCCGCGCCCTGCGCGACCTCCATCACCGTGACGCCTTGCAGGTTCTGCAGCTTGCGCACGTCCTCGGCGCTGGCGACATCGCCGCCCGAGGCGGGCAGGTTGACGTCCTTGTTCACGTATTCATGGTTCACCGCGATGATCTGGCGGCCGCCGATATTGAACAGCTCCATCCCGTCGGTGTTTTCGCCGAAGACCCGGTCCGAGCTGGCAAGATCGCCGCCGGTGGCCTGGTCCAGATCGGGGGCCGCGTCCGAGAACAGCGGATCGCCCCACCGCGCCAGCACGGACCAGCGGTAGCCCTCGGGCACATGCACGGTGGCATCGGTCTGGATCGGGATCGGGGTGAAGGCGAAGCGGCCGGCGGCCTGCGCCTCGGCGGAGGTGGAGGAGAGCAGGCTGCCCACGCCCATCACGGCGGCGCCGGAGCCGAAGGCCAGGACCGAGCCGATGAAGCCCCGCCGCGACAGGGCGGTTTCGACCACGGCGTCGAACTCGGGCGCTTCGGGGCGCGGGTTGTGGTGCTCGTCCCAGTCGTCCCAGGACAGGTGGCTCAGGTCGGTGTCTTTCATCGGATCGTGCCTCGTGTTGCAGGGTGAGTGTCTGCGGGCGGGGTAGGCGATGCAGGCAAAACCCGCGTGACGATCCGGTGTCGGTTTGATGACAGTTGCCATCGGGGCAGTGGTGTCGCCAGCCGCGACCCGGCCCCGTCGGGCTGCATCGGGCATATCACCGCGCTTAGGCCAGCAGCATCCAGATCGCGACAGCGGCCAGGATCGCCCCGAAGGTGAGGTTGAGGATGCGTGCGCTGGCGGGGCTGCGGGAACGGCGGGCGAGGCGGTCGCCCACCACGGTCCAGGTCAGGAAGGCCAAGAGGTTGTTCAGCGTGAAGACGGTCGTGATCAGCAAGATCACGGCCAGAGGGTCGGCAGGGTCGAGGAACTGCGTGAACATCAGCGCGATGATGACATAGGCCTTGGGGTTGAGGATCAGCAGCACCGCGCCATCCGTGAAACTGGCCGGACGCGGGGCGGGGGCCGAGGTCAGCGTGCCCGCGCGGATCAGCCCGAAGGCAAGCCACAGGACATAGAGCGCGCCCGCGATCTTGAGCACGGCAAAGAGGCGCGGGGCCATGTCGAGGGCGGCAACGAAGCCCAATCCGATCCCTGCCGTCACCACCCATGTGGCGATGTGATAGCCCGCATTCGCAGGCAGTGTCGCGCGCAACCCGAAGCGCGCGCCATTGGCGGCGAAAACCATGTTGCCAGGGCCGGGGCTGTAGGCCAGCGGGAAGAGGAAGACGATGAGGGCGAGGGCGATCTCTAGCATCGGTGCGGTCCCTGTTGTGGACGCTCAGGATGCACGGGGCGGGAAGTGGTGGGCGACCCGGATGTTGCGCAAACGGAAGATGCCTACTTATTCAAGTAAGAATCTTGATAGATTTCTTGGCAAGTCTCACGAGGTTAAGGCATGAAGAAATCGACGAGCATGAGTTTGGATGCTGCGATTCTGGAGGAGGCCAAACGCCCTGGACTCAATATCAGCCAAGCCGCCGAAACGGGTGTGATGGCGGCCATCCGCGCGGAACGGGCGCGCATCTGGAAAGAAGAGAACGCCGGTGCAATCGGTGGAACGGGTGCTGACACCACTGAACCCGACGGCAATGATCGGTGATATGACCTATATGGTCATGTCGCACCTTCCGGCGACCCTGAATGTTGCCGGGTTGGGCGAGAGGATCGGATCCCTGTCAATGATGCGCGGCGCATTGGTGCGGGCGGTGACTGCGTTGCTCACCGGCGTCTGATCACGTTACCACCCCCAACCCGAAAGGGCCGGGGGCGGCGCTTTCATCCCGATCCGTCAGCCGGGGATCTTGGCCATGCGCAGGTAGGGCAGCTTGGTGTCGATCGCGCCGTATTTGGCAATCGCGTCCTCGTCCGATACGGCGACGGGCACCACGACATCCTGGCCCACCTGCCAGTTGGCGGGGGTGGCGACGTTTTCCTTCGCGGCTATCTGCAAACCGTCCAGCGCGCGCAGCACCTCGGCGAAGTTGCGGCCCACATTCATCGGATAGGTCATGGAGAGCTTCAGCTTCTTGTCCGGCCCGACGATATAGACGACGCGCACGGTGGCGGTGTCATTGGGGGTGCGGCCATCGGGCAGGTAGGCGTCGGCGGGCAGCATGTCGAAGGCCTTGGAGACCTCCAGATCCTTATCCGCGATGATCGGAAAACCGGCCTTGGCGCCGCCGACCTTCTCGATGTCGGTCTTCCATTTCTTGTGGTCCTCGACCCCGTCCACCGAGATGCCGATCACCTTGGTGCCGCGTTTCTGCCATTCGGCGTCAAGTTGCGCGACGGCGCCGAATTCGGTGGTGCAGACGGGGGTGAAATCCTTCGGGTGCGAGAACAGGATGGCCCAGTTGTCGCCGACGAACTCATGCAGGGAAAAGCTGCCCTGGTCGGTTTCGACATTCAGGTCGGGGATGGTGTCGTTGATGCGCAGGCCCATGACGGTCTCCTCTTACGGTTGCGGTTCCTTGCCGCCAAGATGTGCCTTCCCCCGTGCAGGGGCAAGGGGGTGCGCGGAAGTGTTCAGGGGCGGGCTTGCGGAGGCCCGCGCCGGGTGACAGGTTGCGCGCAACCGAATGCCTGGGAGAAAGCCAATGCCTGATAGCAGAAATTTCTACATCAACGGCCAGTGGGTCGCGCCCGCGACAGCCAATGATCTCGACGTGATCAACCCCTCGACCGAGGAGGTCTGCGCGACGATTTCCCTGGGCGGCAAGGCCGATGTCGATGCCGCCGTCGCCGCCGCGCGCGCCGCGTTCGAGACCTGGTCGCAAAGCAGCAAGGCAGAGCGTCTGGCGCTGCTGCACCGCGTGCTGGAGGTCTACAAGGCGCGCGCCGGTGACATGGCAGAAGCGATCTCGACCGAGATGGGCGCGCCGATCGACCTGGCCAAGACTTCGCAAGTCGGCGCGGGGGCGTTCCATATCCAGAACTTCATCCGCGCACTTGAAGGGTTCGAATTCGAGCAACCCCTGGGCGATCACGCGCCGAATGACCGGATTATCCATGAGGGTGTCGGCGTCGTCGGCATGATCACGCCGTGGAACTGGCCGATGAACCAGGTCACGCTGAAGGTGATCCCGGCGATTGCGGCGGGCTGTTCGATGGTGCTGAAACCCTCCGAGATCGCGCCGCTGTCGGGGCTTCTCTTTGCCGAGATCATGGATGAGGCCGGGGTGCCCGCGGGCGTCTTCAACCTGGTCAATGGCGATGGTGCTGGCGTTGGCACGATGCTGACCAGCCATCCGGGCGTCGATGCGATCAGCTTTACCGGATCGACGCGGGCCGGGATCGCGATCTCGAAATCCGCCGCCGACACGCTGAAACCCGTCCATCTGGAGCTTGGCGGAAAGGGCGCGAACGTGATCTTCGCCGATGCCGATGAAAAGGCGGTCAAGCGCGGCGCGCAGCATTGTTTCAACAACACGGGCCAAAGCTGCAACGCGCCGACGCGGATGCTGGTGGAACGGTCGATCTATGACAGCGCGGTGGAGATAGCCGCCGCGACCGCCGAGAGCACCGCCACCGGCATGTCGGCGGAACCGGGGCGGCATATCGGCCCGCTGGTCAGCCAGGCGCAATGGGACAAGGTGCAGGGGCTGATCGAAAAGGGCATGGCGGAAGGCGCGCGTCTGGTCGCGGGCGGTCCGGGTCGGCCCGAGGGGGTCAATCGCGGCTACTTCGTCCGGCCCACGGTCTTTGCCGATGTGAGCAACGACATGACCATCGCGCGCGAGGAGATCTTTGGCCCGGTGCTGAGCATTATCCCCTTCGAGGATGAGGAAGACGCCGTGCGCATCGCCAATGACACCGAATATGGCCTGACCAATTACGTGCAATCGCAGGACGGCGCGAAACGCAACCGGATGGCGCGGCGGCTGCGCTCGGGCATGGTCGAGATGAACGGCCAGTCGCGCGGCGCGGGGGCGCCCTTTGGCGGCATGAAGAAATCCGGCAACGGGCGCGAAGGCGGCGTCTGGGGCTTGATGGATTTCCTGGAGGTCAAGGCGGTCTCGGGCTGGTCGCCAGAGGACGCGTGAGACGCTGACATTTGCAAAACGGGGGCAACCGGGGCAGAGAATGGCCTCGGTTGTTTTCATTCAAGGCCCGCTGCCATGGAATTCGTGCCCGAAACGGTGCTGAAACGCGACATCTTCTCGGAGACGATCGTGGGCCATCTGGCCGAGGATCCGGCGTGCAAGGTGGTCTTGCGCAAGCTGGACGGGGTGCCGTGGTATGCGCGCCCGATTGCGTGGTTCCTGGCGCGGAAAGAGGTGCGGGGGCTGCGCGCGGTGGCCGGGATCGAGGGGGTGCCGGAGCTGCTCAGGGTGGATCGTGTCGGGCTTTTGCGCAGCTGGTCCGAGGGCACGCCGCTGCAGCTGGCAAAGCCCGACAGCGCCGCGTGGTATCACGATGCCAAGCGCCTGCTGCGCGAGATGCGGGCGCGCGGCGTGGCGCATAACGACATTGCCAAGCCGCAGAACTGGCTGATGACGCCCGAGGGGCGCGCGGCGGTGATCGACTTTCAGCTGGCATCCGTGCATCCGCGCAAAGGGCGTTGGTTCCGTCTGCTGGCGCGCGAGGATCTGCGGCACCTGCTGAAACAGAAACGAGCCTTTGCGCCCGGTCTGCTGGTGCCGAGTGAGCGCAGGGTGCTGGCGAAGAAATCGCTGCCCTCGCGGATCTGGATGGCGACGGGCAAGCGGGCCTATAATTTCGTGACGCGGCGGCTGATGAACTGGTCGGACGGGGAAGGCACCGAGGACCGGATCGCGCGCGACGGGCCGGAGTTGCGCAAGATCGCGGAGCGGCCCGAGATGTCGGATGTCGTGCTCTGCACCTATGCGCTGCCCGCGCGCGGCGTGGGGGTCTATGCGTTCTACGAGACCTATATGGCGCAGTCCGAATTGCGGGCGCTGGTGCCGGAGGCCCGCGCCGACCTGGTGCAGGCGGTGGCCGAGTTTCCGCGTGACGGGATCGAGATACGCGAGGATATCCTGCATCTGATCGCCGCGAATCGGCTGGATGAACTGGCCGTGCTGATGGAGGGCGCGCCGGACTTGCAGCCGGTGGTCTCCAGGATCGTTGCGGGACGGCAGAACCTGACGGATCGGGTGTTGAGGGGGTAAGGCTCCTCGCCCCCCTGGTTTCCGGGGCGCTCCTCGCCTTCAGAACTCGGGTTTCGCCGTGTATTTCACGCCCTTGCCGCTGTCGGGGTGGTTGAAGCGCAGGGTCTCGGCATGGAGCATCAGGCGCGGGTAATCTCGGGCCGGGCCGCTCGCATAGAAGGGATCGCCCAGGATCGGGTGGCCGATGGCGCGGGCATGCACCCGCAACTGATGCGTGCGTCCCGTCCGGGGCGTCAGGCGCACGCGGGTCTCGCCTCCGCCAGATTTCAGGACGCGCCAGTCGGTCTGCGAGGGTTTGCCGGTGTCATGGCAGACCATTTGCAGGGGCCGGTTGGGCCAGTCCACGATCAGCGGCAGGTCGATTGTGCCGGTCTTCTCCAGCCCCTCGCCATGGACCCGCGCGATATAGGTTTTCCTGACGCTGCGCGCCTCGAACTGGCGGTTGAGGGCGCGCTGCGCGTGGGGGCTGAGGGCAAAGACCATGAGGCCCGAGGTGTCCATGTCCAGCCGATGCACCAGCAGGGCGGTGGGAAAGGCCGCCTGCACGCGGGTCAGCAGGCAATCGGACAGGTGATCCCCGCGACCGGGGACCGAGAGCAGACCGGCGGGCTTGTCGACCAGCACGATCTCATGATCCTGGTGCAGCACGTCCAGGGGCGTGTCGGGGGGGCGGTAGTCATGGGCCATGGCGCGCGGTGTAGCGCCTGGGGCCGCTATTGCAAGGGCGCGCGGGAGGCGATGAGCGCGGTGTTGACCACGATCGCGGCGAAGGCCACCAGCCAGACGATGCGCAGGGTCCGTGTGCCTGGGTCGCGCATCCAGACCCGCATGGCGGAGAGGAACGAGAAGGGGCCGGGATTGATGCTGCCGGTCTCGGTCGCCGCGATGGCGCGGATCTGAAAGAGCGCCCGGAAGGAACAGATCGCCCAGATCAAGAAGGCCACGCCTTGCAGGCTGAAGAAGGGGAGGGCGAGGTTGTCCATGGGGTCCAGTCAAGCGCAGGTCGGGGATCGGCGCAAGTGGGATCGAATTGTCGGCATTCGGGAGGCTGCGCGTTAACCCGCCGGAAACCGGGCCCGCGTCAGGGTCGACGGATTGGATGGGGGCGTCAGCCAAGAAGGTTTGCGCCGATGATGAACAACACAAGCGAAGTGCGGGTGATCAAGCTGAAGGACACGCATCCCGACGAGAAGGGCCATGCCAGCGACATGATGGCCACCTTCCGGATCTGGTCGCTTCTGGGCGGGGCGGAGCAGATGCGCGACAGGACGGTTGCAAACCGGTTTCTCGGATAGATCCGGACCGGTCTTGCGATTTCCGTCGCCGGGTGGCACCGAAGACCCGGACACGGCGTTTGATCCGTGTCATTTGCGAACCGCGCGTTTGCGGCGCAAGATCGGAGTGCAACAGGTGTCAGGGAAGGGGAATCGCCATGCTGGCCATATCATCGCGCAAGATCGCTCAGGTCATCCTGATGGGGCACGAACTGGACCGCGCGGAGGGAGAGCTGCGCGGCTTCATCGAGGCGCTGAACGAGGATGAGCAGGCCGAGCTGGTCGCCGTCATGTGGATCGGACGGGGCAGTTTCGAACCCGCCGATTTCCGCGAGGCGCTGGCCACCGCCTATTCGGAACGCACGACGCCGACCGCCGATTACCTGATCGGCACGCCGCATATGTCCGACCACCTGGAAAGCGGGTTGCAGGAACTGGGGATCGATCCGGGCGACGAGGAAGACGCGCTGCTTTAGCTTGAAGGTCAGGCGTTGACCTTGAGGGAGGACCGGAAGGCCAGCCCGATCAAGGCGACGCCGCCGAGGCCGGTGATCACCTCTGGCACCTGAAACAGCGTGTGGGCATACATGATGACCGACAGCAGCAGGATCGCGTAGAAGGCCCCGTGTTCGAGGTAGCGGTATTCGTTCAGCGTGCCCTTCTCGACCAGCATGATGGTCATCGAGCGGACATACATCGCGCCGATGCCCAACCCGATGGCGATGATGAAGAGGTTTTGCGACAGTGCGAAGGCCCCGATCACGCCGTCGAAGGAAAAGCTCGCATCCAGCACTTCGAGGTAGAGGAACGCGCCCAAACCCCCCTTGGCGACGCCGCTTGCCGTGTCCTGCTTGTCCAGCACATGGCCCAAGACGTCGACGCAGAGGAAGGTCACCAGACCGTAAAGCGCGGCGGTGACGAACTCGGCCGCGGTATCGGCGGTCAGGAACCGCGAGAAGCCCAGGATGAAGATCAGGACCACGGCGATCTCGATCCCCTTGATCGAGGCCCAACCCGAGAGCCGTTCCTCGATCCGACGAATCCAGTGGACGTCCTTTTCGGTGTCGATGAAATAGCTCAGCGCCACCATCATCAGGAAGGTGCCGCCGAAGGCCGAGATGCCCAGTTGCGCGTCGTGCATGATGTCGGCATAGGTCTGCGGCTCGGTCGCGGCCAGGCGCACGGCCTCCCAGGGGCCGACATTGGCGGCGACGACAACGACCAGCAGCGGAAACACGATCCGCATCCCGAACACCGCGATCAGGATGCCCCAGGTCAGGAACCGGCGCTGCCAGACAGGGGTCATGGTCTTGAGCTTGTTGGCATTGACGATGGCATTGTCGAAAGAGAGCGAGATCTCCAGCACCGCGAGGATCGCGCAGATGAAGAAGATGCCCAACGTCCCCCGGATCGTGCCGGTATAGGCCCAGCCGACCCAGACGCCCAGCAAGAGGCCGACGACAGTGACGATGAAGGCCCAGCGGAAATAGGACAGGGTCGGACGGGACATGAAGGCTCCGGGGGGCTAGGGGCGACTGGTCGATGAACGGGCAGGGGCGGTGCGCATCCCGTTTTCGGCGCTGTGCGCCGCATTGGCAAGCCCGCCACCTATAGGTGCCGGTCGAACTCCGCCTTGGCCCGGCCCCAGACGCCCGCATCGAGATCGTCCAGCGTCAGCAGCGACGGCAGCAATTGGGCGGCGAAGTCCTGGCTGCTTTCGACCGGCAGCAGGGATGGCAGGTTGTCGATGGCCATGACATCCAGCACCGGATCCCTTGCCACGCGCAGGGCGGGGGCGGCCCATGTCGTGGCGCGGGAATAGACCGGGACCGGGTTGTAATCGCTGTCGGGGTCGCAGGCGACATCGCCGATGACGGACAGCGTGCGGGATTGGCTGAGCGCCTCACGCGGGACAAAGACCGGCGTGCCGGGGCGCGCGAAGATGCAGTTGAGGAAGATGTCATGGGCGAGGATCTCGGGGAAGGGTCCGCCCGACGCGGTTTCGGCCATGTCCCAGCGGGTGACGGGCAGGTCCATCGCCTTGCAGAGGTCGGCGGCCCCCGATCCGACCCGACCCAGCGCGCCGATGACGAGGGCGGCGGGCCGCTCCTCGCTGCTGCGCAGCTCCTCGCCCAGGCTGGCGAGAAGCGCATCCTTGCTGGCATAGGGCGCGACGGGGCCGCAAATCTCTCCGCGTCTCTGCGCCGTCCAGGCCATCAGCGAGACCGCAGCCCCCGCGAACCCGGCCCAATAGCCGAAGGCGGCAACGCGGCGGCCCTCCTCGTCGACCAGGTATTCCAGATCGTAGAGCGTGCCGCCCCCCGCCTTGAACCGGTCCAGCAGGTTACGGCCCGAATGCTGGCCCTTGAAGGCATGGCCGAACATGATGTGGCGATGTTTGAGGGGCGTGCCGTCCTCGGGCAGTTCCTTCAGCCCGAAGATGATCGCGTCCTCGGGCGCATCGGGCCAGGTGTTCTCCGGCGCGATCTCGGCCCCCGCCGCGGCATAGCCCGTCAAACCGGCGGCGCGGGTGGAGCTGTCTTCCATCGTCACGCGGAGGCCCTTGGCGATCAGCGCGCGAACCCCATCCGGTGTGACGCCGCAGCGTTGCTCGTTCTCGCGTTGTTCGGCGCGGATCCACAGATGGGTCATGTCGGTCCTTTCACAGATGGGTGCGGGCAAACTGGCGGTCGGGGCCTTCCAGATGCGGCAGCGCGTTGAACTGGGTCAGGGCGAGGTGCCCTTCGAGCGGCAACCAGCGGCTGAGCGAGGTGTTCTCGATCGCCAGGCACACCCGCGCCATGGCCTCCAGCGACAGGCCCAGCGTGATCCGCATCGCCATGCCGATGACGCCGCCCGAGGTGATCACGATGCTGCGCCCGTCATTCTGCATCAGGTCACGCAGGCCCGCGCCGACGCGGGTTTCAAAATCGGCGAAGCTTTCGGGGGTGTCGGCGATCTCATCGGCCTGCCACGCGGCCAGCATCCGGGGCATGAACTGCACGAAATCCTCACGCGTGTCGGGGATGGCGACCCCGTGCTGCGCCTCGAAAAGCTGCGCGATGGTGAAGAACTCCATCTCGTCGAAACGGGTGTCCGTGGTGGCATCCCCGATCCCCATCGCGTCAGCCGTCTGCCGGTGTCGGTGCAACCCGCCGCGATAGCTATGCGCGAAGACCTCACCGGCATCGCCCAGATGCGCGCCGAGCCAGCCGGCCTGCCGCGCGCCAAGCTCGCTGAGCTGGTCATAGCTGACCTCGTCTCGGGCTGCGGTATTGGCCTGGCCGTGGCGGACAAGGGTGATTTGGGACATGCGGGCTCTCCTTCGCCGATGGTCTAGGCGTTTGGCAGGGCGGGGAAAAGGCACGATGACGGAAAAACGCGCGGGGCCGTCGCGCATGGGGGTCTTTCGCTGCCCGCGCTTTGGCATAGAATGGGGCCAAGCAACCGGGAGGCCCCTTCACATGTCCGACGCAATCCGTTTCCAGCTCGATGGCGAAGAGGTCACGGCCGAGAAGGGCATGACCATCTGGGAGGTGGCGAACGGCCGGGGTCTGGTCATCCCCCATCTGTGCCACAAGCCGCAGCCCGGCTATCGCCCCGACGGCAATTGCCGCGCCTGCATGGTCGAGATCGAGGGCGAGCGGGTGCTGGCGGCCTCGTGCATCCGCGAACCGTCCGAGGGGATGGTGGTGACGACCAGTTCGGGCCGTGCGAAATCCGCGCGCAGAATGGTGATGGAGATGCTGCTTGCCGACCAGCCCGAGCGTGACGCGGCGCATGACAGATCCAGCCACCTCTGGGACATGGCCGCGTTGTGCGGCGTCGGGACAAGCCGGTTGCCGACACTGGAGGCCGACCGGATCCCGATCCTCGATGACAGCCATGTCGCGATGCGCGTGAACCTGGATGCCTGCATCCAATGCGGGCTCTGCGTTCGGGCCTGCCGCGAGGTGCAGGTCAACGATGTGATCGGTATGGCGGGGCGCGGGCATGATGCCTACCCGGTCTTCGATCAGGCCGACCCGATGGGCGACAGCACCTGCGTGGCCTGCGGCGAATGTGTGCAGGCCTGCCCCACCGGCGCGCTGATGGAGGCGACGGTGCTGGATGACGCCCAGGTCGGTGACCGGGCCGATTACGACAGCGAGACCGAAAGCGTCTGCCCCTTCTGCGGCGTCGGCTGCAAGGTCAGCCTCAAGGTCAAGGATGGCCGGATCAAATATGTCGAAGGGATCAACGGGCCCGCCAATGAAGGGCGGCTCTGCGTCAAGGGGCGGTTCGGGTTCGACTATATCCACCATCCGCACCGCCTGACCAAGCCGCTGATCCGGCGCGAGGATGCGCCCGCGAAGGGGCTGAACGTGGACCCCGCCAACTGGCAGACGCATTTCCGCGAGGCGAGTTGGGAAGAAGCGATGGAGGCCGCCGCCGGGGGCCTCAGCCGGTTGCGCGAGACCCATGGCGGGCGGTCCGTGGCAGGGTTCGGGTCTGCCAAATGCACCAATGAAGAGGCCTATTTGTTCCAGCGCTTCATCCGCGAGGGGTTCGGGCACAACAATGTCGATCACTGCACGCGGCTCTGCCATGCGTCGTCGGTCTCGGCGCTGATCGAGAATGTGGGTTCCGGTGCGGTCACGGCGACCTTCAACGAGATAAAGAACGCCGATGTGGCGATTGTCATTGGTGCGAACCCGGTCGAGAACCATCCCGTCGCCGCGACCTATTTCAAGCAGTTCACCAAGCGCGGCGGCAAGCTGATCGTGATGGATCCGCGCGGCGTGGGCCTGCGCAAGTTTGCCAGCCACATGCTGCAATTCCGCCCCGGCGCGGATGTCTCGATGCTGAACGCGATCATGCACGTGATCGTGGAGGAGGAGCTTTACGACAAGCAGTATATCGAAGCCTATACCGAGAACTGGGAGGCCGAGAAGGCGCATCTGGCCGATTTCAGCCCCGAGAAGATGGAGGCCATCTGTGGCGTTGCGCCGGACGTGATCCGCGACGTGGCGCGGACCTTCGCGCGGGCGAAATCGGCGATGATCTTCTGGGGGATGGGCGTCAGCCAGCATATCCACGGCACGGATAACTCGCGCTGCCTGATCGCACTGGCGCTGATGTGCGGCCATGTCGGTCGGCCCGGCACCGGGCTGCACCCCCTGCGCGGGCAGAACAACGTGCAAGGCGCGTCGGATGCCGGCCTGATCCCGATGTTCCTGCCGGATTACCAGAGCGTCACCGATGATCGGATCCGCAAGAACTACACCGATGTCTGGGGCGCGCAGGATTTCTCGGCCGAAAAGGGCCTGACCGTGACCGAGATCGTCGATGCGGTTTATGCGGGCGATATCAAGGGGATGTATATCCAGGGCGAGAACCCGGCGATGAGCGACCCCGATGTCGATCACGCCCGCGATGCCATTGCCAAGCTGGAGCATCTGGTCGTGCAGGACATCTTCCTGACCGAGACCGCGAATTTCGCCGATGTGATCCTGCCCGCCTCGACGCTTTACGAAAAGTCGGGCACCGTTTCCAACACCAACCGGCAGGTGCAGATGGTGCGCCCCGCCGTCAGCCCGCCGGGCGAGGCGCGCGAGGATTGGGCCGTGACCGTGGAGCTTGCGCAGCGCATCGGGCTGGACTGGACGTTTACCCATCCCAGCCAGGTCTTCGCCGAGATGAAGAAGAACATGGGCAGCCTCGACAACATCACCTGGGAGCGTTTGGAGAAGGAGACCGTGACCTACCCCTCGCTGTCCCCGGAAGATCCCGGCCAGGCGGTGGTGTTCGGCGATGGCTTCCCGCGCGCAAATGGCCGCGCCCGGTTCGCGCCCGCCAATGTGATCGCGCCCGACGAGGCGCCGGATGCCGAATATCCGATGATCCTGACCACGGGGCGGCAGTTGGAACATTGGCACACAGGCTCGATGACACGGCGGTCCAAGGTGCTGGACGCGGTGGAGCCGGAGGCAAACTGCTCGCTCAACCCCCGCACACTCAAGCTGATGGGGGTGGAACCCGGCGAGATGATCCGCCTGACCACGCGGCGCGGCTCGATCGAGATCATGGCGCGGGCCGATCGCGCGATTGCCGAGGATATGGTGTTCGTCCCCTTCGCCTATGTCGAGGCGGCGGCCAATGTGCTGACCAATCCGGCGATTGACCCCTACGGCAAGATCCCCGAGTTCAAATTCGCCGCCGTGCGGGTCGAGAAGACGGGCCAGGTCGCGGCGGAGTAGCGGTCAGTAAAACCCGAGGCTCTGCCGGATCACCGGCAGCAGCGCGGCGGCGGCGATGCCGACAGCCCCGCCGATCACCAGGCGCGGCAGGAAGGTGCCGAGGCGCGGGCTGGCGATGCTGAGCGCGCCGCAGACTGTCGCGTAGAATCCGAGGGTTATTGGGTCCATGCCGGACAAGGTAGCATAAACCGCCCGACCCCGCGCCGTTTTCTTGCGGGGATTGCAACGCCCGCGCGGTGGAGGCAATCTGGCGGTCATGAACATAGATCCTGACCGCTTCCTGTCCGACCTCCACCACCTGCGCAGTTTCGGCGCGACCGGCCCCGGCGTCGTGCGCCGCGCCTTTTCACCGCCCGATATCGCGGCGCGGGAATGGCTGGTCGACCAGATCAATGCCGCCGGACTGGCCCCCCATGTCGACCCGGCGGGCAATGTCTTCGGGCTGGCCGAGGGGCGCTCCTTGCTGATCGGCTCGCATAGCGACACGCAGCCCGAGGGCGGCTGGCTGGACGGGGCGCTTGGCGTCATCGCGGGGCTGGAAATCGCACGCGCAGCGGCTGAGGCGGGCGGGCCGCCGATCTCTTTCGTCAGCTTCCAGGATGAGGAGGGACGCTTTGGCGCGCTCACCGGCAGCGATGTCTGGTCCGGGACCGTCGGCATGGCGGAGGCCGATCAATATGCCGACCGGGATGGCGTGCGCTTTGGCACCGCGCGTCAGGGGCTGGCCCATCTGATGGCGGAGGAGTTCGTCGATCCCGCCCGGTTCAGCGGTTTCCTGGAGATGCATATCGAACAGGGCCCGGTGCTGGACATGGCGGGCGAGGCGGTGGGGGTCGTGACCTCGATCGTCGGCTCGCGGCAGTTGCAGGTGACGATCAAGGGCCAGCAGAACCACGCCGGAACCACCCCGATGGCGATGCGCCGCGACGCGTTTCAGGGCGCGGCCGAGGTGGCGGTGCGATTGCGCGCGCGGATGGCCAATGTGGTCACGCCGGAATCTGTCTGGACCATCGGCAATATGCGGGTGCATCCCGGTGCGTCCTCCATCGTGCCGGGGCTGGCGGAGTTTCCGCTGCAATGGCGCGACCGCGACGGTGACCGGCTGGACCGGATGGAGGACGTGATCCGCGCCGTTCTGGATGAAGTGGCGGAGGAAACCGGGCTGGAGGTGACGGCACGGCAGATGCGCGCCGATCTGGTGCCGGTGGCGATGGACGCGGGCATGCAGGCCGCGCTGAGCAAGGCGGCGGAGGTCCACGCGGCGGGGCGCTGGCGCGCGATGCCCTCGGGCGCGCTGCACGATGCGTCGAACGTGTCGCGGCTGATGCCCGTGGGAATGCTCTTCGTGCCCTCCATCGGCGGGATCAGCCACGATTTCGCCGAGAACACCGCCGAGGGCGACCTCGTCACCGGCCTGACGGTGCTGGCGGAGGCGGCAGAGCGGCTGGCGCGGTAGGGAACCCTCCTGCGGTCTGGGGCGTTTGCCTTGCAAGAGACCGTCAACCACGAGGAGAGTTCGCAATGGTCGATACCTATCCGATTCCCCCCGCCAATATTGAACCCAACGTCGATACCGCCGGGTTGCAGAACGTGCTCACGCATACCGTGCACGCCAAGGACCGGCTGCAAACCGTGCGCGAGAAGCTGGACCGGACGACGCTGAACGTCGCCGACAGCCTGATCGCCAAGCATATCGCCCATTCCGAACAGCTGTCCCGCATGATCACCGAAAAGGGCGGCAAGCCGGATGCCAGCGGCGGGGTCGGCTCAAGCCTGTCGGCCTCGCTCAGCAAGATCGGGGCGATGTTCGACGATGACACCGCCGATTCAATGGAAACGATCCGCGACGGCGAGGAGGAGGTCATGGACGCTTTCGGCGAGGCGCTCGGCAAGATCACCGACGGCCCGGAACATGACGAGCTGGTCGAGATGCGCGACGAGATTTCGCGGATCTGCAAGGGTGATACCGTCGCCTAACCCCAGGTCACATCCCCCAGAAAAATATAGCCCGCGCCGTAGATCGTCTTGATCAGGCGCGGGTTTTTCGGGTCTTCGCGCAGCTTGGTGCGCAACCGGCTGACGCGGACATCCATGGCGCGGTCGAAGCTTTCGCCCGCCGCACCGCCAAGCGTTTCCTGCATCTGCTGGCGTGAAATCAGGCGCTTGGGGCTGTCGAGGAAAAGGCGGAGAACCTCGCCCTCGGCGTGGGAAAAGCTGACCTCGTCGCCGTTTTCGGCCACCAGCACGTAGCGGTCGAAATGCGCCGTCCAGCCCGCGAAACGGGCGGTTTGCGCCTCGGCGGGCTTGGCTCTGGCGTCGCGCAGGCGGACGCGGACGCGGGCCACGACCTCGGCCGGGTCGAAGGGCTTGATGATGTAATCGTCGGCCCCCAGTTCCAGCCCGGTCACCCGGTCCTGCACCTGTGCGCGGCCTGAAATGATGATGATTGCCGCCCCGGATTCCAGCGCCAGCCGATGCACCAGCGCCAGCCCGTCGCGGTCGGGCAGGCCCAGATCGACCAGGCAGACATCGGGCGTGGTGGATTGCAGCGCGGCCTCGAACTCGGTCGCGCGGGCATAGGTGGCAGTGCGGAATCCGGCCTCCTGCAATGCTTCGGACAGCATCAGCCTTATCTGGGGTTCGTCGTCCAGGATGGCGACAAGGGGCGCGGTCATGGCGCGACCTCCTGGCTGAGGACGGCGTGAAGCTGCCCGGCGTTGAAGGGTTTCGACAGCACCGGCCAGCGCGCCGCGCCGCGGGCGCGCAACGGGTGCGTTTCGGGCAGCGAGGTCATCAGCGCCAGCCGCAGGTCGGGGCGCTGATCCGCGATGCGCTCCAGCAGGTCGACGCCGGTTGTGTGGCCCGGCAGCTTGATATCGGACAGCACCGCGTCGATGGCGGGCAGGTCCGACAGTGTCAGCGCCTCGGTGAAATTGTCGGCCTCGATCACCTGGTGGCCCTGATCGGTCAGCATCTCGCGGACCGAGACGCGCAGGGCGGGCATGTCTTCCACCAGCAGCACCAGCTTGGGTTGCGCGGCGTCGGCGGGCACGGGGCGCAGCGGCAGGCGCAGGGTGACGCGCGCGCCGCCCTGGTGGTTGGCAAGCGTGACATTGCCGCCCGACAGCTTGGCCATATCGAAGACCATCGACAGGCCGAGCCCCGATCCGGCCTGCCCCTTGGTGGTGAAGAACGGATCCAGCGCGTCGGCCAGCGCCTCGCGGGAAAATCCCGGCCCGCTATCCTCGACCACGATCTCGAACCAGGTGTCGCGGACCTTGTGGGCGCGGAGGGTGATCGTGCCGCGCTCTGCCCCGATGGCGTCGCGGGCATTGAGGACCAGGTTCAACAGGCTGTCCTGCAGCGAGCCTTCGTCGAGCATCAGCAACTCTTCCGGCAGGCTCTGCGTGATGGAGAGGTCGATATGGTCGGGTAGGGGCGCGCGGGCGAGCGCGGCGAAATTCTCGAAGAACCGGCGCATCTCGACCGGCGCGGGGGCCAGTTCGCGGGGCCCCGAGATATGCGCGATCCGGTCCAGCAACGTGCCACCCCGGCGCGCGGCGGCGGTCGTCGCGGCGGTCATTTCGCGCGCGGCATCGCTGAGCGGGGTCTTTTCCAGGCGGCTTTGCAGCCCGAGGATGATGGTCAGCAGGTTCGAGAAATCATGCGCCAGCCCGCTGGTCAGTTGCGCCGCCAGTTCCCGCTTGTGTGTCTGGGCCAGCGCTTCGCGGGTCTGGGTTTCCTCGGTCACGTCGGTCGACAGCAGGTAGGCCCCGCCATCGGTGGTGTCCGGGGTGAAGGCGGTGCGGATGCGACGGCCCGAATCCGCATCGGTGAATTCATACACGCAAGCGCTTCCGTCCAGCGCCTTGTGCAGGAAGGGCCGCAGCCGCCGCGCCAGCGCGGGGCCAAGCGCGTCATCGAAATGCAGCCCGGTGATGTCGGCGCGGCGCCCCGGCAGAAGGGTCGAAAGCCGCCTGTTGGTATAGAGATAGACCTCGTCGCGGCTGATATGGGCGATATGGGCGGGCATCATTTCGGTGGTCAGGCGGGTGCGGGCCTCGGCCTCGGCCAGGCCGCGCTTGGCCTCCTCCAGTTGCGCGATGGTCGCTTCCAGCTGGCGGTTGGTGCGGGCCAGTTCCTCGGCATGGGTCAAAAGCTGGTCGGAGAGTTCCTCTGACCGGGCGCGCAACAGCCCCTCCTGGTTCTTGATCGACGTGATGTCGGTATAGACCGTGACCCAACCGCCGCCGGGCAGGGGGCTGCCCTCGACGCTGATGGTGCGCCCGTTGGACCGGGTGCGTTCCATGTAATGCGGCACGAAATCGCGGGCCTGGTCGACGCGGACCTGCACGAACGCGTCAATATCCTCGACCGCGCCGTATTCGCCGGTGGTGGCGAGGTAGCGGATGGTTTCGTCGAAGGGTGCTCCGGGGGTGACAAGATGTTGGGGCAGCCCGAACATCGTCTGGTAGGGCCGGTTACAAACCGCCAGCCGCAGGTTGCTGTCGAAGATCGACAGCGCCTGCTGGATCAGGTTCAACCCGGCGCGGGTCATCTGGGCGGTGGCGTCCGATCTGGCCATGTGCTCTCTCCGGGTCAGCCTGTCATGGCTACACCGCCGCGCAGGGCGCCGCCAAGCCATGTTACAATTCGTTAGGATTGCGCAAAAGTCAGGACAAATTTGCCGGTGACAGATGTGCAGGTCACGTTTCGCGCAGTGAGTCGCGCAGGGGAAGGCGTGACCACGGTGCCGGGGATAGCCCGGTCAGGGGAGGAAGACATTTGGCTGAGAAGACCGCGGTCCGGGGACGCCCCCAATCCGTGCCGGAATTGCTGGCGCGCAATGTCGCGCAGTTCGGCAGCAAGCCGGCCTATCGGGAAAAGGAATTCGGGATCTGGCAAAGCTGGACCTGGCGCGAGGCCGCCGACGAGATCGAGTCCATCGCGCTCGGCTTTCTGGCGCTGGGGGCCGCCGAGGGCGATCATATCGCCATCATCGGTCGCAACCGTCCCGCGCTCTACTGGTCGATGGTCGCCGCGATGAAGATCGGCGCGGTTCCAGTGCCGCTTTACCAGGATGCCAGCGCCGAGGAGATGGCCTATGTCGTCGATCATTCCGGCGCGCGCTTTACCATCTGCGGCGATCAGGAGCAGGTCGACAAGGTGATCGAGGTGCAGGAGACGGTCAAATGCGTCGAGCACATCATCTACCAGGATCCCCGGGGCCTGCGGAAATACGACCACACCACGCTGCACGCGCTGTCCGACATCCAGGGCGAGGGCCGCGCCGCGCGCGTGAGGCTGATGCCGGAGCTTGAGCGCCGCGAGGGCAAGCTGGAATATGACGACACCTGCGTGATGCTCTACACCTCGGGCACCACGGGCAAGCCCAAGGGCGTGGTGCTGTCCAACCGCAACGTGATCGAGACGGCGAAGAATTCCTCCGAGTTCGACCATCTGCGCCCCTCCGAGGATATCCTGGCCTATCTGCCGATGGCCTGGGTCGGCGATTTCATCTTCTCCATCGGGCAGGCCTATTGGACGGGGTTCTGCACCAACTGCCCCGAAAGCGCCGACACGATGATGACGGACCTGCGCGAGATCGGGCCGACCTATTACTTTGCCCCGCCGCGCGTGTTCGAGACGCAATTGACCAACGTGATGATCCGCATGGAGGATGCGGGGAAATTCAAGAAGCGCCTTTTCGACAAGTACATGGCGCACGCGAAAAAGGTCGGCCCCGCCATATTGGACGGCAAACCGGTCAGCATGGGCGACAGGATCAAGTACTGGATCGGCGACAAGCTGATCTACGGCCCGCTGAAGAACACGCTCGGGTTTTCCCGCGTGCGCGTGGGCTATACGGCGGGGGAGGCGATCGGGCCGGAGATCTTCGAGTTCTACCGCTCGCTCGGCATCAACCTGAAACAGCTCTACGGCCAGACCGAGGCGACCGTGTTCATCACCGCGCAGCCCGATGGCGAAGTGCGCGCCGATACCGTTGGTGTCCCCAGTCCGGGGGTGGAGATCAAGATCGCCGAGAATGGCGAGATCTTCTATCGCTCGCCCGGCACATTCGTGGAGTATTACAAGAACCCCGAAAGCACGGCGGATACCAAGGACGCGGAAGGGTGGGTGGCCACCGGCGATGCGGGCTTCTTCGAGGAAGAGACCGGGCACCTGCGCATCATCGACCGCGCCAAGGATGTGGGGCAGATGGCCGATGGCAGCCTGTTCGCGCCGAAATACGTTGAAAACAAGCTGAAATTCTACCCCGATATTCTTGAGGCCGTGGTCTTCGGCAATGGCCGCAACCGCTGCACCGCCTTCATCAACATCGACCTGACCGCCGTGGGCAACTGGGCCGAGCGCAACAATATCGCCTATGGATCGTATCAGGAACTGGCGCAGCATCCGCGGGTTCTGAACACCATCCAGGAACATGTCGAGACGGTGAACAAATCCCTGGCCAATGATGAGATGCTGTCAGGCTGCCAGATCCACCGCTTCCTGATCCTGCACAAGGAACTGGATGCCGATGACGGCGAGATGACGCGGACGCGAAAAGTGCGCCGCAAGATCATCGAGGAGAAATTCCACGACCTGATCACCGCGCTCTATGACGGGTCGGACGAAATCTACACCGAGACCGAAGTGACCTATGAGGATGGCCGCAAGGGCAAGATCAAGGCCACGCTCCAGATCCGCGACGCGGCGGTGATCGAGGATACGGCACATACGAGGGTGGCGGCGGAATGAACCAGATGGCAACCGACAGCACCATCACCGAGGACGGGCGCACGATTGGCGGCGTCATGATGGAGATGCGCAATATCACCCTGCGGTTCGGGGGGGTTGTGGCGATCAAGGACATCTCCTTCGACATCCGCGAGGGCGAGATCCGGGCCATCATCGGGCCGAACGGCGCGGGGAAATCCTCGATGCTGAACGTGATCTCGGGCTTCTACCATCCGCAGGAGGGCGAGGTCTGGTATCACGGCGCCCGCCGCAAGGCGATGAAGCCCTACCAGGTCGCCCGCCAGGGCATCGCGCGGACGTTCCAGAACATCGCCCTCTTCGACGGGATGAGCGTGCTGGACAACATCATGACCGGGCGGATCAACCACATGAGCTCCAGCTTTCTCGACCAGGCGATCTGGTGGGGAAAGGCGCAGCGCGAGGAGGTCGAGCATCGCCGCAAAGCCGAGGAAATCATTGACTTTCTGGAGATCCAGGCAATCCGCAAGACCCCTGTAGGGCGGCTGCCTTATGGCTTGAAAAAGCGGGTCGAACTGGCGCGTGCGCTGGTGGCGGAACCCAAGCTCTTGCTGCTGGATGAGCCGATGGCAGGGATGAACGTGGAGGAGAAGGAAGACATGTCGCGCTTCATCCTCGACGTGAACGATGAGTTTGGCACCACCATCGCCCTGATCGAGCATGATATGGGCGTGGTCATGGACCTCAGCGACCGTGTCGTGGTGATGGATTACGGCAAGAAGATCGGCGATGGCAGCCCCGACGAGGTGCGCCAGAACCAGGAGGTTATCGACGCCTATCTGGGGGTGGCGCATGACTGAATTTCCTCTGAAACGGGCGTACACCCCCCGTACACCCCCCGATGCACCCCCTGTACAGACGCGAGCCGACGGAGGCCCCCATGCCTGAACAACTCATCTTCGCGATGGAGGTCACGCTCAACGGCCTGATGACCGGCGTGATGTATTCGCTGGTGGCGCTCGGCTTCGTGCTGATCTTCAAGGCCTCCGGCATCTTCAACTATGCGCAAGGGGTGATGGCCCTCTTTGCCGCCATGACGCTGGTTGGCATCCAGGAGGGGCGGGTGCCGTTCAGTCACCTGATCAACGCCATCTTCGGCACCGAGATCTACGATTTCGGCTGGGATGTGCCGGCGCTGCTGGCGATCCTTCTGACGGTGCTGGTGATGGTCGGCTTCGCCTTCTTCGTGCAGAAGGTGATCTTCAAGCACCTCGTGGGACAGGAGCCGATCATCCTGTTCATGGCCACCATCGGCCTTGCCTATTTCCTGGAAGGGGTGGCCGACCTGATGTGGGGGTCCGAGATCCGGACGCTGGATGTGGGCCTGCCGCAGGGCATCAACCTGGCGATTGACGAGACCACCTTCAACTGGTTCGGCTACGGCTTCTTTATCGACAACCTCGATATCGTCGCCACCATCGTGGCCGCCGTGCTGGTCGCCGGGCTGGTGGCCTTCGCGCAATACACCAAGCAGGGCCGCGCCATGCGGGCGGTGGCCGATGACCACCAGGCGGCGCTGTCGGTGGGCATCTCGCTGAATTTCGTCTGGATCCTCGTGTGGTCGCTGGCGGGCTTTGTGGCGCTGGTCGCGGGCATCATGTGGGGCGCGAAATCGGGGGTGCAGTTCAGCCTGTCGCTGATCGCGCTGAAGGCGCTGCCGGTGCTGATGCTGGGCGGCTTCACCTCGATCCCCGGCGCGATTGTCGGCGGGCTGATCATCGGCGTGGGCGAGGCATTGTTCGAGTTCTCGGTCGGGCCGCTGATCGGGGGGGCGACGGAAAACTGGTTCGCCTATGTGCTGGCGCTGCTGTTCCTCGTGTTCCGGCCGCAGGGCCTCTTTGGGGAGAAGATCATTGAGAGGGTGTGACGAGCGCCGGGAAAAGGCACCGGTGGAGCGTTTTCAGCGAGGAACGGGCGGCGCCCCTGCCGGTGCGGCATGGTGGGTGAACCCGCGCGGGCGCGGACCCATCCACCCAAAGGGGGGTGCGACATGGCCAAGCTGATTGCGATCCTGAATGTCATCGCCTGGTCGGGGTTCTGGGCCTTCGGCTATCTCGCGCTGAGCGCGGATGCCGATCACACCGGGCATGTGACCGTGGCCGTCATCCTTGCCGCCATCGGCGCGGGGCTGGGCCTCTTCGCCTATCTCTGGCTGGTGCGCCATTCCGAGCGCACCGGCTACGCCACGCCCGCCAACCGGGCGGAACCGGTCGTTGATTATGAGGGGAGTGAGTGATGGGGCGAATATTTGGATTCATCTTTCTAGCGGGCGGCGTCCTCAGCCTAATTGCGACCATAAAGGCAATCTCTGTTTACTCATCGCTAGATTTTCGTGCGACAGCTCTGGAGGAGGCGATGGCCCTTTACGTGCTGTTGGGCTCCGTCGCTGCGACTGTTTCAACGCTCTTCTTTAGCTACGTCGCTTTTTCCGTCGATGTGCTCATCGGTTCGACCAATCGGACTGAGCATCGCGTTTATGAAGTGCAGAAGGCCACCGGGGCCGCTGACAAGGCAATCGCTGAACTGAAGACCACACTCGACGCACGCCCCTTGCCGATGTCGGGTGATCCGTATCTGGATGGAGAAAGCTGATGTTCTATCGTGAAGCAGGTGACTTCAAGACCACCTATGCCGCCGACAACCAGACCTTTCCCATCGCCTTCGACCGGTGGCGCTACTGGGCGGTCCTGTTCGTGGCGGTCTTCGTCATTCCCCTTGTCATCAACGATTACTGGGCCAACGCGCTGCTGATCCCGTTCCTGATCTATGCCATTGCCGCCATCGGGCTGAATATCCTGACCGGCTATTGCGGGCAGGTCAGCCTTGGCACCGGCGGGTTCATGGCGGTGGGGGCCTATGCGACCTACAAGCTGATGACGGCCTTTGTCTGGATGGACATGGTGACGATCACGCTTCTGTCGGGGCTGATCACGGCGGGGGTGGGCGTTCTCTTTGGCCTGCCGAGCCTGCGGATCAAGGGTTTCTACCTGGCGGTGGCGACATTGGCGGCGCAGTTCTTCCTGGTCTGGATCTTCAACCGGGTGCCGTGGTTCTACAACTATTCCGCCTCGGGCCAGATCAACGCGCCCGAGCGGATGATGTTCGGGGTGCCGGTGACCGGGCCGAATGCCGAGGTCTGGGTGAAATACCTCTTTGCGCTTGGCTTTGTCATCTTGCTGTCCTGGGTCGCGCGCAACCTGACGCGCGGATCGGTCGGGCGGCAATGGATGGCGATCCGCGACATGGATATCGCCGCCGAGATCATCGGGGTGAACCCGCTGAAGGCCAAGCTGACGGCCTTTGCGGTCTCCTCGTTCTTCGTGGGCGTGTCCGGGGCGCTGCTGTTCTCGATCTTCCTGGGCGCGGTCGAGGTCGGCGAGGCCTTCGGCATCTCCAAGTCGTTCCTGGTGCTGTTCATGGTGATCATCGGGGGGTTGGGGTCGATCTTCGGCAGCTTCGCGGGGGCGGCCTTCATGGTGCTGTTGCCGGTGGTGCTGAAGATCGTCGGCGTCGACATGTTCGGCTGGCCCACCGATATCGTGCAGCATCTGCAATTCGTCATCGTTGGCGGGCTGATCGTCTTCTTCCTGATCGTCGAGCCGCATGGCCTGGCGCAGCTGTGGCGCCTGGCGAAGGAGAAACTGAGACTCTGGCCGTTCCCGCATTGACGGGTGGGGCCACAACAACAACGACATCCAAAGGATCCAAGGGAGGACCAAAGATGAAGAAACTTCTGACACTGACCGTGGCGGGCCTGATGGCCGCGGGACCGGCGATGGCCGAACTCGTGTTCCCGTCGCTGAGCTACCGGACCGGGCCCTATGCGGCGGGGGGTATCCCCTTTGCCGATGGCTATGCCGACTACTTCACGCTGCTGAACGAGCGTGACGGCGGCATCGGCGGCGTGATGACGCGCGTGCCCGAATGCGAGACCGCCTATAACACCGAGCGCGGCGTGGAATGCTACGAGGCCACCCGCGGTGAAGGCGCGCTGGTCTATCAGCCGCTGTCGACCGGCATCACCTACCAGCTGATCCCGCGCGTGACCGCCGATGGCATCCCGCTGCACACGATGGGCTATGGCCGCACCTCGGCCGCCAATGGCGAAGTGTTCGAATGGGTCTTCAACTACCCGGCGAATTACTGGGATGGCGCATCGGTGATCATCAACTACCTGCTGGAGCAGAATGAGGGCTCGCTGGAGGGCCAGAAGATCGCGCTGCTCTACCACAATTCGGCCTATGGCCGCGAGCCGATCCGCACGCTGGAGATCCTGGCCGAGGAGCATGGCTTCGAGCTGGTGCAACTGGCCGTCGATCACCCCGGCCAGGAACAGGGCAACCAATGGCTGACTATCCGCCGCGAGCGTCCCGATTATGTCGTGATGTGGGGCTGGGGCGTGATGAACCAGGTCGCGGTGCAGGAAGCCGCCAACATCCGGTATCCGATGGATCAGTTCATCGGCAACTGGTGGGCCGGTGCCGAACATGACGTGATGCCCGCCGGTGCCGATGCCGATGGCTACCTGTCGCTGAACATGAACGTGCTGGGCGATCTGCCGGTCTTCGACGAGATCCAGCAGTATGTGCATGATGCCGGCCTTGCCGCCGGTGACGGCTCGAACCTCGGCTCGGTGCTCTATACCCGTGGCATGTATGCCGCGATGCTGGCCGCCGAGGCCGCCCGCACCGCGCAGGAAATCCACGGGGTCGACCAGATCGACGCATCCATGATGCGCGACGGCATGGAAGCGCTGGAAATCACCGAAGAGCGGATGGAAGAACTGGGCATGCCCGGCGTCGGCCCCGCCTTCGAGGTGACCTGCGCCAATCATGGCGGCCCCGGCATGGGCCGTATCCAGCAGTGGAACGCCGCCGATCAGGAATGGGTCACGCTGACCGATTTCATCGCGCCCGACGATTCCGTCACGCAGCCGCTGATCGAGGAAGACTCGATGGCCTTCGCGGAAGAAAGCGGGATCGAGCCGCGCGACTGCGCGATGTAAGCCGACGCCAGACCATCCCCGGCGGCGGCACAGCGCCCGCCGCCGGGACCATCTTTCACGACTGATTTGGGCCGAGAGAGGCCGGAGATTTCGCCATGCTGGACGCCGCACCGACCGATCAGGACACCCTGCTTGAGGTCAACAATATCGAGGTGATCTACAATCACGTCATCCTGGTGCTCAAGGGCGTCAGCCTGAAGGTGCCCAAGGGCGGCATCACCGCGCTGCTTGGCGGCAATGGGGCGGGCAAGACGACGACGCTCAAGGCCGTGTCCAACCTGCTGCATAGTGAGCGCGGCGAAGTTACCAAGGGCTCGATCGTCTATCGCGGCGAGCGGGTGCAGGACCTCAGCCCCTCGGACCTCGTCGAACGCGGCGTGATCCAGGTGATGGAGGGCCGCCACTGTTTCGAACACCTGACCATCGAGGAAAACCTGCTGACCGGCAGCTACACCCGCAAGGACGGGCGCGCTGCCATCGCCGCCGATCTCGATCTGGTCTATGACTATTTCCCCCGGCTCAAGGAACGCCGCCGCAGCCAGGCGGGCTATACCTCGGGCGGGGAACAGCAGATGTGCGCCATCGGCCGCGCCCTGATGAGCCGCCCGGAGACCATTTTGCTGGATGAGCCGTCGATGGGCCTGGCCCCGCAACTGGTCGAGGAGATCTTCGGCATCGTGAAGGGCCTGAATGAGAACGAGGGCGTGACCTTCCTGCTGGCCGAGCAGAACACCAACGTGGCGCTGCGCTTCGCGCATTACGGCTACATCCTGGAATCGGGCCGCGTCGTGATGGACGGCCCCGCCGCCAGCCTGCGCGAGAACCCGGATGTGAAGGAATTCTACCTCGGCATGTCCGAGGAGGGCCGCAAATCGTTCCGCGATGTGCGGTCGTATCGTCGCCGCAAGAGGTGGTTGAGCTGATGAAGGACGCTGTTGTGACATCGCATTTCGACAAGCTGGAAACCCGCAGCGCCGATCAGCGGGCCGCCGATATCGCCAGGGCCCTGCCCGAGCAGATCGCGCGGGCGCAGGCGTTGGCGGGGTATGCAACCTCTCTGGCCGGGATCGACCCGGCCTCGGTTACCGACCGCACCGCGCTTGCCGCGCTGCCAGTGCTGCGCAAATCCGAGATCGGCAAGGCGCAGGCCGGGGAGGCGCCGCTTGGCGGGTTCGCGGGCCCGGTCAGCGGATTTGCGCATATCTTCCAAAGCCCCGGGCCGATCTATGAGCCCGGTAACATCGGTGATGACTGGTGGCGCATGGGCCGGTTCCTGCACGCCGCCGGTGTGGGCAAGGGCGATATCGTGCAGAACTGTTTCGGTTATCACCTGACGCCCGCCGGCATGATCTTCGAATCGGGGGCGCGCGCCGTGGGGGCGACCGTGCTGCCCGCGGGCACCGGCCAGACCGAGCTGCAAGCCCGCGCCGCGCATGACATCGGCGTCACGGCCTATGCGGGCACGCCGGATTTCCTGAAGGTGATCCTGGACAAGGCCGACCAGATGGGGCTTTCGCTGTCGATCACCAAGGCGGTGGTGGGCGGCGGGGCGCTGTTCCCCAGCCTGCGGCAGGAATATGCCGACCGGGGCATCGCCTGCCTGCAAAGCTATGCCACCGCCGATCTGGGCAATATCGCCTATGAAAGCGCCGCGATCGAGGGGATGATCGTCGATGAGGGCGTGATCGTCGAGATCGTGCGCCCCGGCACCGGGGATCCGGTCGCCGAAGGCGAAGTGGGCGAGGTCGTGGTCACAACGCTGAACCCCGATTACCCGCTGATCCGCTTTGCCACGGGCGATCTGAGCGCTGTCATGGCAGGCGAAAGCCCCTGTGGCCGCACCAATATGCGCATCAAGGGCTGGATGGGCCGCGCCGACCAGACGACCAAGATCAAGGGCATGTTCGTGCGCCCCGAACAGGTCGCCGACCTGGTCGCGCGCCATCCAGACCTGACCCGCGCCCGCATCGTCGCGGAACGAGAAGGCGAGATGGACGTTATGCAGGTGCAACTGGAGACCGAGGCCACTGACGCAAGCGTTTATGAACAATCGGTTCTGGATACGCTAAAGTTGAGGGGGCGAATCGAGATCGTTCCGGTCGGATCCCTGCCGAATGACGGCAAAGTCATCGAGGATCGCCGCAGCTACGATTGATCTCGTGTGCCCCCGATTTAAGAGGAGGTTTTCACATGAGATCGTTTGTTCGGGCATTGCTCTTGATGTCGGTGGCCCTGCCTGCGCAGGCCGATACCGCCTTTGTCGTCGGCACTGTCGACGGGATCGCCACCAACAGCTACGGCGCGCCGCGCTATGTCGGCACGGCGCTGCAACCGCTGGATCACGCGGGCTACGAGGTGATCAGCGCCATCGACGCCGATACCGAGACCCTGCGCGGGCTGGTCGGCGAATTGGTCGCCATGCAGGAAGAGGACCGCATGGTCATCATCCTGGCGGGCCGGTTCGTGCATTTCGAGGGGCTGACCTGGTTCCTTGGGCGCGAGGCCGGGGTGCAGGGGCTTGGCTCGGTCTCGGGCGCGGGCATCCCGTTGCAGTTGCTTCTGGATATCGCGGCGGCCTCGGAGGGCCGCGCGCTGGTGCTGTTGGGCCCCGAGGACCAGGGCCTGCCGATGGGGCCGGGGTTGAACGAGGGTCTTGGCAACCTGGAGGTGCCCGAGGGCGTGACGCTGGCCATCGGCCACCCCGCCGCCGTGGCCCGTTTCGCCACCCGCGAATTGCTGGTGCAGGGTCGGCCCCTGCGCGCCGCCTTCGAGCGGGCACCGGGGTTGAGCGTGCAGGCGATCGACGCGCCCGATCAGCCTTTCATGCCCGCGCCCGTCGTGACACCCACCGTGCCGCCCGCCGACCAATCCTATTGGGAGGCGATGGTGGCACTGAACAATGTCTTCGCCTACCAGGCCTATCTGAACCGCTATCCGAATGGCTATTACGCCGCCGAGGCGCAGGCCCGCATCGCGGCGCTGCAACCGCCGCAGCCGCAATTGACCCCCGAGGAGGTGGAGGCCGCGCTTGGCCTCAACCGCACCCAGCGCCGCCAGATCCAGCGCGATCTTGCGGTTCTGAATTACTACAGCGCGGGGATAGACGGCATCTTTGGCCAGGGCACGCGCGGCGGCATCCGGGCCTGGCAGCGGGACAACAACCTGCAATCCACGGGCTACCTGGACGCGGCCCAGGTGCAGCGCCTGGCCGATCAGGGCGAGGTGCGCCGGGCCGAGCTCCAGGCCCAGGACCGCGCCTTTTGGCAGCAGACCGGCAGCGGCAATGACGAGGCGGGCCTGCGGGCCTATCTGAACCGCTATCCCAACGGAGAGTTCGCCGAGATCGCGCGGGAGCGTATCGCCGCCATCGAGGAGGCGCGCGCCGAGCAGGCCGATATAGACTATTGGAACCAGACCGGGCGCGGCACCAACGAGGCGGGCTTGCGCGCCTATCTGCAACGCTATCCGCAGGGCCAGTTCGCGGGGCTCGCCCGCCAGCGGCTGGAGGACATCAATGCGCAGCAGGATCGCGATTACTGGAGCCAGACCGGGGCGAATGGCACCGAGGCGGGCCTGCGCGCCTATCTGCAACGCTATCCGCAGGGCATCTTCAACCAGACCGCGCGCCAGCAGTTGAATGCGCTGGTCACGGCGGGCAATCACGGGCAGGCGTGGCAGCAGGCGCGCGCCGAAGACACGCTGGACGCCTATCGCGCCTTCATCAACACCTATCCGGACAGCCCGCATGTCCAGCGGGCCCGCGCGCGGATCAACGAGATCCAGGCCGATAACCAGGCCTGGCAGGCGGCCGTGAATGCGGGCACCGCGCAGGCCTATCGCGATTACCTGAACATCTACCCCGACGGCCGCCATGCCGACGACGCGCGGCAGCGATTGCAGACCGGGAACGCCGACGAACAGGCCTGGCGCACTGCGCGCGACCAGGACACGGTCGCGGCCTATCGCCAATATCTGGACGATTTCAGCGAGGGCGCCCATGCCGCCGAGGCGCAGGCCCGGATCGACGCGCTGACCGGCGGCCCCAGCGATCCGGCGATCGGGCAGATGTCGCAGGCGCAGCTTCAGCTTGCGGCCACCGGATTGCGCCGCGTGGGGTTGTTGCCGAATGGCAATGTGTCCGAGGCCGATATCGTCGCGTCGCTGCGCCGTTATCAGCGGTCGCGGGGCCTGGAGGAGACCGGCATGCTGGATCGGCAGACCATGGCGCTGTTGACCGTGGAGGCATTGGGCGGGAACAACTGACCCGCGCCCGGTGCCGTTGCGCGCCAGGTTCGCGATTGTCCAACATTGCCTGCCCGTCCGGCGGAACGCGCTTTTCGATCCACCTCGGGTCTTGGGTCAGGCAGAAATGCGGACCGCCGCACCGCGAGAAAAGCGCCGCGGGGGGATGTCCCTCGCGGCGCTTTTTCGAGTCTGCTCTGGTGGCAGGTTCAGCCCTGGCGGGCCTTGAACCGGCGCTGCGTCTTGTTGATCACATAGACACGGCCCTTACGGCGCACGACGCGGCAATCGCGGTGACGCTGCTTGAGCGAACGGAGCGAGTTTCTGACCTTCATCGGTCCTCTCCTCTATCGCGGCGCGGCGATGCGCCTTGGGGTTATGCCCTTGGGACAAGGGCGGAAAATGGTGGGCGATACTGGGATCGAACCAGTGACCCCTTCGATGTCAACGAAGTGCTCTACCGCTGAGCTAATCACCCCCTAAATCGCGAAACTGGACAAACCGGACACCGGCCAGCCGCAGCATCGCCACGTTGGGTAGGGGGTCTATAAAAGGAGTCGGGCAGGTGTTCAAGGGCTTTTGAAGCGCGTCAGAATCGCGCAATATGACAGGCGATGACAGAGCGTTCCCCCTCCCGTCCGGCCTACCGGCTCGAGTTGCCCGACAGGCAGGCCGGACCGGTCATCGTGGCCTCGCCGCATTCGGGCCGACACTACCCGTGGAGCTTTGCGCGCAGCACGATCCTGGACGAACGCAGCATCCGGTCCTCGGAGGATGCCTTTGTCGACATGCTGGTGGGCGAGGCCCCGGCGCTTGGCGCGCCCTTGCTGGCCGCCGAGTACCCGCGCGCCTATATCGACCTCAACCGCAGCTGCGACGAGCTGGACCCCGCCGTGATCGAGGGCGTGGCCCGCGTGCCGTCCAATCCGCGCGTGTCCTCCGGTTTGGGCGTGATCCCGCGCGTGGTGGCGAACGGGCGGCTGATCTATCGCGGCAAGCTGACGAGGCGCGAGGCCGAGGCGCGGCTGGACGCGGTCTGGCACCCCTATCACGATTGCCTGGAGCGGCTGATGACCGACACGCTGGCGGGGTTCGGCCAGGCGGTGCTGCTGGACATCCATTCGATGCCGCATGAGGCGCTGGAAAACGTTGCCCGCAGCCCCGGCACCCCGCGCCCCGACGTCGTGATCGGCGACCGCTTCGGGGCCTCGGCCGGGGCGATGACGGTCGACGCGCTGGAGGCGGCGTTTCAGGGCAGTGGCCTGGTGGTCAGCCGCAACACCCCCTTTGCCGGGGCCTATATCGCGCAGCATTACGGGCGGCCCTCACGCGGGGCCCATGCGATCCAGATCGAGATCGACCGGTCGCTATACATGGATGAGGCGACGATCCGCCCGAACGGGAATTTCCGCCATGTGAAGGCGCTGATGACCGGGGTCATGCGGCAGATGATCGGGGCCGACGATGGCGCGATGCCGCTGGCGGCGGAGTAGGTTGCGGGGGTCGGGAGCCTCCCCTTACGTCGGCATTCGCCGCCTGCCGGGCAATGGGCGCAGGTATTTTGGGCAAAATGAAAGAGGGGGCGCGCGTTACAGCATTTTGCGTTTCATCTGATCCCGACTGCATCGAAAGGCGCGTTCGACCGCAGGGAAAGGCAGCGTCTTTCGATTCAAATCAAACGCAAAGTGCTTGAACCTTGATGTGGGGTTAACGCAGAGAGCGGCCTTTGACGATCGCGTCCGAGCCGAACTTCCTGCGGATCTCGTCGCTGGCGCGTTCGGCCTTGATGCGGGCGGCCTCCTGCGGGTCGAGCAGGTTGCCGCTGCGGTCGGCGTGGTCCTCGGCCACCATATCCGATACGCCGACGCCGAGCAGGCGGTAGGGTTTTCCCTGCGGCACCTGGTCGAACATCGCCTTTGCTGCGCGGTAGATGCGGTCGGTCAGTTGGGTTGCGTCCTCCAGGCTGCGGCGGCGCGAGATCAGGGTGAAATCGGCCCGCTTGAGTTTCAGCACCACGACCCGGCCCGCGATGCGCTTGGCCTTGAGGCGGTCCGAGACCTTCTCGGCCAGCCGCCAGATATGGCCGTCCAGCAGATCGGGGTCGGACGTGTCCTCGAAAAACGTGGTCTCTGATGAGAGGCTTTTCATCGGGGCATTGCGGCTGACCCGGCGGTGATCCTGCCCGCGCGCGAGGTGCCAGAGGCGATCCCCCATGGATCCGAAGCGCGCATGCAGATCCTGCCGGTCCCATCGCCTGAGATCGGCGAAGGTGCGGATGCCCGCCTTGTCCAGCGCCGCCTGCCCGACCGCGCCGATGCCCCAGATCAGGCCGACCGGCCTGGGGTCGAGGAACTCCACCGTCTCGGCTGCGCCGATCACCGAGAACCCGCGCGGCTTGTCGAGATCCGAGGCGATCTTGGCCAGGAACTTGTTGTGGCTGAGGCCGATCGAGCCGGTGATCCCAAGCTCTGCCTGCATCCGGCGGGTAAGGCGGGCCAGCATCACGGCAGGCGGCACCCCGTGCAGTTTCTCGGTGCCGGTGAGGTCCATGAACGCCTCGTCCAGGGAAAGCGGCTCGATGGCCGGGGTCATCTCCTCCATCATCGCGCGGATCCGGCGCGAGGTCTCGACATACACCTCCATCCGGCCCCGCACCACCACCGCCTCGGGGCAGAGTTTCAGCGCCTGGAACATCGGCATCGCCGAGCGCACGCCCTTGATGCGCGCGATGTAGCAGGCCGTGGAGACCACGCCGCGCTTGCCGCCGCCGATGATCACCGGCTTGTCGCGCAACTCCGGGTTGTCGCGTTTCTCGACACTGGCATAGAAGGCGTCGCAATCCATATGCGCGATGGCGAGATCGAAGAGCTCCGCATGCGCCACGATGCGGGGCCGCCCGCAGGCGGGGCAGCGTCGTCCGGCATCGAACCGGGTCAGGCAATCGCGGCAAAGGGCGGGCATCGGGCAATCAAGGCTTGTGGCAGGGGCCGTTCGGGGCCAAAACTGATCTAGCACGTTTCATGGACCCATTGCATAGTCGCATAGATGAAAAACGAGGATAGCATCATGGATTTCGAAGCCATTCTGGATGGGCTGCTTGGCGGCAACATCGTGATACTCCTGCTGGCAGGCTTCATCCTGCTTTGCGTCTACCTTGGCATTCGCATCGTGCCGCAGAGCCAGAAATTCGTCGTCGAACGGTTCGGACGGCTGAAATCGGTGCTGGGGCCGGGGATCAACTTCATCGTGCCCTTCCTCGACCGGGTGGCGCACAAGATCTCGATCCTGGAGCGGCAATTGCCCAATGCCAGCCAGGACGCGATCACCAAGGACAACGTGCTGGTGCAGATCGACACATCGGTGTTCTACCGGATCCTGGAGCCTGAAAAGACCGTCTACCGGATCCGCGACGTGGATGCCGCGATCTCGACCACCGTTGCGGGGATCGTGCGCGCCGAGATCGGCAAGATGGATCTCGACGAGGTGCAATCGAACCGCGACCAGCTGATCGTGCAGATCAAGCGCAGCGTCGAACAGGCGGTGGATGACTGGGGAATCGAGGTGACGCGGGCCGAGTTGCTGGATGTGAACCTCGACCAGGCGACGCGGGACGCGATGTTGCAGCAGTTGAACGCGGAACGCGCGCGGCGGGCGCATGTGACCGAGGCCGAGGGCCAGAAACGGGCCGTCGAACTGGCCGCCGACGCGCAGCTCTACGCTGCCGAGAAGACCGCCGAGGCGCGCAAGATCCAGGCCGATGCCGAAGCCTATGCCACGCGCGCCGTCGCCGCCGCCATCGCCGAGAACGGGCTCGAAGCGGCACAATACCAGATCGCGCTGAAACAGGTCGAATCGATTGCCCTGATGGGGCAGAGCGCCGGCACCCAGACCATCGTGGTGCCCGCCGATGCCGCCGATGCCTTCGGCAAGGCGTTCCAGATGTTGAAAGGACGGGGCTGATGCTGTCGGAATGGTGGTTCTGGGCCGCAGCCGCGATCGTGCTGGCCATCGGTGAGGTCTTGATGCCGGCCTATGTGCTGCTCGGCTTTGCCATCGGGGCGGCGGCGGTGGCGCTGGTCCTGATCATCGGCGGGCCGCTGGCGGCGCTGCTGGTCGGATCCGTGCCCGCGATGATCCTGGGCTACGCGGTGCTGTCGCTGATTGCCTGGCTGGCGCTGCGCAAGGTTCTGGGCGTGCGCCGGGGCCAGGTGAAAACCTTCGACAGCGACATCAACGAGAACTGACGCAGCCCCAACTCGGGACAATTCGACTAAAATTGTCTTTCATTTTGCCAGAAATACCTCGGGGGTGTGGGGGCTGGCCCCCACCTGCGCTGCGCTCAGACCCCCGCGATCTCGTCCAGGATGGTCCGCGCCGCCGCGGCCGGGTCCGCGGCCCGTATCACGGGGCGCGCCACAACGATGTGATCGGCCCCGTCGGCGATTGCCCGGGCCGGGGTCGCGATCCGCTTCTGGTCGCCCAGGTCGCTGCCCGCCGGACGCACGCCGGGGGTGACGATCAACCGGCCCTGGGCTTCGGGCAGGGCGCGGATGCGGGCGGCCTCCTGCGGTGAGGCGATGATGCCGTCGGCCCCGGCTTCAAACGCCCTGCCCGCGCGCTCGACCACCAGGTCGGCCATGTCGCCGTCGCGGATCAGGCAAGCGTCCAGGTCGGCCCGGTCCAGCGAGGTCAGGATGGTCACGCCGAGGATCTTGAGGCCGGTTCCCGCGGCACCTTGCTTGGCGGCGCGCACCACATGCGGGTCGCCATGCACGGTCAGGAAATCGAGGTCGAACTGCGCCAGGCCCCGCACCGCCGCCTCGACCGTGGCGCCGATATCGAACAGCTTCATATCCAGGAAGATGCGCTTGCCATGCTCCTGCTTCAGCTCATTGGCCAGCGCGAGGCCGCCGCCGGTCAGCATGCCGAGCCCGATCTTGTAGAACCCCACGGCATCGCCGAGACGCTCCGCCATCTCCAGCCCCGCCATGGCGTTGGGCAGGTCGAGCCCCACGATCAGCCGGTCATCGCTCATGCCATTCTCCCCCGTTTTTCGCACTCCTCGCGTGATTAGTCGCGGGCGGCGTGGCTGTCCATCCACCAGACAGACTTCGGCCCGGATGCGCGGGAGGGACAAACCGCGGATCCGGGCCGGGAACCCAAGCAGGACGGAGGGGCAGGGGTCCGCCTGGGTGTTCAAAGGTGGCGCGGCCCCCGGGGAAAGAAGCGGGGGAGGGACAACCCCGGCCTCAAAAGGGCCGCGCCTTGGGGAACTCTATTTCCTTGCGCGCCTGGCCTCGTTGCTGAGGCCCACGCTGATTTCGGGGAAGGAGGCGTCGCGCGGCCCGTGCCAGGCACAGGTGATGGCGCGGTGGTGCGAGCCGTGATGCAGAATGGCATCCGCCCGGAAACAGGCGTGCTGCGCGTCATAGGCGACATGGGTCAGGTCGATACGCATTGTCTCCGGCTCCTTCGTGGTTTCAATCGTCTGATACCTGTAAGACGCGCGGGCGCGGCAAAAGGTTTCAAAGTTTTTTCAGAAATCGTCAGGGGCGCGCGAAACATGCCTGCCGGACCAGTTGCAAACCGGCCTTCTGCCTTCGCCGGCGCCTGAAACCCGGACCGCCCTGGCGCGAATATGGCGTCTCTCCCGCCGGTTTCGCAGGACGGCGGAACAAAGGCCACCGGCAGCGGGTTTGGTCTTGAGACCCTTTGCCGAAAGGAGACCGAAGCCATGCCTGCCCGCGAAACCAGCCATGACCCTGAATATGTCCGCCGCGACCCCCTCTCGGGTGAGGCCGCGACCCCGCCGAACAGGGCGGTGACGGATGACCCCACCCACGGCGTCGACCCCGGCGCACACCCGCCCCAATCCGAGGAAGAGCGGCTGATGACCCAGCAGCGCCGCGCGTTCCGTCCGGGGGCATTGTGGGGCGGTGTCCTGGTCATCGCCCTGATCCTGCTGATCTGGGTGCTTGTCTGACGCGGCTCTTCGCGCGGGTTGTACTCTTGCGAACGCGTGCCCTGCTCCCCATCTATCCGACAAGGCCCGAACCTTGCCGCGCGCCGCTTTGACGGGCGGGCAGATCCCGGGCGCTTGTGAAAAGGAGAGAGCACATGAACTTGGAGAAGTTCACCGACCGCGCACGCGGTTTTCTTCAGGCGGCGCAGACCATTGCCCAGCGTGAAGACCACCAGAAACTGGTTCCCGAACATCTGCTGAAGGCGCTGCTTGACGACGATCAGGGCATGGCCGCCAACCTCATCACCCGCGCGGGCGGGGATGTGGCGCGCGTGGCTGAAAGCGCCAACCTGGCCCTGTCGAAACTGCCCAAGGTGACCGGCGACGGTGGCGGGCAGCTTTACATGGACAGCCAGACCGCCAAGGTCATGGGCGAGGCCGAGAAGCTGGCCGAGAAGGCCGGTGACAGTTTCGTCGCCGTCGAACGGCTGCTGACCGCGCTGGCGATGGTCAAGTCCAAGGCGCGCGAGGCGCTGGAGGCCGGAGGCGTCAACGCGCAGGTGCTGAATGCCGCGATCAACGATATCCGGCAGGGGCGCACGGCGGATTCCGCCAGTGCCGAGGACAACTATGAGGCCCTCAAGAAATACGCCCGCGACCTGACAGCGGCGGCGCGCGAGGGCAAGATCGACCCCATTATCGGCCGTGACGAGGAAATTCGTCGGGCGATGCAGGTGCTTTCCCGCCGGACCAAGAACAACCCGGTCCTGATCGGTGAGGCGGGCGTGGGCAAGACCGCGATCGCGGAGGGCCTTGCCATGCGCATCGTCGATGGCGATGTGCCCGAAAGCCTGCGCAACAAGACGCTGATGTCGCTGGATATGGGCGCGCTGATTGCGGGCGCGAAATATCGTGGCGAATTCGAGGAGCGGCTCAAGGCCGTCCTTAATGAAATCTCGGCGGCGGCCGGTGAGATCATCCTCTTCATCGACGAGATGCACACGCTGGTCGGTGCCGGCAAATCGGATGGCGCGATGGATGCGGCCAACCTGATCAAACCGGCATTGGCGCGGGGCGAGTTGCACTGCGTCGGGGCGACCACGCTGAATGAGTACCGCAAATATGTCGAGAAGGACGCGGCCCTTGCCCGCCGGTTCCAGCCGCTTCTGGTCGAAGAGCCGACGGTGGCCGACACGATCAGCATCCTGCGCGGGATCAAGGAGAAGTACGAGTTGCACCACGGGGTGCGGATCAGCGACGCCGCGCTGGTGGCCGCCGCGCAATTGTCCGAACGCTACATCACCGACCGCTTTCTGCCCGACAAGGCCATCGACCTGATGGACGAGGCCGCCAGCCGGTTGCGGATGGAGGTCGATAGCAAGCCCGAGGAGCTGGATGCGCTGGACCGTGACATCCTGCAAAAGCAGATCGAGGCGGAGGCGTTGAAGAAAGAGGATGACGCGGCCTCGAAGGACCGTTTGGTGAAGCTCGAGAAGGATCTGGCCGAGTTGCAGGAACGCTCGTCCGAGATGACGGCGCAATGGCAGTCGGAACGCGACAAGCTGGAAAGCGCGCGCAACCTCAAGGAACGGCTGGACCATGCGCGGGCCGAGTTGGACCAGGCCAAGCGGGCGGGTGACCTGGCCAAGGCGGGCGAGCTGTCTTACGGCGTCATTCCGCAGCTTGAAAAGCAACTGGCCGAGGCCGAGGATCATGACGACGATGTCATGGTCGAGGAAGCCGTGCGGCCCGAGCAGATCGCCAGCGTCGTCGAGCGCTGGACTGGTATCCCGACCTCCAAGATGCTGGAGGGCGAGCGCGACAAGCTGCTGCGCATGGAGGCCGAGCTTGGCAAGCGCGTGATCGGTCAGCGCACGGCGGTCAAGGCCGTCTCGGACGCCGTGCGCCGCGCGCGGGCGGGTCTGCATGACGAGAACCGGCCGCTGGGCTCGTTCCTGATGCTTGGTCCCACGGGTGTCGGCAAGACAGAGCTGACCAAGGCGCTGGCCGCCTATCTCTTCGACGATGAACACGCGATGGTGCGGGTCGACATGAGCGAATTCATGGAGAAACACGCCGTCGCCCGCCTGATCGGCGCGCCTCCGGGCTATGTCGGCTATGACGAGGGCGGCGTGCTGACCGAGGCCGTGCGGCGCAGGCCCTATCAGGTCGTGCTGTTCGACGAGGTCGAGAAGGCGCATCCGGATGTGTTCAACGTGCTGTTGCAGGTGCTGGACGATGGCGTGCTGACCGATGGTCAGGGCCGCACGGTCGATTTCAAGCAGACGCTGATCGTGCTGACCTCGAACCTGGGCGCGCAGGCGCTGAGCCAATTGCCGGAAGGGGCGGATGCCAGCGACGCCAAGCGCGACGTGATGGACGCGGTGCGGGCGCATTTCCGGCCCGAGTTCCTCAACCGTCTGGACGAGACCATCATCTTCGACCGGCTCAGCCGCAATGACATGGATGGGATTGTCGAGATCCAGCTTGGCCACCTGCGCCGCCGTCTGGCGGATCGCAAGATCACGCTGGAATTGGATGAGGGCGCGAAGAAATGGCTGGCCGATGAGGGCTATGACCCGGTTTTCGGCGCAAGGCCCCTCAAGCGGGTGATCCAACGCTCGTTGCAGAACCCGCTGGCCGAGATGCTTTTGGCGGGTGAGGTCAAGGATGGCGAGACCGTGCCGGTGAGCGCCGGAACCGACGGGCTGATCGTGGGCGACCGCGTCAGTTCCTCGAACCGGCAACCGCCCGAGGAAGCCGTGGTTCACTGAAGAATGAAACGCCCCCGATGATCTCGGGGGCGTTTTGCTATCTGCCGGGCGGCGGAACCCCGATCAGGGTTTGTATGATCCCCGTTCATGGAGCAGCATCATCGGGATGTCGGTGGGCCGGGCTGATCGTGCTTCGCGATGGCCGATTGCGCGATGCGCCGCCAGCGGGCAAGCTGGCCGGGCACCGCGAGGGGGGGACGCAGGCCGATGATGAACGCATTTCTGGAGATTCTGGCGCAGGCTTTCGTCTTCATCCTCGGGCTGGTCGCGCTGATCATCGTGGTGCTGGCGATCATCGACCGGGTGCAGACGGGCGACGCGATCCGGCGCAACTACCCCGTCATCGGGCGGTTCCGGCACATCTTTACCGCACTGGGCGAGTTCTTCCGGCAGTATTTCTTCGCCATGGACCGCGAGGAACTGCCCTTCAACCGGGCGCAGCGCGACTGGGTCAAGCATACCGCCGATGGCGGGTCGAACACGCTGGCCTTCGGCTCCACCCGCAACCTGGAGATCCCCGGCACGCCGATCTTCGTCAATTCGCCCTTCCCGCCGCTGGACGATCAATATGCCTCGACCGAGCCGATGGAGATCGGCCCCTATGCGCGCCACCCTTACATGGCCCCGTCCTTCTTCAACATCTCGGGCATGAGCTATGGCGCGATTTCCAAGCCTGCCGTGCGCGCGCTGAGCCGGGGGGCGAAGGCGGCCAATATCTGGCTGAACACCGGCGAGGGGGCGCTGTCGCCGTTTCACCTCGAGGGTGGCTGCGACATCGTCTTTCAGATCGGCACCGCGAAATACGGCGTGCGCAACCCTGACGGCACGCTGAACGACGACCGGCTGCGCAAGATCGCGGCGCATGAAACTGTGCGCATGTTCGAGATCAAGCTGGCGCAGGGCGCGAAACCCGGCAAGGGCGGTATCCTGCCCGGCGAGAAGGTCAATTCCGAGATCGCCGAGATCCGCGGCATCCCGATCGGCCAGGACAGCCTGTCGCCCAACCGCCACCCCGAGATCGAGACCCACGCCGACCTTTTGGACATGATCGCCCATATCCGCGAGGTCACCGGCAAGCCCGTCGGCATCAAGACCGTCGCGGGCGGGCGCGAACCGTTCGAGGAACTCTTTGCCCTGATCAACGAACGCGGCCCCGAAAGCGCGCCGGACTTCATCACGCTGGATGGCGGCGAGGGCGGCACCGGGGCGTCACCCATGCCGCTGATGGATCTTGTCGGCATGTCGATCCGGGAAAGCCTCTTGATGGTGTCGGACCTGCGCGACACCGCCGGATTGAAGGATCGTATCCGGCTCGTTGCCTCGGGCAAGCTGATGAACCCCGGCGATGTGGCCTGGGCGCTGGCGGCGGGCGCGGATTTCGTGACTTCGGCGCGCGGCTTCATGTTCGCGCTGGGCTGCATCCAGGCGCTGAAATGCAACAAGAACACCTGCCCCACCGGCATCACCACGCATGATGCGCGATTGCAAAAGGGGCTGGTGGTGGAACGCAAGGAGACCCGCGTCACCCTCTATGCCAAGGGCATCATCAAGGAGGTGGAGACCATCGCCCATTCGGTGGGCGTGACCGAGCCGCGCCTCTTGCGCCGCCGCCATGTGCGTCTTGTGCAGCCCGACGGGTCATCGACCCCCATGCATATCGTCTTTCCGCGCAGTAACGCCGATTCAACAATGCCGTGAGGGGACGTGCTTTGCCTTTGCGAACACCCATGTCTTTGGCAGGGTGCCCGCAACGCAAAGGAGAAATGCCATGGCTTATCGCTACCGCTCGCCGCTGACGCGCGCCGACGTGACCCCGAAACAGATGTATATGAACCGCCGCCAGTTGATGGCCGGCAGCACCGCGATGCTGGGGGCCGGCCTGATCGGCGGGCGCGCAGCCGCGCAGGAGGCGCTGGAGCCCAATTCGCTGGAAGAGATCACGACCTACAACAATTTCTACGAATTCGGCACCGGCAAGACCGACCCCGCCTCATATGCCCATATGCTGACGACCGAGCCCTGGTCGATCGAGATCGACGGCATGGTCGACAATCCCGGCACCTGGTCGATGGCCGATGTCATGGAGGGCATGACGGTCGAGGAACGCATCTACCGCCTGCGCTGTGTCGAGGCGTGGTCGATGGTGGTGCCGTGGAACGGGTTCGAGCTGGCCGACCTTCTTACCCGCGTCGGCGTGCAGGAGGGCGCGCGATACGTGGCCTTCGAAACGCTGATGCGCCCCGAGGAAATGCCGGGCCAGCAACGCGCCATCCTGGACTGGCCCTACCGCGAGGGGCTGCGCCTG
>Ga0189284_100119_pt1 | contig 117542 bp, 106 predicted proteins | sample N32C7minimetaG_FD_130314 | JGI IMG/M metagenome (GOLD analysis project Ga0189284, IMG submission 130314) | Marine microbial communities from the Costa Rica Dome - N32 C7 mini metaG | ecosystem: Environmental > Aquatic > Marine > Oceanic > Photic zone | place: Costa Rica: the Eastern Pacific...
ACGAAACGTAGACGCTCCTCCACTTTGGACACCTCTTTCCACGGCATCGACACCTCCCGCAAAACGGAAAGTGTGACCCATGTGTCCGGAACGTTTTGTTACCTATGTCTCAGGTCGGGCACCTTGCGCTACTGCCTTTGGCTAATTGAGCGCGCGGTTTCGTATTCGGGCTTTGTCACCGTTCCCACGCAAATAAACGTCCTGTTATGAACCCGCGGCCTGATAGCTGCGCTCCAGGTCGATCAGTTTTTGCTTGCGCCAAAGCCCGCCGCCGTAGCCGGTCAGGGACCCGTCCGCACCCATCACCCTGTGGCAGGGAATGACCACGGCGATCTGGTTGGCCCCGTTTGCCCGCGCAACGGCCCGCACCGCCTCCGGCCGTCCGAGCGCCTCAGCCACGTCCGAGTAGCTGCGGATGGCACCTGCCGGGATTTTCAAGAGTTCGCGCCAGACATCGCGGGTGAACGGCGTGCCGTGCAGCGCCAGCGGTGTTTCGAACACCGCTTTCCGCCCCTCGAAAAAAAACGTCAGTTCATCCTGGATTTGGTCGATGATTTTCGTCCGGCCAAATCCAAGGCTCCCGTTGGCATTGCGCTGTAGTTTTTTCACCTCCGCGGGCAAGGCCTTACGGTCCAGAAACTCCAGAAGATGCAACTGCGACTGATCGGCAATCGCGATCATGGGTCCGAGCGGCGTCGAAACCCAGTCAGTTTTCAGAAGAGAATCAGTCGAAAATATGCCGGGCGCCTGACCCAAGATCTTTGCAAAGGCCTCCCGGAACGCGCTGGCAGAGTCAAAGCCGGCTGAGAGCTGCGCCTCGATCACCTTGCCCCCGTCCGCAAGGGCCGAGAAGCCTTCCTGGAGACGCCGTTGACGCGCCATTTCAAGAAATGTCATGCCGAACTGCCGCTTGAATGTCCGGCGCACGGTTGACGGGTCCAGCCCCATCCGGCGCAGATCCGGTTCACCCCAGCGATAGGCGGGACGTCTTTCAAGTTCCGATATCAGTGCCTTGATCACCGGATCGGCGCTCGCCTCCGGAGTCGTCGGCTTGCAGCGCTTACAGGGCCGGTACCCGGCATCGATGCATTCAGCGACAGTCTCATGAAATGTGCAATTTTCCCGCCTGGGTTTGCGGGCCGGACACGTCAACCTGCAAAAGATGCCGGTGGATGCCACGCAGATGAACACCCGCCCGTCGTAAGACGGATCCCGGTTCAAGAGCGCCTCATAGAGTGTATCGAAATCAGGTCTAATCTTCAGCATTCCGGCACCATAAGCCGAAGCTCAGAGCAGCGCAGCCGGAAATCGGGCGTTTTTTTGAAACGCCGGGTCTGCTTAGCGGTAAACCTGTTTTTCTGAAGGAAAACTGCGGTCTTTCACCTCGTCGGCATAGGATTTCACAGCCGCTTCGATCTGGCCACCCAGATTGCCATAGACCTTGACGAATTTTGGCGGCGTGGGGTTGAGACCCAGCATGTCTTCAAGAACAAGGATCTGTCCGTCGCATTCGGCCGACGCACCAATGCCGATGGTTGGTATCGGGATCTGTTTTGTGATCTTCGCTGCGAGCGGTTCGACCATGCCTTCCAGGACGAGCGCAAAGGCACCGGCCTCGGCCACCACTTTGGCGTCTTCTTCATGGATGGACCAGGTTTCTTCTTCGCGCCCTTGTGTCTTGAAACCACCCATGACGTTCACCGATTGAGGCGTCAGCCCGATATGCGCCATGACCGGGATACCGCGCTCGGTTAGGAAGCGGATCGTTTCAGCCATGCGCCGCCCGCCCTCCAGCTTGACGGCGCCACACTGGGTTTCCTTCATGACGCGGGCTGCATTGCGAAATGCCTCGGCCGGGCTCTCCTCGTAGGTGCCGAAGGGCATATCGACAACGACCAGCGCGCGCTGTGTGCCGCGCACGACTGCCTTGCCATGCATGATCATCAGGTCAAGCGAAACACCAACGGTGGACTCCATCCCGTGCATGACCATGCCGAGACTGTCGCCGACCAGAATGAAGTCCGCGTATTTGTCGACAATCGCCGCCGTATGTGCGTGGTAGGAGGTCAAAGAGACGATCGGCTCCACGCCCTTGCGCTTGGCGATCTGCGGTGCAGTGATGCGGCGGGTTTGTTTTTGAGCGCTCATGATCTGAGCTCCTTGGGAGTTACGGCTGATGACTGGGTTCAGGCAGCGGGGCTGACAACGCGTTGATCGATCAAAAGGACGGATCCGAAGCGGACGGCGAGAAGAACAACGGCAGGCCTGTCCAGCGTACCGCTCAGCTCGGCCAAGGTCTCGGCATCGCGGATGTCGATGCTTTCAATCTTACCGGACCGGGCTTCCGAAAGAACGCTGCGAACGGCCGCTAAAAGGTCATCAATTTGCGGCGCAGTCATTGCAAGCTTCTCGGCCGTATCCAGAGACCGGCTCAGCGCCACCGCCTCCGTACGTTGATCTTCCGTCAGCCGAACATTTCGCGAAGACATGGCGAGGCCATCGGCTTCCCGTACAGTTGGATGACCATGTATCTCCAGGGGCGCATCGAGATCCCGCACCATCTGTTTGATCAGTGTAAGTTGCTGGTAGTCCTTTTCACCGAAGACTGCGATATCCGGCGTGACGATATTGAAGAGTTTGGTGACGACCGTTGAAACACCCCGGAAGTGTCCGGGTCTCAACGCCCCCTGCAAGATGGCCGACAAACCAGGCACTTCGACATAAGTGTCTCCACCAGCGCCGTACATTTCATCGACGCTCGGCATGAATACAGCGTCCACGGCTTCAGCGCGCAGGAGCGCGAGGTCGCGGTCTTCATCCCGTGGGTAGGTCGCCAGATCCTCATTCGGACCGAATTGGGTCGGATTGACGAAAATTGTCGTGACAACACGGTCTGCCTCGGTTTTTGCCTTGCGAACCAGCGTCAAATGACCTTCGTGCAGATATCCCATTGTCGGAACAACGGCGGTGGTTTCTCCGCTCTGTCTCCAGGCGCGCACGATGGCACGCATATCCGCCTTGGTCCGGCAGATCCTCATTGGCTCTCCTCCCAATCCCTTGTCGGGACTTTATTCTTTTCGCAGGTGCAACATAGCCACCTCGCCTAGGAAGGTCCAGTATCCGTTGGTTGTCTAAAAAGTCAGGTTGCGTGCCTAAAAAGCACCGTCATAGGATCGTTGCGCGATGCGGCATGCAAGCAGTGTGAAACCATCCCGATCCAGGGCTGCCTCAGCTTCCTGACGCAAAACTTCCGCACTCTCGATCCAAACGCCATAGCCGCCATAGGCCGCCGCAATAGCCGGGAAGTCGGTTTCGCCAAAATCGACGCCGACATTCGGCCGCTGGCTGTTGCGCTGCTTCAATTCGATCAGCGCTAGGCTCGTATCGACCAGGACACAGATAATGACCGGGATCTTCAGGTCCCGAAGCGTTGAGAGTTCCCCAAGGCACATCTCAAGCCCGGCATCGCCGACAAACGCAATCACTGGCGCCGTCTGGTTCACCAATCGATGGCCCATTGCCAGGGGAACGGCGCATCCCATGGTGCACAAGGCGGACGACTGGAGCATCTGCCTTGGACCAGAACAGCGCCAAATTTGGCTGACCAAGATCCGGTGTGCGCCACTGTCGGCCGTCGCAACCGTGTTCTCAGGCATCACATCGCGCAAAACGTGAAATGCTGTGCCCGGACCCCAGCCTGATTGTTCCGGTGCGAAGGCTTCTGCAAGATCCTTGCGGACTGCGGACGGCTCGCCGCCGGACCAGGAAGAAGCTGTTGTGTCACGTGCGTCGGCCAGCAGGCTCAGCGCGGCTTCGACGGCGCTGCGCAGCGTGGCTGCGGTTTCGTGCATGCCATGGGTTCTCAAAACCGGCGTCACATCAATTACCGGCGCATCAGACGGCCAGGGATTTCGCCAATTGATACGCATTTCAATTGGGTCGTAACCAAGAGCCAGAATGCAATCGCTTTGATTGATCAGCGGCAGAAGGTGGCCGTCCGCCTTTGGCGACAGGCCCGCACCGCCCAGCGCGAGCGGGTCATTCTCATCCAGAAGCCCCTTGCCCTTGTAGCTGGTTACGAGCGGGATTTTGTAGGTGCGGCAAAACTCGGCAATAGCTTGCGACGCGCCCTCATTCACAGCATCCACCCCGGCAATAGCGATGGGCCGCTCCGCCTTTGCGAACAACTCAAGTGCGGTGTCCAAATCGGAACCGGACGCAGGTGCGGAGGCGGCGGGGCTTGAGCGAAACGTTGAGGTCCAAGCTTCCGAAGTTACTGTTTCGGCGACCTTGATCGGGACGTCGATGTGAACAGGACCGGGCTGACCGTCGAGCGCGATCGCCAAAGCTTTTTCCATCATCACATCAAGCGCTCCGAGGCGTGCGGAAAAGCTGGCCTTCACAATCGGGCGCAGCAACTGTTGGTGATCAAAGACCTGGTGCGTGTAGCTTTCCGCCTCGGCTTGATCGACGCAGCCGGTCAGAAAGATCAGCGGCACCCGATCCTGCCAGGCATTGGCGACGACATTGATGGCATTGGCTGCGCCCGGCCCAAGTGTGGCGAGGAGCACTCCTGGTGCGCCGTCGGCATGCCAACCGCCTTCCGCCATGAACCCACCGGCATTTTCGTGCTTCACCAACACGAACTTCAGACCTGCTTCATCAAGCGCCTGCATCAATGCCAGTACTTCGCCGCCAGGAATTCCGAAGGCATGACGGCAACCTGCACCGTGAAGCTTTTGTGCAATGATATCAGCGCCGGTGGTCATGGTTACTTAGTTTCCTTTTGCCGGTGTGGCTTTGCCAAGATCAAGGATGCCGCGCTCTACCAGCTCTGCGATCTCGCTGTCACTCAATTCCAAATACCTTTGCAAGACATCTTGCGTATCCGCACCGAGCATCGGCGGTGCTTTGCGGTAGTCGATCGGCGTCTTCTCCATTTTGATCGGAGACCCAATCAAATCGACCGATCCGCTGACCGGGTGCGGCAAGGTAATCTTCATCTCTCGCGCCAGAACCTGAGGATCTGTAAAGACCTGCCCCAGGTCGTTCACCGGACCGCAGGGCACACCAGCCGCTTCCAGATCCCGTATCCAATCCGCAGCGTCGCGCTCAATTGTCAGACGGCGGATTTTTGGAACCAGTGCCTTCCGGTTTCGAACCCGGTCTGCATTTTTTTCAAAAAGTGGATCTGCCGCCAGTTCGGGTGCTCCAGCAACGTCACAAAACTTCTTAAACTGACTGTCGTTTCCAACCGCGAGAATGAACGGGCCATCGGCACCCGGAAACGTCTCATAGGGCACAATGGTGGGGTGCCCGTTGCCGAGCCGCCCAGGGACCTCACCAGAGACCAGGTGCGCAACACCCTGATTGATGAGCCAGGAGACCTGAGCATCGAGAAGTGAGATATCGATGTACTGCCCTTCGCCGGTAAGGTGCTGGTGATGAACTGCGGCGAGGATCGATACACTCGCGTACATGCCGCACATAACATCTGCGATTCCAACGCCGCACTTGGTTTGCGTTCCACCATCCTCATCGTCAAAGCCGGTGAGCGACATGATCCCGCCCATGCCCTGGATCAGAAAGTCATAGCCAGCGCGATGTGAATAAGGGCCCGTCTGGCCGAACCCGGATATCGAGCAGTAGATCAGTTTTGGATTGATCGCCTTCAGGGTCTCGTAGTCGAGCCCACGTCGCTTGAGATCGCCAACCTTAAAGTTCTCGACAAGAATATCAGCCTTTGCAGCCAGCTTTCGGATCAGATCCTGACCTTCCTCGCTTGCCAGATCTATCGCCACAGAATCCTTGTTACGGTTGGAAGAGAGATAGTAGGCGCTCTCAGCGGTTTCTTCACCATCCGTGTTCTTAAGGAACGGGGGCCCCCATCCACGGGTATCGTCGCCTCGGCCCGGCCGTTCGATCTTGATAACGTCAGCCCCAAGATCACCGAGGATTTGGGTGCAGGTCGGTCCTGCTAGAATGCGGGAAAGATCAAGGACAAGGAGACCTGAAAGTGCTCCCTTTGAAGGAACGGTTTGCTGCACGGATTATCCTGTTGCTGATACTTCCGCGAAAAAGGCATGAGAGGCAGGCTGCCGTCAACTCCAGACGTCCTTTGATCAGATCGCTTTGCCTCAATTTCCTGTCACCGCCAAGTGATGCGATCAGCTCACCTCAGCTTTCCCAACCGCGCATTTTTGACAGGAGCGACCAGGCCCGCTCAATCCACTCTGCCCGCACACTATGACCGCCATCGTGAAGACAAAGCTCGAGCATGCCGGTGGACGGTTTCCATCTTTCGCAAGACAATGCACCGTCTGTCAGGGTTTCCGGGGCGGTCCCGGATAGCCCTGTTTGATTGCGCCAGATATCGAAACTCTCAAAGACGTCACCCTGTTTCCATTGCCCGCCGCCGAGCCAACGCCCTTCCAAGGGAACAACGGTATCTGTGGTGCCATGAACATGGAATAGATAGGGGGGCTCGGTTGGGCAGTCTTTCGGAAGCGGTTCCCAAAAGGCGCCGGCAATTGGTGCATAGCCTGAAAACCTGTCTGATTGTTCGCAGGCCAGGTACCAGGTCATGAAACCACCGGAAGAAAAGCCGGTCAGCATGGTACGCTCACGATCGACACCAAAACGCTCCGACAGATCTTCAAGGACGCTGTCGAAAAAAACAGGCTCATCCCTGAGATTTCTCGGTGCTGTCGGAAAGGACCAGGTTCCATTCACGCCTTGAACCGCCACGAAAGCGACGCCCAATTCATCAGCCATGCGCTTGAAACCTTCATTTTTCAGCGCGTTGACCGCTTTCCCGCGATGCCCGTGGAGATAAAGGATAGCGCCGAGTGGTTCAGACTGATCGCGGCTTACAGGCATGTGAATGTAATAGGTGCCTTCGGCGACAGAGCACGGGACTTCCTCTCCACAGCTCGATTCCGAAGCAAAGGAAGACGGGCCCATCGTTGCAGCAACAGCAAGGCCTAGAACCCATGTTCGATTGTGCTTCATGCGCGTGCTCCTGGCGGTTTTGGTTGTTGCCAGAAGTAGAGTGACCCAACCTTCGCGAATTTCCAGCACCTGCCGGATCACAAGCACGCGATTGCGGGCGGTCCAGGGCTGGCGTTCTAGTCCCACGTCCCTTCTGTCGGAATGTTGAGCATGCGTCCACAATGCTTGCAGTGCACAGCATCCGGGTCATGGCGGCTCAACCCGCAATCAGGACACGGCAGATTGACCTTTGCAGGACGGAATATGGTTTGGACAAGCCGCAAAAACAGGGCGACTCCAAAGATCATGATCAGGACTGTCAACAACCTTCCGACCGTATCGGTCATGGTGATGTCACCGAACCCGGTTGTCGTCAGCGTTGTGACCGTAAAGTAGAGCGCATCCAGATAGTTGTTGATGTTCTCGTTACGATCGTGCTCGAGTACGAAAACGACCGCTGTGATCACGAAAATGAAAACAAACAAATTGACTGTCGACTGGAGGATTTCCTCGTTGCGGCGAAACCATTTCGACGTGTCGCGCAGCTCCTTCAAGAGGTGATAGGACCGCAGCAAACGCAACATGCGGATGACCCGCAGAAAGGCGAAATTCTCAAAGAACGCTGGAATAATCAACGAGATCACCACCACAATATCGGCCAGTGACGTGAATGTCGCCAGGTATCGCCAGTGGGAGCCCGCTGCAATCAGACGAGCCACGAAATCCAGCGCAAGGACCACTGCAATGGCATAGTCCACCTCGTGGTGGTGGCGGTCCGGGTCGACAATCGCGGATACAATGAAATAGGCAATGGTGATGATATCAAAGGCCAAAAGGATGTAGCGGAAAATGCGCGCACTGTTGGAATGGCCAAAATAGAGCTGCCGCAATCGTGACTGCAGATCCGATTTTTCTGCCATTCCTTCAGCCCGCCAACGTATTCCAAAAACACATTTTCACCCGACAAGAGCGCAGATGAAATGTCAATTGAGTGGTTGGTTTAACATCGGATTTTCCCAATTGATGAAGTTTTTGCACGGCATCCATGATGCGAGACGGTTTATTCAGCGAGCGCCGCGCAGTAGGGTCACCTTCAACAAAAACCTGCCGGTAGCGGCGAAAAAAATGAGGTTCATGAATGTTTGATCTGAAAGGCAAAGTAGCCCTTGTAACCGGCGCGAGTCGCGGGATTGGTGAGGCTGGTGCCCGCAGCCTTGCGAAATACGGTGCCAAGGTTGTTCTTGCAGCGCGGTCCAGCGGTAACATCACAAAGATCGCAGAAGATATCTGCTCCAATGGCGGTGAGGCGATTGCAATAACCTGCGACGTTGCGAACTACGCCGATGTTGAAAAAGCCGTTCAAACCGCGATCGACACGTTCGGCGGAATCGATGTTCTGGTGAACAATGCTGGTGTTATTGAGCCAATCAGTCGTATCGAAAGCTCCGATCCGGAGGCCTGGGGTCAGGTGATCGATATCAATGTGAAAGGCGTCTACCACGGCATTCGCGCCGTTGCGCCGCATATGCTTGCAAAAGGATCCGGGACAATCGTCAACATCAGCTCCGGTGCCGCCGTTAGCGCGTTGGAGGGTTGGAGTCAGTACTGCTCGTCCAAGGCCGCCGCACTGTCCCTGACCCGATGCAGCGACAAGGAATTTGGCGAAAAGGGTATCCGCGTGGTGGGCCTGAGCCCAGGGACCGTTGCCACACAAATGCAGGTCGACATCAAGGCATCAGGGATCAATCCGGTCAGCCAGCTTGATCCGTCCGTGCACATCCCTGCCGAGTGGGTCGGCGAAACGATCTGCTGGCTCTGCACCCCGGCGGGAGACACCTATCGCGGTATCGACTGCTCTTTGCGCGATGAAGATGTGCGCAAGGCGGTTGGCTTGATTTGATCCTCCAGAATCAAAAGAGGGCCGCCGAGCGGCCCTCCCATGAGATCGTTTGACCTTTGTTCCGGATTACATCCCGACGAAACCGCTCGATACCAGAGGCTGCTCCAGCACCGTTCCATCCCGCCCAGATACAAGGGCCAAATTCCGATACTCACTAGACATGGGCACACCTCCTTTCTCACGTTGAACACATTCAGATTGTTCTTGAGAATCAGCGGGGTGACAAGCACAAAAACTGGTCATGCCTGCCTTCCAAACACGCAAATCCACAGACCGTTACTGAGGAGCAACAGCCGCGTCAGCAATGCTTTGGAAGACGCCATCAAGCTCTGCTGCCAGACCGGCCAGTTTTTCGCCGCCCTCATCCATGTATGGCGCGAAGACGAAACTCGGCGTTTTCCAGGACAAGGTCGCTGTCTTGTCCGCATTCTCGGTCACATAAAACCGGATTGGGGCCTCAATGCCGGCAGCGATAGACGCCTCCAACATTCGTACCGCATAGTCGTTCCGATAGACGCCGAGAACACGATTGCCAGGGATTGTCAGTCCCCTGCCCTTTGCACCGTCTGAGGCGCTTGCCTGTGTCACAACCAGCATGCCGGCCTCTTTCACTGCTGCTTTGAGGCCGTCAACCAGCTCTTGGTAGGACTGGGAAGTAGAGAGCACCTGCCACCCTTCACGAGGTGCAATGCTGTCAGCTTGAACGGGACCAAGCCCCAGGAAAACCGTCAGCAGGAGTGGAAACACAAAACGCAAGAACTAATCCTCCACTGTAAAACATCAAGTGGAGCGCACAATAGCCAGTGGCTCCTTCACACACGTCTCACAATCAGGTGTGGGGCTTGCGGTCGGTGTCTCAGCCCATACCAAGTCTCAGACGCACCCGAACCCCGACCATCGACCCCATAAATCCGAATAGCAACCAAAGCCAACCGTGCAATGAGCCAGATACCAGCCCGCCAAGATAAGCTCCAATGTTGCAGCCATAAGCGAGCCTTGCTCCATATCCCATCAACAAACCACCGGCGATCGCCGTCAAGACGTCGCGGCGGGTAAGCTTCCAGAGCGGCGCATATTTTCCAGCCGAGGCGGCCGCGGCCATCGCCCCGAAAATGATCCCAAAATTCATGACAGACGTCGTATCTCTGAGGACGCTGTTTTCGAGCGCACCTTTCTGCCAGGTCCAATACGGCCAGGTTTGCACAGGGATCCCGATGAAATGAAATGCTTTCGCTCCCCAAAGGGCGAAGGCGGATGTAATGCCCCATGGCCGGCCGACCACAATAAAGGTCACAATGCCGACAACCGCCAGCATGACCGCACCGAACATCGGTGACCATGGGCCTTGCAGAACGGATTCGGTTTTACGGGCCGGCGCGATATCCCCATGCGCGCGGCGCTCCAGCCACACGGTTAAGAGCGCAATACCCCCAAGTACCAAAGCGGTTAGCAAAAACGCCCCTTGCGGCCCGAACTCGCGGATCAGCGAAACCGGCTGTAGCTTTGGCAATTGCCCCCACAAATGAAGATGCGCGGTCGCAAACACGGACCCGAGAATAAAGGCGGCCAACGTAATCATCATACGGGTCGATCCACCGCCCGCTGTGAAGAGCGTCCCCGACCCGCAACCGCCTCCGAGCTGCATCCCTGCGCCAAACATGAAGGCTCCGATGGCAGCAGCGATGCCGAACGGAAAGACGAAACCGCCCGCCGGCCATCCAAGAGTATCGCCCCATGCGATCAGAGGAAAGGAAACGGCGCTTGTCAGCAGGATGAGGACGAACTGCGCCCGCAAACCGCCGCCCCGTTTCTCCGTCATGATGCGCCGCCAGGCGGCAGTAAACCCGAAGCTCGCATGATATAAAGAAATGCCGGCAAGCCCGCCAATCAGGACAGCCATGCCCTGACGGGGTCCCGCAGCCGCATACGCACCTACCGAGATCAGCCCGATTATGCCAAACGCGATGACTGCAATCGCAGTTTGAGGACTTTTCAGTGACACGGCCATAGTCGCTATCTCTTCAAAACACAGGGCAACTGTTCAAAACCAATCAAACACTCAGTATCTCCCAAAACCGCGCAAGAAAAGCCCTGTCCCGGAAACACGCCGCCAACACCATTTTGTGTTTTGCAGTTCAGGACACAGCTGCGGATCTTGAGATCAATAGCGATCAACCTCGTTGAGGCTCAGTGCTGCCACGTTTTCTTGCAAACGTCAGCGCGTTCAACGGAACAGCGACAAAGGCTCAGCATGCGTCTTAGCGATCAATTTGGATACGATCTTACCTTGACCAGCCCTGCAGCCGCAGAAGCATGGGACAAGACGGTTCTGGCGTTTCTAGCCCATGGCAAAACAACGCCCGCCCATTTAGAAACCTGTTTGACCGAAGAGGCCAATTTTGCTCTCGGCCACGCGACACGCGGACTGTTTTGTCTCCTACTCGGCCGCAAGGAATTGGTTGAGACTGCGCGGGAATGCCTATCAATTGCCCGATCCTCTGCTGCAAATAGTTCCGTGACCGAGCGTGAAACCGCGGTAATCGAAGCGTTGGCTGCCTGGCTCAACGGATTCCCGAGCCGGTCCGCAGATCTCCTGGATGCCGCCCTTTTGAAGACACCGCGCGATGCACTGCTCCTGAAACTCGTGCATGCAATCCGGTTTGTGCTCGGCGATGCCACTGGAATGCGGTCCTCAATCGACGGCGTTTTTGATGCCTATGACCCGCAAAATCCGGCATATGGTTACGTTCTTGGATGCCGCGCCTTTTCTCTGGAAGAAACGGGCGAATACCGCCTCGCCGAAGCTGCCGGCAGGCTCGGTCTCGAACACGCCCGAGACGATGCGTGGGGCCTTCACGCGGTCGCGCATGTCCATGACATGACGGGCCGCACGGAAGAAGGCGCTGGCTGGCTGGAAAACCATCCGGACGGCTGGGCGCATTGCAACAATTTCGGCTATCACGTTTGGTGGCATCTGGCGCTTATGTATCTCGATCAGGGTCAGGCCGACAAAGCATTGATGCTGTATGACCGCGACATTCGCAAAGACAAGACTGACGACTATCGCGACATTTCGAACGCCGCTTCGCTGCTGGTGCGTCTTGAGCTGGAGGGGATCGACATCGGCAGCCGCTGGGATGAGCTTGCGCAGATCTCAGACAGACGCGCAGAAGATGGCTGCAACGTTTTTGCGGACTTGCATTATTTGATGGCCCTGTTGAACGGGGGCCGCCGCATGGGCGCCGACCGGCTCATCGCTGGTCTCAAGCAGCGTGCAGATCAGGAAACCGATATCGGGAACGTGTCATCTGAAGCTGGTCTGCCCGCTGGGCTTGGCCTGGAACAGTACAGAAAAGGCAATTACGCCTCAGCGTTTACACTGCTCACATCGGCCAGAAGCAACATGCCCCGGATTGGCGGATCACACGCCCAACGCGATGTTTTTGAGCGGATCACCATTGATGCCGCCTTGCGTGCCGGATTGTCTGTAGAAGCTGAGACCCTTATCAAGGACCGGTCCCGCAAACGCGGTGCGCTCGACCGGTTCGCGGAACAACGCCTTGATACTTGCCAGAAAATGCGGCGCGCAGAAAAGGTGATGCAGGCCGATAGTCTGCGTGCAACGAACAGTTACTGACGGTTCGCCGGTGATCCGGCGGACGTTTTCATTTACACTTGCCATGTGACAAACGTGACTTCCCAGCCTCATACCAAGCGCCCCCGGGACCCGCGGCTCGACTTTTTCCGCGGGATCGGGATGTTCATCATCTACATCGCCCACGTTCCCTGGAATTGGTGGACGCTATGGATTCCAGCGAGGTTCGGCTTTTCCGATGCGACCGAAATGTTCGTGTTCTGCTCTGGGATGGCATCGGCTCTTGCGTTCGGCAAGATCTTCGATCTCCACGGTTTAGGGATCGGCGCTGCCCGCATTCTCCACAGGATGTGGCAAGTCTATTGGGCGCATATCGGTCAGCTGCTGGTAATTGCGGTTGGCTTGGTGATGGTGCACGAAAGCGGCTATTTACAGAGCTGCTGCGACCTAACTCAGGACTATGTTGTTTCCTTGAACCTGTGGCATCTGTTTAACAACACAGCCGTCGCATTGCCCGGCATCATGACACTGACGTGGGTGCCGAACTACTTCGATATCTTGCCCATGTATATCGTGATCCTGGCGCTTATCCCGGTGATCATGTTGGCATCGCGGATTTCGGTGAAGGGCGCTTTTGCAGTATCAATCAGTCTTTGGCTGGCGTCGCAGTTCGACCTCTTGAGCCTCCCGGCAGAACCTTGGTCTGATCGGGAATGGTTCTTCAACCCATTTGCCTGGCAACTTCTGTTCTTTACTGGCTTTGCGTTCATGCGCGGCTGGATACCGGCCCCTCCCGTGAATGCAAAGCTGCTGATCCTCTGCACGGTGGTCGTACTGGCAACGGTGCCCTTCGCATACTTCCGAGTTTATGGCGAAACGCACCTTAACTGGGTGTGGGCGCGGGAAGTCCGCGAATTCATCAAGCCGCTCTGGATCAAGACTGAGTTCGGCGTGCTGCGGTATATCCATTTCCTGGCACTTGCCTATCTTGCCTGGGCAGCAGCCGGCGAACATGGCAAATACCTTTTGGGCCACGGCAAGCTTTGGGGCGGATTTGTGCGGGTTGTACAGAAGGTCGGCCAGCAGTCTCTTGCGGTCTTCATGGCAAGCCTCGTTGTGGCGCAAGCCGCTGCGATCCTGCGCGATATGGTCTGGGGTCGGGGCGAATGGCTCCCCCAGATCCTTTCCAATCTACTCGGATTTGCGGCCCTTATCGCCGTTGCCTATGTGGTGTCCTGGTACAAGAGCGAGCCCTGGCGCAAGCCTCCGGGAAAGGCGACACTTCAGCCGGAGTTTACGCGCCAACCCAATAAGCCTCCTGCAGCCGGTGACGGATCTCAAGCGGCGAAGGATGCAGACAAGGTGCTCAACTGACAAGAAAAACCCGGAAGCAAGCTCCCGGGTTTTTTTTGATCAGGACGTGACGTCCAACAGGCCTCAGTTCAACGAGACCATCTCGAGTTCCTGCTCAAAGGCGTTGGCGAGTGCCGCAGCGCGGCTGTCAGCCAAGAGGATCGGCGTTCCATCTGCATTGAGGAGCGCATAGAGCGTCAATTCGTCCTCGAGTGGCGGAACGTCCGGGAACATTTCTTTCAAGTCACCGGCTTTCACCGGCTTGATGTAAGCCACATCGCCCGTACCGAGTTCGCTCAGTTCGTCGACCGTCATGACTTCGGCGATGTCGTTGTCGTCAGCCCAGAAGGGTGAATTCGTGTTGTGCATCAGCGTTTCTCCATTTTGGTTTTGCAGCGAGGGTCATTCACCGCTGGAGATTTCTATTTTTCTTATGACACGTTCCGGTTCTGGCCGTGCCAAATCGATGGAAAGCAGTCCATCTTTCAAGTCCGCACCGAGTATCTCGATCCCCTCGGCGAGAACAAACGCCCGTTGAAACTGCCGGGCGGCGATGCCGCGATGGAGATACTGACGGGTCTTGTCGTCAATCTGCCGGCCACGGATAACGAGCTGGCTTTCTTCCACCGAGACATCAAGCTGATCACGGGTAAACCCGGCCACAGCCAACGTAATTCTGATTACATCGCCCTGACTGTCGGTTTTCGGCAACCGTTCAATGTTATAGGGCGGATAGCCGTCATTTGCTGCCTTAGACACACGATCAAGCACACGCTCGATATCATCAAACCCGAGCATAAACGGGCTGGAAAACGCTGACATGCGCGACATCCTCAAAGTCCTTGTCGAAGCGACCTTGCATCCGGACCCTTTTCGTAAGGCATCCGGACAGGAGCATCCTGCTCCCTTCATGATTAAATATGGAGACATGTTAAAATTGATTCAAGGACGGCACAGAAATCGGAAGTCTTTGCAGTGTTTTCCAATGGCCATACACACGTTGACGGCAACGTGAACAGGCCATGAAGTCTCAGAGGTGAGTGTCGGTCAGCGCAACAACTCCGGCTCAACCATATGGGGGAACGGCTCCCACTTTGCAAATGCCGGCTCAGGCTTTGCCGCCGGCATCATATCAACAACACGAACCCTTGTTCTGTTTTCCCTTTTTCGCCCTTCCGCCATGCGCTACCAATTCCTCCGCATTTGTTTTTTCCTCTTAGTGACTGTTAGTTCTCATGAACCGGAATGAATTTGACGCTCACTGCGAAACACTTCCCGCAACCACGAACGTCATCCAGTGGGGCAATGCGTCCGTCTGGAAAGTTGGCGGCAAGATCTTCGCCATTTGCTCCGGCTGGGGCGAAGGCACCCACGAGAAATTCAGCTTCAAGTGTTCGGACATTTCCTATTCCCTGTTGATCCAGCAGGACGGCGTCATTCCCGCCCCGTATCTTGCGCGGGCCAAGTGGGTTCAGCGGGAAGACGACAGCAGTATTTCGGACGATGATCTGAAAGCGTATATCTCGGCGGCCCACGAAATCGTTGCGCGGAAGCTCTCCAAAAAACTCCAGAAAGATCTTGGCCTTGCAGATTGATGTCGTCGCCAAGTGGCGGTCCCTAGGCCTTCTCATGGTCGCCGAGATTGCAGCCATGAGCCTTTGGTTCATGTCCGCAGCCATACTGCCGGATTTGACCCGCGAGTACCCGATTTCCGAGTTCCGGCAGGCCGCTTTATCCAGCGCGGTGCAGATTGGCTTTGTTGTTGGGGCGCTTGCCTCGGCACTCTTGGGACTTGCCGACCGCATTGATCCCCGCCGTTTCTTTGCGTTCTGCGCGATTACCGCCGCTCTTTTCAACGCTAGCCTTCTTGTGGCCGAACCCGGTGGAATTGTTTCCATCTTGGCCCGATTTGTTACCGGAGCCTTGCTTGCAGGTGTTTATCCCGTGGGTATGAAAATCGCTGTTGGCTGGGGTCAAAAAGACCGCGGATTTCTGGTGGGAACCCTCGTCGGCGCCCTCACCTTCGGATCGGCAGCACCGCATCTCTTGGCGCTCCTTGGAGGAACCGATTGGCGCTGGAGCCTGACTGTTGCCTCGGTCGCTTCGGCTCTGGGCGGGCTTTTGTGCCTTGTGACCACGCTTGGGCCGTTTCATGGGACAGCCCCGAAGATGGATATCAAGGCCGTGTTTTCTGCCTGGACGAACCGCAAGATCCGATACGCCTACATCGGTTATCTCGGTCACATGTGGGAGCTCTATGCGATGTGGGCCTGGATCGGGATCGCGCTAACCGTTTCCTTTTCTGCTCATATGGCAGCCGATGATGCAGTTTCGCTTGCGCGTTTGATCGCTTTCCTTGCGATCGCAGCGGGTGGTGTCGCATGCATTGCTGCCGGTGTTCTTGCAGACAAGGTCGGAAAGGCCAACATCGCGATCCTTGCGATGGCGGTCAGCGGAACGGCTGCTCTTTTGAGCGCCATCACTTTTGGCGGCCCGGTCTGGCTGACAATCCTCTGCGTCTTGATCTGGGGCGCGGCCATTTTGCCCGATTCCGCCCAGTTCTCTGCGCTTGTCGCGGATTTTGCACCGGCCGAACAGGCCGGAAGCCTAATGACCTTCCAGACCGCACTTGGCTTTGCGCTGACCTTCCTGACTGTCCAGATCACACCGATGCTTGCGAACGGAATTGGTTGGCCTGCAGTTTTTGGGATCATGGCAATCGGACCGGCGATTGGCATTGCCGGTATGTTGAGACTGAAACGGCTAGCACCGGACAGTTAGCACCTTTCCCTCACAACACGGCCTGTGCCGCGTCTCTCACTTCGTAGGCAACAGACGGAGTGTTACGCATGGACACGACAGGTGGACGGGGCATCGACGTTTCCCATTACCAAGGGATTGTCAATTGGGCAGGTGTTGCTGCGGACGGAACTGAGTTTGCCATGATCAAGGCCAGTGAAGGAGAGAGCTCACCGGATCCGATGTTTTTGTCGAATTGGGCCGGGTGTAAAAACAACAGCGTAAAGTGCGGCGCTTACCACTACTTCCTCCCGACAGACTGTTTCTTGAAACAGGCAGACCTTTTGATCCAGCAGTTGAGATCCGCGGGCTATGATCCAACCGCCGATTTGCCGCCGGCGATAGACTGTGAGGATATGGAAGGCGTCTCTGCGTCCACATACGTCTATGCCTTGAAAGAGCTTCTCCAAAGCCTGAAAACGCAACTCAAATGTACTCCGATGATCTACGTCTCCCCGTCATTTTGGCAGGGGTTAGGCAGTCCCGACTTCTCGGATTATCCGTTGTGGGTCGCAAATTACACATCGGCGAGTGCGCCTGAAATCCCGCCCCCCTGGAAAACCTATGCCATTTGGCAATACTCGGAAGACGGCAGGGTGGGTGGCATTGCAGGGGATGTCGATCTCGACCTCAGCAATCCGGGAGCCGGTGTTTCACCGGAACCAAAACTGAACTGGTTCTAGCGACCTGATTGGAACCGTCATCCGTCCGGCATTTGAAGATCGAACTCTTGATACCCGAAATCCTGGCCGTTGATACGCAAGCTCACGGCTTGCGTGCCGCCGTAGTAAGTCCGTGTCGTAATCGGCCGGATTGGATGAAAACGGGAAAGCCTATGAACAGTGCCGGGGGTCAATGTGGCTTTCGTCCATTTGAACACTTTCGGTGCCAGTTTGCCGTTGGCCTTTCGAAAGTGCAGCACATAGTCAATGACCAGATGCTGAGGCTGAGTTGCTGTTGATTTGATGGCCGCCGAAAAGGACAACGAACTGCCAAAGCGGACCGGATTCGTTTCAATGCTCAAATCTGCGAGATGAATTTCTGGCGCGTTGAGACCAAAAGCTCGCAAGGCCGATTCATAGCCACTTTTGATCAAAGACCGGCAGGCATGCCGAACCAACTTTTCCCGCTGCGGCGTTGCATCTTTGAGCCATTTTGCTGCGATGTCGCTCACCAAGGCCGGATGGTCCTTTGCAATATCATTCAAATGGTTCGCAACAGATCGGCGCACATACTCTTCCCGGTCGTCTTTCAAGGCCTCCAGCAACGGCAAGGTCGGTGTTGGATCCTCGATCAACTGATTGAGCCGCATACCCCAGGGCAACCGCGGACGTGTGCCTTCAGAGACCAGACGCCGGACATGCACGTTGGGATCTTCTGTCCAAGGTGTCATGATAGAGAGCGCTCTATCCTGGTCTTTTGCCAGAAAGGGCCGGACATCGAATTCTGCCGTCGCCCGTTTGGTCATTTCCTTCATAAGTTCGAACGAAGCCTCAAAGTCATTCAGGCCGGAATCAGAAACGATCATACCCAGCGGCATCATGCCCCAGCCGCAGATCCCGTTCTCGTCGCTGTCCCTATCGACCACGCCCTCCGGATCGGAATGAAGTATGGAGCGCAAAATCGAAAACCGGCTCTCGAGCGCGTCAGGCAAATACGTCGTGGTGACATCCGCAATGAGCCGGGCTCTTTGCTTCAGTTCAAGCTGCTGCAATTGGCCCAGGATTTCCCTTTCAAAGGCCATTTTTTGAAACCCTTCGATTGTCCGGTCAAGATGGTTGGCCAGACACTGAACGAACTCCGGTGAGATTTTGTTTTTAAAGGGTTCCAAATGCGGCTCCTGTTCTTACAGCGAGCCTACATCGCATGATGCCTGTGGACGTTCCAGCTGACACTCCAGCGCTCCTGACAAGTACCGTCAGGAGGCCCCCATTTTGGCTCACTTTCCGCCAGATGGTTATCGCTCAGAGTTTGCAGCCCGCGCGCGATGTAATCCTTACCATCATCCATTTACACAATAACAAATCCGGTCTGGCTCCCTTATGCTTGCTAACGAAGCAGCAGGGTGCGCAAACTGAACCAGCTGAACAGTTTCAACAATCGAGATGGCGTTTATCTCTCGCCAAGCCCAGAACCATGTCGGCCAATTTTGAATTTTTGCCAATCTCAATCTCAAAAGCCTTTCTGTGGGCTCTTTCAATTTGGTTTGGCGTTGTTCTGGTGACCGGAATAGCGCAAGCCGACCCCATTACAATCTTCACGACCGAGCTGGACGGACACCACCAACCGGATGCGCGTGGCCGGTATGATCAGATTGTTTTGTCCGCCGCCCGGCAGCAAAACCTGCAAGTCGACTTCCGCTTCATGCCGCCGGCCCGCGCGATCCTTCAGTTCTCCAAATGTGAAGACTGCTGCGTCAGTCCTTGCAATGAAGACCCCGAGATCAGCCATTGCCCCGGCGCAACACTCTCGGATGTGTGGGACAAAGTGGAGCTTCACGCCTTTTCACTCAGATCTGATGCTTCCGATCTCGCAATCGACAATCTCAAAACTCTTGATGTCGGGGCTATTTAGGGAATGCCGCTGGGAATCAAGGTCGAAACCAACCTGACTGATATTCGGCGGGTCGACACACCTCGCGCAGCGGTCAACATGCTAACGCTTGGCCGACTAGATGTGTTTTTGGGGTGGATACCTGAAACACTTGTCTACTTTAGGGTCAACGACATACCGGTGCCGAACTACGACGCAAAGAACCCTTTGAAGAGCGTCCCGATCGGTATCGCCTGTAAGGGATCGCAATCCCTTCGGCTCATTGACGCCGTCAACACCTACCTACGCCAGGCGCCGCAGACCTCCGGGACCGAACCAATCAGTTCCTCAAATCCGGACGGGTAGAAAACCTGACACTCCTTTGTCGTGCTGTGCTGCCGGAACCCCGACAGCAACGGAGTGCCAAATAAAAAACCACCCCGATTGCTCGGGGTGGTTTAGTCAAGGCAGGCCGACCCTCGTATTGCCCCCTGCCTCAAAAGTGGTTTGATTTAGTCGATCCGTTTGCCGGTCTCAGCGTCAAAGAAATGAACGTTTTCCGGAGCTGCCGCGAGGTACATGGTCTCACCCGGTTCATGACGCGCATGGCTGGAGACGCGGATCACGATTTCCGGTCCGCCATCTTCGAAGCTCGCATAGACATAGCTCTCGGCGCCAACTGGCTCCAACACGTTTACTTTGACTTCAAGTCCAATGCCGTCACCGGAATGCGGACTTTCCACAACGGTGAGATGCTCCGGACGGATCCCGATCTTGTACGCGTCCTTGCCCTTGGTGTTCGCGCCTGAAAGACCGGAACCCGTTTTCAAGGCCAGGCCTGATCCGTTGGCTGCAACGTCCAAGAGGTTCATCGCAGGTGAACCAATGAAGCTCGCCACAAATGTCGACGCAGGCTTGTCATAAACGTCGATCGGAGCTCCGATCTGTTCGATGTTGCCGCCGTTCAAAACCACCAGCCGATCCGCCAAAGTCATGGCTTCGAGCTGGTCGTGGGTCACATAGACGCTGGTGGTGCCGAGTGACCGCTGCAGACGCTTGATTTCAACACGCATCTGGACACGCAACTTGGCGTCCAGATTGGAAAGCGGCTCGTCAAACAAGAAGGCGGCGGGCTCGCGGACAATTGCCCGGCCCATGGCCACACGCTGACGCTGACCGCCGGACAGAGCCCGCGGCTTGCGATCCAGATAGTCGCCGATCTCAAGGATCCGCGCCGCTTCCTTCACACGTCGGTCGATTTCAGCCTTGTCCATGCCACGGTTTTTCAAGCCGTAGGCGAGATTGTTGTAGACCGACATGTGTGGATACAGCGCATAGTTCTGGAACACCATGGCGATGTCACGGTCGGCCGGATCGACGTTGTTGACAAGCCGGTCGCCAATCTTGATCTCACCGGTGGTGATGTCTTCAAGGCCGGCAACCATGCGCAACAACGTGGACTTGCCGCAGCCGGACGGACCGACAAGCACGATGAACTCGCCATCTGCGATGTCGATGGAAACGCCCTTAACCGCTTCCACATTGCCCGCATAAACCTTGCGGACAGTGTCGAGAGTAATCGTTGACATTCAAAACCTCACTTATCGCTCTCGACGAGCCCTTTGACGAACCAGCTCTGGAAGATCACCACGATGAGAACGGGCGGCACGATGGCCAGGATGGCAAGCGCCATCGCCTCATTCAACGCCGGGATCTGTGCGCCAACCCAGACCTGCATGATCTGTTTGATGCCGCGAACCAGCGTGAACAGGGATTCCTCAGTGGTGATCAAGGTCGGCCAGAGATACTGGTTCCAGCCATATACGAACATGATGATGAAGATGGCCGCGATCATTGTTTGTGACAGCGGCACAAGGATATCCTTGAAGAACTTCCAGGGACCCGCGCCATCGATCCGGGCCGCCTCCAAAAGCTCGTCGGGGACGGACATGAAGAACTGCCGAAAGAAGAAGGTGCCGGTCGCAGATGCGATCAACGGTACGATCAGGCCGGTGTAGGTGTTCACCAAGCCCAGCGATTGTACGATCTCGTAAGACGGCAGAATACGCACTTCCAGAGGAAGCAGGAGCGTTGCAAAAATGATCCAGAAGCAGAAGGTTGCCATTGGAAACCGGAAGTAAACGATCGCATAGGCTGCGATCATCGAAATGATAATTTTACCAATGGCGAAGCCGAACCCAAGGATCATTGAGTTCATCAGCATGACAAACCCGTCAACTTCCTTGGTAAACCCGCCGGCACGGAACAGAACCGTCTCGTAGTTTTCCAGGAACTTGTCACCCGGAAGGAACTGGATGCCTTCCTTGTAAATGGTGATCGCGTCGTGCGTGCTGGTCATGAAAGCCAAAGCAACAGGCGTTACCATGAAGAAGACACCCAAGAGCAGGATGACATGATCCAGTATTTGAACTTTTCTCATCTCTCGTCCCTCAGGTGTAGTGAACGCGGCGTTCGATCAGCCTGAACTGAACGACGGTAAGAATGAAAACCAGCACCATCAGAATGACCGACTGCGCGGAGGATCCGCCAAGGTCATTGCCCCGGAAACCGTCAAGGAAGACCTTGTAGACAAGGGTGACGGGGTTGTTGCCCGGCTCCTGTTTCACAATGATGTCGACGATACCGAACGTGTCGAAGAACGCGTAGGTGATGTTGATGATAAGCAAGAAGAAACCGGTCGGTGCGAGCAGCGGGAACGTGACGGTCCAGAACCGGCGGAAGCTGGATCGGCAGTCAATGCTGGCGGCCTCTTGAACCGACTTGGAGATCCCTTGAAGGCCAGACAGGAAGAAGATGAAGTTGACCGGAACCTGTTTCCAGACCGCTGTTACGGTCATAGCGAAGCTCGTGTCGAAGTAATCGACCCCGATCTGCACTTCCCAGCCAAACAGAGCAAAAAACTCCACGATTGGTCCCACGTGCTGGTCGAACAGCATCACGCCGATCAGACCGGCAACCGGAGGCGCAACCGCGTACACCCACATCAGAAGCGTCTTATAAGAGGAGCCTCCCCGCAAGACCTTGTCGGCCTTCACAGCTAGAAGCAACGCGATTCCGAGGGAGAGGAAGGTTACAAAGAAGGTAAAGACAGCCGTGAAACGCGCCACACGGCCATAATCCGTTGAGGTTACGGTATCGACGAAATTGTCGAAACCGACAAATGTTGCACCGAAGCCAAAGGGATCTTCCAGATAGAAGGAAGACTGCACGGCTTCTGCGGCCGGCCAGAGGAAGAAGACTGTCACGATCACCAGCTGCGGCAAAAGCAGCATGTAGGGAACCCATCCAGTCTGAAATTGAACTTTTTTCATCACGTCACCGCAACGGAGAAAGCGGGTCTCCAGAAATCTGTCGACCCGCCATCAGCCCTAAAGAACGGGGACGCGTGTTCAGCGTCCCCGCATAGTTTCGTCAGCCTTAGTCGCTGGTGGTCTTGGCGAAACGCTCAAGAAGCTTGTTGCCGTCAGCTTCAATGTTCTTGAAAGCGTCTTCAACAGTGGTTTCACCGGCAAGGATCCGACCGTATTCACGGTTCATGATGTCGCGGATCTGGACGTAGAAGCCCATGCGGTAGCCTTTGGTCCACTCACCACCTGGGAGGGTCAACTGCTTGATACCAACTTCAGCGGCCGGGTTGCGGTCGTAGTGACCGTCTTTCTTGGCGAGGTCGTATGCAGCATTTGTGATCGGCACATAACCGGTTTCACGATGCCACATGTACTGGACTTCCGGTGAAGTCAGGTACTCGAAGAAGGAAGCGACACACTTGTTTTCTTCTTCCGGCTTGCCGGCCATTGCGAACAGAGCGCCGCCGCCGATGAACGTGCCGGTGCCTGCGCCTTCAACTGCATCCCAGTAAGGCAGGTATGTCGCGGAGAACGGGAACTCAACGGTCTTCTGGATACCACCGAAAGAGCCCGAAGAACCGAGCCACATGGCGACTTTGCCTTCGTTGAACGGTGTCTGGTTGTCGCCCCAGCCTGTGCCGTAGTAACCGAACAGACCGTCGTCGAGCCAGCCTTTGACAGCTGTGAAGTGGTTCTTGATCGGCTCACCGAACACCAGTTGAGTGCCTTCAGCACCATCAAAACCGTTGTTGTTCGTTGCGAACTGCAGGTTATGGCGGGACTTGAAGTTCTCTGTGAAGATCCACGGCAGGTGAGACTGAGCGAGCGGCACGTAGCCAGCTTCTTTCAGGTTCGGTGCGATTTCCTGGAAATCTTCCCAAGTCTTCGGAGCTTCAACACCGGCTTTTTCGAGAGCTTCTTCGTTCACGTACAGGATCGGCGTGGACGAGTTGAACGGCATGCCGATCATCTTGCCTTCGCTGTCTGCGTAGAAGTTGCGGACGCCTTCGATGTAGTCTTCGCTGTTGAACTCAACACCAGCGTTTTCCAGGATGTCCTGTGCCGGAACGACGGCACCCTTAGCGCCGATGATCGTTGCTGCACCAGCGTCGAACACCTGCAGGATGTTCGGCTGCTCACCAGCGCGGAACGCGGCGATGCCGGAGGTCAAGGTCTCTTCATAAGTGCCCTTGAAGACCGGAGTGATCTGACAAGCATCCTGAGAAGCGTTGTAGTTTTCACCGATTTGGTTGACCACTTCACCGAGATGGCCGCCATGGGCAAACCACCAGGAGATTTCGGTCGCCGCGTAGGACGCGGAAGAGGTACCCAGAAGGGCCGCAGCAGCTACGAGGCTGGCGACTGTCTTACGGTAAGCCATATTGTTTGCTCCCATCTAGCAGGGCTAGTTGCCCTGGTCAGCAGTTGGTTTGTCATGGCGCTGACGGCTTCTTCAACGCCAAAAGGATAACGCCTGCGTTTCGTATTGTTTTCATATGAACGTTATATGACGCTCATATGAACATTAAACGACGGCTTGGGACCTGCTGCAAGAGGGAAGTTCTCAGAAACGGTAATTCTTGCGACGCCTAAGCTTTCGGTTGTAATGACCAAAGACCACCTCCTATGGCGCAGTAATGGAAAGTGGCGCCTCGCCGCAGAGGTCTCGCCGTTTCAAACCGTCAGATTTTCTGTGCAGATATAAGAAGTTATACGTAGGCTGCCGAAGACCTTGATTAGGGGCTTCGAAACAAGTGCGATCTCAACAGCCGGATGCTGAGCGGCCATGCTACTGATGCAGGGACTGCTGACTTTTTTGCTGGCAAACTACTGAATCAAACGACATCACAAAGAGTTTGATTTCAATCGAAACGAGACGATCAGATGAACTGAAGAGCAATCGCGGCAACCACGATGTACCGAACCGTTTTCGCAATCGCCACCAACAAAAAGAACCGCCACAGGGGCTCCCTGAACACACCAGCGACGAGCGTCACCGGGTCTCCAACAAGAGGCGCCCAGCTGATCAACAAACTCCAGTAGCCATACTTCTCATACCAGTGCTGCGCTTTAACATACCATTTCGACGCCTTTCCGGACTGCTCTGCAGGACGGGCAAACCGGATCAGCCCCAGACCGATGGCCCAATTCACAACCGATCCAAGGGTGTTACCAACACTAGCAATTGCAATCAAAGCCACCAGGTCTTCCGGGTAGGTCGTAACCAGATAGACGAGCCCCAACTCTGATTGAGCCGGAAAAAACGTTGCAGCAAGAAAGGAAGATAGGAACAGCGCAATCATCGTGCGCCGCGATATAAGCCACTCCGCTTTAGAAGCAAGCGTTCAACGTAGTCAAGTAATGTAAAATGGAAGGGACGATGGTGGAGCCTAGGGGAATCGAACCCCTGACCTCTTCGCTGCCAGCGAAGCGCTCTCCCAGCTGAGCTAAGGCCCCATTTCTATCCAGAGGCGTTGGGATCGCCCCGGCTAATGGAGGCGGAACATAGTTGCACCTCCTGGTAAGATCAAGCGGAAATTTGAATGATTTCAGCCCGCCCTTGTGGAAAAGGCCGGGAGCGCAAGAAACACTTCCCGGCCAGCCACTTAACGATCAGGATCGTCGTCTACTTCAACCCGGATACCCGGAACAGCTTCATCGTCTTCATCGTCTTCATCGATAAAGACGTCATCATCGGCGCTGTCGTCGTCTTCGAGTTCAACATCATCGCCATCGATGTCCGGCACATCATCATCGCCGCCTTCAGCTTCCGCATCGGCTTCTTCCAGCGTTACGATTTCCGGTGCCGCTGCATCGTCTTCGTCTTCATCATCTTCCGGCTTTTCAGCAGCCTTGGCGGCCTTCGCCGCACGTGAAGTCATCACCACCGCCTCAAAGATGTCCCCGCATTTCGGGCAGGTGATAGGCTCCCGATTGAGATCGTAGTATTTCGCGCCGCAGCTTGCGCACAGCCGCTTTGTGCCTAGTTCAGGTTTTGCCACTGTGCTCACCCTTCATAGCTTGCATGGTAGGTTGGAAAATTTGAGTTCGCCGCCCTTAGCGCTAACTACGGTCCGCTGTCAAAGCCAAATCTTCCATTTTTCTCTCCTGATCCACTTTTCTGCACGATGCGTGGCAAATTTCAAGCAGGCTCACCGCCTCCATACACATAAAGCAATGTCTTCTAGCGCTAATGGATGACGCCGCCGCCCTTGCGTGATAGGACGTGTCACCTTTTGACAATCTGGGGTCAGGATTTTTTGAATTTGATGAGATAGCGGAACAAACGGCAATGAGCTGCAAGGAAGGGCGCGAAAAGCGGGTTGATTGCCCGGCCGAGCGGTTTGACGCAGCAGACAGTAGCCGTTTTTGCGCTCCTTTGGGATAGGGTGTATTTGCTCGAAAACTCTGTTGCAAATCTTTAAAAACCGTGTGGTTTCCTGCAGATTTGCGCCTCGTGTCCGAACAAATTCATCCCTACCAGTTCTTCAAATCTATTAGATCCTGCCCCCACCAAGCTTGCGGACATACCTGATGTCACATTCCTCCGCACCTGTTCCGCTTACTTCAGCGGCAGGCAGCCCGCTGAAAGGCGCCATTCGCGTGCCTGGCGACAAATCCATCTCCCACCGCTCCTTGATGTTCGGCGCCCTCGCCGTTGGACGGACCACAGTTACAGGACTTCTGGAATCTGAAGACGTCCTTGCAACCGCTGATGCGATGCGGGCTGTCGGCGCCAAGATCGAAAAGCAGGACGACGGCTCTTACACCGTCGACGGGATCGGTCTCGGCAGCCTTTTGGAGCCAGAAGGCGTTATTGATTTCGGCAATGCCGGGACTGGCGTGCGCCTGACGATGGGCATTTTCGGCAGCCACAACATTGCAGCGACCTTTGTTGGCGATGCGTCTCTCTCAAAACGTCCGATGGGCCGGGTTCTCGACCCACTGCGTGAGATGGGCACCAACGTGATTGCCCGCGATGGCGATCGCCTCCCGGCCTCGATCCGCGGTGCAGAACAAGCTCTGCCGATCACTTACCGCGTTCCCATGCCTTCAGCTCAGGTGAAATCAGCTGTTCTTCTGGCTGGCCTCAACGCTCCAGGTGTCACAACGGTCATCGAACCGATTGCAACGCGGGATCACACGGAAAAAATGCTGAAGGGCTTCGGCGCAGACATTTCCGTGTCATTGAATGAAGCCGGAGAGCGGGTGATCAAGCTCACTGGACAACCGGAGCTGAAGCCACAGGACATCGACGTTCCGGCTGATCCGTCATCTGCCGCATTCCCGATTGTTGCCGCTTTGATCGTACCGGGCTCTGATGTCACGATCGAGAACGTCATGCTGAATGAGCACCGCACCGGCATCATCACGACGCTGATCGAAATGGGCGGTGATATCGAACTCCTCAACAAGCGCAGGGCTGGCGGCGAAGAGGTCGCCGATATCCGCGTGAAGCATAGCACGCTGAAGGGGATCACAGTTCCGGCCAAACGCGCACCGTCTATGATCGATGAGTACCCGGTTTTGGCAATTGCTGCTGCGTTTGCTGAAGGCGACACCTTCATGCCGGGTCTTGAGGAGCTGCGTGTGAAGGAATCCGACCGGCTTGCTGCTGTTGCCCGTGGCTTGGAGGTCAACGGCATACCTTGCATTGAGACTGAAGACACTTTGACTGTCACTGGCGGTGCTGCCGATATCGGCGGCGGTACGGTTGTCACCCATCTGGACCACCGGATCGCAATGTCATTCCTGATCCTTGGTATTGCAGCACATAAACCAGTCACGGTGGATGACGGTGCGGTGATTGCGACCAGCTTCCCGACCTTCACGTCGTTGTTTGAAAAACTCGGCGCTAAGATCTCTGCAAACTCGAGTGAGGCTGCATGATTATTGCCATCGACGGTCCGGCCGCATCTGGGAAAGGTACACTTGCACGGCGGCTTGCCGACCATTTCAAGCTGCGCCACCTGGACACGGGCCTGACGTACCGGGCCGTGGCCGCTGCACTTTTGGCAAAGGGTCTGCCGCTTGGTGATGAGAGTGTCGCGATTGAAATCGCACAGCATCTCGATCTTGCCCAGATGGACAAGTCGGTCCTATCTGCTCATGAAATCGGTGAGGCCGCGTCACGGATAGCCGTCCTCGGTGGTCTGCGGGAAGAACTGGTCAACCTGCAGCGCAAGTTTGCCGAAACTCCTCCAGGTGCTGTTATGGACGGCCGGGATATCGGCACGGTCGTCTGCCCACATGCCACTGTAAAGCTGTTCGTGACAGCCAGCCCCGAAGCCCGGGCCAGGCGGCGCACGGACGAGATGATCTCCAAGGGCAATGACGCAAGTTATGCTTCTGTCCTGGAGGATTTGAAGCGCCGCGACGAACGCGATAGCCAAAGAACCGTAGCCCCGTTGAAACAAGCGGACGATGCGGTCTTGCTTGATACGACGGAAATGGATATAGAAGCAGCGTTCGAGGCGGCTGTGGACATCGTTTCCAAAGCTGCATAGGCATCAGATGATGCGGGGTTCACTGCAGAGTGCGCCCCCGTTTGCGCATCTGACGGAGAACCCGCCCTCAGGGCCTTTAGTTCAGAAATGGACATGATTTTTTCGGCAGGACACGTTTTGTGGCCTGTGACGAGACCGGATATTCTGTTTCTCGCCCCGCCGGCCCGCTTTTAAGCGGCAGAACCAGACGAAACGTCGGTTCCGGGAGGCAGAAGCTCTGGAGTGCAACACCAACCCGCCGGCGGCGCGCCAAAAGGCGCTAGGAGTATCTATGTCTGATTTTAATCCCTCCATGGAAGACTTTGCGGCTCTTCTCGAAGAGTCCTTCGTCCAGAACGACCTTTACGAAGGTGCTGTTGTCAAAGGCACCGTCGTCGCTATCGAAAAAGACCTAGCCGTCATCGACGTTGGTCTGAAAGTTGAAGGCCGCGTGCCGCTGAAGGAATTCGGTGCCAAAGGCCGTGATGGCGAAATGAACGTCGGCGACGAAGTCGAAGTTTACCTGGAGCGTGTCGAAAACGCCCTCGGCGAAGCTGTTCTGTCGCGCGAAAAAGCGCGCCGCGAAGAAAGCTGGGTTCGCCTAGAAGTGGCTTTCGAAGCCAACGAAAAAGTCAATGGCCAGATCTTCAACCAGGTCAAAGGCGGCTTCACCGTCGATCTGGATGGCGCTGTTGCCTTCTTGCCGCGTTCGCAAGTGGACATCCGTCCGGTTCGCGACGTCACTCCGCTGATGCATACACCGCAGCCGTTCCAGATCCTGAAAATGGACAAGCGCCGCGGCAACATCGTTGTGTCCCGCCGTGTCGTTCTGGAAGAAACCCGTGCCGAGCAGCGTTCGGAACTGGTCCAGAGCCTGGAAGAAGGTCACACTGTCGAGGGTGTTGTCAAGAACATCACCGACTACGGTGCGTTCGTCGATCTTGGCGGCATCGATGGCCTGTTGCACGTCACCGACATTGCGTGGCGCCGCATCAACCATCCGTCCGAAGTTCTCACGATCGGTCAGACCGTCAAGGTTCAGATCATCCGCGTCAACCAGGACACACACCGCATCAGCCTTGGCATGAAGCAGCTTGAAGCTGATCCGTGGGATGGCATCGAAGCCAAGTACCCGATCGAAGCCAAGTTCAACGGCCGCGTGACCAACATCACCGACTACGGTGCATTCGTCGAACTGGAGCCGGGCATCGAAGGCCTGATCCACGTTTCCGAAATGTCCTGGACCAAAAAGAACGTCCATCCGGGCAAGATCGTTTCCACTTCTCAGGAAGTCGAAGTGATGATCCTGGAAGTCGACCCGGTCAAGCGCCGCATCTCTCTCGGACTCAAGCAGACCCTGCAGAACCCTTGGGATGCATTCGCTGAGCAGTTCCCGATCAACACTGAAGTTGAAGGTGAAGTGAAGAATAAGACCGAATTCGGTCTCTTCATTGGCCTCGACGGCGACGTTGACGGCATGGTTCACCTGTCCGATCTGGACTGGAACCGTCCGGGCGAGCAGGTCATCGAAGAGTACAAGAAGGGCGACATGGTCAAGGCCATTGTTCTTGACGTTGACGTTGAGAAAGAGCGCATCTCTCTCGGCATCAAGCAGCTCTCCGGCGACCCGATGGAATCCGGCGCTGCTGGCGAAATCCGCAAGAACTCCATTGTCACTTGTGAAGTCATCGAGATCAAAGACGGTGGCCTGGACGTTAAGATTGCAGACAGCGACCTAACTGCATTCGTTCGCCGCGCTGACCTTTCCCGTGACCGGGACGAGCAGCGTCCGGAGAAATTCTCCGTTGGCGACAAGTTCGATGCACGCATCACGCAGTTCGACAAGAAGACCCGCCGCGTTTCCGCTTCCATCAAGGCGCTGGAAATCGCAGAAGAGAAGGAAGCTGTCGCACAGTACGGTTCTTCCGACTCTGGCGCGTCCCTCGGCGATATCCTGGGTGCTGCTTTGAAGCAGCAGGGTGACGACTAAGTTACCTGCTTCTTTTCCAGAAGCTAAAAACGCGAAAGCCCGGCAGTAATGCCGGGCTTTTTTGCTATGTGACCAGACCGTTTAAGAGACCCAGTCAACCCGGATCACTGGACGATCGTCAGACGCCCATCCTTCTTTGCGCCGGTCTCCGGGCCAACGGTTCCAGTCTTGCGAATGTAGGAGATCACTTCGTTCCGGTAAACGAGGCCGGTGTGTTCAAACGGCAGCTGACGCACGTCAAAGCTCACAATATTGCCCGGAACATCCGCACCAATCGGCTTGCCGTTCCAGGTTTCACCGAAGGCGCCCAGAGCGATATAGGTGTTGAAAGCGACACGGAAGGTTTTGCCCAACTGCTCATCCAGTGGCTTGCCCTGGACCACGATATCAACAGCCCGTGCATCCGCTGCCGTCGCGCCAAGTGCTATTTTGTAGCGCAGATCCTTAGAGAAATGCAGGAAGCCGCGTGACACAAAGCCCTTCATATCAACGTTTTCCGCTTCTTCAGGGCGCAGAAGACGCTTGGCATTGTTGTCGAGCATTTCCTTCAGCTGAGCCCCGGTCATGGTCGCAACATGCACCGCGTCCGCATACGGCATGACGTCATACCAGCCTCGGAAGGTCAGATCGCCCTCGACGATGCCGGCTGACAATCCGGTTGCATTGAAGATAGCCAGATCCACCGGGCCACCAGGGAAGGCCTTGGATGCCTCGACCAACGCATCGTTCATGTAGTTCGCAAGCGCGACTTCACCAACATACCGGTCAGCAAACGTTTCTTCCGAGGTCAGGTCCTTATCGTCAGACACCTGTCCAATGACTTCCGCCAGTTTGGTGTCCAGCGCCTTGATCATCGGCGCGATATGCGCTTCCTCGAATGCTTGATCGTAGTCATCCGGTTGTTCGAGTGATGCGAATTTTGGGTCGTCCGCCGCAACGCGCTGGTCGCGTTTCTTGGTGGGATGAAGACCAACGGATGTGAACCAGCCTTTGCGTCCCTGATCCGCTGCGATCGACATCGCGACATCGCCCAGAAATTTGCCGTGGGCGTTGGCCTGGGTGATCAGGACGCCGTTGACAACATTATCGGTGTTGATTCCACTCTCGTTCAACGTTGTGTGCGAATGACCGCCAATCAGGACCACCGGCTTGTCGGTCAGCGGGCCAACGGCATCGGCGATTGCAAAGTCGCCTTCGCCGATGGTGCGGGATGTTGCAGCTTTACCGCTCTTGTGCTGATCGCCGCCATAGCCGCAATGCGATAGCACAACGATGACATCACACACTTCGGACAGTGCCGGGGTCAGGTTGCGGGCGGCCTCCACCGGGCTGGCAACAGCAAGAGACGGATCGTCGGGCTGACCAACGCGGGTATCAACAGCGGTCGTCAGACCAATGAAACCGATCCGGAGACCCTTCACTTCGGCAATGGCCGCTGCGACATAGTCTTCATTGCGCGCCAGGTGTTTTGACCCATGAACGTTGGCAGACAGGACTGGGAAGTCAGCGTCGGTATAGATACCCAACTTTAGAAGTTCCGCGCCCCGGTCAAATTCGTGATTGCCGAGTACGGCGATGTCGACACCAGCGGCGGAATTCGCCCGGTAACCCGCATCGGCAACAAACTCCTCTGGAGCCCACCCCATCAGTTCATCAAAGATCGAACCGGTGTGGTCGTCGCCGCCAGATACGAAAAGAACAATCTCATCTTCCTTAGCGCCACCGCGGATGTCTTTGACCATCTTTACAATTTGTGAGAACCGGTGCGTGTCGCCCCGTTTGCCATGCATTTCTGTCAGGTGGTTGTGCATGTCATTGAAATGCAGAACCCGAAGCACGCGCCGTTCACCATCCTCAAGCGTTGGCATCGGAACAGGATTGCCCTCTTCGGTCACGATCTTGCGGATCGGCCCGGCAAGCGGATCGCCTTTCAAAAGAAACAAGCGCTCGAATGCCCCGTTCGGGTTTGGCTGAGCTGGAACCATGGTAAGCTCACCTGGTCCAGCCTTGGCATGGGCACGGAAGGAAACAATGGACGGGACCAGCGTTGTGCCAGCGACGACAGCTCCTGTTTTCAAAAATGAACGGCGCGACAGCCCAGATGAAACCGGGTTCGACATAATAACCTCCTTGGCCGTATCGGCAGAATGGATTGGAGAGGACGCGTGTCCTCTTCCACGGCCAAGTGTCAGTAAAATGAATAGCCTGATAAGATTCTTTGGTGCGTCGGCGCGGCCAATACCGCCGTTGTCACGCAATACAAAAAACTGACGCAGCGTTTCCCGGGACAATCAGAAAAACAAAACCTTACGGGCTTTTGGTGGAGGCTAAGACCGCGGTGCTTCAGCTACTTCTGTCGGTTGCTGCTCGAGTGTTTCTTCCATGAAGAAGTAAAAGAGAATAAGACCGATCACGGCAATTCCGGCGAGAAAGCCGAACGCAACGGAGTAGCTGGCGAACTGAACCACATATTCCGCGGCGATATTACTGAGGCTAGCTCCGATGCCGACCAGCATTGCCAACACACCCTGGGCGAGGTTAAAGCGCCCTGATCCGTTCGTGATATCTGCAAGGATTAGTAGAAAGAGAATCGCAAATATGCCGTTTGCAACACCATCCAATGCTTGGACGGCAACGAGCGCATACGCACTATCGAATTGGCTGAAGAGCAGGCCACGAATTGGCAAAACAAGAAACGCAATGAGAAACAGAGGCTTGCGCCCCCACACATCTGCTTTCTTGCCACAAAACAGAGCCATGACGATCATGACCAGCTGCGCCGCGATCACACACGCAGCAGTAAACGCAATCCCGTGTTCCGCATCGCTCTGCGCCGATAGTTTTTGGCTAACCAGTGGCAACATCGCAGCGTTCGCGAAATGAAATAGAAAGATACAGGCCGCGAACACCACAAGTCGGCGATCCTCAAAAAGGCTCAATATGCTTTCCGGTTTTGCATCGCCGGATACTTCCGCATCGATTCCACCTCGCGCCAGATCATGGTCAATCGAGTGCCGGTCGATCATCAGGGCGCAGATAATCATCCCGAACGCCATGGCCGCCACGAGCCAGAAAACCCCCAGCGCTGACCAGGTCAGAGCAAGAATAAGCGCCAATGCGGCGGCAATCATATTGCCCGCATGGTTCCAGGCCTGATTGGAACTCATCTGCCGGGTGAAATGCGCATGTCCGACGATGCCGAGTGTCAAAGCAGCCATCAATGGACCAAGGAAGGCTGATGCCGAACCGATCAGTATCTGCGCGACGTAAACGGCTGCTGTGTCGTTAAACGCAAGGATCGAGAGCGTACTCACGGCGATTGCGAGTGCACACCCAATCAACAGCGTCCGTTTCCAGGTCACAGAATCGATGATGGCGCCTGCCGGAGCCTGCATTGCCACTGTGGCGAGGCTGCCGGCTGCCAGAGCCACGCCGATCGCGCCTGGCGACCAATGCTGAAGTGTAAGGAGGTAGATTGCCAGATATGGGCCAATTCCGCCGACAACGTCGCCCGCAAAAAAATTGACACCCAGCAGCGGACGGTTCAGTTGCATCGACTTTGTCTCCAACAAGCCCTTGAACCGTAGTACATCCGAGCGCAAGATAAAAAGTAAATTCGAACTAATTATTCAGCGGCCATTCGGAGATCCACTGGGAATGTCATTTAGCTTAGCCGTATCCATTGCTGTTTTTATAGCGATTGCGATCAGACAATGGCTTCCGGAGTGGATAAAGATCTGGCAGATCATGAGCGCTGGCGCTGTTGCGGTTTTAATCACGGGGAACCTGGCACCCACAGAAGCTTTCAATGCAATCGACTGGAATGTTATTGCGTATTTGTTCGGAGTTTTTGCGATCTCTCACGCATTATTCGCGTCCGGGATCTCTGAGAAGGTCAGCAACAAGATCTGCACGCCCGGCAGGTCAATCCCGCTGATACTGATACCCTTCATCTTGTTTGTGACCGCCATCTCGGCGGTTTTGACCAATGATGCTGCGGCGGCAATTGGCACACCGATCGCCATCGCGATTGCGGCACGGCTCCAGATCAAAGCCTCACTCCCGCTGATCGCGCTGTGCGTTACAGTCACTGTCGGCAGCATGTTCTCGCCAGTCGGGAACCCACAAAATCTGCTGATAGTTGCCGATGGACACTTCGATAACCCGGTCGGAACATTCCTCATATGGTTGGCGCCGCCAGCAATCATCTCCCTGGCTTTCACGCTGCTCTGGTTTTGGTATCGACTAAAGAAAGAAGAGACCGGAGAAGCACCAGAGGCTGTCACGCCTGAAGATGTGACCGTTCACCCGGCACCAGCTCTCATTTCCACAGCCTTGTTATCGGTACTCGTTATCTTGGACAGTGTTGCCGGCGGAGCAAGCTTGTTTCCTGACCTGCCGCTGGGTGTGATCAGCCTAATCGCCGCAATGCCCCTGTTCGTTCTGTCTTCAAACCGGGTGCAAATCCTCAAGGAGGTTGATTGGCACACGTTGATTTTCTTCGTAGCCATGTTCATTGTGACTGGAGCCGTTTTAAAGTCCGGCGTGCTGCAAGAATGGCTGAGCCCTTGGCGCCATCAACTCGGTGATCCGCTCTTGCTCAGCTCCATAGCTTTTTGGGGTAGCCAGCTCTTTTCGAATGTTCCTTTGGTCGAGATTTATCTCAATCTGCTCGAGAATCACGATGTTGCGGTTCTGATGTTGCTGTCCGGTATCTCCACACTCGCCGGCAATCTGTTCATAATTAGCGCAGCGAGCAACGTCATAATCATTCAGCAGGCTGAAAAACACGGCATAAAACCATTTCAGTTCTGGCAGTTCACGGCTACGGTTTTGCCGGTGACCATTGTCTCGCTCATTGTCTGCTATGGCTGGGTTGCACTGATGCTCGTATTTCTTAACGGCGGGAGTTAGCAAGGCGCTGTGTGTTGCAAACACGCCCGACCTTTACTCTGGACGCTGCGATGCCTAGGTTTGATGCCAAGAGACGAGCACCTGCAGCAGACTGCGGCCTCAAGACCCACCCCAAGACAGAATTGCGATACGCCTCATGACCGAAGCCAAACAGGGCGATACGGTGCAACTTCACTACAAGGGAACTCTGGACGACGGTTCCGTTTTCGACAGTTCAGAAGGCCGCGAGCCACTCGAATTCACCGTTGGTTCCGGTCAGGTCATTACGGGGCTCGATCGCGAGATACCGGGCATGAAGGTCGGTGACGAAAAGACTGTTACGATCGCAGCAGAAGATGCGTACGGGCCGCATAATCCGGATGCCCAACAAACCGTACCGCGGACGCAGATCCCGGAAAATGTTCCACTGGAAATCGGAATGCAGCTGCAAGGCCAGACTGCGGACGGTCAGGTGATGAGTGTTGTTGTCGTATCGTTTGACGACGACAACGTTGTACTGGATGCAAACCATCCGCTTGCCGGCAAAAACCTCACATTCGCGATCCAGCTGACAGGCATCAATTGAGACCAGGCGGTAAATTCGCCTTATTCAACCCCTACGTATTGATCCAATGTTTGCAATTTGGGTGCCTCGGGCATAGGGTCCGAGGCACTTGAATTGTGAAGACAGATTTGGAGTTTTTCGCGCAATGGCGATGGATGTTGATGCATTGGTTGATCGCAGGCGTTTGCGGCGGAAGGTGACATTCTGGCGGGTTGCAACGTTTCTTGTCGCCGCCTTGGTTTTGATCGGCGGCTTGGTGTATTTTGCGGGCGCTGCGAACATGTCGAAACGGTCCGCCCACATCGCGCGCATCCCGATTGAAGGCATGATCCTGGAAAATCGCAAAACTCTGGAGATGCTGGAAAAGATCGGTAAATCGGACGCTGTGAAGGGCGTGATTGTCTCGATCAACTCTCCAGGTGGCAGCACAACCGGCGGCGAAGCGATTTACAACGCCTTGCGCAAACTTTCAGAGAAAAAACCCGTTGTTGCCGAAATGCGCACAATTGGGACCTCAGCAGGTTACCTGATCGCAATGTCTGCGGATCACATTGTTGCCCGGTATAACACCATCACCGGCTCGATCGGTGTGCTCTTCCAGTTCGGCAACTTCGAAAAGCTGTTGGAAACGGTCGGCGTTTCCATGGAAGCGGTCAAAAGCGCGCCACTCAAAGCCGAACCTGACTTCTATTCGCCCGCGACACCGGAAGCCAAAGCGATGTTGCAGGCAATGGTGACCGATTCCTACAATTGGTTTGTCGACATTCTCGCTGAGCGACGGGATCTGGACAAATCCAAGGCCCTAGAACTTGCCGACGGCCGTGTTTTGTTGGGTCAACGAGCCCTTCAAGAGAGGCTTGTAGACGCCATTGGCGGAGAAGAAACGGCGGTATCTTGGCTCGAAACGGAAAAAGGCGTAGCGAAAGACCTTCCGGTCATCACCTGGACAACAACAGAGAGCATCGAAGAACTGCCATTTGCGTCCCGGGTCTCCCGGGAAGTTGGCAAAGGCTTTGGTTTGGCTGTCCTGGAACCACTAAATGAGGCTAAAGGGCTGATTTCTCGGGACCTTATGCTTGACGGGCTCGTGTCGGTTTGGCAGGCTCCAGTAGCGGCAGACAAAAAACCGTAATCGAGGGGGCTCTTCATGATCAAATCAGAGCTTGTTCAGCATATTGCCGAACAAAATCCACATCTCTATCAGCGGGATGTCGAAAACATCGTCAATGCGATTCTTGATGAGGTCACTGAGGCGCTGATGCGCGGAGACCGCGTTGAACTCAGAGGTTTTGGAGCCTTTTCGGTCAAAAACCGTCCTGCCCGGATCGGGCGCAATCCACGGACCGGCCAAAAGGTGGAAGTGGATGAGAAACATGTTCCGTTCTTCAAAACCGGCAAAGAAATGCGTATACGGTTGAATGATGGGGTCGACCACGGGGACGACTGAATCCTCTCAAGGTTACCTCATCACCGCAATCGCGTTTTGCTCAGACCGTCAGGGAGACTGCTTTGACCCGCTTTATCAAGAACTTGATCTTGCTCGCCATCGCAGTTGTTCTCGTTCCCTTATCCGTTGCCAACCGGCATACGGTCTCCCTTGCCCTAAATCCGTTTGATCCGCAGGACCCGCGCTTGACGATCCCGGATATCCCCCTGTTCTGGATCATCTTTGCAAGCCTTGGATGCGGCATTATCGTCGGCGGCATCGGGTCCTGGGCGAAGCAAGGCCGCTGGCGCAAGGAAGCCCGTGTCAAACGCCGGGAAGCGGACAAATGGCACAAGGAAGCCGATCAGCTGCGCGAACTGACCACAGACGGACAAGGCAGCTCTACGACCGCAAGCCTGCCGCGACCGGGCAACCGCACCGCCGCATAACCGCTTTCCAATGCGGATCATTTCCAGCGGCAACATCGACCTGTGCCTGAGCGATCGTGACGCGATAGAGATCTTGCGCCAAGGTTACCGGTCCTCTGCTCAGGTCAGTGCACCGCTTGCGGCAAGCATTCCCCGCCCTGACATGCAGACAGGCCAATTGGCAGTGCTGCCTGCTTGGTCAGACTTTGCCGGACAGGGGCACATAGATCGCGGCTATGTCGGTTGTTCGTTATCGCTGGCATTGCCAGAACAAATCGGCGACCCTTCCGGCCTCTACGTGTTGTTCTCAGGAAAAGGCGGGCAACCGATCGCACTTTTGGACGGGGTCCGCCTCGCCACCTGGCGCGACGCCGGTCTGCATGCACTGGCTGCAGCTTATCTCTCCCGTGAAGACGCCCAACGTTTGCTCGTGATTGGCAGCGACCCGCGCCTGCCACGCCTGATCTCTGCCTATTCAGCTGTCCGCAACGTCACCTCGATCCTTTTTGCAGGAACGGACAAAGAGATCCGGCGGAGGATCGCTGGCATTTCAGAACTTTCTCATGTTTCGGCCGGCGTCACAGAAGACATTTCCAGCGCGCTTGAGGGCGCAGACATTGTGTGCCTGGCGGGACCGGAAGCGGGGGCCGAAGAATGGATGGATCTATCCAAGTTCGATCCTCCGGCTGGATGCCACGTGGATGCTTTGGTTGCCAATCCACCCGTCCCGGACACGCTTTGGCAAGAAGCACGTCTCTTCACCACAAACCTGAAATCAGTGCCGCGAACCAACTGTGAGTGGACGGCTGGTCTGGAAGAGTTGGCGCGCGGTGAACGCGCCGGACGGCGGTATTATGGACAAAGAACACTTTTCGTTCCGTGCCCGGACACTGGGCTCGCCGATTTCGTTCTGGCTGCACACGTTTTCTTGAAGGGCTGACGTCTGGATTTCAGACAGCGGCCATCCCATTTCATCCTTCATCCGGGGGCGTCCATAAGAACAACAAAGTCGCCGCTCGCGCACATTCGCATGTGCATGGGCACCGATGTCGCACAATGTCGTTTTACAAAGGAGCAGGACATGCTGACGACACTTGCCTATTCAGCAAGTCTACCGGCAATCACGATCGGTTTAATCGTGTTAGTCGCAACAACCTACGGGCTTGTTTTCTGAGATTAAGGCGCGAGGCCGGTTCCATGAGAGCCGGCTTTTATGCTTTCAAAATGCCGCGTCATGCTGGGGTCATCCAGCCCTGTGCGGCGCCGCCTGAATCTTTGAGCAGCGCAATCCGGCCAATACCCGGCACGTCGAAGGGCGGCCGAGTGACCGAAGCACCGTGGGCTTTTGCCAATTCAAGACGCTCGTCGATGTTATCGACCGCGATGTAAGAAAACCAGTTTTCGGGCAGCCCGTTGAAATCCGGGCCTCTCATCTCGAAAATCCCACCCGCCGGCTTGTCACTGAGATTGGCAACCCAATAGGTCCCGCCACCTTCCACCGGCATCTCAGAAAAGGTCCATCCAAGCGTGCTGCCATAAAACGCTTTCGCCTTTTCAGCATCCCGGGTCATCAGTTCATTCCACCAAAACTGACCGTGTTCCCACATGTCACCCTCCTGACCACTCAACCGGAGGAGAAGACATAACAGCTTTTGATTGTAGTTGCATATGGCAACCCGAAGCCTCCGGTTTGATGCTCACGGTCGGCGCCGATGGCCGTATCCGGGTAGGCTCCACCCATAGACAATTGCCCCGCCACGCAGGAGCATCGCAACGCTTGCCGCAAGAATGGCCGCAACCCATGGAACAACACCAACTTGGGCCAGCAAAACATAGCTGCCAGCACCTGCAAACGCGGCACTGACATAGATCTCCGGTTTGACAATCGATGAGGGTTCTTGCGCAAGCGTGTCCCGCAAGACACCGCCGAAAGTTGCTGTTGAGACGCCCATCAAAACAGCAACCAACAGAGTATCCCCAACGTTTAGGGCCTTTGCCGCGCCCATTACGGAATAGGCTGAAACACCAACGGCATCTGCCCAGCGCAACGGCTTGTTGAAGCGTTCAATCCAATGAGCAAAGAACCAGAGGAATACGCTCACAACGAGGCAGACGACAAGATAAGCTTCGTTGACCACCCAGAAGACCGGCACTCCCAAAAGAAGATCGCGCAGCGTACCGCCTCCAATACCGGTCAGCGTTGCGAAGAACAGAAAAGCTATGAAGTCCAGTTGCTTGCGAGATGCGACAATGCCCCCGGTCACAGCGAACACGGCAACACCCAGATAGTCAAGCAACTGCAACAGCATTCCTGCCCCCAAAAAGAAAGCCGCCCGGTCCGTATGGAAGGGCGGCCTGCTTCAATTCGTTGATCTTAGGGCGCTTCAGGCGCTTTTATCAACCGTTTCACCAGGTTCTGTGCCAGCGTCTGCTTTCGGCGTCTCTTTCGGGCCGCCTTTAGAGACACCCACCATTGCCGGGCGCAGAACGCGTTCGCCAATCACATAACCAGCCTGCACGACCTGAACGACAGTGTTGTTCGGCACCTCAGTGTTCGGCACTTCAAACATGGCCTGGTGGAAATTCGGATCGAACTTCTGCCCTTCCGGCTCCAGTTTGCGCACGCCATTTTTCTCTAGCTGGTTCAACAGATCCCGCTCGATCATTTCCACGCCCTCGATGAGGGAGGCGACGCCGGCATCTGCATTCTTGCGATCGTCTTCCGGCAGAGCCTCCAGCGCACGGCTGAGGTTGTCGGAAACAGTCAGCATGTCGCGGGCAAAGCCAGACACTGCGTATTGGCGCGCGTCCTTGACTTCTTTTTCCGTGCGGCGGCGGAGATTTTCCATTTCCGCCATGGTGCGCAGGGCCCGATCCTTCAGCTCCGCGTTTTCGGCCATAAGAGCTTCCACCGGATCGACCGCGCTCTCTTCAGCGGCCGCTGTGGCCTCACTGACAGCTTCAGCTTCAGGATTCAGCCCGTCCGGCTGATTTTCCGGGGATTTGTTTTCTTCACTCATTGGTGTTCCGTTTGGCTCAGACACATTTGGCGTTGCTTATACGTCCGGGGGCGGCAAAATCAAAGAGAAACGGCGGATAAGCGTCAACCTTACCCGCCGCTCTGCAAAGCACGCCTGCAGCGCCCGGCGGCAACCACAGCAATTTAGGGTCTTAAAGGGCGCTCTTGATCCAGTCGGAAAGTTTGCCTTTCGGTGCAGCGCCAACCTGAGTGGCCATCGGCTCACCGCCCTTGAAGAGGATCAACATCGGGATGGACCGGACGCCATATTTCATGGCCATGTCCTGGTTTTCATCGATGTTGAGCTTGGTGATTTTGACCTGACCGTTCATTTCTTCGGAAATTTCCTCCAAAGCCGGCGCAATCATCTTACACGGGCCACACCATTCGGCCCAAAAGTCTACAACGACCGGCTCGTCGGAATTCAAAACATCAGCTTCAAAGGAAGCATCGGTGACTTGGGTGGTAGCCATTACAACATCTCGTGGTTCGGTGGTTGACACATACCCAATTCGGGTACGTCAGTTGGTTGGAACGTAGGTAGCCTAAGCGGCTCCGTCAAGCAGGCCGGACCTCTGGCGCCAATCCGGCAAAAGTTTCATCGAGAAGTTCGCCCGGAATCTCCATCAACGATGGCCGTGTCGTCCAAAGCAGATGGCATCGGACTGTCTTTGCCGGATAGATCTGCCGCAGCAACTCTCTGTAAACACTCAGCTGCGCCCGATATTCCAACGGAACTTGGTCAACGGTCTCCGGCGGACGGAGATTGGTCTTGTAATCCACAATCACAATATCGTCGCCGTCCACAATCAGGCGGTCAATCTGCCCCGACACCTCAACGTCCGTGCTGTTTGCAGAACGAATCGTTCCAGTTAGTGCCACTTCCGCCCGGCCAATTTCTGATAACACGGGCTGAAACTCTGGCTTCTCCAAGACCTGCTCAAGCTCTTTCAGCAAAGTGTCTTTGAAAGGCGCGAAGATGGGCTTCAGCGCTTGGTCCAGAAATCTCTCCGCAGCAGCCATCCGTGACACTGCCGGCAAGTCGGGCAGCAACTCCAAAAGCCTGTGGACCAACCGCCCCCGCTCCAAAGGCCAAGAGTCCGGCTGGCGTCCAGCTGCAAGGCGCGCCACAACTGGAATCGGTTCAATACCGTCCTTGTCTTCCATGTCTTCAAACGCCTTTGACGGTTGAAGACGGATTTTTCTGGCGACAGGTTTGACAGGTTGGTGCACCCAGTCAGGCAGTGCGTCATCGGCACCAGATACACTCGCATCCGTTCGAGGATGGGCGGGTGACGGTGCGCTGCCGGAACTCGCGCTGGGGTCCTTTTGCCAACGCCACCCGACAACATCACCATTGGCATCGTGCAGTTCTTTGGCTTGTGGCTTCAAGCCAGCGGACACAAGTGAATACCAGCAATCGTCATGCGCGCCGCGTTTCGGCTCCCAGCCGCAAACAATCAATCGGTCTTCGGCACGTGTAAGCGCGACATAAAGAAGACGGCGGTATTCTTCTTCCTGCCCCTTCCGGAGCGTCTCTACTGCTTCGTCATGCCAGCTGATTCGATCTGTTTTCGGAGGCAGCCAGACAAGAGCAGGCGGTGACAAGTCGTTTCCGGGGCGCGGCCGCGACAAGAAGCTTGGATCGTGAATTGCACTTACCGGCGCGCCACCTGGATCAACCAGAATGACAATTCGCGCTTCCAGCCCTTTGGAGCCGTGGACCGTCATGATGCGAACCATGCCTTTGGTGTTGGTCAGCTCGCGCTTGATCTCCGTCGGGGCGGCCGCCATCCAAGCAAGAAAACCTTCAAGGCTGGGCGTTCCCGCCTGCTCATAGGCGATGGTCAGCGCAAGGAATTCATCCAGGACATCATCAACCTCAACACCAAGGCGGCGGCGGAACGCCTGACGCCCTCCGTCCGCCCCAAGAAGTCGGGCGTAGAACTCATAGGGAGGTACAAAGTCCGCCCGTGCCCGCCAATCCTCAAGCTGCCGGCGAACCTCCTGCCATTTTTTAGAGGCCTCAGATCGCTTGACCAGCATCTGCCAGAGCGTGCCAGGGCGGATTTTTTCATCTGTTTCGCGCGCGACCTCCAGAAGATCCATATCGTCCAAGCCGAACAGCGGGCTTTTCAAAACGGCGGCCAGAGAAAGATCGTCTTCCGGCAAGAGAAGAAAACGCCCGAGAGCTGCGAGATCCTGAACCGCGATATGGTCTGTGAGAATCAGCCGGTCCGAACCAGCTGCAGGAATGCTGAGGTTTTTCAGCTCCCGATTCAGCGCCTCAACAAATGGACCACGCTTACGGACCAGGATCATGACATCGCCTGGTTCTGCAGTCCCATCCAGCATCCAGCCTTTGATGGTTGATGCGATCCGCTTGGCGACTTTCAACATCGGGCTGCCAGAGCCGACGTGATCGACCGGCAACCGCCAGTCTTCCGGTTCGCTCACCTCAGCCTCAGCCTCCAGCGGCCAAAGATCAACAATCCCGGGGTCCAGCCGGATCGCCTCATGAACCGGGGCCACGCCGTCTTGCGATAGCCCTTGATAAGCGCTGGCGTCTTTAAAGACCTCATCGACCGCCCCCAAGACATCCGGTGTCGAGCGGAACGAGAGCTGAAGGTTTACGGAGTGAAACTCCTGCTCCGCGCTTTGTGCCTGCTGGGAAAAGGCCCGGCGCATTTGGTCGAAATAAGCCGGCACAGCGCCTTGAAAGGAATAGATCGACTGTTTCTCGTCCCCCACTGCAAAGAGGGTCCGAACCTTTTCACGCCCGCTGTCACCGACGAAGAACTCGGCGGCCAAAGCGTTGACCACCTCCCACTGGCGCGGGCTCGTGTCCTGCGCCTCGTCAACGAGGATATGATCCAAGCCCTGATCTAGCTTGTATTGCACCCACTGCGCCGCATCCGATTTGGCGAGCAGCGTTGCCGTCTTGACCACCAGATCCTCAAAATCCAGGTAGCCCTTGGCCGTCTTTGCGCGCTCGTAATACGTGATCACAGCATCTGCGAGCCGTAAAAGCGCGACAGTGCCCGCGTAGGTCACGACCTTCCGGCGCCCGTCCAGAAGCTCCAAAAGCCGGGCTTGCTCTGCAAACAGCGCTGCAACCATGTCCGGAAACGCTTCCTTGACTTTTTTGGTCGCTAGCGATTTCCGTGCCTCAAGCTTGCCGGTCAGGAAGACCGGAAGCCAAGCCTCTCGGAACAGACCCGGATCGGTCTGGCGAATCGCCGAAACAAGCGCCTCCGCCTTGCCCTGATCCGTTTTCGTGCCCGTGTTCAACGCTTCTGCGTAGCTGCGGCAGGTGTTCAGATCGAAAGGACATTCAGTGAGAAAGCACCGATCGAAATCAGAGAGCTGCTGGGCCGGGTCGATTTGAAGATCATCCGCCAGGGCCAGTAATGCCGGTTCCAAACCGCCCGCATCGACCGTCCAGCGGCGGAACGCGTCGCGGTTTTGGATGAGCTCATCCAAGGCCTTTTGCGCGCCACCATCGCTCATCAGATCGATAACAGTTGCAAGCGCCTGGCCGAACGGACTTTCCGGCTCCATCTCCGCCTTGTGCAGCACGCTGGCGCGCGCTTCCGCCATCAACTCTGCGGCGATACGGTCATCCAGAACGTTGAAGTGACCGGCGACATTTGCCTCGAGCGGGAACTGATGGAGAAGTGCTTCGCAAAAGCCGTGGATGGTCTGGATCTTAAGACCGCCCGGCGTTTCAAGTGCGCGGGCAAACAGACGCCGGGCCATCGCGATCCGGGCAGCATCTGGATGACGTCCCTCAATCTCAAATAGCTCTTTTGCAAGATCCGCATCGTCCATCGTCACCCAAGTGCCGAGTATCTTGAAGACGCGGGTCGCCATTTCGGCGGCAGCGGCCTTGGTGAACGTCAGCGCCAGGATGCGGGATGGGTCGGTGCCATCCAGCAGGAGCCGAACAACCCGGCGCGACAGGACAAAGGTCTTTCCTGATCCGGCATTTGCGCTCACCCAGGCAGACGCACGGGGGCGCGACGCGAGATCCTGACGTTGGCGGGTGAGGTCGGGGATCTGGAAGCCATTCATGCCGGGTCCTCCCCACCAAGCGCCCATTCTTGCGCGCGTGCCAGATGGTCATAAGGACCATCGATCTGACGGCCTTGCAAGACGCGGGCCCGGGAGAGGTAGCCGGTCTCTTCCTTGGCATAATGGGCGATCAATTGTTCGAGACGCTGCCAGGCATCCTCGATCAGATCTGCTAATGCCGTGTCTTTCGGGTTTCGGCCGACTTCGAGCACGGCGTCAGTTCCACCTTTCAGCTGCAGATAAAGCAGTTCACCGACCGGGTCACCAGCTGGCACGTCCTTGAACCCGCCGCGCTGGATCATCGCCGCTTCCAGTGGCAGCTGTGGGGACAACAAAGCATCCACCTGTTTCTGGGACGGCACCTGGCCAGTCTTGTAGTCAATGACCGAAAGAGAGCCGGAGTTCATCAGGTCAATTCGGTCCGCCCGTCCGCGCAGGCGGAAATCCAGACCCGGCAGCTTCAACTCAACCCCGCCGCCAATCTCCAGGAACCGTTTTTCGACGTCCAAAGACCTCTTAGCCTCAAACGCGACAAAGCCTTCGGCGATCCGCTGGAACCGTGGCCACCAGAGTGCCCGGATTGCCGGGAATGCGTCCAACGGTTCGAACAACTCTTCGCCAATCTCAAGCAAAGCCGTCACCGCTGTTTCGTCGAACGGCCCGGTCCAGGTCGACAAGAACTCTGCAAGTGCATCGTGAATGAGATTGCCCTTGTCGGCGGCTTCCGGCTCCCCTCCGATCGGATCAACCGGCTGCAACTCCAGCGAATGCCGGGCAAAGATCGCGTAGGGATCCCGCACAAGCCGTTCGATTTCGGTCACCGAAAGCGTTTTCGGCCGCGCTGCCAAAGGAGGTTTCGGGGCAGGCCGGTCTGCGGGACGCACATCGCCGGCCTGACGATCCAACAGCGCTGCGAGTTGCAAATAGCGGTTGCCCCGCGCCTCCATCGCAGCTGCGATCTCCGGTCCGGCCAAAGTGGTCAGACGCTGAAGCCATCTTGATGCAACGGTTGGAGCCCCGTCTGCCCTTGCGGCCCGGGAAAGAAGGACCCGCTTGGCACCCATTCCTTGTGCGTAATCATGGGCGGCCGCTCCCAGGCGCCGCTCAGGGAGTTCTAGCCCCATATCCCGTTTCATTGGCCGGTTGAGCCAAGGATCATTCCGGGTACGCTGCGGCCACGTGCCCTCGTTGAGCCCGCCGAGAATGACAAAATCGAACGCCTGCAGGCGCGCTTCCATCGGCCCGAGGATTTGCACCCTCGGATCCCCCGGCAAGCGCCGGCGCACGGCTTCGCCGGACATCAATGCCGACAGAACGGATGGCCACTCGTGCGGCGGCACAGAAAGACCGCTGGCCTCTGCTTCCAACAGCCCGGACCAGAACGCCGCAAGCGCTTCACCAGCCTCGGCCGCATAAAGTTCATCCGCGCCCCCTGTCTCATCTGCTGAGATCGCCTGCATGACATCAACATGCGCCTGAACGAGGTGCTCCACCGGTACCGTGTCCCGATCTCCGGCCATGCTTTCCAGCGGCGTGAGAGCTTGCTGCAAGCGTGCCGCAAGGTCTGCGATCACATCCCAGTCGCCCTGGTGCACCTTCTTCCAGCGCGGCGTGTGTGCATTCTCGGCCGCGGCTCGGCAGGCCGCTACGGCCATGATCAAACCATCGGTACCAGGGCGGGGCCGCTCGCCGCGGATCACCCCGCGTTCCAAGGCTCGAGCCGCTGCGCGGATGTCCTTGATGGGTAGACCCAGCCTCGCCAGCGGATGTTTCAGAAGCGCCAGAAGATCAATCGGTTCACAGCCATTGAGCGCAAGCTTGGCGGCCAGGATTGCCAGGATGGCGGGCGCGGTCTGATCGAGCGGGCGACCGGCACTGTCGTCGGATTGAATATTCCAGCGCGCAAGCTCTGCCGCCACGCGGCGAGTAAGCATCCGGTCCGGGGAGATCAGTGCTGCGGTCTCGCCGAGTTCGATTGCCTCCCGCAAGGCAATCGCCAGGCTGAACGCTTCGTCTGCCTCGTTGCGGGCCGTCATGAGAGCGACATTGTCGAGTGCAGCCGCTCGGACTTCGATCGGGGTCGCATCCAGATACCTTGTCCAACCGTCTGAGGTGTCCGCAGGGCGCAATGCCTCCGAAACCAGTTTCTGACGTTGGCGCTGCACATCATCAGCTTCACCAAGCTCGCAAACATCCGTCCGCGTGACGCCAAGCCGATCAAGCAGCTGTTTCAGGGAATACTGCGGATGAGAGGACAAGGGCGTTGGTGTTTTTGTCCCGCTTCCAAGCTGGGTGCCGGGTATATACCGCTGGCCAAGCGCCTCCCAGGACCGGTCATCGAGATCCAGATCGAGCCCGGGCAATACGATAACACCCTGCTCCAACCCAGCCACAGCTTTCAGAAGTTCAGCCGTTGCCGGCACCGAGCCGGTTACGCCTGCCACAATGACCGGACCTTTTGGCGGCGTCGCGGTTATGCGTTGGGCTTCCCGCCGGATCAGCGCGGACCGGCGAGCCTTTGGGTCCATCTTGCCGAGTTCCGCCAAATGCGCCGGCCAGGCTTCCTGAACAATCTTCAGGAAGTCCAGCGTGATCTGCCAATAGCGAGCATGATCGTCCGGCACCAGCCCGGCAAGCTCGCTCCAGTCCGCCTCTTCCGTTTCCACTTCATCCATCAGGGTCAGGAGATCACCAGCCAGCCAGGCCGCATCTGCGGTAGAAGCGGGAAGCCCAAGCGGCTCATCGGACCGCAGAGCCAGAGCTTCGCGCCGCAAAGCACCTTTCCAGGCCATAACCAACCGGGTCATGGCGAGATGCCGGTCGATCAGCGGCATTGCCGCCGGCAGCGGTTCGAGGTCCGGACCAGAACTCAGCGACTGGATATCCTCATCGGCATCACCGACCGGTCGGATGATTGGCAGAAGCACAGGCTTGCCGTCAAAAGCCTTCTGGAACAGGTCTGGCAGCAGGCGCGCGGCGCGGCGCGTCGGGAGGTAGAGCGTTGCTGACGACAACAGCAATGGATCATCCAGCGGCCGGAACCCTGGAACGAGTTGCCCATCAACAAGCTTGTCTACAAAGGTCTCAAGAAAGGATACGGCGGGCGGAATTGTGAAAAGACGGGGCTGGTCCGGCATCTCTTAGGCAGCGCTTTCGCGAACTGCATATTCGGCGGCCCGGATTGCTTCCGGCGTGCCAATATGCAGCCAGACACCTTCCATCTGGACACCAAACAACCGACCGTTTTCGATTGCACGGTCGAACAAGACGTTCATCGAGAATGGACCATCCGGCGCGTCTTCAAACAAACGCGGATGCAGGATCGCTGCACCTGCGTAAGCAAATGGAGTGACGCCTTTTTCCGGCCGCCGGTTGAGCGATCCATCACGTGCCATTTCGAAATCACCCCGGCCTGCATAGGCGACGGCCTTCACCGTTTCGGCCACAAGGAGCAGAGCGTCCATCCGGCTGTCGTCCCAGGCATCGATCATATGCTCCAGGTTCGGCTTGACGCCTTCGATCCAGTAACAGGTGTCCGAATTCAGCTGAAAAAAAGGAGCGCTCCCGAGCAGCGGCAGCGCATTCTTAATCCCTCCACCGGTTTCCAGAAGCTGTGCACGCTCATCGGAAATCACGATGTCCATATCCTGCCGCCGCCGGACATGAACCTCAACAAGATCGGCTAGGTAATGAACGTTGACCACGCATTTCTTCACGCCAGCGGCCGCCAGCCGGTCCATCCCATGATCGACCAGCGCCTGACCGTTTACCTCGATCAATGGCTTTGGTGTGGTTGCGGTCAGCGGGCGCATCCGCTTGCCAAGGCCGGCGGCCAGGATCATGGCGTTGGTAGGGCGAAAGCGCGTGTCTGTCATCGTCGTACTCGGTTGTCTAATCAGCTTTTCAGCGTACGGTCAGTATCATCCAATATGTCTTTGATACCAATCTTTCAAATCGGACAATATGGGCGCCGTCATTACCCGGTCGAGGTACCCTTCCATCCTTGGCAAGTGCTCAAGATAAGTCGGCTTACTGTCCCGTCTTGCCAGGCGGACAAAGATGCCGAGGATCTTGGAAATCCTCTGCGCCCCCATGACGACATAAGCCTCTTTGAACACCTCCGGATCGACTTCTTGGCCGAAAACCTTCCGCTTTTTGAGATAAGCATCAAAAAGGGCATTTTCCAGTTCGGGGTCGATGTCCGTCCGCGCGTCCAACAGCAAGGAAGCAACGTCATAAGCGACTGGTCCGATCACCGTGTCCTGAAAATCAATCAGACCAATGCGGTCAGTGCTGGATGCCTCTTCCTGCCAAAGAAGGTTTGGAGAGTGAAAATCCCTCAGGACCCAACCGCTTTGGGCTTCCGACAATCCATCCAGCAAACCTCGCCAAAGCGCGTCAAATTCCACTCTCATTTGATCGCTGACTTCAGTTCCGGTTTTCTCGGGTAGATACCAATCCAACAAAAGGCTTGCTTCAGAGATCAGCGCATCGGTGGAATAGATCGGGACGCGATAGGTTTCACCGGTATCCAGGTTGACCGTTTCTGGAAACTTGCGGGCATGCATGACCGCCAAGACATCGACGGCGGCGAAGTACCGCTCCGCTACAGGCTTGCCGTCAACCACGATCGTTTCGCCGCCGAGAAACTCAGACAGGACCAGCCCCTTGTCGAAATCCGCTTTCTTTATGGCCGGTGCGCGGAGACCGATCTTGCGTAATTCGCCGCCTATTGCGGCAACCGCGCGGCAATCCTTCGCAAGGTGTACCTTGTCCATGTAGGACCGTATGGTCTCCGGCAGGGTTGCATCAGAGAACGGCCACCGCATGAGAACCAGAGACTCGTCTCCCGCATCGATTTTCTCAAACGTCCGAAGCGAGGCATCTCCTGCCAAATGCTGCCGGGTGATCTGCCCGGTGTTCAGCACCGCCTTTAGGAACGCGCGAACCTCAAGAGTGACGGAGATTCGATTTTTCCATTCCGGATCCTCGGAGCAAAACTCGACATGGCGTGTATCTTCATCGCCTCCATGGCGGAACTGAATCCAAAGTGCCGATTCAGGCAAAAGGTCTTCGGCCATTTCTGGCCACTCAATCAGAGCCGCACTGTCCTCCAGGATTTCTTCCAGACCCAGCTCCTCTATTTCTTCCGGTTCTTCCAACCGGTAAAGATCGAAATGGGCAAGTGGAAGCCTTGGCAAATCGTAAGGCTGAACCAGTGTGAAGGTTGGGCTCGGAACTTCCAAAGCCAAATCGCCGGCGATATTGCGGATCAGAGCCCGGCTAAAGGTGGATTTACCTGCCCCGAGATCCCCGGAAAGACACAACAGGTCTCCTGGTTTCAGGATTGCCGCAAGGTCTTCGGCGAGTTGACGCGTATCGCTTTCGTCTTTCAACGACAAAGACAGAAAGGTTGCGGTTAGATCGCGAAGCTGGTGGGACGCCATGGGGACGCGAACCTTATTCGGCCGCAGCCTGATCAGCCAGATCCGGATGCGCTGGGAAAACGCAGGTCACGGTCGTACCCTTGCCGACGACGCTGTCGATGTCGACGGTTCCGCCGTGAAGCTCGACGAAGCTTTTGACGATGGCAAGGCCAAGGCCCGCACCTTGGCGGCGAGCGCCTGTGTCATGACCGACAAAACGATTGAAAACCTGGGTTAGAATTTCCGCAGGGATGCCGAGGCCGTGGTCCTGGACAACAAAGGTTACCTTGTCCTCGTCCCTGTCGCAGCTGATGTCGACAATGCCGTCGGGCTCGGAGTACCGTACGGCATTGGAGATGAGATTGAACAGGACCTGACGCAGGCGTTTCTCGTCCGCGATCATATTGCCGATGTTGTCTGGAACCTGGGTTCTGAGATTGATCCGTGCTTCGGCGATCCGGTCTTTTAGCCCTTCGACCGCGGCTTCAACAGTGTTGGCCAGATCCACTTCCCGCAGATCCAGCTCCATGATCCCGGCATCAAGCGTGGCAAGGTCCAGAATATCGTTGATGATGGCAAGCAGCGCCGAAGATGAAGACTGGATGTAATCGGCGTATTCGCCCTGCTTTTCGGTGAGATCGCCAAACTTCGGATCTGCCAGAAGCTGCGCAAATCCTATGATGTTGGTCAAAGGCGAGCGCAGCTCATAGGAGACGTGCTGGATGAATGCGTTCTTGATCTGGTCGGCCTGTTCAAGCGCTTCGTTCTTTTCAAGAAGCGCCCGCTCCACATTCACACTGTCGGTCACATCCACGAACGTGACGAGAGTCCCACCGTCTGGCAAAGGCACCGTTGCATAATCCAGCACGGCACCATTATGGCGCTCCAATCGGCTGACATTCTGCGTGCGGTTGTCGACCAAGCCAGTTACATTGCTGGCGAGTTGCTCCCAGGCCGTTTTCTCATAGTCGTTCAACGCGCACGCGCTGACCACTTCATTGACATGCGGGAACTTGGAAAGTTGGTCTTCTTCAAGATCCCAGATCCGGCCAAAAGCCGGATTCCAAAGCCGCAATTTTCCATCAGACCCAAACACTGCGACGGCTTCAGACAAATTATCCAGCGTTTCACCCTGAACTCGCGTCAGGGCGTTGTAGCGGCTTTCAAGATCCAGCTGCTCGGTGACATTCTCATAGATATAGGTCACACCGCCTTGCGGATGCGGGTTGGCGATTACACGCAGGGTACGGCCATCCGGCAAATGCCACCAGCTTTCACGTGCTTCGAGCGACTGATAGCCTTCCAGCATCTTGTTGCGCCAGCCGCGGTAGTCCGCCTGTTCGGGCAACTTCCGAGCAGCCCGCAGAGCGTCAAGGACCGCACCATCTTCCGGATGGCTTTCCAGAAAGGCGGGATCAAGATCCCAAAGCTGACGGAAAGCAGCATTATAGAACTGCAGCTTCCGGTCGCCGCTATAGATGGCAACGGCCGCGGCCAACTGATCGAGCGTCCGTCCATGAAACTCTTCTGCACGGCCAAGTTCTTTTTGGGCCTGTTCAAGTTCGCTGATGTCCACGGCAATACCGGCACCGCCGACATTCGCGTTGACATCGGTGATTTCGAACACCCTGCGCTGACCGGATGCAACGATTGGAATGCGGGCGCTGAAGCAGCCATCTTCGTTTCGCTGAACGGCCATTGCAGTGCGGGCAGCAGCATCGAGGAAGGTCGCCCCTTCTTTGACAGCCGCCTGTGCATCGGGCATCTCGACAGCTTCTGCATAAGCGTCATTTGCCCAGATTACATTGCCCTCTGCATCCCTTTGCCAAGCAGGGGCCGGCATGGCGTCGAGGAGCGCATGCAACATGTGCAGCTCACCCGAGATCTTTGCGTTGCGGGTTTGAAGTTCGGCCTGCGCCTGGCGTTCACCCGTGAGATCCCGGAGCCGCAACACCACCGCACCCCCCGTCGTGCGGCCCAGCGCTTCCACATAACTGCCAGTGCGGGTCTTGAGTGTAGTGTTGAACGTTTCGCCTGTGCGGAACAGAAGGTCCAGATGACGCTCAAGATCGCCTGCACATTTTGCTGTCAGCCAACTACCGAAAGCCAGCAGCTGAGCCGGTGGACGCGGAACACCTGACTTTTCAGGAAGAATGCCCCAGATCTGTGGCATCGCGCCATTGCCCGTCCAGACGATGACGCGCTGTTCATCTGTATTCAGCATAGCTTCAAGGCGGTCGACGCGGAATTTGAGATCGCGCTTTTCCTGTTCAAGCGCCTCTGTCAATTGGCCGGATTGGGCGCGGTGGCGCACCAGCGCAATAGCAGCAGTGACTGCAAAGGCACACATGCCGCCAAGGGCGCCAAACATGACCATCGTGTCGGGATTGATTGCTGCAAGTGTGCCGGAGAGAAAATCCGCGGCCGCAGCAGGGCTGCCAGACAGAGCCATCGCCAAGCCCGACACACTGCCGAGTTTGATCGTTTTAAGACTCCAATCCTGCCACGTCGTGCGGCCTCGCACGCCGTTTCCGCTGCCTTCCGGCATTCCAAGATCCCCTTACACCGCCTTCGCCCGCTAATTCTAACGGGATGCAGCCCCCGATTATTGGGAGCAAATCAAAGACATCCGCCTTCTGGCCTCTGATTCGCTAAAACCATAACCTTTTTGAGAATCGCGCAGAAGAGTCCCTTGCTGAAAAGTTAACAGGACCCTTCAAATTGAAGGGTCCTGCATTTTTTTGTTCACAATGCCGAATCGCAGCCTTCACCACATCTAGTATGGCGAGGTTCCGGAATCAGTATTTGTAGTGTTCCGACTTGAACGGACCGGACTTGTTAATCCCCAGATAATCCGCTTGGTCGTCACTCAATTCAGTTAACGTCACACCAAGCTTTGCCAGGTGCAAACGGGCGACCTTTTCATCGAGGTGCTTCGGAAGCACATAAACTTCGTTCTTGTACTGATCGCCCTTGGTGAAGAGTTCGATCTGCGCCAGCACCTGGTTGGTAAAGCTTGCAGACATGACGAAGCTCGGGTGACCTGTCGCATTGCCGAGGTTTACCAGACGCCCCTGAGACAACAGGATCATCCGCTTGCCATCCGGGAACTCGTACATGTCGACCTGGTCCTTGACCGGACGCAGTTTGGTGTTTTTCAGAGCGGCAACCTGAATTTCATTGTCGAAGTGCCCGATGTTACAGACGATCGCCATGTCCTTCATGCCACGCATATGGTCGAAGGTGATGATGTCCTTGTTGCCGGTCGCAGTGACATAAATGTCGCCTTCCGGTAGAACCTGTTCCATGGTCTTCACTTCAAAGCCGTCCATAGATGCCTGCAGGGCGCAGATCGGGTCGATTTCCGTGACAATAACGCGGGCACCAGCACCGGCCAGAGACTGGGCAGAGCCCTTGCCGACATCCCCATAGCCGCACACAACAGCGACCTTGCCCGACATCATAACGTCGGTACCGCGGCGAATGCCGTCTACCAAGGATTCGCGGCAGCCATAGCGGTTGTCGAACTTGGACTTAGTCACGCTGTCATTGACGTTGATCGCCGGGAACGGCAACTTGCCGTTTTTCTGCATTTCATAAAGACGCAGAACACCAGTGGTGGTTTCTTCCGTGACACCCTGCAGCATATCGCGCTGCTTGGTGAACCAGCCCGGATTGGCCGCTGCGCGCTTTTTGATCTGCGCGAAGAGAGCTTCCTCTTCTTCGGACTGCGGATTTTCGATTAGATCCGTTTCACCTGCCTCAACGCGGGCACCGAGCAGGATGTAAAGGGTGGCGTCGCCACCATCGTCAAGGATCATGTTGGCGCCGTCTTCGAAATCGAAGATCTTGTCAGCGTAGTCCCAATACTCCTCAAGCGTTTCGCCCTTTACAGCGAACACCGGAACGCCGGAAGCGGCAATCGCAGCTGCTGCCTGATCCTGTGTGGAGTAGATGTTGCAAGACGCCCAACGGACTTCCGCTCCCAGCGCAACCAGCGTTTCAATCAGAACCGCCGTCTGAATGGTCATGTGCAAGGATCCCGCAATCCGGGCACCTTTGAGCGGCTTGCTTTCGCCGAACTCTTCCCGGCACGCCATCAGGCCCGGCATTTCGTGTTCCGCGATTTCGATTTCGGTGCGGCCCCAGTCTGCGAGTCCGATATCCTTGACGATGTAATCAGCCATGAAAGTTTCCTGCTGTTTGCGCCAGCCTCTGTTGCCGGGCCAACTCGATTTTGCGCCGCGTCTGTCGGAACACAGATCCAGTCGATTGACTGCTGCGCGGCAAGTGGCCGGATTGCGAGCAACGCCACAATCCATTGCCGGGGTTATACCCCCGCACTGCATGTCATGCAATAAAGATATAAAGAATTCTTTATATGATTAAGTCATCGTTAGGATGGGGCTTCGAAACACGGTTTCAGATCGAACTCCATATCGCCCATACCGTCTAGCTCCGATAAAGATCTTCACGTGTCGGCAGCATAAGGGAGGGGCCCTTAGTGCGTTTGGTCGACACAGTCTGGAAGATGTTGACCGTGCCGCGCTGGAAGCCGAGGGAAACGCCTGTCAGATAAGCCAGCCACAAGCGATATTTTTCTTCCCCGACTTCGGCAATGGCAGCCTCTTTGGCACCCATCAGGTTCTCTGCCCACAGCCGGGTCGTGCGTGCATAGTGCTCCCGCCATCCTTCGACATCGTGAACTTCAAAACCGTAGGATTCCAGATTGGTGAGGGTCCACCCGATGTGGTCGACCTCGCCACCGGGAAAAATGTATCTGACGAGCGCCTTATATTCCGCACGCTTGCGCCGGAAGTTCTTGAGGCTCTTTTTGCCCCGGCGCGTGATCGCATGGTGGAGATAGATCCCGCGCGGCCGCAGAAGACGATGAACGGCCTGGTAGTATACCTCGTGATGATCCAGACCGACATGCTCAAACATCCCTATGGAAGAGATTTTGTCGAACTCGCCCTCCATCTCACGGAAGTCCTTTAGCTCGACAGAAACTTTACCTTCCAGGCCCTTGGCCTTGATCCGCTCACGGGCGAGAACAGCCTGTTCTTCCGACAAAGTCACGCCTGTCGCCGTCACGCCGTAATGTTCGGCCGCATAACAAATCAGAGCCCCCCAGCCGCACCCGATGTCGAGCATTCGGTCCCCTGGCTTCAGGCGTAGCTTCCGGCAGATCATTTCCAGCTTGTCTTTCTGTGCGGTCGCAAGATCTGTGTCCCATGTCTTAAAATATGCACAGGTGTAAAGCATCTCCGGATCCAGAAAGAACCGATAGAACTCATTGGAGACATTGTAGTGAAAGGCGATGTCAGTCTTACCGCTCCCGGACTGCTGAGCCGTATTGCCGCCGTCCAGTTGCGCTTGTTGTTTGTCGGACGCGCGCGGGGCAAAGAACAGCTTTACCGCTGATCCGACAACAAGGCGTTTGTTCAGACGCTTCAACAGTGTCTTTGATTTGACCGACGGACGCTTGTCCGCAAAATCAAACAGTGACCCACCGCGCGGCTCGACTTCGCCGCGCGCATAAAGCTCGAGAACCGTCTTTAAGCTGGGACGCCGCAAAAGCGCAGGGATCGCAGTGCCGGAAATGAATAGGCGGAGTCCGCTGTCCTGGCCATTTTCCGGAATGACTGTTCCATCTGGAAGTTCGAAAGAAAAGTCGGCCCCCAAGGCATCATGAACATGGGCCAGCAGGTCTTTTGTCACCTGCATATTCCGATCCACAACCGCGTCCAACTTGCCCTCCAACTCAATGGTCAAACCTTGCGGTGTGTCGAGACGGTCAATCGTCTTCCCCGAAGCCGCTTTCGACCAAATCCGTGATGGCTTCAAGCGCTGGTTCGGCTTGCGCGCCGCTTGTGCGGACCTTGATACAGCATCCGGGGCTGGCAGCGAGCATCATAAGACCCATGATCGAGGTGCCCCCCACAGTCTGGCCGTCTCTTGAAACTTCCACGTCGGCGTCGAAGGTCTCAACCAGCTTTACCAATTTTGCCGATGCCCGGGCATGCAAGCCGCGCCGGTTTACTATCGTCAGGTCTTTTTCCAACACGCTTTTCGCGTCCTGTTCTTGTTAATTCTGTCCCGACAGCACCTGGCTCGCGACGGAGATATATTTTTGTCCGGCTTGCCTTGCCTCGTCAACAGCCTGCGGAAGCTCGCGATCAGCGCGAACGCTGGCCAGTTTGATCAGCATCGGCAAGTTTACTCCTGCAACGACTTCAACGGACTTGCTGTCCATGACCGAGATGGCAAGGTTGGACGGTGTGCCACCGAACATGTCTGTCAAAAGAACCACGCCTTTGCCTGTATTTGCGGCATCGACCGCCGCCAAAATGTCCTGCCGGCGCTGTTCCATATCGTCATCCGGACCAATGGAGATCGTCTCGACCTGCTCCTGTGGGCCAACAACATGTTCCAGTGCTGCCTTGAATTCCTCGGCGAGGCGCCCGTGAGTGACGAGGACAAGTCCAATCATACGTATAAAAACCCGATCATCGAGATTTGCTTCAGCTCATTTGTGAGCCGGGCGTTTACCAGCCTGCTGCACTCTCGGCAACCGTATCGCCAGTTGCAAGCAAAAAAGGAAAGGTCCGCCTTAAAAATAGTCAGGACTATTTGAGTAGAGATGCCTGAAGGCCCAGCGGATCAATCGTACACTCGAAAAAGCATCATCTTCGGGACAACGAAGGAGCGGGCAGACGACGCCCAAAACTATTTCCGTATTGCAAGGCTCTTCCGGCAGGCGATCCAACGCTTCCCTCTGACACAAATCAACAATCAGATGGACCTGCGCATGGGGCAAATACCCCGCCCGCACAATACCACTACCACGCACTTCCATTAGGCCTTCAAGCACCTTTGGCGGCTCCGCCAGCAATTGCCCGGTTTCTCCGTTCAAGAGCACGCGATCATCCGCGACAAGGGCCGCGAAGTGCCCGCGCGATCGCGCCGCCTCCAGAATTGTGTCACTCAATGACGACTTGCCGCTCCCGGACTTGCCGCGGATCAGAAGTCCCTTGGTTCCGACAACAAGGCAGTTTGCGTGGATGTTGTTGGCTGTCACTTCTTGCGGCCTACGGGCAAAATGATCGTGAACCGGGCGCCGGCGATCCGGTCCATCCCGTCTTTGCCGGCTTCAATCCGGTTGGTTGCCGAAATTGATCCGCCGTGCGCATCAATGATCTGCCTTGAGATCGAGAGACCGAGGCCAGAATTATTGCCGAAACCCTCGCCGTCCGGCCGGTCGGTGTAAAATCGCTCGAAAATCCGCTCCGTGTTTTCCGCGCGGATACCGGGTCCATCGTCGTCCACGGTGATTTTGATTTCCCGTCCATCGCGGCCAAGGTCTACCCGGACAGTGCCCTTCTTCGGTGAAAACGAACGGGCGTTGTCAAGAAGGTTGCTGATCACCTGACCAAGCCGAATGTCATGGCCTTGCACTTCGTAAGGTTTGGGGCCCGGCGCGTCGGCGACGGTGAGCTTAACTCGCGGGTCCCCCTTGTCGGACCGCTCATTTGCTGCGTCCGCCATGTTCCGAAGAAGCTCGGCGATGTCGATCGTTTCTGATTGCGTCCGGGCAAGTTCTGCGTCCAGGCGAGACGCATCGGAGATATCGCTGATCAACCGGTCAAGACGTCGAACGTCATGCTGAATGACTTCCATCAGCCGGTTGCGCGAATCCTCGTTTCTAGCAAGCGGCAGTGTTTCGACCGCGCTTCTCAAGGACGTCAGCGGGTTTTTGAGTTCATGTGCAACGTCAGCTGCAAAACGCTCAATCGCGTCAATCTTGTCATAGAGCGCGTTGGTCATCTCACGGAACGAACGCGCCAGATGGCCGATCTCGTCCTGACGGTCGGAGAATTCCGGGATTTCTTCGCGCGACGTCGTTGATCCGGTCCTTACGCGATCCGCTGCGGCTGCAAGACGGCGCACGGGTCCTGCAATGGTTCCGGCAAGAAGGATCGACAACAGAATCGTGACTGTCGCTGCGAACAAGAAGACACGGATGATCGCGATGCGCTCGGCCCGAACAATGGCGTCAATATCACCGCCCTGCGTTGACAGGAGCAAAGTGCCAAGCACTGCACGGAACCGCTGGATCGGAACAGCGACGGAAACGATCAGTTCACCACGCTGGGATATCCGGGTCACACTGGCCGGGGACCCAGCAAGGGCCGCCTCCACCTCAGGATACGCTCTGCCATCACCCGCACCAACCTCCTGGTAGAGCGGCAGGTCACCCTGCTGCATCCAGCGTTTACTCCATTGCCAGAGGGTATCCCAAAAGCCTTCTTCCTCGACATTGGGTGGCGGCAGATCAAATCGCAAAATCTGCGCACTGGAATAAAGGTGCCGGGAATCCAGGATCAAAATTCCTTCAGGATCGTAGATCCGTGCACGGGTTTTTGTCGGAGAAATCAGCCGGCGGAGAACAGGGCCGACACGTTCAGGATTGATTGGAAAGTCCAGACTTTCAAGATCATCACCAGCCGTCGGCGTGATACTCTCGCCTGCCTGAAGCTGCAACAGACGTTCCGGATCGACCGTGATCGTTCCCGTATCGACGGTCGCCGATGCCGCAATTGCACCAGCAATGATCTCCCCTTGCGTGAGGAGGCTCTGCACCCGTGCATCGATGAGACCGGCGCGGAACTGATTGAGGTAGAGGATCCCGATCACGAGGGCGATGAGACCAACGAGGTTGATCGCAATAATCCGGCGCGTCAGGGAAGACAGCACGTATGTCCCGAAGACCCGGCCCACCCGGCTCAAGAGCCTACGGCGAACGCGCTTCTTGCTCAAACGGCGCAGCTTGGAGCGCTCCGAACCGCCTTCCGGTTCAGAGATCTGCACGTCGTCCAGATGTTCGCTTTCCACCGCCATTCAGGCCCACCTTCAGGTCTGCGGCCTCCAGCTCAGACCTCTCTGAACCGGTACCCAACACCATAAAGGGTTTCGATCATGTCGAAATCGTCGTCAACCACTTTGAACTTCTTGCGCAGCCGTTTGATGTGGCTGTCGATGGTGCGGTCATCAACATAGACCTGATCATCGTAGGCCGCATCCATCAGCGCATTCCGGCTTTTGACGACCCCCGGGCGTTGGGCCAGCGCGGACAGGATCAGAAACTCGGTAACGGTCAGCGTAACCGGCTTGTTATTCCAGGTGCAGGTATGCCTTTCCTGATCCATGACCAGTTGCCCGCGCTCCAGTAACTTGTCTGCATCATCTCTTGGTGCAGATGCATCGCGCGGTTGGGCACGGCGCAGCACCGCGCGGACCCGCTCGACCAGCAAACGCTGTGAAAACGGCTTCCGGATGAAGTCGTCAGCGCCCATTTTGAGACCGAACAGCTCGTCAATTTCATCGTCTTTGGACGTCAGAAAAATGACCGGAAGATCGGAGGTCTGACGCAACCGGCGCAGCAATTCCATACCGTCCATTCGCGGCATCTTGATATCGAAGATCGCCAATTCGGGCGGATCGCTTTGCAGGCCATCAAGCGCGGAGGTTCCATCCGTGTAGCTCTGGACCCGATATCCTTCCGCCTCCAATGCAATTGATACAGAGGTCAGGATATTGCGGTCGTCATCAACCAGGGCAATCGTTGGCATATTTGTCTTCGTCCACTTCCGGAAACGCACCGACGACATGCGTCGGTCAAACAGTAACACAAAGCCTTTGGCCTGCTAAATGCGCAAAAATTAAGGCGATCGGGCCATTTACGATCTGCAGACCAAGGTGCGCATAGCCACTGCGGCCACTTTGAGGGGGCTTAAACGTCGCCTCAGATGGCAAGTGAAACGCACTGTTACAAGCCCTTACTGCGAAAGCGTGTTTTTGTCCGCCGAAAAACTTTTTGCTTTTTTCTGCACTCTAAAACGAAATACGACTGGCTTTGCGGTGGACCTCTATCTGGTAATGGGTCCTCGTCATTACCTTACCTGACGTAGTGGGAACAAACTGATAGGCGGCAATGCGCCGTGTTAACAGAATTCTCTATTAGTCTCCGATCCTGTTGTTTGTTCGCAGCGCTCTCAAATAAGGCGAGAATGAGATCGCCGCACTCGGCACAATCACGTCATGGATCGAAAAAGCGCGTTTCAGCCGCATATACTTTCGCCTTAACAGATAAGTCGAAGAATTCGAAAGTTTCGTTTTTTTGTTTGCCACCCAAATTAATTAAGCGGCATTTATTCGCGTATTTCAATCGATTAAACAAACACATAGCCCGTTGGCCGCCTTGCTGCATTTCTGCGCATCCACTAGGTTCGCACCCCTTAAGACCGGGTTCAGTATTTGTTAACACTGCCCGGCCGCTCACAAATAGCTCCCACAACAAGGATCTCGGGATCATGCAGGAAGTAGGCGATAGGAATTCAGCCATTGGCAGCGAGACGTTCGGCTTCAAAGGACTGAAAGCGCTCTATTGGAACCAGAGCGAGCCTGCGCTTTATGAGTATTCCCTGAACCGCGGTGAAAGCCAGCTGGCCGCTGGCGGCGCTCTGGTCGCAGAAACCGGCGTACACACCGGCCGCTCGCCGAAAGACAAGTTTGTGGTTGTCGATGACCAGACCAAGGACGCCGTCTGGTGGGACAACAATGCACAAATATCCCGGGATCAGTTTGATCTCCTGATGAGCGACTTCCTCGCGCATGCCGAAGGAATGGAGCTGTTTGCGCAGGATCTTTACGGCGGAGCAGATGCCGATCACCGTCTGCCGGTCCGTGTTTACACAGAATACGCGTGGCATTCTCTTTTCATCCGCAATCTACTGTTGCGCCCGGAGCGCAGCGACCTTGAAGGTTTTGCGCCAGAAATGACGATTGTCGATTTGCCGAGCTTTACTGCCGACCCGGCCCGCCACGGCTGCCGCAGCGAGACCGTGATTGCCGTTGATCTGACACGCAAGATCGTTCTGATCGGCGGCACGTCCTATGCCGGTGAAATGAAGAAGTCGGTGTTCACCGTTCTTAATCACCTGCTTCCGGAAAAAGGCATCATGCCGATGCACTGCTCGGCCAATGTTGGCAACAACGGCGATACAGCGGTCTTCTTCGGTCTGTCCGGCACCGGCAAAACAACCCTGTCCGCTGATCCGTCACGCACTCTGATCGGCGATGACGAGCACGGCTGGAGCGAAAACGGCGTCTTCAACTTTGAAGGTGGCTGCTACGCAAAGACCATCAAACTGTCTGCAGAGGCAGAGCCGGAAATCTATTCCACCACTCAGCGGTTCGGCACGGTTCTGGAGAATGTTGTGCTGGACGCAGATCGGGTTCCGGATTTTGACGATGGTTCGAAAACAGAAAACACCCGGGCCGCCTACCCGATCCACTTCATTTCGAATGCCAGCGACACTGGCTGTGCGCCGGTCCCCAAAACGATCATCATGCTGACGGCAGATGCATTTGGTGTCATGCCTCCGATCGCCCGCCTCACCCCGGCCCAGGCAATGTATCACTTCCTGTCCGGTTACACGGCCAAGGTGGCGGGCACAGAAAAAGGTGTGACCGAGCCGCAAGCGACGTTCTCAACTTGTTTCGGTGCGCCGTTCTTGCCGCGCCATCCGTCCGAATACGGAAATCTTCTCAAGGATCTGATCGCCAAGCACAATGTCGATTGCTGGCTGGTGAACACCGGCTGGACCGGCGGTGCACATGGCGTTGGTCACCGGATGCCAATCAAGGCGACCCGCACCCTTTTGCAGGCTGCACTTTCCGGCGATCTTTCGAACGCAGAATTCCGGACAGACGCGAATTTCGGCTTCGAAGTTCCGGTCGAAGTCGCCGGTGTGGACACACAGATCCTGACGCCGCGCGACACTTGGGCCGACAAAGAGGCCTATGACGCACAAGCTGCGAAACTGGTCGATATGTTCGTGAACAACTTCGAGACCTTCGAACCACATGTCGACAACTCTGTGCGCAGCGCAGCCCCATCCATCCGGCTCGCAGCAGAATAAACATCCGCTGACAAGTGGACCAATTGAGGAGCACCTGCCAACCGGCAGGTGCTTTTTCTTTGGCAGCTTCTTCTTTCATCCGTTTGTGGACCCGCTATATTTACGAATAGATCCAAGGAGATTGAACCATGCAGGATGGCAACAGCCGCACCGCTTCCGATATTTTGGCAACCACCCAAACCTGGAAAGAGGCGGGCCGCTCGGTGGCCTTGGCGACTGTCGTTGAGACTTGGGGGTCCGCGCCGCGCCGCGCCGGCTCGCATCTGGTGATTGATGCCGATGGAAACTTTGAAGGCTCGGTGTCTGGTGGCTGCGTCGAAGGTGCAGTCGTTGCGGAAGCCATTGATGTGATCGAGACAGGCAAACCGGCGATGCTTGAATTTGGTGTTGCCGATGAAACCGCTTGGCGGGTCGGTCTGTCCTGCGGCGGCCGCATTCGCGTTTATGTCGAACCGGTTAACTGATTGAGTATTGTCTATGCCACCTATTGAGACGTTATTGGCATTTTTCGCCGCGACTGCGCTTTTCGCCTACATGCCAGGCCCTGCCCTGCTTTACACCGCCGCTCAAACAATCGCGCGCGGACGTCGCGCCGGGTTTCTGGCTGCTCTCGGCATTCACATGGGTTGCTATGTGCACGTCTTTGCAGCAGCCCTCGGGCTCTCCGCGATCTTTTCTGTCGTTCCGGGTCTTTACTTCGCGCTAAAACTCATCGGCGGCGCTTATCTGATTTTTCTCGGCGTTCAGATGATCCGCGCACGGGCAGATGATGGCGCAATACCAAACCTGCCTCAAAAAAGCGGTCGGCGGGCCATGGTGGACAGCTTCCTCGTGGAAGTCCTCAATCCGAAGGTCGCCGTCTTTTTCATAGCGTTCCTGCCACAGTTCGTTAGCCCAGAAGCAGCCCTTCCGGTCTGGGCACAGTTTCTCCTTCTCGGGACGATCGTCAATTTTGCATTCACGTCTGCAGATATCGTCACCGTGCTCTTTGCATCAGAAGTCAAAAAGCGTTTCACACGTCAATCCAGAATGCAGGCAGTCACCAGGTGGGCCGGTGGCTCACTGCTTGTCGGGCTTGGGCTGAAACTGGCAACGGATCGCAGCTGACATGGACCTTTCTCTCCTTCGCCAAATGAATGTGGAACGGGCTGCCCGCAGGGCGGTTATCCTGGTCACTGATATGACCGCTGGCAGCCAACGGCTGATCAAGAGGAACGTTGCTTACAATGACGACCCTCTCGCAGACGAGTTTGACAAGCGCTTCCTGTCGGGCAAATCCGGTCTTGTCAAAACCGATGCGGGCGAGGCTTTTCTGACGGTCTCTGTCCCCGCCCCCCGGCTAGTCCTCATTGGCGCCGTACACATCAGTCAGGCGCTGGTTCCTATGGCTGAAATAACAGGCTTCGATGTCAGCGTCATTGATCCGCGCACGGCCTTTGCGACCGAAGACCGCTTTCCTGGATCCAGCTTGTTGGCTGATTGGCCGGAAAATGTCCTGAAAGTTGAGCCACTTGACCCTTACACCGCCGTCGCGGCGGTCACCCATGACCCCAAGATTGATGATTACCCACTTATGGAAGCGCTCAAGACCGGGTGCTTTTATGTGGGTGCTCTTGGCAGCAAAAAGACCCATGGCAAGCGCCTGGAGAGGTTTCGGGAAATGGGCTTGTCAGAGGATGTAATGAGCCGGATGGAAGCGCCAATCGGTCTCGACATTGGTGCAGCCACCCCTCAAGAAATTGCAGTTGCAGTCCTCGCCTCCGTGATCAAGGCCCTACGAAAACCCGAAGGGGTTTCGCCATGAAGAGGGGGCTGGAATGAAGTTTGGCCCCGTTGCGCCGATGGAAGCTGAGGGCTGTGTGCTCGCCCACTCGACCAAACTGCCTGGCCTCATCCTCAAGAAAGGGCATCGCTTAACAAAAACCGACTGTGCTCTTTTGAGCGAGGCCGGCTTGGAGACGATTGTTGTTGCGCGCCTTGAAGCCGGAGACCTGGACGAAGACGCAGCGGCAGCACGACTAGGAGGCGCTGCCAAAGGTGCCGGCCTTTACACGGATGCGCCGTTTACGGGCCGGATGAACCTGTTTTCAGACACCGACGGTGTTCTGGTCATTGATGAGGACGCGGTCACAGCTGCCAATAGAATAGATCCGGCGATTACCTTTGCAACGCTCGCAAATCATACTCGGGTCACGCCGGGCCGGATGGTTGCCACTGCCAAGATCATCCCGTTTGCTGTGCCCGATGACTTGCTCGAGAAAGCCGAAACCGCGATTAATGGCGCGGTTCAGGTCGCGCCGTTTTCTGCCCGCAAGGTTGGCTTGATCGCGACATGCTTGCCCCACTTGAAACCGGCCACGATGGATAAGACCCGCCGGATACTCGAAGACCGGATTCGGGCAAGCGGCAGTCATATCGCGGCTGAATTGCGCGTCGACCATACCGAAGAGGCTGTTTCTGCTGCCATCTCCCAAATGAATGCCCGAGGCGTGGACTTACTGATCCTGTTTGGTGCGTCAGCAGTTGTTGACCGGGAAGATGTTCTTCCTGCAGCGCTGGAAAGAGCTGGTGGCGACGTTCGACACCTTGGCATGCCGGTGGACCCGGGCAACCTTCTCATGCTGGGCGACCTCAACGCCACGCCTGTGATCGGCGCACCGGGGTGCGCCCGCAGCCCAAAGGAAAACGGCTTTGACTGGATCCTTGATCGCCTGCTCGCCGGATTGGAAGTTTCAACCCACGACATCACCGGCATGGGCGTTGGGGGCCTCTTGATGGAGATCGGAACGCGGCCGCAACCAAGGGCCCTAAAGGCCCCCAGGTCGAAGCCAAAGATCGCAGCGATCATTCTGGGAGCCGGCAAATCCTCCCGCATGGGTGGGCCGAACAAGCTGCTGGCGCAACTGGATGGCAAGTCGTTGATACGTCACGCTGCAGAAACGGCTTGCGGTGCTGATCTGACCGAAACGATTCTGGTTACTGGTCATCTTGCGGAGAAAGTCGAGGCAGAGGTTGATGATCTTGATCTGAATGTCACGTTTAATCCCGACTATGCAGATGGTATGGCGGGCTCGATCCGCGCTGGCATGAATGCTTTAAAAACTGACCCGGACGCTGTTGTTATTCTTCTCGGCGATATGCCGCGCATTACGCCAGAGGATTTGAACCACCTCATTGGTGCCTACCGGGAAAGCTCCAGCAACCTTATCGTCACAGCGACAGCCGACGGGAAACGCGGCAATCCAGTACTCTGGGACCAGCGATTTTTCGACGCGCTGAAATCCTTGACCGGTGACATTGGCGCTCGACATATTATTGCTGAGAACCCGGGCTTCGTAGCGGAAGTCGAGCTTGGTGATGCGGCCCGACTCGACCTGGACACACCCCAAGCACTGTTTGCAGCCGGTGGGCAGCTCCCGCCCGATGACCGGCAATAATGCGCTAAACAACCGAAGTTGTTTGGCTTTCTCAGCAAAAGTAAACCAAGCTTAACCGGCTATGCAGCAAATGCAAGGCCGACATGCCTGCTATTCTATTGCAATTTTGCGACATCCGACCTATTTACTCGGTGCGCTTGCTGAAGAGCTCTCTGCTTGCAGGGGTGGGCCATGAAAAACGTCCCGGGCGTCTGCTAAATCCGATTTATGTCAAAGGCTGTTCGGATCCTCACTTGAGGAGGATGCTCGAGCGCTTTTGTTGTGTGCGTATAGAATAAAGGAAACTGTAATGGCTGACTTGTCTCTCCCGCGCCCGGGCTGCTGCAAATGGGCAGAAGGCGACGCTGGAAACTACACCTTTCCGTGCTCCAACCGGGTCGAGCCGGGCGTTTCTTACTGTGAAGAGCACCGCTCCATCGTTTACATCCCGCCGGAAGAGCGCCGCCGCAACCGTTCTGGTGGTGGCATGAGCTTGTCCTTCCGTCGCGCGGCTTAAGCCTTCAGCTGCTTGCCAACAAAAGCAGTTTATCGTGGACCATCCACGCGCCTCGAACCCGGCCCCAGGCCGGGTTTTTTGTCGGCGCACCTGGCACTTTTGACGACCGACCTTCGCGCCAATACGTTCCAATTTTAATATATTTTACCTATTTATTCAAATTACCCTGCGTTCTTTGCTCCCTATTTACTGCTACCTCAAGGCTTTTGTTGTTCCATTTTTAGATATTTTTTATTCAATTATTGGGGGCAGTTAAGACTTTGTTTTTAACCGGTCGGTACTTTTTCCCGTACTAGATTTGTTGCTAAGCAACCTAGACGACGGGCAGGATGGGTATACACCTGGTTGAAAATGAAAAGGAACGCTTAGACGCGCTGCACGCACTGCAGATCGTGGGCTCTGAGCGTTTGCCGGAATATGATGCGGTGGTGGAAACCGTTGCTGCGATCTTCAATTGCCCCATCGCATTGATTTCTCTGGTAGACGAACGGGAGCAATGGTTCAAAGCCGCCTATGGCGTTGATATAGAAGGCACTCCGAGAGAAGTTTCCATCTGCCAGCACGCTCTTTCAGCTGATGATCTGTTTGTCGTGCCGGACACTCTGAGCGAAGAAAGATTTTGCGACAATCCATTGGTCATCGGCGAACCGAATATTCGCTTCTATGCCGGTTGCCCTCTCAGCCTGGATGGAAGAAACAGGCTCGGTACTCTTTGCGTGATCGATCAAAGACCACGCAGGCCGACCAGGCAACAATTGGATCAGCTGTGGCGGATGGGCCGCGTGGTGGAAGGTCTCCTCAAGTCTCATCAAGCAAATGTTGAGAGGGAAAAGGCTCTCGCACGCGCGGAAGCGGAGCAAGAGGAGGCCGTCGGCAAAGGCCAACTTCTAGAGGAAATCGCCGCTGTATCGGGCGTTGGTGGCTGGGAGTTGTGTATGAACTCTCAAAAGCTGACATGGACGCGAAAAACCCATGAGATCCATGACGTTTCGGACGATTACATCCCAAATGTAGAAACAGCGATTGATTTTTACGCGCCCGAGGCTCGCAACATAATTACAAGAGCCGTAAATCGTGGGATCGAGCAAGGACGTAGTTGGGACGCGGAACTGCCTCTCGTCACAGCCAAAGGGCGGCAAATCTGGGTCCGTGCGGTGGGGCGCCCGATTACGAAAGATGGTGAGACAATCAAGCTCGTTGGTGCGTTTCAGGACGTTACTGAACGAAAACAAGCAGAACAGGCGGTCCGTGAATCTGAAGCAGCACATCGGACAACTCTGGAGACCCTCAGCGAGGGCGTCTTAGTGCTTAGCCGGTCTGGCGTCATTCAGTCCTGCAACCCGGCGGCTTCATATTTGCTGGAGGCGACCACCGACCATCTTATCGGCCGCAACGTGAAAGACCTTACAATTGGCGTAGTTTGTAATCTCGGAGTCGACAATGAGGAGGTTAACGCCCTGGTATTGGCGGCAAAGGATCCGCTCCTCGTCTGCGATGCGACTGCGGAACTTAAACGAAGCGGAAAATCCGCTTCCCGCTGGTTGCGGGTCAATGCAAGCCAAATAGAACAAGGCGGGGATTACGCCCTCGATGGGGTCGTGGTTTCACTGACCGACATCACTGAAACCAAACGCCAGGCCAATACGCTCCAAGGCATTTTCGACAATTTCCCAGGCGGTGTGGCGCATTACAGCGATAACTTCCAGCTCGCATCTTACAACGACGAATTCGGTAAACTTCTCGGTTATCCCGCCGATATGTTACGGCAGAAGTTGCATATTTTAGATTACCTCAAATTTTCAGCCGAAAGAGGTGATTATGGGCCCGGAGACCCGGAAAAACTTGCTCTGGAGAAATTCAGGCTGAACTCTCCCTCCAAAGCCTATAGCTACGAGCGCCAGAACGCTGATGGGCGATACCTCGAAGTCCGCTACACCCCATTGCCGGCGGGCGGTTCCATTTTCAATTTCTTTGACGTGACTGATCGCAAGGAAATGGAGAAAACGCTGGCCGATAGTGAGCGGTTGGCGCGGGATCGGTTGGCTGAGCTTGAAGCGGTTCTCGGCAACATGCGACAAGGCGTGAGTGTGTTCGACAAGGATGGCAAACTGATCCTGTGGAATCAGCAATACCTGGACATTTTCCGCAAACCGTACGGTGAAGTTCGTGAAGGTGTCAGCCTGATTGATTTGCTGCAGGCAGAAAAAGACCGAGGCGATTTCGACGGCGACGTCGACGAACATTACAATTCACTTTATGAAAAACTGTCCCGAGGCGAAGTCGTCCGTTCGAAATTCACACATCCCGACGGCAAGGTAATCGGGGTGGTCCATGCCCCACTGCCGGACGGCGGATGGATCGGCACGCATGAAGACATCACTTTGCGCGAAGAAGCAGCAGCGCGAATTACCCATGCTGCTCACCACGATGACCTAACAGGTCTCGCTAACCGCGCACTCTTCACGGCACGCCTTCAAGAAGCACTGCTCGATGCCCAGATGCAAGGAACGGGCGGACATCTGTTATTGCTCGATCTTGATCGCTTCAAACCCGTCAACGACACTTACGGGCACGATGTCGGGGACGAGTTGCTTTGTCAGGTTGCGCAGAGGTTCAAGGAGTGCGTACGTGCAACCGACCTGGTTGCGCGCATCGGCGGAGACGAATTTGCAATCATCCTACAAGGCGGCGGGCCAGGCGAGCCCTGGGTGACCGAGATCGCGGAGCGGCTGGTAGCGGCACTCAATGAGCCTTTCGATGTCTTTGCCCATAATGTGTCGATCGGGATCAGCATCGGGATTTCTTATATTGGTGCAGACGCCGCATCGATCGAGGCTCTGCAGAAAAAAGCGGACATTGCGCTTTATGAAGTCAAGCAGAATGGGCGCAATGGCTTCCGGTTCTACGAGGCTGGCCGCGCCCACAAGGTCATCCGTGGCGGCGCGGCCTAAACGAAACCTCGCAAACGCTTTTTCTCAAGCAAAAAACAAAAAACGCGATCCAATCCGGACCGCGTTTTCAAAAATGCAATTCTGAGCGTTAGCTGATCAGGCAGCCTTGAGAGCTTCTGCGACGTCCTTCAGCTGAGACAGTGTCATTTCTGCCTTTTGCTTTGTGTCGTCGTCTTTCGCGTCAGCAACATCCTCTTCGGCGTTTTTGATCGCCTGAGCCAGTTGGTCTTCGCTGATTTCAGACACCGGGATTGCCTGCTCTGCCAAGACGGTCAGTCCGCCCGGAGCAATGTCGGCAAACCCGCCGCGCACGAAATACTCATCCCAAGACCCAGCATCTGTGCGGACTTTCAGGATGCCCGGCTTGATGGTGGACATGAACGGGCTGTGGTTCTTCAGAACGCCAAACTCGCCTTCAGTGCCCGGTACAACGACCTCGGCAACCTGTTCGGACAGGAGCTGGCGCTCCGGCGAGACCAACTCAAACTGGAAAAGTTCAGCCATTTGGCGTCTTCCTTGTCAGTCATCGGTTCAGATGGCAGGCAGAAGGCCGGGCCATCAAACAAGAGAAAACCGGACGCCGTTTTCCGGCGTCCGATCCAATGCCTTAAGCGGCTTCTGCAGCCAGCTTTTGAGCTTTCTCGATGGCTTCCTCGATGGAACCAACCATGTAGAAAGCAGCTTCCGGCAGGTGGTCGTATTCACCGTCAACAAGGCCTTTGAAGCCCTTGATGGTGTCTTCCAGTGCAACGAGCTTGCCCGGGGAACCGGTGAAGACCTCAGCCACGAAGAACGGCTGCGACAGGAAGCGCTCGATCTTACGGGCACGTGCCACGGTGAGCTTATCTTCTTCAGACAGTTCGTCCATGCCGAGGATGGCGATGATGTCCTGAAGAGCCTTGTAGCGCTGCAAAGTACCCTGAACAGCTCGGGCTGTTTCGTAGTGTTCTTCACCGATGATACGGGCATCCAGCATACGGGATGAGGAATCCAGCGGATCCACAGCCGGGTAGATGCCTTTTTCAGCGATGGCGCGGTTCAGAACGGTGGTCGCATCCAAGTGAGCAAAGGTTGAAGCCGGTGCCGGGTCGGTCAAGTCATCGGCAGGAACGTAAACGGCCTGAACCGAGGTGATCGAGCCCTTGTTCGTTGTGGTGATCCGCTCCTGCATGCCGCCCATGTCGGTGGCAAGCGTCGGCTGGTAACCCACAGCAGACGGGATACGGCCGAGAAGTGCGGACACCTCAGAACCAGCCTGGGTGAAGCGGAAGATGTTGTCCACAAAGAACAGAACGTCCTGACCTTCATCACGGAAGTGTTCCGCAACCGTCAGACCAGTCAAAGCAACACGGGCACGGGCTCCGGGAGGCTCGTTCATCTGACCGTAAACGAGGGCCGCTTTGGAGCCTTCTCCGCCGCCTTCCTTGTTCACGTTGGATTCGATCATTTCCCAGTAAAGATCGTTACCCTCACGGGTGCGTTCACCAACACCAGCGAATACGGAGTAACCGCCGTGCGCCTTAGCGATGTTGTTGATCAGTTCCATGATGAGAACGGTTTTACCAACGCCGGCGCCGCCGAACAGACCGATCTTACCGCCCTTTGCGTACGGTGCGAGAAGGTCAACGACCTTGATGCCCGTCACAAGGATTTCAGCTTCTGTGGACTGCTCGATGAATTCCGGAGCTTCCTGGTGAATACCGCGCTTGGCTTCGTGCTTGATTTCGCCAGCATCATCAACCGGCTCACCAATCACATTCATGATGCGGCCCAGAGTGCCGTCACCAACCGGAACCATGATGGCAGAACCGGTATCGACAACTTCCTGACCGCGGACCAGACCCTCTGTGGAGTCCATCGCGATGGTACGTACTGTGTTCTCGCCCAGGTGCTGAGCAACTTCGAGCACCAAGCGGTTGCCCTGGTTGTCCGCTTCAAGAGCGTTCAGGATCAACGGCAGGTGGTCATCGAACTTGACGTCGACAACGGCGCCGATGACCTGGGTGACCCGTCCGACTTTTTTGTCAGCCATATCCCTAATCCTCGTCTCGATCCCGTTACAGCGCTTCAGCGCCTGAGATAATTTCAATCAATTCGGTCGTAATCTGAGCCTGACGCTGGCGGTTGTAGTTGATCGTCAGCTTGTCGATCATGTCGCCGGCGTTGCGCGTCGCGTTGTCCATTGCAGACATACGAGCGCCCTGCTCAGATGCAGCGTTTTCCAGAAGTGCCCGGAAAACCTGAATGGAGATGTTCCGTGGCAGAAGATCAGCAAGGATCTCAGCTTCATCCGGCTCATACTCATAGACCGCGCTTGCACCACCTTCATCCGTGCCTTCGCTTGCCTCAAAGTGGGCCGGGATCAACCGCTGGGCAGTCGGAACCTGAGCGATAACGGATTGGAAGGTCGCGTAGAACAGTGTGCAGACGTCAAACTCACCATTTTCATACATGGAGAGAACTTTGCGCCCGATTTCATCCGCATTGGAGAAACCGACGTTCTTGACGCCGCGCAGCTCGATGGTTTCGATCACATGCTGACCTAGGTCGCGCTTGATCGCGTCGAAACCTTTTTTGCCAACACACAGAATCTTGACCGTCTTGCCCTGGCCGATCAGGCTTTTGGCCTTTTCGCGTGCCAGCTTGGCGATATTCGTGTTGAAGCCCCCGCAAAGACCGCGTTCGGCGGTTGCAACGACCAGGAGATGAACCTGGTCATTGCCCGTACCGGACATCAGCTTCGGAGCATCGTCGCGGCCTTCGAAAGCCACGGCGAGGTTGGCCAGCACGCTCTCCATGCGTTCCGCATAGGGACGCGCGGCCTCCGCAGCTTCCTGAGCACGACGCAGTTTCGCCGCGGCCACCATCTGCATGGCCTTGGTGATTTTCTGCGTCGCCTTCACGGAAGCGATGCGGTTTCGTAAGTCCTTCAGGCTCGGCATGGCCGCCCCTGCTCCTTATTCCGGCGTGTGGTCTTAGGCGAAGTTTTTAGCGAACGCGTCAAGCGCAGCTTTCAGCTTGCCAGTGAGGTCGTCGTCGAGGGCCTTCTTTTCCCAGATCGCGTCGAGCAGTTCTTTGTGCTCACCACGCAGGAACAGAAGCAGGCCTTCTTCGAATTCCTTCACACGTTCAACCGGATGGTTGTCGAGGTATCCGTTCACGCCAGCATAGATCACGGCAACCTGCTCTTCAGTCTTCAGCGGCGAGAACTGCGGCTGCTTCAGAAGTTCGGTCAAACGTGCGCCGCGGTTTAAAAGGCGCTGAGTGGTTGCATCCAGGTCAGACCCGAACTGCGCGAACGCAGCCATCTCACGATACTGAGCCAGCTCACCCTTAATCGGGCCAGCAACCTGTTTCATCGCCTTGATCTGAGCGGAGGAACCCACGCGGGAAACCGACAAACCAACGTTAACAGCCGGGCGGATACCCTGATAGAACAGGTCCGTTTCCAGGAAGATCTGACCGTCGGTGATCGAGATCACGTTGGTCGGAATAAACGCAGACACGTCGTTGCCCTGGGTTTCAATGACCGGAAGTGCGGTCAAGGAGCCCTTGCCATGGTCTTCGTTCAATTTCGCAGCACGCTCCAGCAGACGGGAGTGCAGGTAGAAAACGTCGCCCGGGAACGCTTCACGTCCCGGCGGGCGGCGCAGAAGCAGAGACATCTGACGATAAGCAACAGCCTGCTTGGTCAAATCGTCGTAACCGATCACGGCGTGCATGCCGTTGTCGCGGAAGAACTCACCCATTGCACAGCCAGCGAATGGTGCCAGGAACTGCAGCGGAGCAGCTTCGGATGCGGTCGCGGCGATAACGATGGAGTATTCCAGAGCGCCGTTGTCTTCCAGTGTCTTGACGAACTGGGCAACGGTAGACCGCTTCTGACCAACAGCGACGTAGATGCAATACAGCTTTGCATCTTCGTCGTCGCCGGCATGAAGCGGCTTTTGGTTGAGGAATGTGTCAAGGATGATCGCAGTCTTACCGGTCTGACGGTCACCAATGACGAGCTCGCGCTGACCACGGCCAACCGGGATCAGGGCGTCAATAGCTTTCAGGCCAGTAGACATCGGCTCGTGCACGGACTTACGCGGCAGGATGCCCGGCGCTTTAACGTCCACACGGCGCTTTTCAGTAGCTTCGATCGGGCCCTTGCCATCGATCGGGTTGCCGAGCGGATCGACAACGCGGCCAAGAAGACCTTTACCAACCGGAACTTCCACGATGGCGCCGGTCCGCTTGACGGTGTCGCCTTCTTTAATGTCACGGTCAGAACCGAAGATAACGACACCGACGTTGTCGGATTCCAGGTTCAGGGCCATGCCCTTGATACCACCCGGGAATTCGACCATCTCACCAGCCTGAACTTTGTCCAGACCATAAACACGGGCGATACCGTCACCGACGGAGAGCACCTGACCAACTTCAGAAACTTCGGCTTCCTGGCCAAAGCTCTTGATCTGGTCCTTGAGGATTGCGGAGATTTCCGCGGCCCGAATATCCATCAGCCGACCTCTTTCATCACGAACTTGAGTGAATTGAGCTTGGTACGCAGCGACGTATCGATCATGCGGGACCCGACTTTGACCACGAGGCCGCCGATCAGGGCAGGATCAACCTTAGCTGCGATGTTTACGGATTTGCCCGTGGAAGCAGAGAGAGCTTCTTTCAGGGCAGCGACATGTTCGTCGGACAGAGCGGTCGCAGAGACCACTTCAGCTGTTTCTTCGCCGCGCTTTTCTGCAAGCAGGGCGCGGAAAGACTTGATCATGTCGGGAAGGACGAAGAGGCGCCGATTACGGGCTGCCAGCTTCACGAAATTTGCGGCCAGGCCTTTGATCCCAGCCTTATCGAGAAGTGCTGCGAGCGCTGCAAGCTGCTCTTCAGCACTGAATGCCGGGCTTTTCACAAGACGGACGAGATCTTCGCTTTCGGAAAGCATGCCTTCAAAAGCAGTCAGATCCCGTTCCACGTCAGCCGTTACGCCGTCGCCTTCAGCTAGGTCGAGAAGGGCGGACGCATAACGCTGTGCCACGCCGGATACGAGAGATACGTTGTCAGTCACCAGGTCCGTGCTCTCTGACGTTTTCCATGTCCGCAAAACGGCGAGCGTCCGCAAGACATTGAAAAAATGAATGATTTCAAGGTCAGAAGGTATGACGGTTAAACCGTTCCCCCAAAGCCACGCCTCAATTAGCACAGGGTTTCCCAGTGTGCAACGCCGCGCGGAGCCTGTTCTTGCCGATTCATTGGTGTTTTTTACCCATCCGCTACAAAAAACGTTACGGATCAATGACTCCCGGCACGTATAAACCTTTAGACGGTGGGCGTTTTTGAATCCCTGTCTGCGGTTCCCAGAAATGCGCCTCCACCGCGAAAAATCAACACAACCTGCAACGGCCGAGCCACCGGAAGCCGTTTTTACCACCGCAGCCCATCCGTTTTTGCCCAAGCAGCGGTACAACCGTCATAAAAAGTGCTGCGGATCAATATCGATCTGAACACGAAGGCCCTTCGTCGGCTTCGGGCCGTTTGAAAGCCAACCCCTTATGTAGGACTGCAGATCGTATTGCTTCGGCGCTATCGCCAAAAGGCGGAAACGGTAGCGACCGCGAACCATGGCCAACGCGGCTTCCGCAGGTCCGAGGAGCGTAACGGCCTGGTCCGGTGGCGCAACCCGTGCAAGCTGTCGGGCAAAACCTTCCGCAAAATTCTTGTCGGACCCAGAAATCACAACAGCTGCCAGACGGCCAAAAGGCGGCAACCCAGCGGTGCGGCGCGCTTCGATCTCCGCTTGGTAAAACGCGTGTTTATCGTTGGAGAGCAACGCCTTGATGACGGGGTGCTCGGCGCTGTAGGTCTGCAGAAAACCTTTACCGCCACCGGTGACGCGGCCCGCACGGCCCGTGACCTGGGCAAGCAGTTGGAAGGTTTTTTCGGCCGCACGTGGATCGCCATGCGCCAGGCCGAGATCCGCATCGACCACGCCAACCAGCTTCAGTTTCGGGAAGTTGTGGCCTTTGGCGACCAGCTGCGTTCCAATAATTATATCAGCGCCGCCCTCTTCGACGACTTTCATTTCCCGCTTCAATCGCTCCGGCCCACCAGGCAGATCAGACGACAGCACCAGCGTACGTGCCTGCGGAAAGAGATCGCTCACTTCTTCTGCAATCCGTTCAACGCCTGGACCACACGCAACGAGCGTATTGGTGCTTTGGCACGATGGGCAGCTTTCAGGGACACGCTCGTTATGCCCGCAGTGGTGACACACCAGTTTCTTTTGAAACCTGTGCTCGACCAGCCAGGTGCTGCAATGCGGGCACTGGAACCTGTGACCACAGGTGCGGCATAATGTCAGAGGTGCGTATCCACGCCGGTTCAGGAACAACAGCGCCTGATCCCCATTGGCGTAAGTTTCCTTGATTGCGCCCACCAAACCCGGCGCGAGCCATCGGCCCTGTTCCGGTCCGTCCAGACGCATATCAATGGCCGATAGATCAGGAAGTGCAGCGCCGGACGCCCGATCAGGCAATTCGACCAATCCATACCGGCCCTGCTCGGCATTGACCCGGCTCTCGATCGACGGTGTCGCAGAGGCAAGGACAACCGGAAACCGGGAGATATGCCCGCGCACGACTGCCATATCCCGTGCGCTGTATGGGACACGGTCATCCTGCTTGAAGGCAGCGTCATGCTCTTCATCGACGATGATCAGTCCGAGTTCCTTGAACGGCAGAAAGAGAGAGGAACGCGCGCCGATCACCACACGGACATCCCCAGATGCCACACCGCGCCAAACCCTCGCCCGGTTCTTGGGCGTAATTTCAGAGTGCCACTCGGCCGGGTAAACGCCGAACCGTTGTTCAAAACGCCGCAGAAACTGTTCGGTCAGCGCAATTTCAGGCAGAAGCACCAGAGTCTGCTTGTCCCGCCGCAAGGCTTCCGCGATTGCTTCGAAGTAGACCTCGGTCTTGCCCGACCCGGTCACACCGTCAATCAAGGTCACTGCTGCGCCTTTGTCAAAACTCTTTGATAACTCCTCCGCAGCTGCTTGCTGGGCTGGTGTCAGATCCTTTTGCGCATAGTCGATCTGAGGACGTGGCGATGGGGGTGCTGCCGGCATGGAGACGATCTCCAACACCTCCTGTTGCACCAGTCCGTCAATGACAGATGTGCTGACACCAGCAGCATGTGCAAGGCCGCTCTTTGTCCAGGCAAATCCGTCTTCCATGGTTTCGAGGACACGGCGGCGGGCAGGTGTCATCCGCTCTGGCTCTGCACCTTCGATCCGCCGGACACCTCGAACCGGGGCTTCCGGTTCGAGCGCTTCTTCAGACCGCAATACCATGCGCACGACCATGCCCGGTGCGCCGAGCGTCCATCCAGCTACCCAATCGACAAACCGGCGGAGATCCTTATCAAGCGGCGGTGTGGTGTCGTAGACATGAGAAATCGATTTGAGTTTGTTGGGATTGATTGCCGCATCAGGCTCACCATCCCAGACCGCCCCAATGACCTCGCGCGTACCCAATGGCACCCGGACAATCGTGCCAGGCACAACCGACTTCCCTGATGGGACCTTATATGTGTAGGCAACCGGCACGGCGACGGGTACCAGCACGCTGGCAATCGTGTCTTTCGGCTCCAAATCGTCAAACAGCACGGCAGATCACACGTTTCGGTTTGGCACTTTTATTGTCCAAACACCCAAATTGGTGCTGGAAGTCTGTTGGCGGCAATCGCCCGAATCCTTCTGCTGTTCAAGCGAATTTATTTCTGAGGTACGTACCGCAACAGGTCTTTCAAAGGAGAATCAGGGCTACTTTTTTACACCATCCTAGGATAAAGAGACCGCAGCTGACCATTCATTCGTTCGCTTGCCGACGGAGGCAGGCTGCAGAGGCGCGTTCGCAAGCGCCATCGGGAGAAATGATTCATGAAGTTTTTCGTCGACACCGCGGATACTGCGGAAATCCAGGAACTCGAAGCCACCGGCCTCTTGGACGGCGTCACCACAAACCCGTCCCTGATTGCCAAGTCCGGCAAGGATTTCAAAGATGTGATTGCCGAGATCTGCAAGATTACAAACGGTGATGTTTCAGCGGAAGTCGCAGCAACCGACTTCGACACCATGATCAAGGAAGCGCATGTCCTGCGTGCGATCGCAGACAACGTGGTCATCAAACTGCCGCTGACATTTGACGGTCTGAAAGCCTGTAAGCAGCTGACAAGCGAAGGCACGAAAACCAACGTTACATTGTGCTTCTCTGCCAACCAGGCCCTGCTCGCAGCAAAGGCTGGCGCGACCTACATCTCGCCTTTCATTGGCCGCCTCGACGACATCAATCTTGATGGTATGGAACTGATCCGCGAAATCCGCGTAATCTACGACAACTATGGTTTTGACACCGAGATTCTGGCTGCCTCCATCCGCACAGCAAATCACGTCAAGGATGCAGCGATCATTGGGGCTGACGTGGTCACTGTTCCGCCGGCAACACTGAAGTCATTGGTGAAACATCCGCTTACCGACAAGGGCCTCGATGCGTTTTTGGGCGACTGGGCTAAAACCGGTCAAAGCATCCTTTAGTTCTTCGTGTAAGGTACGGCACGTCCGCGATACGACTTAGAAAAGATACACAAGCAGTGGCCCCGTTTATTCCGGGGCCTCTTCTTTGTAGATCTCCAGGCTGGCAATAAAAACCGGTGGCGCTGAACCACTCAGTTTTCTATCTTGAGCCTCGGTTCCGGCTAAAAACCGGGCAGCCCAGCCATCCAGGCAAATCCGGTTTCCAGACGGCCTACACCCGGCATCAGGTGAAAGACCTCTTGGTATTCGTGGATTTCAAAACAGACAGCAAAAGCGCGGGTCAAAGCGCTGAAGAATAGGAAACACACAATGACGGGTTCGAGAATCGTCTTGATTGACCGCCACCCCGGCCGATCCGCGCAAACCATTGGCGTGGCGCGGGAATTGGGCACCGACCCCGATCTCATCCATGAACCGTCCGTCGGCGTCGTTGGCACGAAAGGCGACAGCCAGTGCTATCTGGGTGTCGCGCGCAAGGTCGATGCCATTCATGAACACCTGAAATCACGCATCGGCAATGGCGAGGGCCAGCTGAAATATCGGCTGGTTCAACCGGAATTCACGATCGCAACGTCCGACGGCATCCGCAACGGCACGCGCGAAATGCGCTATTCACTTATCGGCCGGGAAGTTACCAACGACGGTTTGTGCGAGCACCTGGAAGCCTCCGGTCTGGCCGGCACCATTGCGGTGGTCGCCTGTGACAAGCCACCGGTCGGCACTATGGCTGCGGTTCTTGAACGCAATGAACCGGCGATCATCATGTCCGACGGAACGATCCGCCCGGGCAAGGATCCGGAAACCGGCGAGATGCTGGACATCGTGAGCGCCTACCAAGTGGCCGGACATCCGGACAAGGCCGTACGGGACCGCATTGCCTGTAACGCGTGCCCTGGAATTGGCAGCTGTGGCGGCATGTTCACCTACAACACCATGCAAACCTTCATCGGCGTTGTCGGCCTTCAGCCGCTTCACATGGTTGCCCCGCCGTCTGACGATCCGCGCCGCTTGGAGGAGTTCCCGCAGCAACTCGTTTCCTATCTGGCTGCCATGATGGAAAAAGGCCTGAAGCCGCGCGACATCGTCAAGCGGGATTCGCTGCGCAATGCGATCATCGTCGCGATGGCCATCGGCGGATCCACCAACGTTGTTCTGCATGTTCCAGAAATCGCTCGCGCAGCCGGCTATGAGCACTTCTGGCGGGATGTAATGACGCCCGAAGAGTTTAACCATCTCTCCCAGCATGTGGTCCCGGTTCTGACCAACGCCCGGCCGTACGGCAAATACTCCATGCTCGACATCGACAGCGTTGGCGGGGTTCAGGTGATCGTCAAGGAACTGCTGGACGCCGGTCTTCTCAACGGCGACATGATGACATGCACCGGCCGCACCTTGGCCGAACAGGTTGCCGACCTCAACGCAGCCGCCCCTGACGGCGACGTCATTCTTTCAGTTGCCGAGCCGTTCAAGCCAACGGGCGGCCTTCGCATGCTCGGCGGCAACCTGTCGCCAGATTTCTCGGCCATCCTGAAGCTTGCCGGTGTTGAAGGCGGTCTGGAAGACAATCTCTTCAAGGGGCGTGCGCGCGTATTCGAACGCGAGTCCGGTCTGATTCAGGCTCTCGATGAAGCGCCGGACAGCTTCCAGGACCATGACATGGTCATCGTGCGCTATGACGGACCAAGCGGCGGGCCAGGCATGCCGGAAATGCTTGATCCGACATCCCGCATCACGACGCTGTGCCGGGAGCGCGGTATCGTGATTGCCCTTATGACGGATGCTCGTTTCTCTGGCGGCTCGGTTGGCCTGGTGATTGGTCACGTGGGCCCAGAAGCAGCCCTTGGAGGGCCAATTGCCTTTGTCGAGGACGGGGATGAGATCATCGTTGACCTCAACACCAACACCCTGAATTGCCCGGCGCTGGACGATCCGGCGACGCTCGCAGCCCGCAAGGCCGTCTGGGACAAAGCTGTTGCAGACAACGGCGGCATTCATCCGAACTGCGGCATTGCAGACACCCGTCTTCTGCACCGGGCCCGTCACACGGCAGTTCCGGCCGTCCGCGGCGGTGGCCTGCACCCGAACCGGGAAGTTTGGGTACGCGATCCACGCCCGGCTGAGAAATCCGGCTTTGAACCGCGGAACCGCCACCGGAGCTCATAAACACTCCGGTATCAGTGTCGAAAAGACTAGAACGCCCCGGTCAGATCAGGCCGGGGCGTTTTCTTTTGAAAATCACTCCGGGGTCTGCGCTTTGGCTGAGGGCTGTGAACGCTCTCTGAAAACATCGCTTCACGGACTAATTGCACATTGGCAAAAACGAAGATAGCTTCGATAGTGAAAGCTATTTCCAGAACGCCGGAGGGAGCCGGTCGCCTGCGCAGAATGGCATGGACAACGGAGGACCCTTTCATGAAAACGCGGATTACCGAGCTCTTTGGCATTGAACATCCGATCATTCAGGGCGGTATGCACTATGTCGGTTTTGCAGAGCTCGCGGCGGCTGTTTCAAATGCCGGTGGGCTTGGAACGATCACGGGACTGACCCAGAAGACACCGGAAGCCCTTGCCAACGAGATCGCCAAATGCCGGGACCTCACAGACAAGCCGTTTGCAGTGAACCTCACCTTTCTGCCGACAGTAAACGCGCCGGACTATCCGGGTTACGTAAAGGCGATCATTCAGGGCGGGGTCAAGGTGGTGGAAACCGCAGGCCGTAACCCGCAACAAGTGATGCCCTATCTGAAAGACGCGGGCATCAAGGTGATCCACAAATGCACCTCCGTCCGGCATTCCCTGAAAGCCCAGTCCATTGGTTGTGATGCGGTCTCGGTGGATGGTTTTGAGTGCGGTGGCCACCCGGGCGAAGACGACATTCCGAACATGATCCTATTGCCGCGCGCCGCAGATGAGCTGGAAATCCCCTTTGTGTCCTCCGGCGGCATGGCTGATGCCCGCAGTCTCGTCGCCTCGCTCGCAATGGGCGCGGAAGGCATGAACATGGGCACACGCTTCATCGCCACCAAGGAAGCGCCGGTGCATCAAAGGGTCAAGGACGCGATTGTGGCCGCCTCCGAACTCGACACCCGTTTGGTCATGCGCCCGCTGCGCAACACGGAACGCGTCCTCAACAATACTGCGGTTGAGCGTTTGCTGGAGAAGGAAAAGAACCTCGGCGACGATCTGAAATTCGAGGACATCATCGAGGAAGTCGCCGGCGTCTATCCGAAGATCATGATGGACGGCGACATGGATGCCGGAGCCTGGTCCTGCGGCATGGTCGCAGGTCTGATCGATGATATTCCGACCTGCAAGGAGTTGATCGACCGGATCATGAGCGAAGCTGATGCCCTTATCCGCCAGCGGCTGGAAGGCATGGTGGGTGGCGTTGCCGTCGCAGCTGAATAAGCGTCAGGGGAGAAAGAGATGGACTATCAAACGATCTTCTGGAGCCACGAAAACGGCGTTGCCGAGATCACCATGAACCGGCCAGACAACGCCAACGCGCTGAGTGCCCGCATGTCGGATGAACTCTTCGATGCGGCCTGCCGGTGCGAGGCGGAAGGCGCGCGCGCGGTGATCCTCACCGGATCCGGACGCATGTTCAATGCTGGTGGGGACTTGCAGGAATTTGATGACGCGGAGGACAAGGCCGACCATGTCACCCGCATGGCGACAATACTCCATGCAGCGCTTTCCAGGTTCTCGCATATGGATGCGCCGGTGATCACGGCGGTGAACGGCTCGGCCGGAGGCGGCGGGTTTTCCATCGCGATTTCCGGCGACATCATTCTGGCGTCCGAAAAAGCAAAATTTGTCTCAGCTTACACGGCCTCCGCGCTGACACCCGACGGCTCGTCGTCCTATTATCTCGCCAAACACATCGGCCTGCTGCGGGCGAAGGAGCTGATGCTGACCAACCGGGTCTTGACCGCCAAGGAAGCCTGCGAGTGGGGACTGGTGACCCGTGTGGTCGCCCCGGATGATTTGATGGCAGAAGCCCGCGCACTCGCCGCCGAATTTGCCAAGGGACCCACCAAGGCGTATGGCGGCGTCAAGCGTTTGTTGCAAACCGCGTATTCCGAAGGGCTGGAAACCCAGCTCGACAAGGAAAGCCGGTCGATAGCCGCCATGATGAAAACCCATGACGGCGCGCACGGGATCGCCTCCTTCCTTGCGAAGAAAACACCGGAGTACAAGGGCAAATGAGCCGCGCGCCGATTGAAGACGACTGTGGCATCGGCCAGGCGCTCAACATTGTTGGCGAGTGGCGCACGCTTCTTGTCCTGCGCAATCTCTTCAACGGCATGCGCACCTTTGATGCGATGCAAGCCCATCTCGGGATTTCATCGAGCGTGCTGGCAGCCCGCCTCAAGACCTTGAGCGATGCGGGCATCGTCGAAAAGCGCCCCTTGCCGGAGGATGGCCGGTCCCATGAATACCGGCTGACGGACAAGGGACTTGATCTTTATCCTGTGCTCGTTGCCTTGCTGCATTGGGGGGAGAAATGGACGCCCAACGGCCGGGGACCGCGCATGACGCTCACAGAACGCGCAACCGGCCTGCCGGTCCGCGATATGGCGGTAACGGCCCAGGACGGCCGGCCGCTTGGGCCGCGGGAGGTCACGCCCGTTCCGGGCCCTGGCGCGAGCGACTATACCCGCGTCCTGACGGCCCGCTGGGCAAACAAGAAGGAGGAGACTGCATGACATCAGCCTGGGCAGCTGCAAAGAAAAAGATCAGCATCGAAAGTCATGACATGGCCTATGTGGAGCGCGGGCAAGGGCGGCCAATTGTCTTTCTCCATGGCAATCCGACTTCCTCCTTTCTGTGGCGGGACGTAATCCCGGAATGCGAACATCTCGGGCGCTGCATTGCGCCAGATCTGATCGGCATGGGCGACAGCACCAAACTGCCGAATCCAGGACCGGACACCTACACGTTCCAGACCCACCGGCGTTTTCTGGAAGGGTTTCTGGCAGCCGTCGGTGTAGACGAGAACGCCATTTTCGTCATTCACGACTGGGGCTCTGCGCTCGGTTTCGACTGGGCAAACAGGCACCGGGATGCGGTTGCAGGCATCGCCTACATGGAAGGCATCGTGAAGCCGCTGGCGGATTGGTCTGAGTTCAATCCGGAGGCGGCGCCGATCTTTCAAGGATTTCGATCAGAAAAAGGTGAAGAGCTGATTCTCGATCGCAATCTTTTCGTCGACCGTGTTCTGCCCGGATCGATCCTGCGGGACTTGAGCGCCGAAGAACAAGCCGAATACCGGCGGCCCTTTCGAAATCGGGACGATCGCTGGCCGACCCTGACCTGGCCGCGCCAGATACCGATTGGCGGCAAGCCGGCAGACGTTACCCAGATCGCTTCAGAGTACTCGACCTGGATGGCCGACAACGATTTGCCCAAGCTGTTCATCAATGCAGATCCCGGCGCAATCCTCATCGGTGCCCCACGCGACTTCTGCCGGACCTGGAAAAACCAGCAAGAGGTGACTGTCAAGGGAAGCCACTTCATCCAGGAAGACAGTGGAGCAGAGATTGGCCGCGTTGTCGCGGGTTGGCTTGAAGATGCTGTTGGCTCGTAGCCCTTACATCGTGGATCCGTCGCAGCGCAACGCGCCTTAATTTTCAGGTGGAACCGGCTGGGCTTGGCCGGTCACGCGCCTATATGCCGATCAAGAAGGGCTTCTATCGCCGTTATTCAAGTTGATTTTCAGGAGATCAGCATGCTGCCCGCACTTCCCTATCAGGACTGGTCGGAAACGAAGGACACGCTGCATCTGTTCCTGCAAATGATTGGCAAAATCCGCCTGAAGGCCCATCCGAAGCTGAACCACTGGTGGCATGTGACGCTCTATCCGCATGTGCGCGGCCTGACAACCGGGCGCATTCCATATGGTACCAGCGGCTTTGAAATTCTCTACGACATGCTCGATCACACAGTGACCATCAGCCGGAACGATGGCGAAAGCGCATCATTCTCAGCTCCGGGTCTCACTGTTGCCGGTTTTTATGAAGCGCTTTTCTCCCGGCTTGAGCAGCTGGGCATCTCAGTCAAAATCGTTGCGGTTCCCTATGACAACAAGTCGAAGGTCCCCTTTCCTGAGGACACCGCACCGCGCGCTTACGACCGAAAGGCCGTTTCCGATTTCTGGCGGGCGCTCTGCTCAATCTCCAGCGCCTTTGAAATTTACCGCTCGGGCTTTGTCGGCAAACAGACACCGGTTCAGCTCTACTGGCATTCCTTTGACCTGGTCGTGACCCGGTTCTCCGGGCGGGCACATCCTTTGGAAGACGGCACACAGTCCGATCGCGAGGCCTACTCCCACGAGGTGATTTCAATTGGGTTCTGGCCCGGAGATGATAGCTTTCCCGAAGCCGCGTTTTATGGCTATGCCTATCCGGAACCGCAGGGCATGAACCAGAATAAACTGCAACCAACTGACGCCTTTTGGGCTGAAAAGAACGGTGGTGCACTGGCGATCCTGAAATACGAAGATGCGCGCACGACCGCCGATCCGGCTGCGGCTATTCTCTCATTCCTCAACAGTGTCTATGACGGTGCTGCGGTCAAGGCCGATTGGCCTGTTGAGGATCTTGCGCATCAGCACAGATGATTTCTTCACGATCACTTGTGATCTAACAAACAAAGATCATGATCGCCAAAGGCTTTCAAAATGTTGCAATCGGCGGCCGGGTGCTCGCCGGTGCAGCTTGCGCTGATCCGGGCCAGTTCCTTCTCCAGTTTTTTCAAATGCGCAATGCGCGCGCGGATGGCTTGAAGCTGGTCCGCAGCAATCCGGTTGGCATTGCCGCAGGGTTTTTCCGGGTGAAGGCTGAGGTCAATCAGTTCCCGGATGGCCTCCATCGGCAAACCAAGATCCCGGCAGTGTTTTAAAAACCGAAGCCGGTCGAGGTCCCGCTCTTGGTAGCGCCGCTGATTGCCCTCGGTGCGGATCGGGGCTTCGATGAGCCCTTCTTTTTCGTAGTAGCGGATCGTTGGGACTTTCACGCCTGTCGCCTTTGACAATTCTCCGATTGAAAAATCCATAAAAAACCCTCTTGAACCTCTAGCCGCTATAGGGATTACACAGAACCAAGAGATAAAAATCAAGGAGTTCAGTGGAATGGCCGGATGTTGCGGATCGAATGCAAAATTCGATGGGGTTTCCCAGGATTACAAACGTCGGCTGTGGCTGGTGATCGCCCTGAATGCGACCATGTTTATCGTGGAAATGGCCGCCGGACATGCGGCGCGCTCTCAGGCACTACAAGCCGATGCGCTCGACTTTTTCGGCGATGCGATCACCTACGGAATTTCGCTGGCCGTTATCGGCGCATCTTTAAGAACCCGGGCAATCGCGGCGTTGTTCAAAGGAGGAAGCCTGTTGCTGATGGGTCTATGGGTCGGCGGATCGACCGCTTACCAGTTTCTTGTCCTTGGAACTCCAAAAGCTGAAATCATGGGGGCTATCGGGTTCCTGGCCCTGGCTTTGAACCTGATCAGCGTCCTGGTCCTGGTTCGCTACAAGGATGGTGATGCCAATGTCCGCTCGGTCTGGCTCTGCTCCCGCAATGACGCGATCGGCAATGTCGCAGTCATGCTGGCCGCACTAGGTGTCTGGGGAACAACGACTGGTTGGCCGGATCTCATCGTCGCTGGTCTGATGGCGAGCCTCTTCGTCAACTCCGCGGTGCAGATCCTCAAACAGGCGATCGCAGAGTACAGGCAAACGGACACTGAGACCGGCGTGGACTACGAACATGGCAATACGCCTAAGGGTGTTGTCCGTTAGAAATAAAAAAACCCGCTGCCATGGCAGCGGGCGCTTTGGAGCATTGAGTGCTGTCGTTTATTCCGCTGGTTCCTCGGTCTCGACTTCCGGAACAGTCATCTCCTGAAGCACTTGATCGCTGAGGTCATTTGTAGCGATGGAGATATCGGTGTCGATCTCGGGCGCCACAGTCGTTTCGGCAACGGTCATGTCTTTCGCTTTTGCTGTTTTGCCCCAAGAGCAGGCATAGGCCGGGGTAAGTGCGAAAGTGCTGACCGCAAGGGCCGCGATACCAGTAGTTAATAGACGCATAGTCTGTTCCCTCTGTTTGCTCATGCAATCCCTTTACGTGACCTAGCGTAACTCAGATCGAAGTGATGACCAAGAAAAACCTTCCGGCTGTTTAGGCCAGAGTTAAGATCCGAACTATTTGCGGCGGAGATTGTAAACTTGTGTTTCGTTTGGCTCAGACAAGTCATTCAAGATATTCAAGATATTCACGACACGAACATCCAACAAATCCCCAAAGGCTTTTAAAGTCATGTCCTTACTGCTCAAGAACCCAATCAACAGGACCCGCACGGCACCATCGGAGCGAAGTTCACCCTTGGTCCATCCCCACTTGCAATCACGGGGAATACAGGAGGTAAACGCCCGTGCGCGCACAAATACCTGCTCATTTTCGCATCGGCTTTCCACCTCAACGCGGCTGATTTCCTTGGGAGCTGCATCCGGATTGACCCACACACCGTCCTCCGGGATAGGACAATAAATTCTTTCGCTTCCTGACCCCGTTTGTGCCTGTGCAGGCAGAGATAAGACCGCCAGACCGGCCACGAAAGCGACGGCTAAAAGCGTTCTTTTCATCCTGCTCCTCCGCTCCATGATGCGTTGCGCTTGCTTCAGTACACGACGCTGTTTATCACAGCGGCCTTGTCCGAAACCTTTCCAGTTATCCCGTTTCACCCCAGCCTATGATGCCGGGTCTAGCCTGCCAATCAAGTGGAATGCCATGTACGGTCTCAAAAGCCCGCCGCCTTAAAAAGCTGGCCGCAAGATTGAGCAAACAAATAGCAGGCTCTGCAGTGTCGACCGTCCGCCCACCTATCCCAAAAGAGCCTTACTACCGCCGAGGATGCGCCTTGTCATAAGCGGCCAGCAAATGAGCGCTGTCGATCTCGGTATAGATCTGGGTGGATGCCAGGCTTGCGTGACCGAGCAGTTCCTGAATGGTGCGTAAATCTCCCCCACCGGCGAGAAGATGGGTCGCGAAAGAATGGCGCAAGGCGTGGGGTGTGGCTGTTTCAGGAAGACCGAGTGCGCCGCGCAGTTTGGCCATGGACAGCTGGATCATCCGAGGATTGAGCGGACCACCACGCGCCCCAAGAAACAACGGACCGTCTGGTGAGATCGCATAAGGGCAGAGCTTTGTGTACTGCGCGACAGCCTCGCAAACAGCAGGCAGGATCGGCACGATCCGCTCCTTTCGGCCTTTGCCGAGAATTCGCATGGTTTTCGTACCGGGCTGCGGGGCCATCTTTCCGGTCAGAGACAGCGCTTCGGAAATGCGTAGCCCGCAGCCATAGAGCAACGTCAACACAGCGGCATTACGCGCTTCCACCCAAGCCTCTGTTTCCATCGCGAGATCACCGCTGGTGATGTCGATGGCATCCTTTGCGGACACCGGTTTGGGCAAAGAACGAGATTGACGCGGTGGCCGGACGGCATCCGAGGCGGCCGCGTTGATCTCTCCCCGGCGTTCCAGAAATTTCAGGAACGAGCGGATCCCGGCCAGGCCGCGCGCCAGCGAGCGGCTTTGGACCTTGTTGCGGCGGCGTTGTGCCAAAAACCCGCGAAAATCTGCCGGGCGTAATTCCGCAATATCCTTAATGCCCGGCGCACCACCCAAATGATCTGTCAGAAAGCGCAGGAATTGGCGAAGATCCCGCTCATAAGCAATCAGCGTCTTGTCGGACAAACGCCGTTCATCGGACAAATGATCCAACCATTTGGCGATCCGGTCGTTCAGATCCGGTTTAGCTGTTACAAGCAGAGAATGGGTTACACTGTTTGACATGTGCCCAGACTAGAGAAAACTCCCGAGCGTTTCGTTAATCCGGCAGCGGGCTGCCCGACCACGCCTGAGAAGTTCCGATTACAACCAGTCGCCTGTTCCCCGCAGATGTTCCAACTCCTTCAAAAACGCCTGGACTTTCGCCGAGCGATGCAGATCAACATGGGTGACCATCCACATCATCGAAAGCCAATCCGGATCCGGGGGAACAATTTCGACCAGATCCCCGCGTTCAAGAGCGGCCTCACGTGGCAGAAACCCAATTCCGTTACCGCAGAGAACAGCTTGCGCCAGCGTGCCCATCGAGTTGGAGCGAAAGGCAATACACTCAGCCGGGACATTTTCGTGCAGCCATCGCTGGAACCCGGCCCTGGTGTTCGGATCCGCGGTTCCGGCAAACCGGTGTTTTGGAAAGTCATTTGCCCCATCAGGCAGGCCATACCGGTCAATGTAGATTTGATGGGCGAACAAACCGATTTCAATTCGTTCAAACTCGCGAACCACATTGTCCGGATTTTCCGGCCGACCACCTGCGCGAAACGCGACATGCGCCTCGCCATACTCGAGGCGCAGGAGGCTGTCGCTAACCATGAACCGAATAGTAAGGCCCGGGTGCTTGTTGCCAAAGGCCCGTAAGATCGGCATCAGTGTCGGCGCATAGGTCGCAATGGACGTCACGATGAAGTCGCCCCTCAGCGCATCTCCCTGCCCTTGCGCCTTGCGATGTAGTTCCTCGAACTGCTCGTCGGCGGTGTCGGCAATGCGAAGCAGCTCACGCCCGAGATCGGTCGGCGTAAAGCCCTTTGCATGGCGCTGAAACAGTTTGCCGCCAAGTGCCGCCTCTAAGGTGTCGACGTGGCGATTGATTGTTGCCCGGTGAACGCCCAGGGACTCGGCGGCAGCGCTCACCGTTCCCAAACGCGCAACGCGCGCCGCTGTTCGTATCTCAGTCCAGTTCTGCATGATTTTATGTCATATTTTCGCGCATTATATGCGGATTTCAATATCTTCAAAACAAATATACAACATACTAGATTGGGTTCAACACGATGACAGTGCGACATCACCAAAGAGGTTGAGCCATGAAAATTCTAGCATTCGCTGCAACAAACAGCCGCCAGTCCATCAACAAGCAGGTGGTTCAGGCCGCAGGCGACATCATTACCTCGGATCTGGATCAGAATGCTGAAATCGAGATCATCGATCTGAATGACTACGAGATGCCGATCTACAGCATTGACCGGGAAACCGACGGCGGCATTCCGGAAGAAGCCAAGCGGTTCCATGAAAAAATTAGTGCTGCAGACGCCTTGATTGTCTCTTACGCCGAACACAACGGCACTTATACCGCCGCCTTCAAGAACGTCTTCGACTGGGCTTCCCGTATCAACATGAAGGTCTTTCAGGACAAGCCGCAGGTGGCTCTGTCGGCTTCGATGGGACCAGGCGGTGCTGCCAGCGTCCTGAAATCAGCGGTCGGGTCTGCAGGCTTTTTTGGAGCCGACATTCGGGGCAGCCTCTCGATCGGGCCATTCAACGAGAAGTTCGACACTCAAACTGGCAAATTGGCCGATGAAGGCTTGGAGCATTCCTTGCGCGAGGCACTGTCGGATCTGTTGGATGCGGCGCAAGACGCCGAGCGTGCCGCCTGATACGGCCAGCGATTTTTCTTCAAGAAACACTACCGGACAGGCACAAACATCTGTTCGAATGGAGAAACATACATGACGACGACACTGAAGAAATACGGCTTTTGGGCCCTGAAGGGCATCGTGGCCGCAGCTTTCCTGGCCGCTGGTGGTGCAAAGCTTTTAGGCGCTCCCATGATGGTACAAACCTTTGAGGTGCTCGGTGTCGGTCAATGGTTCCGCTATCTGACAGGCCTTATTGAAGTTGTGTCAGCTGTCTTGCTTTTCGTTCCGGGCAAACAGGCCATTGGTGCAGGACTTTTGGTCGGCACCATGATCGGCGCAGCTGCCGCACACCTCTTCATATTGGGTCCGTCCATGGTTCCCGCGCTTGTCTTGGGTGGCTTGACCGCAATTGTGCTCTTCGTACACCGCGACCAGATCACTGCATAAGATCTGCCTACAAAGGAAAAAGCCCGAGTGTTTGCCCGGGCTTTTTGATTTCGAACAGCTCAAAATAAACCAATCAAATCAGCAAACCTTGAATTGGTCCCAATTAGACCTGCACCACGGTTTGCCGCTTCGCATCCCAGCGCCAATCCGGAGCGCCAAAGCAAATGACTCCGCCGTGATGGCGCTCACGTGGCCCGCAATCCATCCAATCTACTTCATTGTTGAGCAATTCCTGGCCGATGCCAGTTATCGAGAATTCCGATTTGCCCCAACCTTCATTGGATAGGTCCAGCTTGGCGCAGGAGACAGCCGGACGCTCGGCGCTTTGAAGCCTTAACAACGTCCCGAGATACATAAGATCGCCATGATAGGGCAGCGGATCAAACTCGGTCATGAATGTGCGAAACACCTGACCCCATGACCTGTCTCCGCCCGCAAGGATCTTCAAGGCTGCGTTTTCGGAAAAAGACAACCCGTTATGTACAGACGGCAAGTCCGATAAATAGCGCAGGATCGCCGTTCGCAGGTAAGGCAGTGATGGTTGCTGGCTACCGGTCATAGCGAACAACCGTTCTGGGCTCGATGCGACTAACGCCTTCCAAACCTGCCGCGAAAGCCCATAGGCTGCTTCAGGAACCGGTATCCGGGATTTGTACATATGCCGCAGGGCTGTTGGCGAAAGCTGTCCTATACCGATGAATTTGGAGATGCCCGGGAACCTATCCAAGGACACAAGTTCGACCTTCCGCTCCTCAGCTTTTGAGGCGCGCAACTGATTGAGCACTTTTACGAGCAACAGTTGATCGAATGGGTCGTGTTCGAACCACAGCACAATGCGCCCGTATTTTTTTGCGTTTGAGAGTTTCGTGTCCTCATCCAATTGTCGTTGACGGCATTCGTCCGCAGTCAAACCGGGATACTCTTCAAGAACAAACCTAAGCCGTTGCTGTTTGGCATCCGGTTGATCGGAAAGAGGACCCTGACAGATTGGGTCTGTATAGGTTAGGAAATCACCTTCGAAACCGGCGCGCTCCAATGCCTGCTCTATGTCGTTGCCGCACCTTATGTGAAGCGTTGGCAAATCGGAATCTGGAGCCGCGTTATCGTTTTCGATCTCCTGTTTTGCCCGATCCATGTCTTCAGAGTGTTTTTTCAAAGCTGGCCAGCTGGAAAGCCCGGCTTCCCGCGCGATCACGCATTGGGCATCGGCAAGTTTCAGCGCCTCTGAAGTTAAGGCTGATGCTCTGGGGTGATGAATACTCAGCCGCAATAGCGCGTCCGGATCTTTGGCCCGTACAGCGTCCCGGAACTCTTTGGCCCGTTTTTTCAAGATGTGAAATTGAAGTGATAGATCGCTGGAACTCAACAGCGGAATGGTCTGCGCAGGGCGCAATGTATAAGTCATGGAGACCCCCGAACTCGGTCGTGGTCCAGTGTCCGCATCTCCGGAACGAGTGGGTGTCTAAAAAATTGGATGCAATTACATCCGGATGAAAGCGGCGTGGACGCCTTTCCGCGGACCGGAGGCCCCGCCATGGGCCCAACGCCAAATTAATCTGAAGGAAGTCACCTTTCAAGACAGAAAAAGCCCGGGTGTTCGCCCGAGCTTTTTCAATTTCTGATCTGCCACAGGACCTTACGAGTGGATCGGCTTCGCGAAGGCGCCCATAGCTGCTTCCTTGACCGCTTCCGACATGGTCGGGTGTGCGTGGCACGTACGGCCGAGATCTTCCGCGGAGCCGCCGAATTCCATGACAACGCAGGCTTCGTGGATCATCTCGCCGGCGCCGAAACCAACGATGTGGACACCGAGCACCTGATCGGTCTTTGCGTCAGACATAACCTTGGCAAAGCCATCAGTTGCGTTCATGGCCCTCGCGCGGCCATTGGCCGTGAAGTTGAACTTGCCAGTCTTGTACTCAATACCAGCCGCCTTCAGCTCCTCTTCCGTCTTACCGACAGAGGCGACTTCCGGCTGGGTGTAAACAACACCCGGAATGACGTCGTAGTTCACATGGCCAGCCTGGCCCGCGAGGATCTCGGCGACCGCAACGCCTTCATCCTCAGCTTTGTGCGCGAGCATCGGGCCAACAACCACATCGCCGATTGCGTAAATGCCGTCGACATTGGTCTTGTAGTGATTGTCGATCTGAACCCGGCCGCGGTCGTCGACAACAACGCCAGCCTGGTCAAGACCAAGACCTTCCGTGTACGCGCGGCGGCCAATGGCAACCAGCACGATATCGGCTTCAAGCACTTCCGTATCGCCGCCCGCTGCCGGCTCAACGGATACCGCAAGGCCCTTGCCCTTTTTCTCAACGCCCGTGACCTTGGAAGACAGCTTGAACGCCATGCCTTGTTTTTTCAGGATCCGCTGGAAGTTCTTGGAAACATCACCGTCCATGGGCCCAAGAATCTTCGGCATGAACTCGACAACGGTGACTTCAGCGCCAAGACGGTTCCAGACCGAGCCGAGCTCCAGACCAATCACACCGCCGCCGACAACGATCATCTTGCCAGGGACTTTTTCAAGGTCCAGGGCGCCGGTAGAGGAGACGATCTGCTTTTCGTCGATTTCCACGCCCGGCAGCGGCATCACATCGGAGCCGGTGGCAATCACGATGTTCTTCGTTTCGATAACCGATGCCTTGCCGTCGTTGTCGGTGACTTCGACTTGGCCGGCACCCACGATCTTGCCCATTCCCGTGTGGACGTCGATCTTGTTTTTCTTCATCAGGAAAGAAACGCCGCTGACATTGGCATCAACAACATCGCTCTTGTGTTTCATCATGCCCGCCAGATCGAGCTTCGGCTTGGCAACCTTGATGCCGAGCTTCTCGAACCCGTGGCCAGCTTCATGGAACATTTCAGATGCATGCAGCAGCGCCTTGGACGGGATACAACCGATGTTCAGGCAGGTGCCGCCAAGGGTCGCTTCTTTTTCGACAACTGCGGTTTTCAGGCCGAGCTGAGCCGCTTTGATTGCGCAAACATAGCCGCCCGGGCCGGTTCCAATGACGACAAGATCATATTGGGACATTTGGGTCGCCTTAGCCTCTTTCTCTCTATCCCTTACGGACACTTTAAAACCGGTTGTCAGAACAGAAACCGGAGAATGAAATTCGAAGGTCTTTCAAAGACCTCATCACTGCTCTGCAAGCGCAGGCCGTAAGCCGAAACCTGCAAAGGCTGTCGCAACAGCGCGGCGCATCCAAAGCATGACCGTATCGCTGCGTAGCACCTTCTCCCCGACAAGTGCCGCAAACATGCCGTAGACGATGAACACTGCGAAGGTCATCGCCATGAACACACCGCCGAGCAAAGCCATATCCAAAGTCGGATTGGCTGCTTGCGGGCTGACAAACTGCGGCAGGAATGCCAGGAAAAACACGGTCAACTTCAGGTTCAGGATATTGATCAAGAACCCCGTTCGCACCGTTGCCACCATGCTAGTGCGGCTGGATTTATCCGCCTTCAACTCCAGCGGACCGCTATCTTTCAGCGTTTGCCAGGCAAGATACAGCAGGTACGCAACACCAGCGTATTTGACAGCTGTGAAGATCAGCGCGCTGGTGTGCATCAGCGCGGCCAGTCCAATGACAGATGCCAGGATTGCTGGAATAATGCCTAGCGTGCAGCCGAAGGCGGCAGCGATTGCCGCCTGCCGACCTTTGCCCAGACCGACCGCCACCGTGTAGACGACGCCGGTTCCAGGGACCAGCACCACGATCAAGGCGGTGATCAAAAACTCCAGGCTCATTGTCCGGCTCCTTTGAGCGTGACAGGAAGACTGGTCCGGATCAAAGATCCAAAACCAGACGCTGCGGATCTTCCAGGCTTTCCTTGACGCGAACCAGGAAGGTCACGGCTTCTTTACCGTCAACAATCCGGTGGTCATAGGACAGCGCCAGATACATCATCGGGCGGATGACCACCTGACCGTTAACAGCCATCGGGCGCTCCTGGATCTTGTGCATGCCCAGGATGCCGGACTGCGGCGCGTTCAGGATCGGCGAAGACATCAGCGAGCCATAGACACCGCCGTTGGAGATTGTGAAGGTGCCACCGGTCATATCGGCCATGCCGAGCTTGCCGTCCCGCGCCTTGCGGCCAAGGTTGCCGATTTCCTGTTCGATCTCGGCAATCGACATCTGGTCCGCATCCCGGACAACCGGAACTACCAAGCCTTTGTCCGTACCAACGGCAACGCCGATGTGGGCAAAGTTCTTGTAGATGATGTCGGTTCCGTCGATCTCGGCATTCACAGCCGGTATCTCTTTCAGCGCATGGGTTACAGCTTTTGTGAAGAAGCCCATGAACCCTAGCTTCACACCGTGTTTCTTCTCAAACAGATCTTTGTACTGCTTGCGCAGTTCCATGACCGGGCCCATGTCCACCTCGTTGTAGGTGGTCAGCATAGCAGCGGTGTTTTGCGCGTCTTTCAGGCGGCGCGCGATGGTTTGGCGCAGCTTGGTCATCCGGACGCGCTCTTCGCGCACTTCGTCTTCGGCTGCGACCGGGCCACGGGCAACAGCTGCCGGCGCCGGAGCAGAGGCAGATGCCGCGCTGGAAGCAATGGCGTTGATGACATCGCCCTTCAGGACCTGACCGCGTTTGCCAGAGCCCGCGACCTGATCACCAGAGAGATTGTTTTCCGCCATCATCTTGGCAGCGGACGGTGCCGGTGGCATGGAGGTGCCAGCGCTCGGTGCTGGAGCAGCAGCTGCCGGAGCCGGAGCACTTGCGGGAGCCGGGGCGGCTGCGGCAGCGCCTACACCGGACGGATCGATCTGACACAGCAGAACGCCCGGCTCGACGGTGGCGCCGGTTTCAGCCGCGATCTTGACGACCGTGCCTGCGACCGGAGCTGGAACTTCCTGAGCGGCCTTGTCGGTTTCCAGTTCGACAAGCGTGTCGTCCGCCTTAACGGTATCGCCAACCTTGACGCTCCACTCGCCAACTTCAGCTTCGGTCACGCTCTCGCCCGCGCTCGGGGTAACAACGTCAACGAGCTCAGCTTTGGCCGCCGGAGCCTCAGTCTTGACAGGAGCCGGTGCGGAGGCCGCCGGTGCGGCAGCTGCAGCGCCTGCACCTTCTGTGATTTGACCAAGCAGAGCGCCAACCTCGACGGTATCGCCTTCCTTGACCACAATGGATTCCAGTGTGCCGGATGCCGGTGCTGGAACTTCAACGGTTACCTTGTCCGTCTCCAGCTCGACCAGTGGCTCATCCTGATTGATGGCGTCGCCCGGTTTTTTGAACCACTGAGCAATGGTTGCCTCAGATACGGATTCCCCAAGCGTTGGGACGCGAATTTCGGTTGCCATGGTTGCCTTCTCTTAAATTTCCCAGGCCAATTTCGATGAAGGGGGCCACCGCCCCCTTCGTGATCAGTTTCCGAGTGCCTCTTCGAGGAATGCCTGCAGCTGGGCCAAATGTGCGGACATCAAACCCGTAGCCGTGGACGCCATTGCGGCGCGACCGGCATAACGCGGGCGTTTGTGCTTGGCATCGATCTGTTCCAGCACCCACTCGATGTAAGGCTCGACGAAGAACCAGCTGCCCATGTTCTTCGGCTCTTCCTGACACCAGACCATTTCCGCTTGCGGGAAACGGGCCAGCTCCATCATCAGTGCCTTTTTCGGGAACGGATAGAGCTGCTCGACGCGGATCAGGTAGACATCGTCGATGCCACGCTTTTCGCGTTCTTCGTAAAGATCGTAATAGACCTTGCCCGAGCACATCACGACACGCTTGATCTTGTCGTCAGACACCAGCTTGGTTTCTGCCGCCGGGTTGGACTCCGCATCGTCCCACAGCAAACGGTGGAATGTTGAATCCGGTCCAAGTTCCTCGATCTTCGACACAGCCTTCTTGTGACGCAGAAGCGATTTCGGCGTCATTAAGATCAGCGGTTTACGAATATCGCGGCACAATTGACGGCGTAGGATGTGGAAGTAGTTTGCCGGTGTCGAGCAATTCGCCACCTGCATGTTGTCTTCCGCGCACAGTTGCAAGAACCGCTCAAGACGCGCCGAAGAGTGCTCTGGCCCCTGACCTTCATAGCCATGTGGCAGCAGGCAGACCAGACCCGACATACGCAGCCATTTGCGCTCCCCAGATGAGATGAACTGATCGAACAGGACCTGCGCACCATTGGCGAAGTCACCAAACTGTGCTTCCCACAAGGTGAGGGCCCGTGGCTCGGCGAGCGAGTAGCCGTATTCAAAACCGAGCACCGCTTCTTCGGAGAGCATCGAGTTGATGACCTCGTAGCGCTGCTGGCCTTCACCAACGTGGTTCAGCGGAATGTAGCGGTTTTCGTTCTCTTGATCGTAGAGCACTGAATGCCGCTGCGAGAACGTGCCGCGCTCACAATCCTGACCGGACAAACGAATTGGATGACCTTCCTTGAGCAAGGTCGCAAACGCCAACGCTTCCGCGGTCGCCCAATCGATGCCTTCACCGGTCTCGATCATCCGCTCACGATTGTTCATGAACCTAGCGATCGTGCGGTGCGCGTTGAAGTCATCCGGGATTTTGGTCAGCTTGCGACCGATGTCTTTCAGCTCATCGATTGCAAGACCGGTTTCACCGCGGCGTGGATCTTCTTCATCATCCGCCCGTTTCATACCGGCCCATTTGCCGTCCAACCAATCGGCCTTGTTCGGCTTGAATGCTTGACCGGAATCAAACTCACCATCCAGATGCTTGCGCCAGTCGGCCTTCATTCGGTCGACTTCATCTTGGCTCATGACGCCTTCTTTGATCAAGCGGTCGGAGTAGAGCTGCAAGGTTGTTTGATGCTTGCGAATCTTGCGGTACATGATCGGCTGCGTGAACGCCGGTTCGTCACCTTCGTTGTGGCCAAAGCGCCGGTAGCAGATCATGTCGATTACGACCGGGCGACCAAAGGTCTGGCGGTATTCAATCGCGATCTTGGCCGCAAAGACAACTGCTTCCGGATCATCCGCATTCACGTGAAAAATTGGTGCCTCAATCACTTTCGCCATGTCCGACGGATACGGTGACGAACGCGAGAAACGCGGGTTGGTCGTGAAGCCGATTTGGTTGTTGATGATCACATGGATCGAACCGCCGGTGCGGTGACCACGCAGGGCAGACAGGCCGAAACATTCCGCAACCACACCCTGACCCGCAAAGGCCGCATCACCGTGAAGCAGAAGTGGCAGAACGGTGCTGCGTTCGACTTCTGTTGTTTCAACAAACGTGCCGTCTTCTTTGGCTGCCAGTTGATCCTGCTTCGCCCGCGCCTTACCCAGAACAACCGGGTTCACGATCTCCAGGTGAGACGGGTTGGCTGTCAACGACAAGTGGACATTGTTGCCGTCAAAGTCCCGGTCAGACGACGCGCCAAGGTGATATTTCACATCACCCGAGCCTTCCACATCGTCCGGCGCATATGAACCGCCCTTGAACTCGTGGAACACGGCGCGGTGCGGTTTAGCCATCACCTGAGTCAGCACATTGAGACGGCCACGGTGGGCCATACCAAGAACGATGTCCTTGAGGCCCATTTGACCGCCGCGCTTGATGATTTGTTCAAGCGCCGGGATCAGCGCTTCGCCACCATCAAGTCCGAATCGCTTTGTTCCGGTGTATTTGACGTCCAGAAACTTTTCGAAACCTTCAGCTTCGACCAGTTTGTTGAGGATCGCCTTCTTGCCTTCAGAGGTGAAAGCAACTTGCTTGTCCGGGCCCTCAATGCGCTCCTGCAACCACGACTTTGCGGCCGGATCAGAGATATGCATGAACTCAACGCCCAGCGTCGAGCAGTAGGTCCGCTTCAGGATGTCGAGCATCTCGCGGATGGTTGCGTATTCCAGACCCAGGACATGGTCGATGAAGATCCTGCGGTCCCAATCAGCTTCGGTGAAACCGTAAGATGATGGATGCAGCTCTTCATGATCGCCGGGTATAGCGAGTTGCAGCGGATCAAGATCTGCATGCAAGTGACCGCGCATACGGTAGGCCCTGATCATCATCAGGGCCCGCACCGAGTCGCGCGTTGCCTGATGCACCTCGGCATCCGACATCGGCGCGCCGGTCGTATCCGCCTTCTGTTTCAGCTTGGTTTCGAGCTTCTGCTCGATTGGCGCCCAGTTGCCGTCAAACGCGTTGACGAGGTCGCCACTGGCCTCCAGCGGCCAATCTTTGCGTTTCCAGGGCGCGCCGCGGGCTTCTTTCAAAACCGCGTCTTTTTCATCCTGGAATGCCGCAAAGAAATCACGCCACTCCGGATCAACCGAATTGGGATCAGTCTTATAGCTGGCGTAGAGGTCTTCGATATAGGCTGCGTTGGCGCCGTAAAGCAACGACGTCAGTGCGAATACGTTGTTCGCTTCCTGCCGTGCCATGTTCACTCAGCGGAGGGCTTCTCCGCCCTTATTCTTTGGCGAGCCGAAAAACTGGCCCGCGGCCGGTTCCCTACAAAGACCGATGCGCACCACCGGCCCCTCGAAATATTGGGTATTTACCCAAAAGTCACGGCACGTTGCCGCGCCGTAACCTATCCTTTCACCATGCAGCAGGAAACGTAAACAGTTTCCGTAACCCGCAGTGGATTTTCTTTTGTATTTAGCCCTTCAACACTTCGAGAAGTGTTTCACCGAGCTTCGCCGGGGACGGAGACACCTTGATACCGGCCTCTTCCATCGCAGCGATCTTGTCTTCCGCGCCGCCTTTGCCGCCGGAGATCACAGCACCTGCGTGACCCATGGTGCGCCCTGGAGGCGCCGTGCGGCCCGCAATGAATCCAGCCATCGGCTTCTTGCGGCCCTTCTTGGCTTCGTCCTTCAGGAACTGAGCCGCTTCTTCTTCCGCAGAACCACCGATTTCACCGATCATGATGATCGACTGTGTTTCGTCGTCGGCCAAGAACATTTCCAGGACGTCGATGAACTCGGTGCCTTTGACCGGGTCACCGCCGATGCCAACAGCCGTGGTCTGACCGAGGCCTGCGTTGGATGTCTGAAAGACCGCCTCGTAGGTAAGTGTGCCGGAGCGCGATACAACACCCACGGAACCCTTCTTGAAGATGGAGCCCGGCATGATGCCGATCTTGCACTCTTCTGGGGTCAGGATGCCCGGGCAGTTCGGGCCGAGAAGGCGGGACTTGGATTTCTCCAGCTTCGCCTTGACCTTGACCATATCGGCAACCGGAATTCCTTCGGTGATGCAGACGATGAACGGAACTTCCGCATCGATCGCTTCGATGATCGCTGCGCCCGCGCCTGCTGGCGGAACGTAGATCACGGATGCATCAGCACCGGTTGCTTCCTTGGCTTCACCGACGGAAGCAAAGATCGGCAGCTCGGCAGCCCCTTCAAGGCCGGAAGACCAGGTCTCGCCGCCTTTTTTCGGATGCACGCCACCAACCATCTTGGTGCCATAGTATTCCAGAGCCTGTTCCGTGTGGAACGTGCCGGTCTTGCCGGTCAGGCCCTGAACGATGATTTTCGTGTCTTTATTGACGAGGATCGACATTTACGCGCCCCCCTTAACGGCTTTCACGATTTTCTGGGCGGCGTCGTCGAGATCGTCAGCGGCGATCACATTCATTCCGCTTTCGGAAATGATCTTCTTGCCGAGCTCAACGTTCGTACCTTCAAGGCGCACAACAAGCGGCACCTGCAGACCTACTTCGGTCACAGCGGCGAGAACGCCTTCCGCGATGATGTCGCAGCGCATAATGCCGCCGAAGATATTGACCAGGATACCTTTTACGTTCGGGTCAGACGTGATGATCTTGAACGCAGCCGTGACCTTCTCCTTGGTTGCGCCACCACCAACATCAAGGAAGTTGGCGGGCTCTGCACCATAGAGCTTGATGATGTCCATGGTTGCCATGGCAAGGCCGGCGCCGTTGACCATGCAGCCAATGTCACCGTCGAGGGCAACGTATGCGAGATCGTATTTAGACGCTTCGATCTCCTTGGCGTCTTCCTCGGTCTCATCGCGCAGGGCCATGATGTCGTCGTGGCGGAAAAGTGCATTGCCGTCGAAGGACACTTTGGCGTCGAGAACGCGCAGGTGACCGTCTTTCATGACGATCAGCGGGTTCACTTCCAGCAGCGCCATGTCTTTTTCGACAAACGCCTTGTGCAGGATCGGGAAGAGCTTGAAGCCGTCTTCGCGGGCCGCGCCGGTCAATTCCAGAGCATCACAAAGCTTGGCAGCATCAGCTTCGGTAACGCCGGTGTCCGGATCAATCGGAAGCGTGATGATCTTTTCCGGGGTCTCTTCGGCAACTGCTTCAATGTCCATGCCGCCTTCGGTGGACACAACGAATGCCGGACGGCCGACGGTGCGGTCAACGAGGATGGAGAGGTAAAGCTCACGCTCAATGTCCGCGCCATCTTCGATGTAGAGACGGTTGACAACCTTGCCAGCTTCCCCGGTCTGGGCGGTCACCAGTGTGTTGCCAAGCATTTCTGCTGCATGCGCTTTGACTTCATCCAAAGAGAAGGCAAGGCGGACACCGCCCTTGGCATCTGCATTCAATTCCTTGAACTTGCCCTTGCCGCGGCCACCAGCGTGGATCTGGGATTTGACGACCCAAAGCGGGCCCGGCAGGCTCTTTGCAGCGGCTTCTGCTTCATCAGCAGAAAAGATCGCAACGCCCTCGGCCACCGGTGCACCGAATTCCTTCAGCACGGCCTTGGCCTGGTATTCATGAATGTTCATGTGTTTCCCCCGTTGTCGGAGGACCGCCCCAACACGAGGCGGCCGCTAAAACTCGTCGGCAGGCGCTTTCTTATGCGAGCGCCGGCTGGATCTTTTTGCAGGCCTCAACCAGCCCATCGACGGACGCGACCGACTTTTCAAAGCCGCCTTTTTCGTCGCCCTGCAGATCGATTTCGATGATGCGCTCAACGCCTTCTGCGCCGATGACAACCGGAACACCGACATAGGTGTCTTTCAGGCCATACTGACCGTCGAGGGCAGCTGCACATGGCAGAACGCGTTTCTTGTCTTTCAGGTAGCTCTCGGCCATCTGGATCGCGGACGCTGCCGGTGCGTAGAAAGCAGAACCGGTTTTCAGAAGACCAACGATCTCTGCGCCGCCGTCACGGGTGCGCTGAACGATCTCTTCAAGACGCTCGGCTGTGCACCAGCCCATTTTCACCAGATCTGTGAGCGGGATCCCTGCAACAGTCGAATAACGGGTCAGCGGCACCATGGTGTCGCCGTGGCCGCCAAGGACGAATGCGGTGACGTCTTCAACGGACACGTTAAATTCGTCAGCCAAGAAATAGCGGAAGCGGGCGCTGTCCAGGACGCCAGCCATGCCGACGACCTTGTTTTTCGGCAGGCCGGAGAATTTCTGCAGAGCCCAGACCATCGCATCGAGCGGGTTGGTGATGCAGATGACGAACGCGTTCGGAGCGTATTTGGCAATACCTGCGCCAACCTGCTCCATAACCTTCAGGTTGATTTCCAGAAGATCGTCGCGGCTCATGCCAGGCTTGCGCGGCACGCCTGCGGTGACGATGACAACGTCGGAGCCTTCGATGGCTTCATAGGTGTTGGTTCCTGCCAGCTTGGCATCAAAGCCGTCGACCGGAGAGGACTCTGCGAGATCGAGAGCCTTGCCTTGCGGCATGCCTTCCGCGATGTCGAAGAGGACGATGTCCCCCAATTCCTTCAAGCCGGCCAGGTGAGCGAGCGTGCCGCCAATCTGACCCGAGCCGATCAAGGCAATCTTGTTCCGCGCCATATCGAAAGTTTCCCTTTACGTAAGATGGAACTCCATGCCATCCGCCGATGACTGACGATGGCACTACTCCCTTTGTTCCGCCCGCGCAACCTCGCCAAAAGAATATTGCGCCAGCAAAACCAAATTTTCTCATTTCTTCCCGCGCACATTCCTCCCCTATAGGGAATGCGTACCTATGCGTGCATCTCCCGCCGCTCACCCGCCAGATAGGCCTCTGAACGCATCTCGATCAGTCGCGAGGCCGTCCGGTCAAATTCAAAGGCCTCGGTTCCGTCAGTCGACACGTAAAGATCGGCTGGCTCCGCCGCAGCAGAGATGATCAGTTTGATGCCGTTGTCGTAGAGTGTGTCGATGAGCGTGATAAATCGCTTGGCTTCATTGCGCCGGGCTTTCGACAGCACCGGCACATCGTCCAGAAACAGCGTGCTGTAGGCATGCGCAATGCGCAGATAATCACTTGCTCCAAGCGGCTGCATACACAAATCGTCGAACGTGAACCGCACAGCGCCAGCTGCGGTACAGGGAACCGGTATCTTTCGGCCCTTGTTTTCCAGCTCTTCCCTGTTCGATGGCATGCCGTGAGTCAGACGTTGCCACAGATCGTCCATCTGTGCCCGCGCCTCAGCCCCGAGCGGGGTCAGATAGACGGGAGATCCTGCAAGCTTTTCAAGCCGGTAATCGGTCGGTGAATCCAAGTGCAACACACTGACTTTGGACTTCAAAAGCCCGATAAACGGCGTGAAAAGCTGCCGGTTCAAACCGTCCTTGTAGAGAAGATCCGGGTCCACATTCGAGGTGGCGACAACGATGACTCCCAACTCGAACAGCTGTGTGAACAAACGCCCCAAGATCATCGCATCGGCAATGTCAGTCACGGAGAACTCGTCGAACAGAAGAAGACGGGTCTCTTCGGCGATTTGCGCAGCCACAGGCGGGATCGGGTCATCGCCCTTCACTTCGCCCTTCTTGTGCGCCTGCCGGTGTGCATGGATCCGGTCATGCACATCGGCCATGAATTCATGAAAATGCACGCGCCGTTTGCGGCGGATCACCGTGACCTCATAAAAGAGGTCCATCAACATGGTTTTGCCGCGGCCGACACCGCCCCACATGTACAGCCCCTGAACGGAGGCCCAGAGCTGATTCTTTTTCTTGGCAAACAGCCAGCCGAGCGAACTCTTTTTCGAAGCCAGCCGCGTCTCGCCAAGGCGGGTGTTGAGAAGATCAAGGTGCCGGACCGCCTCGCGCTGAACGGGGTCTTCAGAAATATCACCGGATGCGACAAGCGCATCGTAGCGGGCGCCCAAGGCGCGGTTGACCGGCAATTCCAGCTTCAAGTGCGGCGCTCCATTCTGCAAGTCCATGGAGGGTAAGGCGGGACCTTTTGAGGGCGGGGATACTGTCAAAACGTCGCAGATGCAAGCTATCAAAAAGCGTTACGGCTCTTCTGACTTAACAGGTTTGCGAGACTGCCAGCTGCAACGGTGCGAAGCGGGTCTTGCCATTTCAATTAATTAAAACTCTCGATCTCTGGCATACGTCAGCCAACGATTGGAGAGAGAAACAAAAAATCCTCTCCAGCAGGCGCTGGAGAGGACCACCCTGAGAAATTTTGGAGGAAGTGGTCAGGGTGCGGCGGTCCCGTCAAACCTGCAAAAGCCTGCTCGTCCGGCCAGATTGAAGCTCTTGCACGTAAAGGAGTTGCGCCACAAGATGGCATTCGGCCTTGTCATCCATTTTGGCTTTGCGGCCGCGCCCATCGGTGAGCAGCCAAGCATTACCGGACTTCACAACATCGCACTCAATTGGCTGCTCAGCGTCAAATCCGGATTTGCTGATGAGTTTGAGTGCTGGCAAATCCTCATCAGATCCGGACATGCCCTTCATCTCCAAACGAAGAGCACGGTACAGTTTGTGGATCGATTGCGTTGCAATGATCACAGTCCTGACGTCTTCCCCATCCATGGCAGCGAAACGGACGACGCCTGCATCCCTCGGAATCGTTGAATTTGAACAGGGTGTCTTTTGAACGTCACCAAGGGTTGTCCACTCGGTTCGCAGCGTCACCGTCGCTGGCTGCCGCAAGGAGGCCATTTCCCGGGTCAAACGCTTTTCAGCAGCGCGCTGAGGGTTTCGAACATCCTTTTGCGCACGCTGGCTCTGGGCGGCGATGCTGGTTCCTCCGATCCGGAGGCGCCGGAAAATGATGACATCCCGGTTCAGGTCCGTCCGCTCGACACGCCATCCAGCATCCAGCCAAGCATTCTGATGCACCAGACTACCCCCGGAATTTGCCCACCAGGTGCGGTGCTCTCTGGCACTGCGCGGCAGGTTTGATCCTATGATCTCCTCGACCTCGTCCAGCTTCGCGGCCCACACCACGTCGTCCATCCGGGCCAAGTGTTCCCGCAAAGGTTCATATTTTGACATTTGCACAGTCCTTAGTTGACCGTGCAAAAATACACGCATTACGCGTATTGTCCAGAAAAAATACCGAGGGCTGTTAACGGTAAAGAGAGACCGGCACTCCAGTTGCCGTCTGGCCATCAAACCGCCCGGATTGGCTGGAGTAGAGCTGAGCAACAGTTTGACCACTGCCGTCCTTCAAGACCACCTGGTTGCCATTCAGATCCCATGCGGAAATTCCGGTCAGCACAGGTGTAGCACAACCTCTGGTATTTGCACGGTAGCCACCAGACCAGGTCGTCAAAGTCATGAATGCCATGCAATTGTCGGCGCCAGAGGCCAGTTTCCAGCCGCCGAGGAGGTCCGTACGGCCCACTTGTTGAGCATTCGCCGGGGGCGTCACGGCTGCCACGACGCCGTCGGTTGTAGGCGTGCTCCCATCAATCCCGGATGTCGCGGTTTCAGTTCCCGGAACGGCAGGGTCAAGCGGCTGCAAGGCACCGGAGTTGACCGGCGTCGTCGGCGTGGCGGGCAGCGGAGCAGCATAATTCGGTCCGCCGGAAAGCCTCTGGCATCCCGCAGCGAGAATCACCAACCCCACAACCAAACCCAAGTTTGCCGCACGCTTCATAACGAATCAGTCCCTGAATGACGTCCCAATATGGCGCCACTCTTAGCCTACAATTTGGCGAAAATCCAAAGGCTCCCGCGGAAACTCTACAAATTTCCGTCAGGCGACCTTGTTGCCGGTGGAAAGCTCTGATGGGACGGACGGATCGATCAGGCCGTCAATCGCTTGCCAGATACGTTTGAGGTAAGCGGAACAGGCTGCAAAATCATCGCTCAAGACACCGCCATCCGTCACGCTCCACCAATGGCTTGATGTTGTGCCCTTCCAGGACGACGGTTGAAGGATCGCCTTTACGTCGCTCAGATAAATGATGCGATCGGGCACGATCGCATATGGCACCAAAAACACATCAATGGATTTCGGCGAAAGGCCTTGCGCGCTCACGCCATGCGCCAACAAAAGGCGGCTGACATTCCTGCTGATCTGCGCTGCGGGCTGAAGACCCGCAGAGAAAGCCCTCATGAGGCCGCTGCCTCTGGCGTTGAGGCAGGCTTCGGCCATCGGCCCGAGCAAACTGTTGTCGGGGCACACAAACAACACGGTGGTTTTTGGCACAGGGAATCCTCTTCCGACGTTGGGGCATGTTTCCCAATTTCGCGGATGCCATAGCCAAAGGTTCAGACCCTATTATGACAGTTTAAGGCTGTGCCCAACATTCTCAGCGGATAAACAGCTAATCTTCTGAATACTATCTAAGGCATTGGATCTCGAAAGAGCCGTGTCCGGAAAACGCATAAAATGCCGCCAGCGCTTCAGCTCCATAGATCATCGACCGGCCGCCGCCCATGTAAACCGCGACACCAAATCGTTTCCATGACCTCTTCCTGGCTTGCGCCATACTTTGCGGCCGCCTTGGAGTGGTAGGCGAGGCAATAGTCGCAGCGGGCAGCAATGCCAATCGCCAGAACAATCAACTCTTTGGTCTTCGATTCCAAGGCACCCGAACTGATGACAGAGCGAGCAACGACGTGAAAGAAACCCTTTGGTGACACCGGGGATGCAACTCCGGAGATCCGCCATTCTCTTGTCGATCTGCAAACAAAAGACTGCCAATCGCTTACGGAAATGTTCGCTCCTCCGCTGCCTTGCTGACGGATGGACACTTAAAGACGCACTCACGCGATTGGCATTGATATCACTCAAATTGCATGCGAATGAAGGCACACTTTCAATCTCGACGTCATGGAGCAAACCGTGCCGCTTGCTATCTGGTGCATCCTTGCCGCCGCCATTCTTCCGATCCTTTCGGCATTTCCGGCAAAGCTGAACAAGGACTTCGATAACGCCAATCCGCGCGATCCAGACTATTGGCGCGAAGGGTTCCGGGCACGGGCACAAGCAGCTCAGGCCAACGGCTTTGAGGCTTTTCCTCTTTTTGCAATCTCTGTCATCGTCGGGATCGGTCAAGGCGGGTCCGACTACTGGATCAACCAGCTGGCTGTCCTATTTGTGATGCTGCGGGTAATCTATGTGTTCTGCTACTGGACGGATCGATCGAACCCACGCTCACTGGCCTGGACCGCAGGCTTCCTGACCTGCGTCGCAATATTCACAAGCCCCGTGTGGAGCTAAAACGCAACAGCCTGACATTTAAAAACCCAATTCTATTTTGAACATTTGCATGGCCGGACTGCTTTCGCTAACCATGGCAGTGTGGATCGAGCATCGAAACCGGCAGGGGTTAAAGAGTGCGGACGACAGACCAGACGACCACCACGCTTCCCACCCGTCATGAAAATGAAGCGGTGGCAACGCGCCTTCCCGTCGATCCTCATATAGTGGATGTGCTGATCGCAGAACGCGGCAAACAGGTGATGGCGAGCCCATGGTGGCCCCTCATCCGTCCCTTTGCCTTCAAGATCCTGCGCTACCGGTCCGCCGTCGAAATGGCCAATACCATCGATCACATGAGCGCGGTGGACGTTTTCCGGCACCTCAGCAGTTTGTTGCAATTGAACGTTACGACCCTCGGCTTGGACCGCGTTCCAACGGATGGTCCAGTCGTCCTGGTCTCAAACCACCCCACGGGTATTGCCGATGGTGTTGTGTTGTTCGATGCCATCAAGGAGCGACGTGAAGACCTCGCAATCTTCGCCAATCGGGACGCAATCCGCATCAATCCGCAGCTTGCGGACATGATCATTCCGGTTGAGTGGCGGGCAGACTTCAAAAGCCGTGAAAAGTCGAAAGAAACGCTCAAGATTGCGTCATCCGCCTTCTCCAAGGAGCGCGTTGTTGTCCTGTTCCCGTCCGGACGTCTTGCCTATTGGCATGAGGGCAAGCTCACCGAGCGCCCATGGATGACGTCTGCGCTGGCTCTTGCGCGCAAGAACAAGGCGCCGATCATCCCCATGCACATGGGCGGCCGTAACTCCGGGCTGTTTTATTTCTTGGCCCGGGTCTCGACAGAACTGCGCGACATGACCGTTTTCAACGAACTGTTGAACAAGAAAAATGCCGAATTCCGGGTGCACTTCGGCAAGCCGATCCGCCCGGAACGGCTGGACGGCGACCTGACAGAGCTGACCGAGCAAATGCGCATTCATTGCGCAGAAACCTTGGCGAGCGACCCGGACGCGGAATTTTAGGTTTTCCGCAGTCAACGCCCGGTCATCCACAGGCGGGGCAATTGCCCTGAAGCGGCGAATAAGACATGGTGCGATGAGTTCAGGAGAATCATTCGCACATGTCCGCTTCACCTGCGCCCGCCGCAGAGGAACCCAGTACGATTCAGGCCACGCTTGCACCGCCAGTGACCGGCGAGGCGCGCCCCTTGGCTGTGCTGCAGAAGATCTTCGGCTTCAGTGATTTCCGGGGCAAGCAACAGGCAGTTATCCAGTCGCTTGTCGATGGCCGGGACGCGGTTGTCCTGTTTCCGACAGGAGCCGGTAAATCGCTGTGCTATCAAATCCCGGCGCTTTGCCGCCGCGGTGTCGGGATCGTTGTCTCCCCGCTGATTGCGCTGATGAAGGACCAGGTTGGTGCGTTGACAGCCGCCGGTGTTAACGCGGCAGCCTTGAATTCCACGCTCACGCCTGGCGAGCAAGCTGATTTGCGGCTGGAATTGCAACGCGGACAAATTGATCTCCTTTACGTCACGCCGGAACGGCTCAGCAATGAGAGCTTTCGCAAGCTCCTCGATACGCTCGACATTGCGCTCTTTGCCATTGACGAGGCGCATTGCGTAAGCCAATGGGGCCACGATTTCCGCCCGGAGTATTTAAGCCTATCCACGCTGGCGGAACGCTATCCGGGCGTCCCCCGTGTGGCCCTGACGGCGACAGCTGACCCGCACACCCAGAAAGACATTCAGGCACGGCTGAAGCTGGATGAGGCTGAAGTTTTCTCGACCAGCTTCGACCGGCCGAACATTCGATATGAGATTGTTGAGCGGACCAACCAGCGCCAGCAGCTTCTGGATTTCCTTAAGAAACACAAGGGCGAGTGCGGCATCGTCTATTGCCTCTCCCGGGCGAAGGTCGAGGACATCGCCGAGTGGCTAAATGCCAAAGGCATTCGCGCACTGCCCTATCATGCGGGTTTGCCTGCTGAGCAGCGGGCCGCCAATCAGGACGCTTTTTTGCTGGAAGAGGATCTTTGCCTGGTAGCCACGGTGGCCTTCGGCATGGGGATCGACAAGCCGGATGTGCGCTACGTGGCCCACTTGGACCTGCCCTCATCTGTTGAGGCTTATTATCAGGAGACAGGCCGGGCCGGGCGGGATGGTGCTCCGTCAGAAGCCTTCATGGCGTATGGTATGGCGGATCTCGTGCAACGCCGGCGAATGATTGCGGAGGGCGATGCCCCGGACGAGGTCAAACGCGCGGAAAATGCCAAGCTCAATGCGCTTCTGGGCATTTGTGAAACGGCGGGCTGCCGGCGCCAGGCCTTGCTTGCCCATTTCGGCGAGACCTATCCGGAACCTTGCGGAAACTGCGACACCTGTCTGTCGCCCGTGGAAACATGGGATGGCACGGAACCTGCGCAGAAACTCATGTCGGCGATCTACCGGACCGGCCAGCGCTTTGGCACCGGTCATGTGATCGATGTTCTTCTCGGCAAGACGAGCGAGAAGTCTACCCGCTTCGGCCACGACAGTCTCTCCGTCTTCGGTATCGGCCAGGATCACCCGCTCAAAACATGGCAGTCGATCACACGGCAGATCGTTGCTGCCGGATATGTCGACGTTGACCACGCGCAATATGGCGCATTGGTCTTGACCGAAAAGGCGCGGCCGGTTCTGCGGGGTGAAGAGCGGATTCGTCTGCGCAAAGACCGCAGCGCCTCTGGCCTCAAGAACACCCGGACATCGCGGGCTGCCTCTCTGGCGGATGAGCTGGACCAGGAAGACCGGTTGCTGTTTGATCGGCTCCGCCGGTTGCGCACCCAAATTGCCCGGGATCAGAGCGTGCCGCCTTATGTGGTGTTTCCCGACGCCACTCTTGCCGGGATCGCTGCGGCGCGCCCGGTCACGCCCGACGGCCTTCTATCGGTCTCCGGCATTGGCCAATCAAAACTGGACAAGTATGGCGAAGCAGTTCTGGATCTGGTGGAAGCCTTCGAGGCCGGCGTTTAAGCCAGCCTCAAAGGATTGAGCAGATCGCAGCTTGATCAGGATCCGGCTTGTGGAAGCCCCTTGAAGGCTTCAGAACCCCACACTTGCTTTACGCGCGCATCCCGGCCACAGGCCTTTCGGTAGCCTTTATAAGCGTCGGCACGGGTCACATAGCCGAACCGGGTCAAGGTGCGTTGATTGCTCTTGTAATAGCCCTGGTGATAGTCCTCAGCCGGCCAGAAGACTGCAGCGTCTTCAATCGGGGTCACCACTTTACGGCCCAGCGCCTTTTCCGCTTTTGCCACTTCCTGCTTCGCCGCTTTTTCCTGCGCTGCGTTCAAAGGATGGATCGCAGTGGAGTATCCAAAACCCCGGTCACAGAATTGCCCGCCGCTGTCGGTCACATCGACTGTTCTCAGGAAAATCGCCAAGAGCTCGCCATAGCTAATCTTGGTCTCATCAAAATCGATCTGAACGACTTCGCGGTGACCACCACGTTCGTAGTTCTTGTAGGTCGGGTTTTGCGTGGTTCCGCCAGCATAACCGGACACCACATCGCGAACACCCGAAAGCTGTTCCAGATCTGATTCAACACACCAGAAACAGCCACCGGCAAACACCGCCGTCTCGGCGTTCGCCGGAACCGTATAGGCGGCACCGGTCATCAGAGTTGCAAGGGCGAGCGGGGCAAGACGCTTCATGAGAAATCCTCCGTATGTTGGTATCAGAGCTAACGCATCTGCAGCTGGAGGCAACTCAACTCCATTGTCATTCCCGCACAAGCCCGTGAGGGATGTGTGACTCACGTTGCTTCTGACCAATGCAATGCCCCGACAGGTGGATCGCCACCCCGCCTGACAGGCACCGCTGTTTTTCTTGCTAGACAGCTTGACGGTGAGTTGGTGAGCGCGGTGCGTCCAGCCCCGACCAGTCGATCCTCTGCGTTACGAACATGGTCACGGCAAGAGCTGCAAATGCAATCACAGATCCGATCAGCAAGGCGTAGTCCTGTTCCCGCATCAAAGCGTAAAGGGTCGCAAAGATACCAGTCAGGACAGCTGCGATCACAAATCCTGCAGTTCGGCTTTTCAGCGAGGTCCCAACGTATATGGCGTTTAACAGCGTCGCCGAACTTGCAGCGACCAGGTAGGCGCGCCCGTAACCAATATGCTCAGCAAAGGCCAACAGCATCACGTAGAAGATGATCAGCGCACAGCCAACCAACCCATATTGCACCCAGTGAAATTGCCAACCCGATCGCATCTCCAAAACGAAAACCGCAAGAAAGGTCAGGCTGATGAAACCGATGGCATATTTCAGTGATCTTGAAATCGTCTGATAGAAGTTGACCGGCTCAACAAACTTCACACCCATCATTTTGCCGGACAGCGGCAAACTGTCGACCTCCATGGTTTTGGGAATACCACGGGCGAGATAAGGGATGGTCCAGGTGGCGGTAAACCCGCTGTCCGTGATTGAACGCTGTTCAGGCAGGAAAGCTCCTGTAAAACCTGGATGCGGCCAATCGGACTGGAGAGTGACCAGTGTCGTCTGCCCGGCCGGTGCTGCAAAAAGGGCTGATGAGCCGTTCAGATGCATGGCCAGATCAAAGGAAAAGCCTTTTTGCCAGATATCAGCTGCGACTGGTGCGTTGACACCGGAACCGCCGTGCTTGGCCAGGACACCAAGGCCTGGCTCAAACTGCACAGTCTTTGCCATGTCGAGACGGATCGCGACTTCGCTGCGTAGCGCGCGGACATCCGATATGCCAACGACAACCATGGCTTTGTCCATTGCGATCTTGATCGTGCCGCCGTCTTTCGGCTCGAAGATGCCGGAGGGCGGCGCAGCAAACCGGCCCTCCATGGACATCTGACCACTGTAGACCGGCAATGAGTAGATGGACATGCGGCGTTCTTCGACGCCTATGTCTCCTTTCAATTCCAAACGTTCCGGAAACAAAACCACCGTTCGATGATGGACGGTCCGTTGTCGCTTCTCGCCTTCTCCGGAGACAACGGTCTCCGTGAATGGAACGGCAAGATAAGGACCATTGATCGACTGCATCCCACCCCAAGACCGTGCGATATCCGCCGCCACGCCCTTGGCGCGGTCGGCACGCTCTTCCACGAGCAACCAAACAAACGTCGTTGGTATGAGAAGAAGAACGGTCAGGAAGCCGATCAGGAAAACCTTGACGGCGGGCGATTTCAAAACTGCTGGTAGTTTCGGTGACTGTCGGTTGTGGGGAGATCCGTTATCGTCTTCTGCTGTTGGTGCCGATTTTGCGTTCGCCATTTTCTGCAATCCTCTGCCAAAGGGTTGCCCACAAGCATCATCAAATCTGAACAATCAGCACATTGTTCGAACACCCGATGATTTTTCGGCGGAGGAAATGTGGCTTGAATATGCCGGTGGCTCGTGAATTTATACAGTTTGGGCCAAGGCAAGTCCGCCGAGCGGCATAGTTTGCTGGCTAAGCAGACTTTGGCAATTCTCTGTGTGCTGCATATTTGCCCTTGTAAATATTACATAAAACTTGAATACTTTTGACCTGTTTCGGAATTCACCCCCCGGATTGGCAATCAATCCTCACGAGATCTGTTGTGAACAAGCTGTGGACCAATTGTTGGCAACGGAACGAACTCAACTGAGAATTCGAACGGGTTTTCAGTGTACTAGCCAGGGTATCAACTCAGAGTAATCGAGTTACCACAAAAGCGGGTTAACCATGAATCCGGTTTATACCAAGATTTTTGGCAACCCCTGCTTGTCTTCTGCTGCATGGCCAGTTCTTAATAATTCGTTAACAAAGGACACTTTGTGAATGACACCGTTAAACAACATGGCTCTTGGCGCCAGCGCTGATTATGTGCGCCGGGCGAATTATCTTCCGGCATTGGTCGAACGCCTGGACCTGTGCCAGGCAGAAACGCATCGCTTCATGCTGGTCGCGCATCTGTTCGACGACACCATGCGGATGATTGATGCCTTGGCTGGGATCATGGATTTCGATGCCATCATCGGTATTCCATATTCTTCCGGCAGCGATGCGACAAGCACGAAATGGCAATCGCGTTATGGCTCTATCGTGCATTGCCCGAAGACCGAGGACGATTTCAAGGAAACGCTTGCAGCCGCCATTCAGAAAAGTTTTTTGCAGTGCCGCTCATCTGGTCAGAAACTGGTGATCCAGGAAGTTGGCGGCTATGTCGTTGAACTGCTTCATGAACGTTTTGCCGATCAGTTGGACCTTGTTGAGGGCGTCGTCGAGATCACCAAACAAGGTGTGTGGCGGGCCGAACAGCTCAACTTGAAAGTACCAGTGCTGCATTGCGCCGACAGCGAACTGAAGCGGCTGGAAGCCAAACGGTGTGGTGAAACCATCGTGCGCTGCCTGGACGGCCTGTCCAGAGACCTCGGCAATTCTCTTGCGGGACGGCACGCGGCCGTTTTTGGAGCGGGATGGATCGGCTCCGGTGTTGCCCATGCGTTCCGCCGCCTTGATGTCATTCCGATGGTCATCGACACCGACCCGCTCAAGGTGGCAGAAGCGCGCCTCTCCGGTCTTCAGGCGCACATGTCACCAAGTGAGTTGGACAAGTGCGATCTGATCGTCGGCGCCGTTGGCAGATTGTCGATCACGGAACAGGTGCTGCGCCAATTGCGCAGCGGCTGCATGGTTGCAAGCGCCAGCTCCCGGCGCATCGAGATTGATGTCGACTATCTGGAAACCGCGCCAAGCGCAGATGTTCATCCATCCATCCGGGCCTTCCATTTCCAGAACGACACTGGCCGCGGCGAGCGTCAGATTTGCCTCGTCAACGACGGCTATCCTGCAAACTTCATTCCGGGATCTGGCAGCGTCGCCGATGAGATCGTCGAACTCATTCTGGGCGAACTGATCGTCCTGATGTCGGACATCACCTTTTATCCGTACGAGCCGGGAATTCATCGCATCACGCCAGCCAGCGAGGCGTTGTGTACACAGCTGTGGATTGAGCAGAGGGACCAGCTATGACCGATACCACCAACGAGTTGACAGTACACTCACAGTACCTTGTGAAGAAGCTGTCGAACTCAAAGCAAAATCTTTACGGGATCGTGAAATTCGATACGGTTTCGCGGAAAATCAAATCCTGGTCCAAAGGCCGCACGGACACACCAAAGATCCTGGATATCGGCTGCTCGACTTCGATCTCCAAGGAATATCTGGCCGCAACCGGGCTCGAATTTGAATATTGCGGCGCCGACTACGAAGCTGCTTTCCAGCCGGACATTGTTCTCGACGCCACAAAGCTGTCCGAGCACAAGGAAGACCTGCCCTGGCGCCCGGATGTTATTACACTACTGGATGTTCTAGAGCATCTGCCGGGCAAGGCCGAGGCGATTGAATCCACCATGCGCCAATGCTGCGAAGTGGTCGCACCGGGTGGTCTGGTACTTGCGGTCGTGCCGCAGCTCTACCGGCTCGACCGGTTGAAATTCAGCCACCTGCACTATCCAGAGCACCATGTCCGCTTCACACTCAAGGAATGGATGAACATCGTTGAAAAGGCCGCCGACATCGAGGAGGTGCATGGCATCGGTTACCTCAGCGTCCTGCCGTACACGCCCATGTTCAGCCCCTGGTACAAGGAACACAACCGGCATGGTAAACTCTTCCATCACCTGCGTTCCAAGACATTCGAGTGGGGTCCACTGAAACCGGCGGAAATCGGATTGACCCGGACCCTTGGCCGCTTGCCGGGCCTGCGCGGCTGGTGCAACAGCACCCTGCTAGTCTGCAAGGCCAAAGGCTGACCTAGGCCACCCCCCAACCGAAAAATTCCTCTGCTCAATAAAGCGCCCCGGGAAGCTGTCCGGGGCGTTTTGTTTTTTTCGCATCAATAGAATCTTCAGCGACTCCCATCGAATGGCACACTTTTGACGCGAGTCACAGGACAGCATGCACTGCAAAGGGTAGGCATTGCACATGATCTGAGTTCTGTGGTCGTATGGGGCATTCATCACACGCCTGTATTCACAGGGAGGTTTCCAGTGGCATTGCATCGATCCAAACCCGGCCGGCGGGACGACGTTTTTGACCTTTATGCCCGCGACTTGTCCGAACAACCCTTGCCGAAGTTCCGGATGCCGGAGAACTCTTCGCTCCCCGATACGGTTTACAATCTGATCCACGACGAATTGCTGCTTGATGGCAACTCTCGCCAAAACCTTGCGACCTTCTGCACAACCTATGTGCCCCCACTAGCCCAGCAGCTCATGCAGGACTGCGTCGACAAGAATATGATCGACCAGGACGAGTACCCGCAGACGGCCGAGATCGAGCACCGCTGCGTCCACATTCTTGCCGATCTTTGGAATGCACCGGATGCAAAAACGACGCTTGGATGTTCAACGACCGGATCCTCAGAAGCGGCTATGCTCGGCGGCCTCGCTCTCAAGTGGAAATGGCGCAAGCGCCAGGAAGCCGCCGGAAAACCGGCCGACAAACCCAACCTGATCTGCGGGCCAGTACAAATCTGCTGGCACAAGTTTGCGCGTTACTTCGATGTCGAATTGCGGGAACTCCCGATCCTTGACGGCGAACTTTGCATGACCGCTGCACAGGTCGCTGAGGCTGTTGATGAAAACACCATTGGCGTCGTGCCAACCCTCGGCGTGACCTTCACCGGCGTTTATGAACCTGTCGAAGCAATCTCGAAAGAACTCGACCGGATCGAAACTGAGCGCGGCCTTGATATCCCGATCCATGTGGACGCAGCCTCTGGCGGGTTCATTGCACCGTTCCTGCACGAGGATGTTGTTTGGGATTTCCGCTTGCCACGCGTGAAATCAATCAATGCATCCGGCCACAAATATGGCTTGTCACCGCTCGGCGTCGGCTGGGCCATTTGGCGGGAACCGGAAGACTTGCCGGAAGAATTGATTTTCAACGTCGACTATCTGGGCGGCCAGGTGCCAACATTTGCGCTCAACTTTTCGCGGCCCGCTGGTGAGATCGTGGCGCAATACTACCAGTTCCTGCGCCTCGGCCGGAAAGGGTACACCGAAGTACAAGGCGCCTGTGCTGACACAGCGCAGTATTTGGCCTCTGAGCTGGAGAAGACCGGGCATTTCGACATGCTCTACAATGGCGATGGTGGTCTGCCGGCTGTCTGTTATTCCCTGAATAACAGCACCGACCGCGGCTACACGCTGTACGATGTCTCGGAGCGGTTGCGCATGCGCGGTTGGCAAATTGCCTCTTATCCGCTTCCGGCAAACCGGCATGATCTCATTGTCCAGCGGGTCATGGTCCGCCATGGGATCGGCCGCGATCTTATGGAACTGTTGATTGAGGACATGAGCCGGACGATCGAATTCCTCGATCGGAATCCGATGAGCAACCGAGAAGCCAAGGCCTCCTTCCACCACGGACGATAGACCAATGTCAGATCCCGCTCAGGCTGGCACGGAACGTCCGGCCAAGGACAGCTCAGCGACAGGAAAAATCACCGTTCTCGGCCTCGCCATGATGACAGTCGCTGCCGTGGTCAGCCTGCGCGGCCTGCCATTGATGGCCGTTGAAGGTACAACACTACTGTTCTACATCGGCTTTGCCGCCTTCATTTTCCTGATACCAGCCGCTTTGGTCGCTGCGGAACTGGGCGGCATGTTCGCCCATTCAACCGGCGGGATCTACGATTGGGTGAAAGCCCCGTTTGGCGCCCGAGCGGGTTTTGTCGCCATTTGGCTGCAATGGATCCAGAACGTGGTCTGGTACCCTACGGTGCTGGCCTTCGCGGCTGCGTCCCTGGCCTATGTTATCGGGCGACCAGAGCTTGCCGCTGATGGCATCTATACCGGCTCGGTCATCATCGCAGCCTATTGGTTCGCAACCATCATTGCGCTGACCGGCACCAGCGCGGCGGCCCGCTTCACGTCCGCCGGATTTCTACTCGGGACCGTGGTCCCTGGCCTGCTGATCATCGCACTCGGTGCAGCCTGGATTGCCGACGGGCAAACGATGGCCTTTCTGGACAGCACATCAGTGACCGGCGGCGATGCGCATTTGAGGTTCTTTCCACATATCACCGGCCTGTCATCCTTGGCATTTCTCGGTGGCATTGTACTCCTGTTTGCCGGTGTTGAGGTTCATGCCGTTCACGCCAACGAACTCAAGAGCCCGGCGCGGGACTTCCCGAAAGCCATACTCCTGTCTGTCATGATCATCGTCGCACTGTTCCTCTTGGGCTCGCTGGCGCTTGCATCCATTGTTCCCGCAAATGAGATTGCCCTCGACCAAGGTCCGATGCAGGCCTTGCAGATCGCGCTGAAGGAATTCGGCCTCGGCTGGCTCGTGCCGATACTTGCCCTGTTGATCGCTCTTGGCGCGCTTGCCGGAGTGATGTCTTGGATCACCGGCCCAAGCCGCGGTCTTCTACGAACCGCCCGTGACGGCGAGTTGCCGCCTTTTCTTGCACGGACCAACAAGAACGGAGTGCAGGTAACGATTCTGCTCATTCAAGGTGGCATCGTTACGGTGCTGGCACTGCTCTACTTCGTCTTGAAAAATGTTTCCGTCGCCTTCTTCCTGCTGTCGGCAATGACGATCACGCTTTATCTGGTGATGTATATGATGATGTACGCGGCCGCGATTCGCCTTCGGCTGACCCAGCCGGACGCAGAGCGAAGTTACAAAGTGCCCGGCGGTCTCGGCGGATTGATTGCCGTGGCCGGTATCGGCTTTGCCGGAGTGGCCTTTGCGTTTGTCACCTCGTTTTTCCCGCCAAGCCAGCTGCCCGTTGGCAGTCCGGCGATCTATGTCGGTGTGGTAACGGCAGGGTTTGTTGTTTTCATTGGCCTGCCGATCCTGATCCACACTTTGAAGCGCCCGTCCTGGGTCCAGAACCATACCGAAACGAACGCACAAACCTGACTGTGCGGGTCCGGTGGTGTCAAATGGAGGTCCAATCGGCTTCACGCCAGCTCACGCCCCTGTCATGGCGGGTGATGCACACCTTGGCAAACATAGCTCCTGCAAAAAGGCCTCTCATATAAAACATTGATAATTCAAGATAAATCAGGTAACGGAAGCGTGGCAAACCTTGATTTCAATGCCAACTATCCTGTTCCCACATGTGGTCTATCGCAATCGGATTTGGGAGCGCAGAAATCATGACGATACTGACAGCAGATAAATACCTGACCGCAGCCGCACCGGTTGTTTCGGTCAGCACCGTAGGCCTGATGTTCATTTCAGGCTTTTTCGCCACCATTGCTTTTGATCTTTGGGGGCAGGTCATCAGCCCGGGATTGGGGTTTGCTAATCTTTCACCCCACGGTCTGGCGCAAAGCCTTCTGGCAAGTCTCGGCCTGCCCAGCAACGCCTTTGCAGGGTATTTTGTTCACTTCTATCTGGTGGGCCTTGTCGGCTATCCAATCGGCTGGATGTATGTTTTCGCACCGATCTGGCAACGTGTGGTCGGCGACACGCATTGGCTCCTGCCAGCCGCGATCTACGGTGTTGGTCTTTGGGTCTTTGCCATTGGCGGTATCACCGCAATCGCCGGTTTGCCGTTCTTTTTGAATTTTACCGGTATCACCTGGGTCGCACTGGTTGGTCATGTGCTTTATGCCGTCGTAATGGTCGGTGTTCTTGATGTCATTGAGCGTCGAAAACAGGCCTAGGCTTTCAAATACGCCTTTCAAAAGAAAACCGCTGCGACACCTTCGGAGCGGTTTCTTTTTGTTCGGAGCAGACCAACAAATGTCGGATCAGCTGAACTAGTCAGCGAAGATGCCGTATTCCGGGATTGGATCCAGTTCGATCTGAGCCAGTAGAGACCCTTCGACGATGGCCTGATACCAGTCTCAATTGATTAGAACCGATGCGCCCAGTCCCTCAGTCCGATTGACATGATGGTCCAGGGTTGCGCCGTGAGTTTGTTCCAGGCGCGGCAGCAAATGTCGAGGATCTGGTGGTAG
>Ga0189284_100120_pt1 | contig 116954 bp, 113 predicted proteins | sample N32C7minimetaG_FD_130314 | JGI IMG/M metagenome (GOLD analysis project Ga0189284, IMG submission 130314) | Marine microbial communities from the Costa Rica Dome - N32 C7 mini metaG | ecosystem: Environmental > Aquatic > Marine > Oceanic > Photic zone | place: Costa Rica: the Eastern Pacific...
ATGGCCTACGCCATGGTCGCGATCGGCGTCGTCGGCTTCGTCGTCTGGGCGCACCACATGTACACCGTCGGTCTCGACGTGAACACGAAGATGTACTTCACCGCGGCCACCATGGTCATCGCGGTTCCGACGGGCGTGAAGATCTTCAGCTGGATCGCGACGATGTGGGGCGGCAGCCTCGAATTCAAGTCGCCGATGGTCTGGGCGCTGGGCTTCATCTTCCTGTTCACCGTAGGCGGTGTGACCGGCGTGGTGCTCGCCAATGGCGGGATCGACGATAACCTGCACGACACCTACTACGTTGTGGCTCACTTCCACTACGTGCTGTCGATGGGTGCGGTGTTCTCGCTGTTCGCCGGTTTCTACTATTGGTTCCCGAAGATGAGCGGCCGGATGCACTCCGAATTCCTCTCGCACCTGCACTTCTGGGGCTTCTTCATCGGCGTGAACGTGATCTTCTTCCCGCAGCACTTCCTCGGAATGAACGGCATGCCGCGTCGCTACCCGGACTATCCGGAGGCGTTCGAGTTCTTCAACTGGCTGAGCTCGATGGGCTACGCGATCATGGCTGCATCGATGGTGCTGTTCTTTATCAACATCGCCTACGCCTTCCTCGCCGGTCGCAAGGCCGACGCGAACCCGTGGGGCGAAGGTGCGACGACGCTGGAGTGGACGCTGTCCTCGCCTCCGCCGTTCCACCAATTCGAGACGCTGCCGGTGATCGAGGATCACCACGATTATCACGACCACCGTCCGGGAAGCGCGCAACCGGCCGAGTAAAGTTCGTCCCGTCTAACGGCGGGCAAGACGAGAAAAGGGGGAGGGCGCGCCATCGCATGATGGTTCGCTCTCCCTATCAATAGACGACCAAGATCAATGAGCACGAGCACTCAAATCCAAACCCACACGCTCCCGGCGGATTGGCGCGATTTCTTCGCGCTGACCAAGCCGCGCGTGATGAGCCTTGTGATCTTCACCGCGATCTGCGGCCTGCTCTCGGCTCCCGGTTCGATCCACCCGGTGCTCGGCTTCACCGCTATCCTCGCCATCGCGATGGGAGCAGGCGGTTCGGCTGTGCTCAACCAGTGGTGGGAGGCCGACCTCGACGCCGGGATGAAGCGCACTGCGCAGCGCCCGCTGCCCGGTGGTCGGATGCGCCGAGACGATGCGCGCGATTTCGGCGTGTTCCTTTCGGCGGTATCGGTGATGATCATGGGGGTCGCAATCGGTTGGCTCGCCGCGATCATGCTGGCTGCTGCCATCGTCTATTACGCAGTCATCTACACGATGTGGCTCAAGCCGCGCACGCCGCAGAACATCGTCATCGGCGGTGGCTCGGGCGCTTTCCCGCCGCTGATCGGTTGGGTTGCGGTCACAGGCGAGATCACCGCGATGCCGCTCTTGCTGTTCGCGATCATCTTCATGTGGACGCCGCCGCACTTCTGGGCGCTCGCTCTGTTCGTGAAGACCGACTACGCCAATGTCGGCATTCCGATGATGCCCAACGTAAAGGGCGAGAAATCGACTCGTCGCCAGATCCTCGCCTACACCGTGCTACTCGCACCCTTCGCCATTGCGCCTTGGTTGATCGGCGGGACGAGCTGGGTCTACGGTTCGGTCGCCGTCGCCTTGTCGCTGCTGTTCCTCGCCTTCGCACTGCCTGTCGGCTTGCGCACGCGGTCGGAAAATGACGCGATGAAGCCCGAGAAGAAGCTGTTTGCGTTCAGCATCGTATATCTCTTCGCGCTCTTTGCGGCGCTTGTCGCCGACCGGATGCTGGAAGCGCAGGGAGTTTTCGGCTCTGGAGGTTTCGCATGACGCCCGACGAGGAAACCGAAGCGAAGCGCCGCCAGAAGCAGCGCAACTGGGTTGTGGGCGGCACGCTTATTTTCTTCGCAGTGCTGTTTTACGCGATCACCATCGTTCGGATAGGAGGCTAAGCGTGGCAGTTAGCAAGAACGCACGCACCGGCGGCCTGGCCTTCATGGGCGCTATCTTCATGCTTGGCCTCGGCTATGCCGCGGTGCCGCTCTACGACCTATTCTGCCGCGTCACCGGCTTCGGTGGCACCACTCAGGTTGCAACCAAGGCGCAAGCCGATGCAGCAGAGGCGCTCTCCACGAACGAGACGATCTCGATCCGTTTCGATGCCTCGATCTCGCGCGACATGCCCTGGGAGTTCACGCCCTCGCAATCGACCGACACGGTGCGGATCGGACAGCGCGACCTTGCAACATATGTGGCGCGCAACACTTCGGATGAGCCGATCACCGGCACCGCGACCTTCAATGTCGAACCCTCTCAGGCGGGTTTCTACTTCCACAAAATCCAGTGCTTCTGCTTTACCGAGCAGACGCTTCAGCCTGGCCAGCAGGTCAATATGCCGGTGCTGTATTACGTCGATCCGGCGATCCTCGAAGACGAGACGATCGGCGACATCGAACAGATTACCTTGAGTTACACTTTCCACCGCGCAAAAGAGCCCGTATCGAGTGCTCGTGCGCTTACGCAATAAGACTATCCGACCAACGGGAAGACCATCATGGCTGGCAATGTAAACCACGACTATCACATTCTCGAGCCCGACATCTGGCCGCTGATCGGGGCTTTTGCGGCGCTCATGTTCACGACTGGAATGGTCTTTTACATGCACTACCAGCCCGCGACCGAGACCGCGCCCGAGCAGTATGGGTTCTATCCGATCGTGCTTGGCCTTGGCATCATGGGGCTGATCGCGACCTTCTTCATGTGGTTCAAGAACGTCGTGGTCGAAGCGCAGCGCGGCGATCATACGCCGGTCGTGCAGCTGCACATGCGCTACGGCATGATCCTGTTCATCGCCTCGGAAGTCATGTTCTTCGTCGGCTGGTTCTGGAGCTTCTTCGACTTCGCGCTCTTCCCCGCGCCACTTGAAGTGACGGGTGCCGGCACCACGGAACAAATGACCGACAACCTCTTCCTTACCGAAGGGCTTACCAGCCTCGGCACGCTCGTTCCCGAGGGCATGGAAGTGCTCGATCCGTTCTCGCTTCCGCTGCTCAACACGCTGATCCTGCTGTGCTCGGGCACCACCGTTACCTGGGCGCACCACGCGCTGATCCACGGCGATCGCGAAGGTCTCAAGCAGGGGCTGTGGGCCACGATCGCGCTGGGCGCGCTCTTCACCGCAATCCAGGCTTACGAGTATAGCGTTGCGCCGTTCAACTTCGGCGACAACACCTATGGGTCGGCCTTCTACATGGCGACCGGCTTCCACGGTTTCCACGTGCTCGTCGGCACGATCTTCCTGATCGTCTGCCTGTTCCGCGCCTACAAGGGCCACTTCACCCCGCGCCAGCACTTCGGCTTCGAAGCGGCTGCGTGGTACTGGCACTTCGTCGACGTGGTGTGGCTGTTCCTCTTCGTCGCCGTTTACATCTGGGGCGGCTGGGGCGCTGAATTCCACTGATGAGTGAACGCCTTCTGGCGCAAATCAATATAGCCACTTTGCGGGCGCCCGAGGGCGACCCGCAGGTGGCGGATTTCTTCGCGAATCTCGACCGGATCAACGCGCTTGCCGAAAGTTCGGATGGCTTCGTGTGGCGCCTCACCGACGATGATGGCGCGGATGCAACCGGCATCGCGGTCGACGAGAACCCGGCGACGATCCTCAACATGTCGGTCTGGCGCGATGTCGAGGCGCTGCGCAATTTCGTCTACCGCAGCGCCCACTCCGAGATCATGGCCCGGCGTAGCGAATGGATGGTCCCGCATGACGGGCCTTTCCAAGCTCTCTGGTGGATCGAGGACGGGACGATGCCGAGCGCCGAGGACGGTCTCGCGCGGTTCGATCACCTGCGCGCGCACGGCCCGTCTTCCCACGCCTTCACCTTCGCGACTGCGCGCCAGTTCGATGGCTGAGGCGGGACTCTTCAAAGCGGCATGGGCGGGGCTTTGCCCACGATGCGGAGCCAAGACCTTGTTCGAGGCCCCCGCGCGGGTGGCGATGAAATGCGAGCAATGCCAGCTGGATCTGGGAACGCATGAGAGAGGAGGGCGACTTGGTGGCCTGCTCACCGCGATAGTCGCGATCGTACTGATGGTGATCGCGCTGGGTGTGGAATACGCCTTCCGCCCACCGATTGCGCTTCAAGCCGCTTTCTGGGCACCGGTGACCATGGGCGTGGTGATCTATGCGCTGCGGCTGTTCAAGACGGCGCTGCTCTACGCCAGCTACGAAGAGCGCGAGGAGACAAGCGAATGATCCGACAATTGCCGATCATCCCGACGATCATCGTCGTCGCAGCTGCGGCGGTGATGGTCTCGCTGGGCGTGTGGCAATTGGGTCGGGCAGATGAGAAGGCTGCGTTGATTGCACGCTATTCCGAAGCATCGGCGAACACGCAGGAGGTTGCGTTTCCCTATGATGGCACGAGCCAGGATGTCTGGTTTCGCAAAAGCAGCGTCTATTGCGGTGATGTGTGGAAATTCGAGCCGGTTGCCGGGACGTCCGCTCGAGGTGAGAAGGGATGGGTCGTTCGCGCGATCTGTCACGACTATTTTGCCGAAGAATCCCCGACTGTCGATATGGGTTTTACCCGTGACGTGAACGAATTGCCGGAGATCGATCAATTGCGGGTCAGCGGCGTTGTCGCCCCGGGTCCGCGCCTCGTTGCGAGCCCGCCGGTCGCTGAGCTTGAGCCGCTCGCCTTGCCTAACCCCAACGACCTGCCCAACAACCACTTGGCCTACGCTTTCCAGTGGTTCTTCTTCGCGCTGACCGCGCTCGTCATATACGGTTTCGCTGTGCGCTCGCGGCTCGCAAAGCGCGACTAGGCTGCACCCAAACACCGCTTGCTTGCCGAGCCTGACCCACCGGGCTATTCGCACTCGCACAATGGAATATATCTCCACCCGTGGCAGCGCACCCGCGCTAGATTTCGAAGGGGCAACGCTCGCCGGCCTTGCCTCCGATGGCGGCCTTTACCTGCCGCGCGAGTGGCCGCGGTTCAGCGAGGCCGAGATCCGTGACCTGCGTGGCGAGTATTACTGGTCGATCGCGGTCGAGGTGATGAAGCCCTTTGTCGGCGACAGCCTGACCGAAAAGGAGCTGGTCGACATCTGCTCCAGCGTCTACTGGGCGCCCAATTTCGATCACCGCGCGATCACTCCGCTGGTCCAACTGGACGAGCGCAACTGGATGCTGGAGCTGTTTCACGGCCCCACGCTGGCGTTCAAGGATGTGGCGCTGCAATTGCTCGGTCGGTTGTTCGAGACATTCCTCGCCCGCCGCGACAAGCGTCTGACCATTATCGGCGCGACCAGCGGTGACACCGGATCGGCGGCTATTCAGGCGGTGGCGGGCCGCGAGAATGTCGAGATCTTCATGCTCCATCCCAAGGGCAAGGTCAGCGACGTGCAGCGCCGCCAGATGACCACTGTGCGCGCGCCCAACGTTCACAATATCGCGATCGAAGGCAGCTTCGATGATGCGCAGGCCCATGTGAAGCGCATGTTCGGCGATGAGGCGGTAACTTCCGACCTCAGCCTTGGCGCGGTCAACTCGATCAACTGGGCGAGGCTGATGGCGCAGGTGGTCTACTATTTCTACGCCGCCCTACAGCTTGGCGCGCCCGACAGGAAAGTCGCTTTCAGCGTGCCAACGGGCAATTTCGGCGATGTGTTCGCGGGCTATGTCGCGGCGAAGATGGGCCTACCGATCGAGAAGCTGGTCGTGGCGACCAACGTAAACGACATCCTCCATCGCGCCTTCCTTGACGGAGACTATTCGGCCGGCAGCGTGACCCCCACGCTCACGCCCTCGATGGACATTCAGGTCAGCTCGAATTTCGAACGGCTGCTGTTCGATGCAGGAGGCCGCGACGGGCGCGCATTGGGCGAACAGATGCGCGCCTTCGAGGCTTCGCGCGCGATGCAGCTTACCAATGCACAGCGCGAAGGGACGAAGGAACTGTTCCTAACCTTCCGCGCGGATCAGAACGATACAGCGCGCGCGATGCAGTGGGCTCACCAGGAGGCGGGCGAGATCATCGACCCTCACACCGCTGTCGGTCTGCACGCGGCTCTGGAGACCGGCGAGGACCAGTATTTCGCAGATCCGACCGCTCCGGTGGTCACCCTCGCGACCGCGCATGCGGCCAAATTCCCCGACGCGGTCGAGCGCGCCATCGGAATGCGCCCCTCACTCCCGCAGCGCGTGGGCGACCTCTTCGCGCGCGAGGAGCATTTCACCGAGCTTGCAGGCGACTACGAGGCGACCCGCGATTTCGTTCTTGAGAACGCCGTGCGCTGATGGCGAGCGTTGAACCCGATCCAATTCTGATGGCCTGCCGTGGGTGGCCGGGCGACACCTATTGCCTGCTCGACAGCGGCCATGGCCGCAAACTCGAACGGTTCGGACCCTACCAGTTCATTCGTCCCGAACCGCAGGCGCTCTGGGCGCCCAAACTCGACCGCTGGAAAACCGATGGCGAGTTCATCCCGGGCTCGGACGAGGATGGCGGCGGCCGCTGGCACCTCGAAAGCGAGCTGCCCGAGCACGGCTGGGAGATGGAGTGGGAGGGCGTGCGCTTCACCGCACGGCCCACACCGTTCCGCCACCTGCAATTCTTTCCCGACATGGCGCCCGTTTGGGAATGGATGGGCGAGCGGCTGGAGAACGGACCGAAACGCGAAGGGGATGCCGAGACGCTCAACCTCTTCGGCTATACCGGCCTCGGTTCCTTGCACCTCTCGCGCTACGGCAAGGTCACGCATGTCGATGCATCGAAGAAATCGGTCGCACAAGCTCGCGAGAATGCCGCGCTGTCCGGCATGGAGGACCGCCCTATCCGCTGGCTGGTCGACGATGCAGCGAAATTCGCCGCGCGCGAGATGCGCCGCGAGCGCCGCTATGACGGGATCATCCTCGACCCGCCCAAATTCGGTCGCGGTCCGAAGAACGAGACCTGGCGTATTGAAGAGGGGCTGCCCGGCCTGATCGGCGATTGCGCACAATTGCTCGACGAGAAAAGCGCGTTCCTGTTTCTCACGGTCTATGCTGTGCGGATGAGCGCCGTGTCGCTCGCCGGATTGCTTGAAGAGAGGTTGCGGCACCTGCCGGGCACAATCGAGTATGGCGATCTCGTCGTGCAGGAAGCCACGCCTTCGGCAAGCGGCCATATCCGCCAACTCCCCACCGCGATCTTCGCGCGTTGGTCAAATCCCGGCTAGGAGGCTGAGCCATGCAGAACAGTGATTCGCTCATCCTTGAAGTCGCCGATCTCGAAGTCGATGTCCTGACCGGCATCTATTCGGAGGAAACCGGCAAGCCCCAGCCGCTGCGCATCACCATTCAGGCGCGCTACGATGTCGCGGATCGCTACGATCCCGACACGCCGCTCGATGCGAGCAAGAACTACATGGACCTGAAGCACGCCGCCTCCGAAGGTTTGCCCAAGGGCATCCACTTCAAGCTGATCGAGGCGGTTGCTGACCACATCTGCGAAACGCTGTTCGTGCAGGATGCGCGGGTGCAGGCGGTTACGGTCAAGATCGTCAAGCTCGCCATTGCCGAAGCGAACGAGCAGATCGGCATCACGCTCCACCGCGAACGTCCGGCGGACTGAGATAGTGCAAAAGGTGCTCGAAATCGGAGGGCTGCCAGATGCCGGGCTTGCGGCGAGCGCGGCTTTCTATCGCGAGTTTCTAGAGGACGCTGAAGCGCTGCTGGCTGAAGCCGACACCGATGCGCTGGCGATCCTGCTGCCCGCCGCCGGACCCGATCACGACGACTGGCGCCAAACGCTCGCCCGCGATCTTGCCCGTGCGCATACGCCCAAGCGCGTGAATGTTGTGGGCGCGGATGAGGACGGGGTAAAAAGCGACCTGCTGGCATATTTGAGGGATGCACCCGGGGTTACCGGGCAGTATCTTGCAGGCCATGAGTGAGGCGTCATCTCGCAAACCTGATCTGATTCTGGTCGACGGGCCCAGAGGCGCGAAGCCGCTGATCGATGCGTTCCGCCGCCGGATCACCTATCTGCGCCTGTCGGTCACCGACCGCTGCGATTTGCGCTGCACCTATTGCATGCCCGAGCGCATGACCTTCCTGCCCAAGCGCGAAGTTCTGACGCTGGAGGAACTTTACCAGCTCGCCACCGGCTTCATCGATCGCGGCGTGACCAAGCTTCGGGTCACCGGCGGCGAACCTCTGGTGCGGCGCGATATCATGGACCTGTTCGCCGCTCTCGGACGTCGGCTCGGGCACGGTCTTGAGGAACTGACGCTTACCACCAACGCCACCCAGCTTGCCGAACATGCCGATGGGCTGGCAAGGGCGGGCGTTCGGCGCGTGAACGTCTCGCTCGATACGCTCGACCGGACGCGATTTGCTGAACTATCGCGTCGCGACGCGCTGCCCATAGTGCTCGACGGCATCCGGGCGGCGAGCGAAGCGGGGCTCAAGGTCAAGATCAACGCGGTCGCGCTCAAGGGCACCAATGAAGACGAACTGCCTGAGCTGATCGCCTGGGCGCACGGACAGGGCCACGAAGTTACGTTGATCGAGGTCATGCCTCTGGGTGATGTCGACGAGGAGCGGCTCGACCAGTTTCTGCCGCTTGACGAAGTGCGCGAACGGCTCGGCCAGCGCTGGACCCTGTCTCCCAGCGATCACGCCACGGGCGGTCCTGCGCGATACTTTCATGTTGCGGAGACCGGTGGGCGGCTTGGCCTGATCACACCGCATACCGGCAATTTCTGCGACGGCTGCAATCGCCTGCGTGTGACGGCGACGGGCCAGCTCTATCCCTGCCTCGGCGGAAGCGAGCGGGTTGATCTGCGCGCTGCCCTGCGTTCCGACTCACCCGAAGAGGAGCTCGCCGCCGCGCTCGAACGCGCGATGGTGATCAAGCCCGAACGCCACGACTTCCGCATGGACGAGCGCGGCGCGGCCCCCGCACTCGCCCGCCACATGTCCATGACGGGGGGATAGAAGCGTGGCAGTCTCGATCCTCTTTCTCGGCCCGCTACGCGACCTTGCCGGAATGGAAGCCTGCGAGGTCGAGGCGCCGCTCGATTGGGAAGGCTTGCTTAATCGCGTCGGCGGGCAAGTGGCCGAGCAACTTTCCAACGATCGCGTGAATGTCGCCTGCGCAGGCCGCGTCCTTGCCGACAAGACCACGCTTGCTGCCAAGGACGGCGACGAGGTCGCACTGCTCCCGCCTGTCTCCGGCGGTTGAGGCGCAGCGCCATGTTCGACATTCGACTGCTCGATTGCCCATTCGATTCGGGCGAGGTGACCGGACTACTCGCAAATTCGACGCCAGATGCAGGCGGTGTCGCGAGCTTTGTGGGCAAGGTGCGCGCGAGTGGTGTCGAGGCGCTGGAACTGTCGCATTACGAGCCGCTGACGCTCCCCGGAATGCGCGACCTCGCCAAGCTGGCGAGTGAGCGTTTCTCGCTACAGGGCCTAATCATCATCCACCGCGTCGGAAAACTGTCGCCCGGTGACCCTATCGTCCTCGTTGCCGCAGCTGCCCGCCATCGCCGCGATGCTATCCTCGCGGTCGATTTCTGCATGGATCACCTGAAGAGCGCCGCGTGGTTCTGGAAACGCGAACTGCGCACAGACGGCTGGCACTGGATCGAACCGCGCGAAGCCGATCACGCGGACCTTGCGCGCTGGAGCGAAGAAAAATCTGCCTAGTTTGATCTGGATCAAGGTGGCGCGGTGCGCGCGGGCGTAATCCTCCTTTCGAACAAAGGAGAAGCCCCATGTCCAAGCAGTTTCACGACCATTTCGTCACCGGCAAGGCCCGCATCGTCGAAGCCCCTGCCGTACCCCTCCGTCATCAGGTCGAAGTCGATCGCAATTTCGAACTCCCCGTCGGCCTCTATGCCACCACGGTCGGGCTCTATCTCGCCTTTCTGGGTGTGCTGTTTGCAGGGCTTGCAAGTCCCGGCCTCATCATCCCGATGGCGATTTTCGCGGTGTTCATCGTCGGCATGTTCGGTGTCCCGGCATTGTGGACCCGCCTTAAAGGTAATGTGAGCGAGCCCATGACCATGGGCGAGTTCGAGCGCAAGGGGATCGTGACCCATACCGGTCACTGCAACGCGCGCGATGCGAAAATCCAGATGCTCATCTTGCCGGTCCTGATCGTCGCATGGGCATGCGCGATTGTGACGATAGTGGCACTCGTTTGAGAGCGTATCGGAGCGGCCAAGGGGCTTTGGTGACCCCGTCAAATCTCAGACGAGCTAGCGCCCGGAGAGGGTCTGAAGGAGCGCGGGGTCGACCAGTTCGATCCCGCGCTTCCCATTGCGCTCGATCGCCCCGGTTTCCTCGAGCTGGCCGAGCTTGCGGCTCACGGTTTCGATCGTCAGGCCCAGCATGTTTGCAATCTCGCCACGGGTCAGCGGCAGCTCGAATTCGCGCGCGATATGGCACGATGAATTGCTCGCCGCGGCCGCGAAATCGTGGATCAGCGCCGCGAGCCGCGCCTCCGCGCTGGCATTGGCGGTGAGCTCGAGCAGGTTGCGCGTTGCCAGCAGATCTTCCTGGCTCCGGAGCAGAAGCGCGCGGGCGAGGGCGGGGTAGGCTTCGATCGCCTGTTCGATGTCGGCGCGCGCGAAGGTGCACAGCTTGCTGGTCGTCAGCGCGATCACGTCGTGATGCGCGAAAGGAGCGAACAGCTCTCCAATGAAGCCGGCAGGGTGGACGAGCGAGAGTATCTGCTCATTCCCGTCGGCATCCACCGCAGCGACCTTTAGAGCGCCACTCACCAGAGTTGCGCAGACGGTCATGTCGTCGCCTGCCGCGAACAGCATCTCATCGCGTTCGAGAATGCGAGTGCGTCCTGCAGTCGCGAGGGCGGTGCGCTCTTCTTCGGTCAGAACCGAGCAGGCAGCGCTGTCTCTCACCGGGCAGGTATCACAAGCGAGACTGCTCATGTGCGCTTCATCGTGCGAGATTCGCTGACACCGCCTCGAGCACCGCTGATTGTTCGATCACCATGCCCTCGATCTCGGCTTGCGCCGAACGGATAGCGTCAGTGGATGCGAATATTGCCGCGGCTTCGGTCTCAAGCGCGTCCAGTCGCCCAAGTGCCGATACCGTCTGACCGCGCAGAGACGATAGAGTGGCTACGGCTGCAGCGGCATTGGAATAGGCATTACTTTCAAAATCGAGGCCACGCGCGGCTTCCGCCAATTGCCGCACCCCTGGTTGCGCCTCGCGAAAAGCGGCATTGGCCTCGCGCGCTTGGGCGACGATTGCGGTGATTTCCTGCGCGCTTGCGACCGGTGCGACGGGAGGGGGCGGTTCGGTTGGCGCGCCCACGCCAACCTGCCGCTCGGCATCGCGGATCGCGAGCGAGGGGTAGCGGTCGCTGCTTCCGGCGCAGGCTGAGAGAATCGCTGCGGAAAATGCAGTCATCAACAGGGTAGAATTGGTGGTGCGTTTCATCGCGAGCGGGACTATCACGCAGGCGGCCCTGCACAAAGCCCGTAGTGCAGGCTCGTTTCGCCGAGATTCTGCCAAGACGAGCGTTGACTTGGCGCGCAGCTTCCCTTAACGGCACCCATCTTTCCGGCGCTGCACATCGCGGCGCCGCACTGACGTTCGATTAAGCGCTTCGATAGCGACAGGTCGAACAGCCATGAGATTGAGAGTTAAAAGCCATGTTCGCAGTAGTGCGCACGGGCGGCAAGCAATATCGGGTTGCCGCCGGAGACAAGATTGCCGTTGAAAAGCTCGCCGGAGAAGCCGGCGACACGATCACTCTGGGCGACGTCCTGCTCGCCGGCGAAGGCGACAAGGTTGCCGACGCTTCGAAGGTGACCGTTTCGGCCGAAATCATCGCCCAGGCGAAGAGCGAGAAGGTCGTCGTCTTCAAGAAGCGTCGCCGTCACAATTATCGCCGCAAGGCCGGTCACCGCCAGCAGATGACCCTGCTGCGCATCACCGACGTTGGCGAAGGCAAGAAGAAGGCAGCGCCCAAGAAGGAAGCGGCTCCGAAGAAGGAAGCCGAAGCCAAGAAGGCACCGGCCAAGAAGGCAGCTCCCAAGAAGGACGCAGCCGAGAAGAAGCCAGCGGCGAAGAAGGCTCCTGCCAAGAAGGCCGCTCCGAAGAAAGAAGCTGCGGCCAAGAAGCCTGCAGCCAAGAAAGCCCCAGCCAAGAAAGCGCCTGCCAAGAAGAAGGCAGCGCCCAAGGCTGACAAGAAGTAAGGATCGCTAACCATGGCACATAAAAAAGCAGGTGGTTCATCCCGCAACGGTCGCGACTCAGCAGGTCGCCGCCTTGGTGTGAAGAAGTTCGGCAGCGAGCAGGTCGTTCCGGGCAACATCATCGTGCGTCAGCGCGGCACCAAGTTCTATCCGGGCACCAATGTCGGCATGGGCAAGGATCACACCCTCTTCGCTCTCGAAGCGGGCGTGGTGCGATTCCACTCGGGCAAGCAAGACCGCAAATATGTGTCGGTCGACGCGATTGCCGAAGCAGCCGAATAACCGGACGGTTCAAGAAAAGGATCGTCCACCGGGGCGGTCCTAGCCGGAACTAGAATTCCGGCAACGTAGAGGGAGAAGGGCCACCCCGACCACCGGGGGAGCCGTCTCCCTCTTGTCGTTTCTCCCTCACATTTCATCGTGTTCGGTGCAGTTTCGCGCCTGTTCCGCCACGATAATGTCATGCTTCGCCGCCATCGGGGCGGGGCAGGGCGATCGAGAGAGGGAAGTGCAGATGTTCCATCGTAGCGACCGATTACTGCTGAGACCGATCTGGCCCGAGGACTGGGAAGGCGTGCTCACCGGCATCTCCGACGAAGGCGTGGTGCGCAATCTTGCCCGCGCTCCGTGGCCCTATGGCGAGCAGGATGCTCGCGAATTCACTGCGCGCGCCATCGACCCGATGTTCCCGCGCTTTCTCATCACCCGCGCAAAAGACGCGCAGACCGTCGGGTGCATCGGCATCGACCCGCCGCCGCCTGAGGACGGCGAACAGCCGGGTACGGTCGAGATCGGATACTGGATCGCCCGCCCGTTCTGGGGTCAGGGCTTTGCCACCGAGGCAGGACGCGCGGTGCTCAGGATTGCTCAGACGCTCGGCTATCGCCGCGTGGTCGGCTCGCATTTCCTCGACAATCCGGCGTCGGGAAAGGTGCTCGAAAAGCTCGGCTTCGAGCCGACCGGCCGCGTAATCGAGCGGCATTCTTGCGCGCGTGGCGAGCGGGCACAGACGGTCGAATATGCGCTGAACCTTGTCGTTGAAGCAGACGTGAGAGATGCGCAGGCTGCTTGAGCCATCGGCGCGATTGCATTAACGCATCGGGCAATGACTGGTCGCAAGCGCCTCAGCCCCGAAGAATCACGCAAGACTGCGCTCGAAGCCGCGCGGGCCCTGCTGATCGAAACCGGCCCGCAATCGGTGACGCTAAAGGCCGTCGCGGCGCGCATCGGGCGCACTCACGCGAACCTTCTGCACCATTTCGGTTCGGCTTCAGGGTTGCAAAAGGCGCTCGCCGAACACCTTGCGAAGACCGTTTGCGAGACGATCATCGATGCGGTTCATGCGAGCCGCGCAGGGCTCGGTTCGGCGCGCGAAGTCGTGGACCTCGCTTTCGATGCATTTGACCGCGAAGGTGCGGGCGCGCTCACCAGTTGGATGCTTCTAACGGGCAATGAAGATGCACTCGACCCGATCGTTTCGATCATCCACGAACTGGTCGACGAGATCGCGCCGGGTGAAGCCGATCATACCGACGACGAACTGCACGTTCACAAGCAGACCTTGAACCTCGTTTTGCTCGCGCTTGGCAATGCGCTGATCGGGGCGGCTTTGTCCAAGTCGCTCGGCCTTCCACGCGACACCGCGCGCGAGAGGGCTGCGGCTTATCTCGAAGCTTCGATGGCCGAGGAATTCCAGCCGAAATAGGTGATCACTCGCGGATCGCGGCGGCCTGCCATTCGGGTAGAGTGGTCGGGTCTAGGTCGCTTACTCGAAGGTGATCGACTGCAAAGCGAAGCTCAGGATAAGCAGCCTTGCGCCGCTTCTCGTCGGATTGGTCGAGCAAAACCACGACCAGCCGCCGGTTCACCTTGTTGCGCCAGTTCATCCTCGCGGTGTTCTCCTGACCGATATAGCAGCCCTTCTCAAAGCTCACCCCGTTTAACTCGACCGCATTGGTTTCGAGCCACAGGATGTCGCCTAGTTCTGCGCGGCCTTCGGGCACGCCTTGGCCGAGTCGGTGCGCGAGATAGAGTTCGTCGGCTGTTTCGCCGTCCGATACCGGGGCGAGCCAGCGGTGGCCGAGGGCCGGGAGGCGCGGATCGGGGCTGCCACCTTCCGTCGGGATCTTGCTCCAGTGCACCGCGATGCTCTCGTCGCGCTCGATCGCGATCTTGCGGCGCAGGCGGTAAAGCGAGAGGCGCTTGACCAGATCGTCGGCATACTCGGCCTCGCAATCGAGCAGGACCGCGCCTTCCTCCCCCGGCCAAACCAGAAAGTCGAACATCGCCTTGCCCTGAGCTGACAGCAGCGCGGCATAGACCGGCAATTCGCCCGACACGTCGTTCGTGACGAGCCCTTGCAGGAAAACGCGCACATCCTCGCTCTCGTCTTTGGCGGCGAGGCGGACAATTGCTCGCGATTCCAATCGTGTGGCGGTCATATCGTGCATCTCTTGGCAATGGCGTGGGCGAGCCGTTCGCCCAATTCGGGGCCTTGTTCGGGGTAGAGATAGGGTTCGATCAGCTCGGCTTCCATTAGCAAAAGCTGGCCTCCATCACGCAGCATGTCGATCCGGGCATAGAGCGGCGTGTCGAAGGGCAGGGCCGCGATGATGGTTTTTGCGGCACTGACTTCCTTGGCGCTCGGTTCGTGCACGTCCTCGCGTCCGCCATAGAGCGACTGGATGCGATAGTCTCCTTCTGCGGGAAGCTTGCGCAGCGCGTGGCTGAGCTCGCCGTCGATGAAGATGAAGCTCAATTCGCCCTCGCTGGCGATGGCGGGAAGGAAGGGCTGAACCAACGCGGCATGGTCGAACCGCCAACCGTCGGCGATCTCTCCTCGAACCAGCAATTCCTGTCCAAGCGCGCCGGCACCGACCTGGCGCTTGACCACCAGCCGATCGCAATCGAGTTCGTCCATCGCCGCGAGCGCCCGCTCGGCATCAAGGCCATCGAGCCAAAGGGTCGGGATCGTCGCCGCGCCGCGCTCTGCCAGTTCACGCAGATAAGTCTTGCGCGCATTCCACTGTGTGATTGCCGACGAATTACAGACTGTAACTCCGCCATTCTCGAGCGCTTCGAGCTTGGCGAGGTAGGCTTCAGGCTTGTCCTGATAGTTCCACGAAGTTCCAAGCATGGCGAGGTCGACCTCCGCAAACGCCTCAAGCGGTGCCTCCCAGTCGATCACTTTCAGGTCCAGCCCGCGCGCTGCGCAATCGGGTTCGAGCGCGGCGATCATCAGGTCATGCTCATAGGCATCGCCGCGCCGCTGTCCGGCGCCGGGAAGGGTCGTTTCGCAAGCCAGAAATCCAATCGTGGGCATCGCGATGCCCTAGAGCCGCCGAACGGGACTGGAAAGCCCCAGAAAGGCCGCCTAAGGGGTCAGACCGATGACAAACAGCCTCACGATCCGCCGCCCCGATGACTGGCACCTCCACTTTCGCGACGGCGAGGTGATGCGCGGGGTAGTTCCCTATACGGCGCGCCAGTTCGCTCGTGCGATCGTGATGCCCAATCTCTCGCCCCCCGTGACGAGCGCCGCGATGGCGGACGAGTATCGCGAGCGGATCCTTGCCGCCGTCCCCGAGGGCGTGGACTTCACTCCGCTGATGACATGCTACCTCACAGACGCGACCGATGCGGACGATCTTGCGCGCGGCGCGGCTGAGGGCATTTTCACCGCGGCCAAGCTCTACCCCGCCAACGCCACCACCAATTCCGCGCACGGAGTGAGCGATGTCGCTAAGATCTATCCCGTGCTCGAGCGGATGGAGGCCGAAGGCATCGTGCTGTGCGTCCACGGCGAGGTGACGGATGACGAGATCGACGTGTTCGATCGCGAGGCCGAGTTCATCGAGCGTCACATGCGCGCCATTGTCGCCGACTTTCCGAACCTCAAAGTGGTTTTCGAACACATCACCACCGCCGATGCCGCACGCTTCGTGGCCGAGGCCGGTCCCAATGTCGCGGCGACCATCACCCCGCAGCACCTCCACATCAATCGCAACGCGATGCTGGTCGGCGGGATCCGCCCGCACAATTACTGCCTGCCCGTCGCTAAGCGCGAGACGCACCGGCTCGCTCTGCGTGCGGCGGCGACATCGGGGTCGACCAAGTTCTTCCTAGGCACCGATTCCGCCCCGCATTTGAAGAGCGCCAAGGAAACTGCGTGCGGCTGCGCGGGCATCTTCAACGCGCCGTTTGCGCTCGAAAGCTACCTTACGGTGTTCGACGAAGAAGATGCGCTCGACCGCTTCGAGCAATTCGCCTCTCTGAACGGCCCGGCCTTTTACGGCTTGCCCCTGAACGAGGACACGATCACGCTCGAACGCGTTGACGTAGCCGTGCCCGATACGCTTCCCCTGGCGGGTGAGGTCATCGTGCCCTGGCATGGCGGCCAGACGCTCGGCTGGCGGATGTCTTCCTAGGCGAGCGCCCTTGCGCGCCGGGTCTTCGCCCACAGGTCAGCGACGAAGATAGCGACAGCGATCCAGATCAGGACAAAGCTGCCCAGCTGGACCGGGCGCAATTCCTCGTTGAACACGGTGAAGCCGAGCAGGAAGACGATTGTGGGTGCGAGATACTGGATGAAGCCCAGCGTCGAATAATCCATCCGTCGCGCCGCTATTGCGAAGAGCAGCAACGGGATCGCTGTTACTACACCCGAGAACGCAATCGCCGCGCTCAGGAACCAGCCATCGCCAAAGGACGGCGCAGGGTTGTCTGCGTGGAGCCACACGATAGCGATTGCGGGGAGGAGCAGGATGATGCTTTCGATCGTCAGGCCCGGCAGTGAACCGACATCGACTTGCTTGCGCACAATGCCATAGAGGCCGAAACTGAAGGCGAGGGTGAGGCTGATCCACAAGGTCGTCAGCGCGCCAGCAGAAAGCAGTGCCACCGCGCTCGCCGCGATGGCTACCGCGAGCCATTGCCATTTCGACAATTTCTCACCCAGTAACAGCGTCCCGAGGAGCACGTTGAGCAGCGGATTGAGATAATAGCCGAGGCTCGCGGCATAGACATGGGTTTCCATGATGGCCCAGATGTAGACGAACCAGTTGATCGCGATCAGCACCGCGCTCGCGAACAGAGCGAGCAGGGTGCGCCGGTCGGTTAGCGCCTTCTTCACCGCCGGAAACTGCTTTCTGAGCGCCACGATGAGCAGGCAGAAAGGCAGTGTCCAGATGATCCGCCAGCCGACGAACTCGAACGGCGGCACGCTTGTCACCAGCAGCAGGTAGAGCGGCAGAAAGCCCCAGATCACATAGGCGCCAAGCGCCGCCGGAAGTCCGGAGGGCGCAGGATTCGAAGCGCCATCTGGGGCGGGAGAGTTGGCTGGGTCGCGCATCAGGCTCAGGCCACTAGGCGCAGGCCTCGCCCGAAGCAAGCACGGTGCTTGCGGTCAAACATTGTCAGGAATGTCGGCCTGAACCTGAACGAAGGCTAACTTGCCCGCTCGAAGGTCGTTAATTTTCGATAGTGTAAAGATGAACGCACAATCGAGGGGCGACCATTCCCACACCACCTTGTCGGCTCCTCCCTTGACTCTGGCCGCTTCCACCATGCGGCCCGGGCGCGGCTCCCACCAGCCGTGGAAAGCGCTCTCGCATCCCTTTGGGGGTGCGGGGGCGTTTTCAATTTCCGGCCCCTGCGCCAATGCGCCGGGGCCTGTCGCATAACGAAAATTAACCAAAGCGCGGCAAAGAGGGGCCATGAACATGCGCGCTCCCTTTGCTTCGGTCGCGGCCTTGCCGCTGCTCGCTCTCGCCGCCTGCGGTGAGGAGCCTGCGCCCGCGACCGAAGAGTATGTCGCGCAAGACCCGCTATTGGCGCGCGCGCTCAACGATCCCTTGCTTGTTGATCCCGATCTATCGTGGCGTTCGGAAGCCAACGCCGCGATCGCATGGCGCGACGGCCATCCCCTGCCACTCTTCACCGAAAGCGCTGGTGCTGCGGAACGCGCGCGCGATGCTGCGCGAAACGAATTGCTCGACGGTGGACGGATCCCGCCGCTTCCCGGTGTAAGCATCGGAGAGGGCTCGGCCTCGCTCGCCGACCTCACCACGGCTGGCGAGATCGTCACCGCGCTTGGCGGGCCCGAGAACTGCAGCGCGCGTCTTGAAGCAGGGCTCGGCTGGTCGACCCGAATGCCCGAAATCGCCTCGGTCATGCCACACGGCATGGTTCAGCAGGCGGCTGGGGTCGACGCGGGAAATTGCGGCCTTCGCGTCGTGCGCTACCTCACACCGGCGAGCGCCGATGACGTGCTCGAATACCATTTCACGAAGGTCGACCGTGAGCGCTTTAGGACCGATCTGTTCGATACGCCCGAACGCCAAGTGCGCGGGGAGCGGCGCGACCAGGTGATTGCGGTCCATGTGCGCGAAGGATCGGGTGGCATGACCGCAGTGGATATCGTCCACTGGTTCAAATAGGCGCTCAGCCGCTCGGGCGCGCTTCTCAGCTATCCTTGATGCCGACGCCAAGATTCGCGCGCGGCTGGTCCATCTCGGTGCTCGCGACCGGATAGGCGCAGTAGTCGGCGGCGTAATAGGCTGCCGGGCGGTGATTGCCAGACAGGCCAATGCCGCCAAACGGCGCGGCGGACGAGGCACCGTTGGTGGGCCGGTTCCAATTGATGATCCCTGCGCGGATATTCGCCCAGAACCGCCCATAGTCCTCGGGCGACCCGCCGATCAACGAGGCTGACAGGCCGAAGCGCGTATTGTTCGCCTCTGCAATCGCAGCATCGAGATCGGGCACGCGGATCACCTGCAGGATTGGTCCGAACAGCTCGATGTCTGGCCGGTCGTGCATGTCGGTGGTGTCGATGATGCCGGGGGTGAGGAAAGGCTTGTCCGGGTCCGGGCGGCGCATCGGGCACAGAACTTTGCCGCCCGCCGTCAGCAGAGCGAGGAAGCTCTCATTGAGCAGATCGGCGGTTTCGTTGTCGATCACCGGGCCCATGAACGGCGGCGGCTCGGCAAACGGCTCATCGACGATCAGCTTCTTCACCATCGGAATCAGCTCTTCCATCAGCGCGTCGAACATCGAATGCGTGACGACGAGGCGGCGCGCGGCGGTGCAGCGTTGGCCTGCCGTGGTAAAAGCGCTCTGGATTATGATCGCAGCGGCATCGGAAACCTTCGGCGTGTCGATCACGACGATCGGGTTGTTCCCACCCATTTCGAGCGCGACGATCTTGCCGGGATTGGCCGCGAGCTTGCGGTTGATTGCGATCCCCGCCTGCGCCGAACCGGTGAACAGCACTCCGTCGACCCCGTGATGCGCCACCAGCGTCTTCCCAGTCTCGGCATCGCCGATCACCAGCTGAAGGATATCGTCAGGCGCACCGCTTTGCTTCCAGCATTCGACCAGCGCCTCCGCCACCGCCGGGGTCTTTTCCGACGGTTTGAACAACACGACATTGCCAGCAATCAGGGCCGGGATCATGTGCCCGTTCGGCAGGTGCGCGGGGAAGTTATAGGGGCCGAGCACCACCATAACGCCGTGCGGTTTGTGCCGGACGGCGGCGGTCCCGTTGAGCGCGCTGTCGAGCTTCTTTTTGCCGGTCCGCTCTGCATAGGCTTGCACCGAGATATCGACCTTGGCGACTACCGCATCGACCTCGGTGCGGGCCTCCCACAAGGGTTTGCCGGTTTCCGACGCGATCAGATTGGCGAGCTTTTCTGCATCTTTCCTCACCGCATTGGCGAAGCGGCGCGCAATCTCAATCCGGTTGGCGAGCGCAAGCGCGGCCCAAGCAGGCCATGCACGGCGCGCGCGACTGACCGCTGCCTCCACATCGCTGTGGGCTCCACGCCACAATTCTTCGCCTGTGGCAGGGGCATGGGAGATCAGGATATTCTCGCTCACTTGGGGACGCTCTAATGTTCGCAAGCTCAATCGACCAGTAAAAAGGCGCGAATTACCCTCTTCCATGGCCAAAGGGTCTGTCGCGGCGTGGCCCTCCAACTACCGGAAGGCAGCGTGGGGAACGGGGTTTCAATATACGTGCAAATGCGTATGATGCCTCGACAATCGGGGGATATTTGCTGGTTTGCATCCAGTATTGAGGGCACCAGACCCGCATCCCGACTCGGCTCGCAATTGAGTTTCGCGTTGCGTCGATATTGGCGCACCTAGAGAAGGGGTAACTCGAATGGCATTCCCAAAAATTTCACTGTCAACACTGGGCCTGTCGGCCTCGACAGCGGCAATTGCCGTGGTTGCAAGTTTCGGACTGGCGGCCACGCCGGCAGTCGCGCAAGATAGGTGCATTCTCGACACCGACGGAGACGGCGTGCCGGATGATCCCGATGGCGCAACTGCGACGGGTGCCGACTCGCTGGCTTGCGGAGAAAACGCGACAGCCAATGGGCAGGGATCGACCGCTGTTGGCACGGATGCCAATGCCGGCCTTCCCTTCGCGACCGCAGTGGGCAATCAGGCCAATGCCTCGGGCGATCGTTCGACGGCTGTTGGCTTCATCTCGCGCGCGGATGCGGAACAGTCGACAGCAGTCGGCTGGAATTCGCAGGCTCAGGAAATCCGCTCGGTAGCAATCGGCGCAGCTTCGACTGCCAATGGCCTCGCCTCCATTGCAATTGGCGGCAACTCGGTCGCAGTCGGGGCATCCTCAATCGCGATCGGTGACATCGCCGAAACTGCTGGCGACGGCGCGATTGCTATCGGTAACGCAACGGTCGCTTCTGGCGTGGACGCGCTTGCGATCGGTGGTGACGACGCAGGAGCCGGTGCAGCGGCACTCGGCAATTCGACCACGGCCATCGGCGGTGAAGCCTTTGCACAGGGCCCTGGCGCGACCGCCGTGGGCTGGCGCTCGGTCGCCTCGGCTGAACGCGCTCATGCCTTTGGTCACCTCGCACAAGCGCTCGGCGTTCGGTCGCTCGCGGTGGGTGAAGCAGCGATTGCCAATGGGACGAGCTCCGTAGCGATCGGCGACCTTTCCGAGACTGACGGCGAATCCGCCATCGCGATCGGTAACAATTCGGTCGCGCAAGGCGTCGACGCTGTCGCGCTTGGCGGTGACGATGCCGGCGCCGGCGCAGCAGCGCTCGGCAACTCGACGACGGCCATCGGCGGTGAAGCCTTCGCGCAAGGTCCAGGTGCAACCGCAGTCGGCTGGCGTTCGGTCGCTTCGGCGGAACGTGCGCAAGCCTTCGGTCACCTCGCCAACGCGCTCGGCATCCGGTCGCTCGCGGTGGGTGAAGCAGCGGTCGCGAACAGCGACAATTCGACCGCAATCGGTAACCAGACTGCCGCCACGGGCACCGGCTCGGTGGCTTTGGGTAACTTCGCAGCGACGGATGGCGAGGCAACGGTTGCCATCGGCCAGAACTCGGTTGCGCAAGGGATCGACGCTGTCGCAATCGGCGGTGATGACGCAGGCGCAGGCGCAGCAGCGCTCGGCAACTCAACCACCGCAGTCGGTGGCGAAGCCTTTGCACAAGGTCCGGGTGCAACCGCAGTCGGCTGGCGTTCGGTCGCTTCGGCTGAGCGCGCACAAGCCTTTGGCCACCTCGCCAACGCCCTGGGTATTCGCTCGTTGGCCGTCGGCGAAGGTGCCGTCGCCAATAGCGACACCTCGATCGCGGTGGGCAACCTCTCGCTGACCAACGGAGCGGGTTCGATCGCCATCGGTGACATCTCCGAAACCGCTGGCGACGGTGCGATTGCCATTGGTAACGCAACGGTCGCCTCGGGCATCGATGCACTCGCAATCGGCGGTGACGATGCAGGTGCAGGCGCTGCAGCGGTCGGCAACTCGACCACGGCAGTCGGCGGCGAGGCTCTTGCACAGGGGCCCGGTGCCACGGCAGTCGGCTGGCGCTCGGTTGCTTCGGCTGAACGTGCGCAAGCCTTTGGCCACCTCGCTAATGCGCTCGGCATTCGGTCGCTCGCGGTTGGTGAAGCAGCGCTTGCAGCCAGCGACAACTCGACGGCAGTCGGTAACCAGACAGCCGCATCGGGCACTGGCTCGGTTGCTGTCGGTAACTTCGCGGCGACGGATGGCGAGGCAACGGTTGCCATCGGCCAGAACTCGGTCGCGCAAGGGATCGACGCTCTCGCCATCGGTGGTGACGATGCCGGTCAGGGCGCAGCAGCGCTCGGCAACTCGACCACGGCAGTTGGCGGCGAGGCCTTTGCACAAGGTCCGGGTGCCACGGCAGTCGGCTGGCGCTCGGTTGCTTCGGCTGAACGTGCGCAGGCATTCGGCCACCTTGCCAACGCGCTCGGCATCAGGTCGCTCGCGGTGGGTGAAGCAGCGCTTGCCGCCAGCGACAACTCAACGGCAGTCGGTAACCAGACCGCCGCATCGGGCACCGGCTCGGTAGCTGTCGGTAACTTCGCGGCGACGGATGGCGAGGCAACGGTTGCCATCGGCCAGAACTCGGTTGCGCAAGGTGTCGACGCTCTCGCAATCGGTGGTGACGATGCCGGTCAGGGCGCAGCAGCGCTCGGCAACTCGACAACTGCCGTGGGCGGTGAAGCCTTCGCTTCAGGACCGGGCGCAACCGCAATCGGCTGGCGTTCGAACGCGTCGGCGGAACGCGCGCAAGCCTTCGGTCACCTCGCCAGCGCATCGGGCATCCGCGCACTGGCAGTCGGTGAAGCAGCCGACGCTTCGGGCGATGGCTCGATCGCTGTCGGTAATCAGAGCGATGCGGACGGCACCGATTCGGTTGCGGTCGGCAACGGTTCGGTTGCAGGCTTCGACGGTTCGGTCGCGCTTGGCGCGTTCGCGGTGACGACGCGCGCCAACCAAGTCGTTCTTGGTGGACCGGGTAGCTCGGTTACGATCGGCGATCTTGCGGCAAGCACTGCAGCGCAGACCGGAACCGCCTTCGTGGCGACCACCGATGCTTCGGGCACTCTGGGCCAGGGCATCGCGGTTGACGCTCTTGCGACCGATGCGGAAGTCGCGGCAGTCGAAGCGGGCCTGCAGGCCGGTATCGACGCCAACGCGACCGCAATCGCGACCAACACGGCGGACATTGCCACCAACGCAGGCAATATCGCCACGAACACCGGCAACATCGCGACCAACACCACCAATATCGCCACCAATGCGGGCAACATCGCGACCAACACGGCTGCGATCGGTGCCAATGCGACGGCGATTGCTGGTCTCGATACGCGGGTGACCGCTAACGAGGGTGCGATTGCGACCAACACCGGTAACATCGCGACCAACACTACCAACATCGCCACCAATGCGACCGACATTGCCGACAACACGGCGGCGATTGCGGCCAGCAATACGGCGGTTGCGGCTCTCGATACGCGGGTGACCACGAACGAGGGCAACATCTCGGCCAACACGACTGCGATTGCGACCAACACTGCTGATATTGCCGCGCTTGGTGGCGGCCAGCAGGCGATTGCGGCGGACGTTGCGGCCAACAGCGCTGCGATCGGCACCAACGCTGCCAATATCGGCGCACTGCAACAGCTGACCGCGACCAATGCAGGCCGGATCGACACGCTGTTCGGCATCACCGCCGAGAATCGCCTGGCTATCGACCGTGCGAACGAAGGTGTCGCCATGGCGCTCGCGATGGAAAGCCCCGCGCTTCCGGCCGGAACCAGCTTCGCTCTGTCGGGCGGCGTTGGCTATTTCGAAGACCAGGGTGCTGGCTCGATGGCCATCTCGGCGCGTATCGGCGAAAACGCCGCGTTCTCGGCTGGCATCGGTGTCGGTTTCGACAGCGGCGAGGTCGGTGCACGTGGTGGCTTCCAAGTCGCCTGGTAAGCCGTTACACATCAAGGCCATGAACAATATGGCCTTCAAACAGATAATGCCGGGGCCATGCGCCCCGGCATTTCGTTTTGCGCTCGGCGTGGCGATTGCAGCCGCGCTTCCCTTCGCTCCGGCTCAGGCGCAGCAACAGCCTAGCGCGCAGCCGCAACCGCAATTGACCCCTCCGCCATCGGTCCGGCCAACGCCGAGCCAGCTGGAACTGTCGAAGCTGCTGTGGTCGACGCTCGCCGCGGTCGATCATGCCAACCAGTCGGGCAATTACTCGGTCCTGCGCGACATTTCCGCGCAAACATTCCAGGTCAATTTCAACCCCGCGCGTTTGACCGAGATCTTTGCCGGTCTGCGCAATCTCAACATTGATCTGTCAAACGCGCTGCTGGTCCCGCCGACCTATTACGAAGCGCCGCAGATGATCAGCAATGACGTCTTCCGCGTGCGCGGCATCTTCCAACTGCGCCCGATCTCGATCGGGTTCGACGTGTATTACCAGTGGGAACAGGGCCGCTGGAAATTGTTCGGGATCGACCTGCAACCGCAGCAAATGGCGGAAGCCCAGCCGCCAGGCAGTTAGACGTGGCCCGCCGGCTCGGGCGCGATGCCATGCGCCTCGCCCATGCGGCGGATCGCCGCGATCTTGTCCTCAAGCGGTTGCCAGTCATCGCGCTCGTCAATCGCTGACCAGATCGCTTCGACTTCCTCGATAAACATGCTCTGTGGAGCAACGTCCGACCAGTATTCGTGGCCGCTCTCGACCGGGTTGTAGCTGACGAAAGCCTCCGCCAGTTCGCCTTCCGCCCCGCGCCCACCGCGATGATCGAAGAAGAAGCGGTCAGGCTGTGCCGCGTTCTCGCGCATTGCTTTCTCGCAGGCTGAAACCAGCTCCGAGTCCGCCTCAAGCCCACGCGGCTCGACCCCAAGCCGCCAGCACCAACGCCGCGCGATCGCTTCCATGTAGAGCGGCCCGAACCGTTCGAGCGCTGCGACCAACGGCCCGGTGTCTGCCAGCAAGCGCAATGCGACCGCGAATTGCCCAGAATTCCAGTGCAGCGCCTCAGGCTGGCGACCGAAGGAATAGAGCCCCTGGTGGTCGAAATAGGCGGCGGTGAAGGCCGGATCCCACCGCGGAAGCCAGCGCCACGGGCCATAATCGAAGCTCTCTCCAGTAATGTTCATGTTGTCGGTGTTGAGCACGCCGTGGACGAAGCCTGCGACCATGTAGCTCGCGGCAAGGTCGGCCATCCGCTCGACAACCTGGTGCATCAATTGCACCACGGGTTCGTCGCGCCCCGGTGCGTCGTCTGGCGGCATCGGGCCGGGGAATTGGGCGAGGCAGTATTCGACCAGCGCCTCCATCTGCGCCTTCTCCTCTTGCGCGAGCAGACGCTGAAAGGTGCCAATGCGGATATGCGAATGGCTGAGCCGCACCATTACGGCAGAGCGCGTGGGCGAGGGCTCGTCATTGCGCTCGAGCGCCTCGCCTGTCTCGATGACCGAAAAGCTTCTGGAGGTGTTCACTCCAAGCGCCTCGAGCATCTCGGTTGCGAGGATTTCGCGCACCGCCCCCTTTAGCGTCAGCCGTCCATCGCCAGAACGGCTGTAGGGCGTTGTCCCCGACCCTTTCGTGCCGAGGTCCATCAACCGGCCATCGTGCCCGCGCATTTGTGCAAACAGAAAGCCGCGCCCGTCGCCGATATCCGGGTTGTAGGTGCGAAACTGGTGGCCATGATACTTGAGCGCGAGCGGTTGCGGCAGGTTGTCTTCAAGCGGCACGAAGCGCCCGAAATGGCGGGTCCAGTCATCGTCCGACAAGTGCGTCAGCCCGACGCTCTCACCCGCGCGATCGTTGCGGAACCGCAGCCGGGTCTCGGGAAAATCAGCGGCCTCGACCGGACTCCCAAGCCAATCGGCAAGCTTCAGAATTGCGGGGTCGGGCGCGTATGTCGCTGCTTGCGGATTGTCGCTCATCTCGCGATAGTGGGGCGAACAGACAGGCGGCGCAACCGCGCAGACCAACCCCGAAGGAAACCCATTCCTCAATGGCCAATTCATACGAAGAGAAGAGCTGGACCAGCGCGGACGGCCTCTCGCTCTATTACCGCGACTATCCGGGGCCTGAAGGCTATGATGGTCCGCCCGTCCTTTGCCTGCACGGCCTGACGCGCAATTCGCGCGATTTTGCCGATCTGGCCGAGCATCTGGCGGGGTCGCGCCGCGTCATCGTCCCCGAAATGCGCGGGCGCGGCAACAGCGACTACGCGCCCGATTCGAGCACCTACAATCCCAAGCAATATGTCGCCGATGTCGAGCAATTGCTCGCGGAGTTGGGGATCGAACGCTTCATCTCGGTCGGCACTTCGATGGGCGGATTGATGACCATGCTGCTCGCCGCTTCCAAGCCGGGGCGCATCGTCGCGACAGTGATCAACGATATCGGGCCGGAGATAAATCCGGCGGGGGTTGAGCGCATTTCGGGCTATGTCGGGCAGGGCAAGAGTTATCCCACATGGGTCCACGCGGCTCGCTCGCTGGCAGAAGTGCACGCGGCGTCCTTTCCCGATTACGACCTCGATGCCTGGCTCAAATCGGCCAAGCAGGGCCTCGTCGTCAGCCAGAACGGGCGGATCAGTCACGATTATGACATGGCGATCTCCGAGCCGTTCAAGCAGGCAGACAATGCCGCGCCCGCGAACCTCTGGCCGGCCTTCGATGCGCTCAAGGGCGTGCCGATGCTGCTGGTCGTGGGTGAGTTGTCCGACCTCATCACCCCGCAGACCATCGCCAAGATGGCCGAGCGCAATCCTGCCATGACGAGCGTGACCGTGCCGCGTGTCGGCCACGCCCCAAGCCTCGACGAACCCGAAGCGTGTGCGGCGATCGACGCGCTTCTGGCCAGGGTCTGAGCTTCGGCACCATGACCAAGACAGCGGCTCGACCGAAGATATTGCACTGCCACTCGACCTTCGCGCCGGGCGGCAAGGAGGTGCGCTGCGTCAAGCTGATGAATGCGTTCGGGGACGCGTTCGAGCACACGATCGTCTCAGGCGAGCCAGACGAGCTCGGCGCACGCGACCTGATCGATAAAGGCGTGACGGTGCATTTTCCTGCGGACTTCCCCGCGCTCAAAGGCTCGCCCACGCCGGGGCGCCTCGTCAACATCGCCAATGCGCTCAAGCCCTTCGACCTGGTGCTCACCTACAATTGGGGCGCGATCGACGTGACGATGGGGCATTCGGTCTTCGCCAATGCCTTGGACCTGCCGCCGCTGATCCATCACGAGGATGGCTTCAACGACGACGAAGTGAGCGAGCTCAAGACCCGGCGCAACATCTACCGCATGGCCGCGCTATGGCGCAGCCACGCCCTTGTCGTGCCAAGCCGCACGCTTGAGCGGATCGCGCTCGAGAAGTGGCGTCAGCCGCGTGAGCGGGTGCAGTATATCCCCAACGGCATCGACACCTCCGCTTTCGGACAGAGACCCAAGCCGGGCTCGTTCCGCGTGGTCAAGCGCGAGGGCGAGAACTGGGTCGGAACGCTCGCGGGCTTGCGCAAGGTGAAACAGCTCGACCTGTTGGTGCGTGCAATGGAGCGACTGCCTGAAAACTGGCAGCTCGTCATCCTTGGCGAAGGGCCCGAACGCGATGCCATCCGCGCTGAAGCTGATCGGCTCGAAATCAGCCACCGCGTCCACATGCCCGGCAATGTCAGCAATCCTGCAAGCCTGATCGGCCTGTTCGACATCTTCGCGCTGTCGTCGAAGAGCGAGCAATTCCCGCTTTCACTGGTCGAGGCGATGGCGGCGGGGCTGCCGGTCGCCGCTCCCGATGTGGGCGACGTGATGCAGATCGTGTCCGAACCTAATCGGCCTTTCATCGCGCTTCCCGACGATAGTGAGGCGCTGGGTTCCGCGCTCTCCGATCTCGCCGCAAATCCTGATCTCAGGGCAGAAGTCGGCAAGGCCAATCGCGCACGGGCTCGCGCTCATTTCGATGAAGCGAAGATGGTCGAAGCCTACCGCGCTCTCTATCGCGGTGCGCTCGGCGAAAAGGCTTGAGAGCCGTGCTTAACCGCGCGTTCAACTGGCGAACCGCATTTCCGCAAGGGTTCGCGCGCAATTCGGCGCTTGTGAGCAGGTCGTTCACTGCCATTGCGCGTCAGGCCAGCGCTCCTTAAAGACGCGCGCACGACACTTGCAATTGTAACGAGGAATACCGCCCCGTGGCGCGAACCCCAACTCAACCACCCAAGGATACCCCGGACGCCCCTTCGCGCGAGGACGAGATCCTCATGCGCGAAATCGACGAGGCCGTGCGTCAGGACGATGCCAAGGAATTCTTCGAGAAATACGGCGTTCCGCTCGGCGCTGCGCTGGCGCTGCTGATTATCGGCATGTTCGGTTACTGGTGGTGGGATTCTTCCAATGAGGCCGAACTCGAAGCGCAGTCCGAAACCCTCGTCAGCGCGCTCGATTCGGTTGAAGCGGGCGATTTTGCGGGTGCTTCGGACAAGGTTGATCCATTGATCGAGAACGGCTCCGTAGGTGCACGCACCTCGGCGCGGTTCCTGCAAGCCGCAGCAGCGCTTGAAACCGACGACAAGGCGCGGGCGATCGAGCTTTACGCAGCGATCGTGGCTGATGAGGAGGCTCCGCAGCCCTTGCGCGATCTGGCGCTGATCCGCGAAGTCACCACCAATTACGACGACCGCGAGCCGGCCGACATCATCGAGCGGCTGAAGCCGCTGGCCGTGCCCGGCAATGCCTGGTTCGCAAGCGCGGCCGAGCTCACCGCGATCGCTCACCTCGAAGCGGGTGACCGCGAGGCGGCGGGCCTGCTGTTTGCCGAGATCGTGCGCGACGAAAACAGCCCCGAAACGCTGCGCGAACGCGCGCGCCAGATGGCCGGCCTGCTCGGCGTCGACGCGGTCGACGACGTGCAGGAATTGCTCCGCGATCAGGGCGTGATCTCGGACGACGGCGAACCCATACCGGCCGGCGCACCGCGCTAGGCCCAGACTTGATATTGAGACGGACGGCAGAATTATGAAATTCAAGGGAAAAACTGGCGCGCTGATGCTCGGCCTTGCGGCGATGACCATGACGGGGACGCTCGCGGGCTGCGAAGGCGGATTGTTCGGCGGCGGCAAGAAGACCACCCCGACGGTCGGCAACCGCACTCCGATCCTTTCGCGCATCGAAAGCGGCGCAGAGGTCGATCCGGCGCTTGCCAGCGTGACCGTGGTGCTGCCCCCGGCGCAGAACAATCCCGAATGGGCGCAGGTCGGCGGTTCGGCGAGCAAGTCCTACGGCCACCTCGCACTGTCCGCGACCCCATCCAAGGTCTGGACCGCACAGGTGCGTGGCGCGAGCAATTCCGAACGCCTCGCTGCCGCACCCGTGATCGGCGGCAACATGCTGTTCGCAGTCGGTTCTGACGGCACGATCCACGCATTCGATCGCCGCACCGGTTCGCGCATCTGGAACACGAGCGCGGACATGACCGACGATACCCGCCCCTCGGCCTTTGGCGGCGGGGTGAGCTACGACAATGGCCGTCTCTACGCGACCAATGGCGCAGGCGATGCCAAGGCGCTGGACGCGATGACCGGCGAAGTCCTGTGGTCGGTCAAGCCTGCTGGTCCCTTGCGCGGTTCGCCGACCATCGCCTTTGGTCAGGTCTATGTGATGACGCAGGACAACCAGATTCTCGCGCTCGATCAGAACGACGGCTCGCTGCTGTGGAACGAGAGCGGATCGACCACGCAATCGGGCGTGTTCGGCGTTGCCGCCCCGGCGGCAGGCAACGGCACTGTGATCGCGGGTTATTCCTCGGGTGAGCTCAGCGCCTATCGCTACGAGAATGGCCGCACGCTGTGGGCGGATGCGCTCGCGCGCACCAACATCTCGACCACGGTGAGCTCGATCACCGATATCGACGCCGATCCGATCATCGATTCGGGCCGCGTCTATGCGCTCGGCCAAGGCGGTCGCATGGCCGCCTATGAGCTGGTCACCGGCCAGCGCATCTGGGAACTTAACCTCGCAGGCATTTCCACCCCGGCAATTGCGGGCGAGTGGATCTTCACGCTGACCGACGATGCGCGCCTTCTCGCGATTGCGCGTTCGACGGGCCGCGTGCGCTGGATCAGCCAGTTGCAGCAGTTCCGCGACGAGGAGAAGCGGAAGGACCCGATCTTCTGGACGGGACCGGTGCTTGCAGGCGGCAATCTGTGGATCGCAAGCTCGCGCGGCGAAGTCTGGCGGGTGAGCGCGGGCGAAGGTAGCTCGCAGATGTACGCCGATATCGATCAGCCGGTGAGCCTGCCTCCCGTGGTTGCCGACGGGCACCTCTACATCCTCGACGATAGCGGCACGATCCACGCTTGGCGCTGATCGGCGTTCGCGGGCGCGGCGTTAACCTTTTGCCAGCGCCCGTCTCGCTGCGGCACTGCGAGGGCTTTGCGAGCGGAGAATTAACCCTTTTGCGCTAACCGCATCGGGGTATGGACGCGACGAATCCCTCGGGCAAATCCGCCCCCGTTACGCAGCAACGCCCCGCGCTGCCCGAAAGCGACGTCTCTTCGGGCGTGGGTTTCGCTGGCCTGCTGGGGCTTGCCTTGTGGATTCTGTTCTGCCGCAATTTCCCTCAGATCGCCGCGATTATCGGGCTGGAGGGCGAATATGGCGTCCTGTCCGGCCCGCACGCAGCACTGACCGCGATGCTTTTTATCGCCGGGCCGATGGCGGTCTGGTCAGTGCTGGTTGATCGGGTGCACCTGCGCCCTTCGACCGGGCTCGACTGGTCGCTCAATCGCCCCATGGAAGAAGTGCTTCCCACCGCGACGGTGAAGATCGTCGGGCTGTGGGCGACCTGGGCGATCCTCGCCTGCCTTTACAGCCTGTGCCGTTGGTACTGGGAAGGGAACTACCTGTTCGCGATGGAAGTGCTGACCTATGCCGCGCTGCCCATGGTGGTGCTGTCGGTGCCCTATGTGATCTGGCTCGATCGCTCGATGGTCGAGCCTAAGGACAGCACATGGCATTTCGGCGCGCTTTTGACGTCGGTGCTGGGAATGCACCGCGGCGGCTGGGATGCCGAGGCGGTTAAAAAGCATTGGCGCGCATGGATCATCAAGGGCTTTTTCGGTGCCTTCATGATCTCGATCCTGCCGGCGGGTTTTGCCTATGTGGTCGAAGCCAATCCGGCCGCTATAATCGCCAATCCGGTCGAGCTGGGCATGCTGCTCATCACGCTTTTGTTCGTGGTCGACGTGCAAATCGGGACTGTCGGGTATCTCTTCACGCTGCGTCCGCTCGACGCGCATATCCGGTCAGGAAACCCGTTCGTTGCAGGCTGGCTCGCGGCGCTGCTATGCTACCCGCCCTTCGTGTGGGGGATCATCGGGTCGAACAACCAGATCCTCTCCTACGAAGCGAATGTCGAGGGCTGGGGCTTCTGGCTCGCCGACTATCCGAGCCTTTTGTGGGTGTGGGCCGCGTGGCTGGTCTTCCTCACCGCGATCTATGCGTGGGCGACGGTCGTGTTCGGCATCCGTTTTTCGAACCTGACCTATCGCGGAGTGCTGACCAACGGGCCTTATCGCTTCACCCGCCATCCGGCCTATCTGTCGAAAAACCTGTTCTGGTGGTGCTCGGTCATGCCGTTCCTCGTCACCAGCGGCTCGCCGACCGATGTGATCCGCAACACCTTCTTCTTGGCTGTGGTGAACGGGATCTACTACTGGCGCGCCCGCACCGAAGAAGCGCACCTGCTCGCCGAGGATCCGAAGTACCGCGAATATTACGACTGGATGGAGCAATACGGTCTGGTTACAGCGCCGCTCGCGCGGTTGAAGAACCGGATTGCAGGGCGCTTGTCAGGCAAGCCGCTTCCCCCTCAAGCGCCGGAGATCGAACCGGCGCGCGAGCCCGCCGAATAGTCCCTCAGATATAGAACCCGTCATCGGTTTCGTGTGCGGTGAGGTTTCTTTCGGAAACCGCCAGCGCAGAGACCTGTGCGCGCCATTCGGCGATGTGTGAGGTGCGGAAATGGGCTTCCAACGCCTCTCGGTCCCGCCACTTTTCGCTCACTCGCACAAGTCCTTCGTCGAGCACGTCGAGCGCATAGGCGTATTCGATGCACCCTTCCTCGGCGCGGCTGGCGGTGATCATGGCCTCCATCACCGGCCGCACGACCTCGATCATGCTGGGCGGTATGCGGAAAGAGCCGACGACGATGATCATTACGCTGACCTCTCGCTCACATCACTGGCGAGCCGTCATCGGCCTGGTATTTGGCAAGCTCGGTGATCTGGACGTCGAGCCCGGCCAGAGCCTGCTGGAAGGCCGCCATGTGCGGGGTCTGAAAGTGGAAGGCGAGCGCGGCATCGTCGACCCATTTCTCGACGATGATGAGCTTGCCGGGATCAAACACATCGGTCCCGTAAGTGTAGCCGAGGCATCCTTCCTCGGCGCGCGATGCGGCGACCATCGTGGCCATCGCCTCGCGTCCTGCGCCAAGTACGCCTTCGCCCAGTTTGGCTTCGGCCAGTACGATCAGCATGATGTCTCTCCCCCCGCGTGAATGCGCTTATAGCTGGTACTTGTAGACCTTCGAAACGTCGCCATTCCAGTCGCCGTGATAGGCGTCGAGCAGGCGCTGTGCGGGGACCTTGCCGGTTTTGACGATCTCGTCCAGCGTTTCGAGGTAGCCCGTTTCATTGTCACCGCTGGCATTGAGCCGGCCGCGCGCGGCGAGGCCCGAGTGTGCGATCTCGAGCACTTCGCGGCCCAGATCCTGCAAGGTGCCGGTCCCGCCGGGCAGCGGCGCGTCGAGCGCGAGTTTGGGCGCGTCGTTGCGCAGTGCCTCGCGGCCTTCCATCGACCAGTCCTTGACCCGATCCCACGCCGCATCCAGCGCACCTTGATCGTAGAGCAAACCGACCCAGAAGGCGGGCAGCGCGCAGATACGGCTCCAAGCGCCACCATCGGCGCCGCGCATTTCCAGGAAGCTTTTGAGGCGCACTTCGGGGAAGGCGGTCGAAAGGTGGTCCCACCAGTCTGACGCCGTGGGCCGCTCACCGGGGAGGACCGAGAGCTTGCCGTCCATGAAGTCGCGGAAGGAAAGGCCCGCGGCGTTGATGTATTTGCCGTCGCGGAAGACGAAATACATCGGCACGTCGAGCATGTATTCGGCCCAGCGTTCGTAGCCGAAACCATCCTCAAACACGAAGGGCAGCATGCCGGTGCGGTGCGGGTCGGTGTCCGACCAGATGTGGCTGCGATAGGAAAGATAGCCGTTAGGCTTGCCCTCGGTGAAAGGCGAATTGGCGAAGAGCGCAGTCGCAAGCGGTTGCAGCGCGAGGCCGACGCGGAACTTCTTCACCATGTCGGCTTCGGAGGAATAGTCGAGATTGACCTGGATCGTGCAGGTGCGGAACATCATGTCGAGGCCGAGATCGCCGACCTTGGGCATGTGCTCCATCATGATCTTGTAGCGCCCCTTGGGCATGACAGGCAGATCCGAGCGCGCCTTGTCGGGCCACATGCCGAGGCCGAGGTAACCGCGCTTCAGGCGCTCGCCGATAGTCTTGACCTGCTCGAGATGGCGCCCCGTTTCGGCGCAGGTATCGTGCAGGTTCTCAAGCGGCGCGCCCGACAGCTCAAGCTGGCCGCCCGGTTCGAGGCTAACCGTGCCGTCTGCCCCGCGCATCGCGATGACGTGCCCGTTCTCCTCGATCGGTTCCCAGCCGAACTCGGTCAGGCTCATCAGGATGTCGTGAATCCCGCCTTCCTCGTCATAGGAAGGGGCATGGAAATCGCGCGTATCGAAGACGAATTTCTCGTGCTCGGTACCGATCCGCCAGTCCAATTTGGGCTTCTCCCCGGCCCGCATCGGTGCGGTGAGGTCTTCGATCCCCTCGATCACGGGCTCGTCAGCGGCGGAGGTTTCGCGCGTGCTCATCCCGGTTTCCCTACGAAACCGATTCCGCTGTGGGAAGCGTAATCTCGTTTGTGTGCGCGAAGTTATTCCTCACCGAGCCAGTCGCCAGCCTCGGCCATCCAAACCGAAAGCGCGGCGATGGCAGCGGTCTCGCCGCGAAGGATGCGGGGGCCGAGCGAGATCGGTTGAGCCTTGGGATGCGCGCGGATCGCCTCGCGCTCTGCGTCGTCGAAGCCGCCTTCGGGCCCAATGAGGATCGCGGCGGGGCCGTCCGAATAAACGAAGGCATCGGCAGCTGCGTCTCCGCCTTCCTCGTCGGCGAAGAACAGGGTGCGGTCTGCGGGCCAGTCAGCAAGAAAAGCGTCGAGCTTGGCGGGCTCGGCAAGCTCGGGAAGCGCGGTGCGTGCGCATTGCTCGGCGGCTTCGGTGGTGATGGTGCGCGCGCGGTCCGTGTTGAGCTTGTCGGCAACGCAGCGACGGGTGACGACCGGTTGGATGCGTGCAACGCCCAGTTCGGTCGCCTTTTCGAGCACGATGTCGAACCGGTCCTTCTTGAGCAGTGCGGCGCATAGCCACAGATCGGGCACTTCTTCGCGCGGGCGCAGATGGTCGGTCGCTTCAAGTACGACCTCTCGCTTGCCCGCTTCGACTACCTTGCAGGCCCATTCGCCGGACGCATTGTCGCACAGGATCACCGTATCACCTTCACCGACCCGCATGACGCGGGCGAGGTAGTGCGCCTGATTGCCTTCGATTGTCACTCGCAGACCTTGCGACAGGACTTCATCGACGAACAGGCGAGGGGCGCTCTTGGGAGGCCATGCGGGCACGCGAGGGGCAGGGGAAGCGGGCATGACTTTCCCCTAGGCGCGCGGGGCGCTAGGGAGCAAGACATGACTTCACCGACCACTCGCAAATGGGCGCAGCTCTACATCGCTCTGGTCTTTCTAGGCCTTGGGGGATGGGCGCTGTTCTTCCCTTCGAGCGTGATCGAGCTCGCCGTGACCGAGAGCTATCGCGAGAACACCTACATGATGCGCTTCGCCATGGCCTGTTTCGGCGCGCAGGCGGTGCTGTTCGGGATCATGGCGCTGGTAGTGCAATGGTCGGCGCGGGGATTTCTGGTGTTCGCCATCGCGCTGCTCCCGTTCTTCTGGTTCAATTACCACTTCCACTATGTCGAGCCGGTCCTGACCTCGATCGGCATGCTCGATTTCGCCGGCAATTTGACGATGCTGATCGCTGCGATTGTCGGTTGGCGCGCGGCGCTCTCCGACGAAGCGAACGCATGAGCGAGGACATTGTCCCCGATACCGAGCATCGCGGGCTGATCGCACGTCTCCCGCAGCTTCCACGCGACCTTGCGCAGCTTGCGCGGTTCGACCGGCCGATCGGGTGGTGGCTCCTATTCTGGCCATGCGTATTCGGCGTCTGGCTCGCAGGAGCGGGGCCGCAATTTGCGCTGCTCGGCTGGCTGCTGCTCGGTGCGATCGCGATGCGCGGGGCGGGTTGCGTCTACAACGACATCGTCGATGCGGAACTCGACCGCAAAGTGGCGCGAACCGCCAGCCGTCCGGTCGCGAGCGGTCGGGTATCGAAGAAACTCGCATGGGGCTGGCTCATCGCGCTGTGCCTCGTCGGGCTGGTTGTGCTGCTGCAATTGCGGATTGAGGCGCAGTTGGTCGCGCTCGCAAGCCTCGCTCTGGTTGCCGCCTATCCCTTCATGAAGCGAATTACGTGGTGGCCGCAGGCGTGGCTCGGTCTCGTTTTCAACTGGGGGCTGCTGGTCGGCTGGACCGAGCTGAGGTGGGACAACTGGGACGCGCTCGCCTGCATCTATGCGGGCTGCATCGCCTGGGTGATCGGATATGACACGATCTACGCGTTGCAGGACCGCGAGGACGATGCGCTGGTCGGCATCAAGTCGAGCGCGCTGCGAATGGGCGGGAAGGTCCATGCCGGGGTTGCTGTGTTCTATGCGGCAGCGGTCGCGCTTTGGGCGCTGGGCATATGGCTCTACCGGCCCGACATGTTCGCCGTGCTGACGCTGCTGCCGGTCGCGCTGCACCTCGCATGGCAGGTGGCAACGCTCGACCCCGCCGATCCCGACAACCCGCTCGAACGCTTCCGCTCGAACCGCTGGGCAGGCGCGCTGATGGCGGCGGCGTGTTTCATTGTGGGCAATGCTGGAGCAGGCTGATGTGTAACCTCTATCGCATGACCAAGAACAAGGACGAGGTCGCAAAGTGGTTCGATGCGGTCGACAGCCTTGGCGGCGCCAATTTCGGCGAGGAAGTCTATCCCGGCTATCCGGGGCTGGTTGTGGCCGAGGGTGATCTGAAGAAGATGACCTGGGGCTTTCCGCTGGTGATGAAGGGCAAATCGGGCAAGCCGCTAAAGCCCAAGCCGGTCAACAATGCGCGCACCGACAAGCTCGACAGCTTTTTCTGGCGCTATTCGTTCGAGGAACGCCGCTGCCTCATACCGCTCTCCGCATGGGCCGAGGCGCAGGGGCCTAGGGGTGGCAAGACCCGTACCTGGCTCTCGCTGCCCGATATAGAGATGTTCGCCTGCGCAGGCGTGTGGCGCGATAGCGACGAGTTCGGCCTCGCCTATTCGATGGTGATGACCGACAGCGCCGGTTCGGCTGCGGAGGACGTCCACAGCCGGATGCCGGTGCTGCTGAGGCCCGAGGACTATGAAGGCTGGGTTTCGGGATCGCCCGAGGATGCGAAGAACCTTTGCGTGCCCTGGGCGGGCGATTTGAAGATCGACCGGACCGACCAACCCTGGACCCGTGGCTCGGCGGTCCAGAAAGACCTGTTGTAATGGCGATTGGCGAGGACGGGCTCGTTCATTTCGCCTCTCCCGCATAGCTCACCATTTCGAACTCGATCCCGTCCCAGTCGAAGAAATAGAATCGGCGACCCGGCTCGTAATCGTCGTGGCTGAAAGTTTCGAGCCCGGCGGCGAGCACGACTTCTTCGGCTGCGTCGAGATCGTCGACCACCAGCCCGATATGGTTAAGGGGCACGCCTTTGGAATAGCGGCGTCCGGCATCGGCCCGCACATCCTCATTAGTGTAGAGCGCGATATAGCCCGCGCCGTTACCGGGTTCGCCAACGTGGATGGTGTCGCCGCCCAGCGCCGAGTGTCCTTTCCAGCGTTCCTCCCAGCCGAGCAGGTCCTTTAGCAGCTGCGCGCTGCGGTCCGGGTCGGTGACGGTGAGGTTGGCGTGTTCCAACTGTCCTTTCGGCATGGCAATTCTCCTTGCGGTTTCAGGGGCGGCGAGACTTGGACACGAGGCCGTGCGAATCGCCCTATGCCCTCATCATGCAACCTCAACCTAACTTGAGATCAAGATATTTCTTCGCTATCGCGATTTGCATGACAAATCGCACTTCTCGCTCGATCTCGCACAGGGATCTCATTCCCATTGGAGAGATGGCGCGGCGCACCGGGCTCTCGGTCTCCGCGATCCGTTTTTACGAGGACAAGGGGCTGGTCGAGCCGGTGCGCACCGGCGGCAATCAACGGCGCTTCCTGCGCTCTGACATTCGCCGGGTGAGCTTTATCCGCATCGCGCAGGCGCTGGGGCTGACGTTGGGTGAGATCGATGCAGAGATGCGCAAGCTTCCGCATGGTCGCACTCCCAATGCCCGCGACTGGAAGGCGATCAGCGCCTCGATCCGCACCCGCATTGATGAGCGCATTGCCGAACTGGAGCGGACCCGCGATACGCTTGACGGATGTATCGGGTGCGGCTGCCTCAGCCTGTCGCATTGTGCGATCTACAATCCCGATGATCGGCTCGGCGAAGAAGGGCCCGGGCCGCGCAATGTGATCGGGGCGAAGCGCTAGCCCTCCGGCCCCAGTTCCGGGTCGAGATCGCGCGGGCGGGCCATGTGAACGAGTTCCGCGCAGCGCGGGCGCAATTCCGACCAGTCATCGATCCGGCATTCGAGTACTGCAAAGGTCGCGGTCGGAAACTTGATGTACGCTTCGCGGAAAAGGTCGTTCTCACGCGCCGGGGCGACCAGTTCGAGGATCGTCTCCTGCAAGCCGGGATTGTGCCCGCTCATCAGCACCGCATTGGCGTCGCCTGCGTGGAATTGCGCGGTTTCGATGATCGTGTCGCTGCTCGCGAGGTAGAGACCGTCATCGTAGATCGGCGTGAGGTTGGGCAGACCTTCCTCAAGCGTCTCCTTCACCCGCACCGCCGGGCTGGCGATCAGCCGGTCCCACTTAATGCCATGCTCAACCACGTGCTTGCCGATCAGCGCCGCCCCGCGTCGCCCGCGATCATTCAGTCCGCGGTCGAAATCGCGCTTGGCGAGATCGTCCCATTCGGACTTGGCATGCCGAAGAAGGCCGAGGATTTTCATCGAGTTCTGAAACGCCCCATCACACGTGACTGCACAGGCGAGCGACCATGACATGCTTGATGACAAAAGGAAATGCGGCAACCCCGCCTTAGCTTGCGTCGATCAGGCGGTTTGCCTGCTTGTGGAAGACGCAAAGTGGGCGAGATTGCCGCGGGTCGGCGCCGCTTGAGGATTGCGCGGCGCCGGGATTTGATAGCAGTCAGGCGATCCCGGTTTCGAGCGCGACCCACCATCCGTTCACCGTCACCGCAGCGGCGAGCATCGCGGCCATGATCACGGAGATCCTTTCGGCCGTGCGAGGCGGCAGGCTGGGCAGGCGGAGCGGCTTGGCGTTCTTGCGAAACTCCTCCTTGTAGCGCGGATGCTCGGTGCCCATCAGGCGGTCCCACCAGGTGAAGTAGAACCCGTAATTCCCGCGCGAGGAATGGTGCAGGTCATGGTGCGTGGTGGTGCTGATCCAGTCGGTCAGGCGATTGTCGACCCAACCTGCGGGGAAGAGCTCATGCCCGGCATGCGCCATCACGTTGCGGATGATCATGTGCCACAGGAACAGGAACATCGCGAAGCCGGCAAACGACAGCCCAAGTATGCTGGTCGCGAACAGGAACAGCGGAACGAAGGCAGCCTCCGCAGCCGCTTCCCAGGACGAGAAGCTGTAGGCGGTCCACGGCGTCGGAGTGCGCGACTTGTGGTGGTGCAGGTGGGTTGCCTTGAACAGCGCCTTCGTGTGCATCGCGCGGTGGATCCAGTAGAAATAGGCATCGTGCAGGACCACGATCAGCGCGAAATGCCAGACGACCGTGAAGAGCGGCGCGTTCTCGATCTCGAGCCGGATCACACCCGCCTCGACGCCGATCACCGTCGCAAGCGTTGTCACGCCGAAGACAAGCACGGTGCGCAGCGATGACGACACTTCGCGCACATAGTCCTGTCGCGAAGCCGCGCGGCTTCGCTGGATGCGTCGCGCTTTTGCCCAGCCGCCGAACACCAGCAGCAGGATTGTAAGCGCGCCGGCTGCGATCAGATAGCGTCCGAGATCGAAATAGAGGACGTCGAGGAAATGCTCCGAAACGCGCTCGGCAACATAGGCGAGAGTGGGGGCGGGGGCTGGTGCGGACATCGTGCTTCCTTTGCGTTGACGCCCTGTTGTGGCCCGCCGCGCGCCGCAAATCCTCTCAGCGCTGCAAAATCGCGGTCATTCGCGAAATCGACCGCGCTTTTTCAGTTTTGACCAGTGGTGTCCGCCGCGTCCGCGCCGCCGTCGCTGATCGCCAAGCGCCTGAATTCGCTCGGAGTTGTGCCCATTTCGCTGCGGAATGCGCGGTTGAAGGTCGGAAGCGAATTGTACCCCAGATCCATCGCGATGGTGAGCACGGGCAGGTCAACAAGCTCGCGATCCGACAGCTTTCGGCGCGCTTCGGCGATGCGATGGCGGTTGAGGTAGGCGCTGAAATTACGATAGCCGAGCCGCTGGTTGATGAGCGCTCGCAGCCGGTGTTCGGGCGTGTCGAGATACTCGGCGAGCCGCGCAATGGTGAAACCCTGCTCGCGATAGACACCGTCTGCCATCGCGATCTTCAGCTTGTCGTGCAGCACGCTTTCGGACGGGGAGAGGTCGAGCGGTTCGGGCGGATGCTGCTCGCTTTCCGCGTCTCGCTCGGTCTCGACCAGCAGTTCGGGATCGGTGCGTAGAAGCGCGATCCCTGCGAACAGAGTAAGGATGAGGATAAGCACCGCATTGGCGAGTTGGACGGGTGGATAGGGCCCCGACGCGCCCACGATCTTCTCGAATAGCAGGATGCCGCCGGCTTGCAGAGCGACCAGCAGGGGCAACCAGAGCCGCACGATGCGGCGCTGTTCGACAAGGTCGTCATGGCGCTCCGACAGGCCGACGCGCAGCAGGTCTGCAATCAGCGCGAGCGCGACAATGTGCAGCAGGTAGAAGCCGAAGAGTCCCGCCGAGGGGACGAAATTGCCGAAGATCCAGCCGACCCCGAGCAGGCCCACCGCGCCGAACAATATGCGGAGGTCGGGCTCGCGCTCGAACAAGCGATACGAGAACAACCAGATCCAGAACGGCGAGAGGATTGCGAGCAGGTCGACCATCGGATCGACCGGCCCCTCCGAGCCGATCAGCGGCGAAGTGTTGATGAGGTAGGCGATCACGCCGATGATCATGGCGACAAGCGGGAACTTGATCGCCGCGCGCACTTCGCCCGCGACCAGCTGCGCGATCAGCATCAGCGATGCGCCGACAGCGATGACACGCACGTAGAAATCAAGCTGCTCGATCATCCGAAACTATCTGACACCTCATCGTCGAGTTTGCCACCCGCTTCGCCGGTTTGGATAGCCTCTTCGCCGATCAACCCGCCGCGTACTCGCTCAAGCGCTTCGTCGAGCGTGCAGCGGCGCACATTGGTTCCTTCGGGAAAGGCGGTGAGAAGGCGCGAGGGGAAGGCGGCGGAAAGAACCACGAAGTGCCCGGCATCGTCCTTGTTGCGGATGAGCCGCCCGAACGCCTGTGCGAGCCGCGCGCGGATGATGCGGTCGTCATAGGCGCTGCCCCCGCCCTGTTCGGATGCGGCGAGGCGGCGGGCCTTGTGGAGTATATCGGGGCGGGGCCACGGAACAGCCTCCATCACCACGCATCTGAGCGACCTGCCCGGAACGTCCACACCGTCGCGCAAGGCATCGGTGCCGAGCAGGCTCGCGCGCGGATCGTCGCGGAAAATGTCGACGAGTGTGCCGGTGTCGATCGGGTCGACATGCTGCGCGAAGAGCGGAAGGCCGAGCCGTGCAAGCCGGTCGGCGATGCGACCATGGACCGCGCGCAGACGGCGGATCGCGGTGAACAAGCCGAGCACGCCTCCCTCGCTCGCCTCGATCAACCGCGCATAGGCGCCCGCGAGGCCGGGCAGGTCGCCCTTCTTCACGTCGGTGACGATCAGCACTTCGGCGCGCGAAGCATAGTCGAATGGCGAATCGGCGGCGGAAAGCAGCGGCTCGCTTTCGACATGGGCCGCGCCCGATCGGGCGATGGCGGCCTCCCACGGGTCTCCGGCCTCCGCGCCGATCCGGTCGGTGAGAGTGGCGCTGGTCAGCATCACGCCATGCGCAGGTTCGAGCACGACCTTGGCAAACGGCTTCATCGGGTCGAGCCAGCGGCGGTGGATCGCAACGTCGAATTCGCGCGCATCGGAGCGGTCGACCGCGAGCCAGTCGACGAATTCGGGGTCTGCCGGCCCGCCGAGCCGTGCGAGCAGCGATTCCCAAGCGGAGAGGAGGTCGACGCGCCATTGCAGCGAGAAGCGCGCCCCTTCGATCCGCGCGCGGCCCTGGCCGTCGAGCCAGTCGGGCGGGCCCGCCATGATCGATTCCAGCCGCCCGCCGAGCCGGATCAGCGGGGTGCGAATGCTCGCGAGCGCTTCGGCGGCGCGGCTCGCGGCCTCTATGACTTCGCCGGGGAGGCCGCTCGCCTCGGTTTCGATCCCGTAGCCCAGTTCCTGCCCGCTCTCGTCGCGGGCATAGGTGCAGGTGCGCACGGCGGAGAGCAATTCCTCAACCGGGCCGGACGGTTCGCCTTCGACCAGCCTTTGCAGCCAGCCTTCGCCGGGCAGGGCTGCGCCTGCCTCGCACGCATCCTCGATCGCTTCGCCGCCCTCATCGTCATAGGAGGCGACATCGGCGAGGCGGGCAGAAAGGCCGCGGCGGCGCCCGCGGTTTTTGCGCTCGGGGCCGACGATCCAGCGCCTGAGTTCGATTGCTTCCTGCCCCGAAAGGGTCGCGGCAAAGGTCGAATCCGCCGCTTCGAAAACGTGGTGGCCCTCGTCGAAGATGATGCGGGTGGGGCGCTGAGCATGGTCGCGGCCTCGCGCGGCGTTGACCATCACCAGCGCGTGGTTGGCGATGACGAGATCGGCTTGCGCGGAATCGCGCGCGGCGCGTTCGATGAAGCACTTTCGATAGTGCGGGCAGCCGGCATAGATGCACTCGCCCCGCTGATCGGTGAGCGCGGCGATCCCGCGCTTGCGGAACAACGTGCCGAGCCACCCCGGCAGGTCGCCGCCGATCATGTCGCCATCACGGGTAAAGCCCGCCCAGCGCGCGACCAATTGCGCAAGGATTGCGGGGCGCCCCGCAAACCCGCCCTGAAGCGCGTCCTCCAGGTTGAGCAGGCACAGGTAGTTCTCGCGCCCCTTGCGCACCACGACAGGCGGCGTGCCATCGGGGCGCTTCACCGGCCATGCCCGGCGGCTTTCGGCGCGCAATTGGCGCTGGAGGTTCTTGGTGAAGGTCGAAACCCACACCGTCCCGCCCGCAGCGCCCGCCCAGAGCGAAGAAGGCGCGAGATAGCCCAGAGTCTTGCCGATCCCCGTCCCGGCCTGCGCGAGCGCGACATGCGGCAGCTCGCGCCGGTCACGCGGAGCAAAGATGCGCGCAGCATCGGTCGCATAAGCGCGCTGGCCTTCGCGCTTCTCCGCGCTTTCTCCGGTTAGGTCGTCCAATTGCTGCAAGACCTCGCTTTCGGGCAGCTGGACTTGCGAAGGCGGTGCGCGGTCGGCGGCTTCTTCCCATTCGGGCAGGGTCGCAAACAGCCACTTTTCCGCCCGCTCGGGCCGCGCAATATGCGGCTTGATGACCTGCGCCCACGGCCAGCGCAGCCGTTCGAGCGATTGCAGCGAGGACCATGCGCCCGCGCGCTCGAACCATTCGGGGTCTTCGCACGCCTCGATCAGAGCGCCCGCAGCGCGCTGCAGAAAGTCGGGCACGTCGTCGTCGCCCTCCGGTTCCTCGATCTCAAGCGCCTGCGCCAGTCCGCGCGGGGTCGGCACGCAGAAGCGAGCGGGGTGCACGAAGGCGAACAATTCGAGCAGGTCGAGGCCCGAGAGATCGGGATAGCCCAGCCGGTTCGCGACAAGCGGAGCGTTGATCAGCAGCACGGGCGTATCGGCGGCGGCCATGATCGCCTCGCCCTTGGACACCGCGCCCGTCTCTCCATTAGCAGGGCGCAGCCAATTGCCGCCATGGCTGGCGTGAAGCGCGGGGAGGGGGACGGGTGCGGCGGTCACTTTACAAGTCCAATGCTCTCTGGCGTGCTCCAAGTAAACGCCGTGATCGCTGCCTTCCCACCCTCGAATATGGTCAAGGTGATTTTAACCCCTCCGAATTACCGATTCAGTCCGAGTTTTCACGAGGTGGTTGCAGATGAGCTTCGGACGAAAAGGACTGGCCGCAGGACAGGCGGCAGCCACGCATCCCGGCGGTGGCTTTGGCCGCGCGGCGAGCGCTGAGCCGCCTGCCCGAAGGCAGCCCGTCGCCGATGCAGACGCGCTTTCGTCTGAAGAGATCGCTGCACGGCGCGAAGCCTTCATAGCCGCAGAGCGCCAACGCGCTGCCGGCCAGCTTAGCTCGGGCGAGGTTTCCGACGTCGCAGCGAGCGCGGGCAGCGACCTTGCAAGCCTTGCCAACGGGGCACGGCCCGCACGGCCCACCGGCGCGCCGATACCGGCCGAAAAGCTCGGCGAGACCGGCCTTCCCGAAGGCCAGGAAGCGAACATCAAGGCGATGGCGCGCGATATGGCGCGGGGCGGGCGATCGAAGGGTTCGATGGCGAGCTCGACTTCGAGCACGGGCTTTACGGGCAAGAATCCGTGGGCGGGCAAGAAAAGCTACGTCTTCGGCGATCCGCGCAAACGCAGCCTGATACTTGCCTATGTGCTGTGGTATTTCGCCGGCCTCTTGGGCATTCACCGCGCCTATTGCGGCTACCTTGAGAGCGGCATTTATCAAGTCGCGCTTTTCGTGCTCAGCCTTGTGCTGCTCTTCATCTTTCCGCCGTTCGGGATCGCCGCCTTTTGCGCGTGGGCCGGGTGGCTGTTCCTCGACCTGTTCCTCATGCCGGGCATGATGCGGCGCTTCAAAGCCGCTCACGAACCCGGCGTAGATACAAGCGTGTTCGAGTAGACCTCACTCGCAAGAAGAGAGGGACGACGCCGGTCTTGGGGGGGATGGAGAACCCGACGCCGCCCCTCCCTTGCGACCCTGAGGGCTGAAAGCCGCTCCGGGGTGCACCGAAAGCACGGTGTATTGCTCAGATGATGTGAGGAACCGTGCACGTTTTGCCACGGCGAAGCTGATCGTGGGCTGAATGGGCGCTTTGCTTCCTGGGTAAGGTCGGGCTGTCCTACTGCGCGCCTTCGCGACTATGCTGCGCCCATGGCTTGCAACGCGCCCCGTCCTGCTGCTCACGAACAGCGCCCGATCTGGAAGTTGACACTTCGCACTTGCCAATTGCCGCGCGAACGGCGCGAAACGGGGCTTTCGCGGCGCTGCCGAAGTTTTCCAAAAGGCGGGGGTCGGTGTTCCATCCTGCACGAGCCGCTCACCCTCTTCGCACTTGCACAAACGCGCTTTGGGCCTAAGAGCGGCAATCGTTATGACTGACAGCACGCTCATCGAAACCGCACGCAACTCCAAGGCCTGGCCCTTTCAGGAAGCCCAGCGGCTTGCGAAACGGTTGCGTGGCGGCAAGCCCGATGGCGAGCCCGTGCTGTTCGAAACCGGCTACGGACCCTCGGGCCTGCCGCATATCGGCACCTTTCAGGAAGTGCTGCGCACCACTCTGGTCCGCCGCGCCTACGAGGCGCTGACCGGTGAGCCGACGCGGCTGGTTGCGTTCAGCGACGACATGGACGGGCTGCGCAAGGTGCCCGACAACGTGCCCAACAAGGAGTTGCTCGAAGCGAACCTTGGCAAGCCCCTGTCGCGCATCCCCAATCCGTTCGACAGCGAACACGAGAGCTTCGCCGCGCACAACAACGCCATGCTGCGCGACTTCCTCGACCGGTTCGGGTTCGACTACGAGTTCGTGAGTTCGTCCGACCGCTACAATAGCGGCGCGTTCGACGATGCGCTGCGCGGTGTGCTGCGCAATTTCGACGCGATCATGGACATCATGCTCCCGACGCTCGGTAAGGAACGGCAGGCGACCTATTCGCCGGTCATGCCGATCTCGCCCACCAGCGGCGCGGTCCTGCAGGTGCCGATCGAGGTGGTCGATGCCGACGCGGGCACGATCCGCTTCACGGATGAGGATGGCAGCGTCATCGAACAGAGCGCGCTTGGCGGCATGTCGAAGTGCCAATGGAAGGTCGACTGGGCGATGCGCTGGGTCGCGCTCGGCGTCGACTATGAAATGTACGGCAAGGATCTGACCGATAGCGGCGTGCAATCGGGCCGGATCGCGCGCGTCCTCGGCGGCAACAAGCCCGAGGGGCTGATCTACGAGCTGTTCCTCGACGCCAAGGGCGAGAAGATCTCCAAGTCGAAGGGCAACGGCCTCTCGATCGAGGAATGGCTGCAATATGGGAGCGAGGAAAGCCTCGGCTTCTACATCTTCGCCAATCCGAAGAGCGCAAAGCAATTGCATGCAGGCGTGATCCCCAAGGCGATCGACGATTACTGGCAGTTCCGCGAACGGCTGGCCGAACAGCCGCTCGACAAGCAGCTGGGCAATCCGGTGTGGCACTTGAGCCGCGCAAACGAGCGGCTCGAAGGGCCGGACGCGCCGGGCGCAGGCGATGCGCTCAGCGTGCCGTACTCGCTGCTGCTCAATCTGGTGAGCGTGTTGGGTCTTGAGGCAACGCCGGAGAATCTCGCCGAATATGTCGCGAGCTATACCGGCCAGCCGGTGACTGATCCTGCACTCTTGCGGCTTATCGAAGCGGCGGTGAACTACAACCGCGACTTCGTGGCCCCGACGCTCGCCAAGCGTGCGCCGGTGGGTGGCGAAGTGCTCGCACTGACCGAGCTCGACGCGCAACTCGCGGCGGCGCCCGAAGGTGCCGATGCCGAGGCATTGCAGACGATGGTTTACGAGATCGGCAAGCGCGAGGAGTTCGGTTTCGAGAGCCTGCGAGACTGGTTCCGCGCGCTCTATGAAACGCTGCTGGGAAGCGAGCAGGGGCCGCGCATGGGCAGCTTCATCGCGCTCTACGGGATCGAGCCGACCCGCAAGCTGATCGCCGAAGCGCTGGAGAGGGCGTAACCTTCTTTCCTACTTCCAGGCGCGTGTGCGATACCACTTGGTGATGATGTACTTCGCGCCTTTCGCAACCGGAGTGCCGGCGTGCATCGTTTCCAGGTTGGGACGGCCATCGGGAAGCGCGTTGTTCCAGACTAGCAGCACGCCGGGCTTGGGTTCGATCTTGATGCCAATTTCGGTGAAGTGAGTTTCGCCGCCTTCCTCGACATCATTGAGGAAGGCCATTGCCGTCCAGCTGCGCTGTCCGCCGCGCTTGCGTTCGTGCTGCCAGTACTTCTCGGTGGTGTAGAACCAGTCATTGTGCGGCTTGAACTGCTGGCCGGGAAGATAGCGCTGGCCTTGGATCGCCTCGCCGACAGGGCTGGGCAGGCCGAGCAGGTCGTCGATCCGGCGCCCGATGCCTTTGACGAATGAATCGTGCGGGTCGAGGTCGCCGGAATAGGAGGTGCGAAAGCCGCTCTCATAGCCGATCTCGTGCAAGGATGAGGGGCGCGCGGTCTGATCGACCATCAGGCATAACCGCTCGCACTCGGCCGAGGTCAGGAAGTCGCCAACGGCGTAAAGCTCGGCCTTGGCGGTATCGATCTTGTACACGCCCGGATCCGCGTCGAGCCGCTCGCGCACCTTCTTGCCAACGCGGCGCAGGGCCTCCTGATCGGGGATGGTTTCGGTCTTGGCCATGGGGAGTGCTTAGCAAGCCCGGCCCAGATTCCCAGCCCCCACAAGCAAAGCCCCCGCCGGATCGCTCCGACGGGGGTAATTGTGCCTTCTCAGGGGAAGGGGGTTACCAGAAGAAGTCGTAGATCACGTCGACCACTTCGCCGGTATAGATATCGACCAGCACGACGTCGTCGTAATAGCGCACCCAGCGATATGGCCCGTAGACTTCCGGCAGGCGATAACGCCAGGGATCATGGATGTAATACCGCGAACCGAAGAAGACATTGTCGAGATAGAACCCAATGCTCAGACGGCTGTAGCGGTGGTAACGATACGGCGCGTAGTAGCGGCCGAGGCGGAAGATTGAGCGGTTCGCGCGGCGATAATCCCGCCAGCGATAGCGACGCTGATCGCGCCACGCCCTGCGGTTCCAGCGACGGTAATCACGACGCTCGGCCCGGCGATAGTCACGACGGCGTTCCGCGCGACGCTCTGCACGCCGTCCGTCCCTCACGCCGTCACGATAGGCACCGCGACGATCCCAGCGACGCTCGGCGCGACGGTCGGCCCGACGCTCAGCGCGGCGCCTTTCTGCACGACGGTCTGCGCGACGATCTGCACGGCGATCCGCCCGGCGGTCACCGCGACGTTCGACACGGTCTGCCCGGCGGTCACCGCGGCGCTCAACCCGGTCTGCCCGGCGGTCACCCCGACGTTCGACACGGTCAGCACGACGGTCACCGCGACGTTCGACACGGTCCGCACGGCGGTCACCGCGACGTTCTACCCGGTCAGCTGCGCCGGTCCGACCTCTCCGGTCGAGGCGGTCTGCGCGACGGTCACTGCGACGCTCGACACGATCGGCACGGCGATCGCTGCGACGTTCAACCCGGTCTGCGCGGCGTTCACTGCGACGCTCGACACGGTCGGCACGGCGAGCGGGACGCGCATCAGGCTCAGCCGAGCGCGGGCCATGTCGTTCGAAGCCACGATTGCCTTGTCGCTGTCCGCGCTGAGCACGGCGTTCGCTGCGCTGGGCACGGCGTTCGCCGCGACGCTCTGCGCGTCGTTCACCACGCCGGGCGCGGCGATCCTGTCGCGCTTGTTCGCTCGCAATTTCGGCTTCGGCCTCCGCCGTAGCCGTAGTGGCTGCCTCGGCAGCCTCGGGCGGAGCGACGAACGCCATTGCCATAGCAAGTGCGGACAACGCGCTGCCCCGTAGGAACAGGGAAATATCCATGAGTTTGCCTCCAGTGTTGCCGCACCACCACTCACGGCTCGATTGATGAAAGCTGTTCTACCGACGAGTCGCTGAGCCTTACCTTAACCGGGTGTTTAGGGTTGCGTTAATGTTTGTCGCAGTTTTCCTGAACGGCTTGACCGGGCCACCTAAAGCCTCGATTGCAAAGCGCAATGTTCGACAAAATCGACGATGTGTTGGCCGATCTTGCCCGGCGATTGGCTGCAGCCGCAAGCGAACGAAGCTCGCCGATGCACGTGCCAGCGGTCGTCACCAGCGATGTCGATGCGCGCGGGATGGTGCTGCGTGAATTCAACCCCGACAGCTGGACCTTGCGGTTTCACACCGATCTTCGTGCCCCAAAAGTGGCCGCGATCAAGGCCGATCCCCGAATGGCGGTCATGTTCTACGACAAGCCTTCCAAGGTCCAGATCCGCGTCCGCGGTCAGGGGCGGATCGAAAGTGAAGGGCCGATTGCCGACAAGGCATGGGCCGAAAGCGCCAACTTCGCGCGTCGTTGTTATCTCGGCGCAGGGCCGGGCGAGCAGAGCGATACGCCGACTTCGGGTCTGCCGCCCGAGTTCGAGGGGGTCGAACCCGATGACGAGCAATTGCTCCCTGCGCGCGAGAACTTCGCGGTCCTGCTCATCGAGCTAGCCGAGATGGACTGGTTCTATCTCGCTCATACGGGCCATGTCAGGGCGCGGTTCGAGCGAAACGGCGATAATTGGACGGGAAGCTGGATCGCGCCCTAGGCGACGTCGCGCTCGTCCTTTGCGGCAGGAGCAGGCGCAGGTAGCAAGCGGATCTCTTCCCACTCGCTAGCCGCGACAATCCGGTCTTCGCCCGAACCTTTTGCCGAATTCTGCGCGCAATCACGTGCATTGTCGGCCCGCGCGCGCAGATCGCTGTAGCTTTCGCCGTCGAAGCGTTCTGCAACGCCAAAGCTAGCGGTCAGGCGGATGCTCTCATCGATACCGGGCATTGGCATTTCGGCGAGACGTTCCATCAGGCGCTTGGCAATCCCACCCGCTTCTATCTCGCTCGCGCCTTGGGCGATGATCGTGAAGCCTTCCTGCTGATCGCCCTCGAACCCGTCGCTCTTGCGCACGCCTGCGCGCATGATTTGTGCGACCTGTTCGATCGCGGCTTCGCGGGTATCCCGACCCCAGATCATGCCGGCTGGTCCCAAGTGGTCGAGCCGACCACTCAACACCGAAGTACGCTGGACCTTGGGCGGTGTGGGATCGCCACAATTGCTCGAACCGACAGCGTGATCGAAGTTTTCTGCCTGGAAAAGACCCGTTAGCGGATCGTCGTTCTCCTTCCGCCGGGCGGTGGCCCTCAGCGCGATCATCGTCACGATGGTCGCCGCCGCTATGGCGAGGATCAGCCACAGCATCGGGTCGCCCGAACTCGTGCTTGAATTGTCCAACATGTGCCCCTTCCCTGGCCTGTTGCGAGGGAAGCTGGACGATCCGTGGTTAAATCCGGGTAAAGGGCTGGCGAGAATGAGGGCGGCGTGCGCGAGCCGCTCCGGTGCTAGGGCGCGGTTTGTCCGCTCGATATAGCCTCAATTGCCCGCCACAATCCTTCGACGACCAGTGCGAGCCGATCATAGTCGAGCGTCTCGGGCGTGTCGCTTTCACGGTGGTAGTTGGGGTTACGAAAAGGGGCGGTGTCGGTGACCATGAATGCCGGGATCCCGGCCTGCGAATAGGCCCAGTGGTCGGACCAGTCGATGCCTTGCACGATCGAAGGAGCTGTCCCGCCGACGGAAGGAATGCGCGCATTCTCGCGGAATCGCCCGATCATCTCGCGAAGGAAGCTGCGTGAGGACGTGTCGCCGACGAATGCGATGAAATTGCCGGTCGAAGGATAGCGCAGCGAGAGAGGGAAGGGGTAATTCTGGCTCCCCGTCGTGTCCGAGAAATATCCCATCGTCTCAAGAGAAATCATGCCGATGACCCGCTCGGGCCGGCCCAACGACATTGCGTGGACATGGCTGCCCATCGCGCCGGTTTTGAAATAGGGCGGTTCTTCGTTGGCGTAGAAGACGAGCCGGACTTCAAGCGCGCCGCCGCCCCGCTCGGCGAACCTGCGTGCGATTTCGAGCAGCGCGGCCACACCGCTCGCATTGTCGTCCGCTCCGGGGGAGACGCGGACGGTGTCGTAGTGCGCGCCGATGATGAGGATGGGCGCATCGGCCTTAGCAGCGGGGATCGTGACGATCAGGTTTTCAGCCGGTGCGAGAACGTCCTGCCGCCCGACCGAATGGCCCATCGCTTCGAGCGTTTCGGTCAGGAACTCGATGGTCGAGAGTATCGAAGTCGCCTGGTCCAGACTGCGCGGGCGCACGGAAAGAGCACGCACATCCGCCTCGAGCCGCGCGGGGAGGGCAGCATCGTCGGGAGGCGCGATGGCTCCCTCATAGGATTGACCGGGTGTTGCCGTCGCCCAGAAGAACCCAGCGACGAGGAACAGCAGAAGACCGAGGCATGCGAGGGCGAGGCCGCGCCAGAACAGGCTGGCACGCCGCTCGCTTGCCTCAGCGAAACTCAACGTGTCAGTTTCTTGTAGGCGAGGCGCGTCGGACGGTCCGCCGCATCGCCTAGGCGACGCCGCTTGTCTTCTTCATAGGCTTCGAAATTGCCCTCAAACCATTCGACGTGGCTGTTGCCTTCGAAAGCGAGAATGTGCGTTGCGAGGCGGTCGAGGAAGAAGCGGTCGTGCGAGATAACCACGGCGCAGCCGGCGAAATTCTCGATCGCGTCTTCGAGCGCGCCCAAGGTCTCGACGTCGAGGTCATTGGTCGGTTCGTCCAGCAACAGGACGTTGCCGCCCTCCTTGAGCATCTTGGCCATGTGGACGCGGTTGCGCTCACCGCCTGATAGCTTGCCGACATTCTTCTGCTGGTCGGCGCCCTTGAAGTTGAACGCGCCCACGTAAGCTCGCGTCGAGGTGTCGTGACCGTTGACCTGCATGTAATCGAGCCCGTCGGAGATTTCCTCCCAGACGTTGTTCTTCGGATTAAGGTCATCGCGCGACTGGTCGACATAGCCGAGATGCACCGTTTCGCCGATCTCGATCGAGCCGGTGTCGGGCGTTTCCTGGCCCGTAATCATCCGGAACAGGGTCGATTTGCCGGCACCGTTGGGGCCGATCACGCCGACAATACCGCCCGGCGGCAGCATGAAGGAGAGGTTTTCGAAAAGCAGCTTGTCGCCATATGCTTTCGAGATGTTCTTCGCTTCGATCACCTTGCCGCCGAGCCGCTCGGGCACCTGAATGACGATTTGCGCTTTGCCGGGCGCGCGTCCTGCCTGCGCTTCCTGCAATTGCTCAAACTTGCGGATACGCGCCTTTGACTTGGTCTGGCGCGCGGCCGGCGTTTGCCTGATCCATTCAAGCTCGCGTGAGAGGGCCTTCTGCTTGCCCGATTCCTCGCGGCTCTCCTGTTCGAGGCGCTTCGCCTTCTTCTCCAGGTAGGTCGAGTAATTGCCCTCGTAAGGGTAGTAAGTTCCGCGATCGAGCTCGAGGATCCACTCCACCACGTTGTCGAGGAAGTAGCGATCGTGGGTGATCATCAGCACCGCGCCCGCATACTCTTTCAGGTGGTTTTCAAGCCACTCGACGCTCTCGGCATCTAGGTGGTTGGTCGGTTCGTCGAGTAGCAGGATCGAGGGCTTCTGGATCAGCAGGCGCGTGAGCGCGACGCGGCGCTTCTCACCGCCTGAAAGGTTCTCGACCGAGGCATCGGAGGGCGGGCAGCGCAGCGCTTCCATCGCGATTTCGAGCTGGTTGTCGAGCGTCCAGCCATCGACCGCGTCGATCTTGGTCTGAAGCTCGGCCATCTCTTCGCCCAGCGCGTCGAAATCGGCGTCAGGTTCGGCCATCTGCGCGGAGACGGCGTTGAAGCGTTCGACCAGCTCAGCGGTCTCGCGCGCACCGTCCTTCACGTTCTCGAGCACGGTCTTGGTCGGGTCGAGTTCCGGCTCCTGCGGGAGATAGCCGACGGTGATGTTCTCACCCGCCCATGCTTCGCCCGAGAAATCGGTGTCGATGCCGGCCATGATCTTCATCAGCGTCGATTTGCCCGCGCCGTTGGGGCCGACAATGCCGATCTTCGCGCCTTGGTAGAACTGCAGGTTGATGTTCGAGAGCACGGGCTTTTGCGCACCGGGAAAGCTCTTGGTCATGCCTTTCATCACGAAGGCGTATTGCGCGGCCATATCTGGTCGTCCTTTGGATCGAATGTTTTGTGGGTTTGCTTGGGCTGCCAGATAGGGCGCGCGAGTGGAGAGAGCAAGCGTAGCGGTCACCGATCACGCGCGGGGCGGCGGATTTGCTGCTCGCGAACGAAGTTTTCCGCCATCACGGTGATTTGCTAAGGGCTGCGTTAACCCAGTCGCGCTAGTCATCACCGTCAACACGGACGCGGACGGGTCGATGCAAGCGCAAATACTGGGACTACTTACGCCATTGATGGCGCTGCTTTTCGCCGCGACCTTCTTCGCACTGTGGCGCGCAGGCGGGTTGAGGCGGTATGTTCTGGGCTTCGGGATCGGCTATCTGTTCTTTGCGGCAGGCTATCTGCTCACCCACTTCCTGCCCGGCGACGCGTTCTACACCTTCCACGCAACGCAAATCTTCTACACAATCGGCGTGGTCTTCTTCGCCGCATCGACCTGCGAGCGGGTGGGGCAGCAAATCCACTATCCAACGTTGATCGGTATTTACATCGTCAACGCGCTCGTGCTCGCGATTGCGGTGAGCGCGACCGACGATGCCGGACCGCGGTTGATCCTCATCAATATCGGCTATGGCGCAATGTTTCTTGTAGGGCTGGTGACGCTCTTGCAGTCGAAGCGCCGCAATTGGCTCGACCTTGCGATCATCGCCCTTACCGCGATCAATGTCGCCGACTTCTTCATCCGGCCAACGCTAACCGTGATGTATGAGCAGTTCGTGCCCGCCGAAAGCTATCAGCAGACGGTCTATTACTCGGTGATCGGGCTGGTGCTTGGCGTGAAGTCGATTGCGGGCGCAGTGCTGATGATCGGAGCGACCATCGCCGAATGGACCACGCGCGTCCGCCAGAGCGGTGAGCGCGATCCGCTTACCGGCATGCGCAATCGCGGAGCTTTCGAGACCGCGATCGGTGACCTGCTGGTCCGCGCGAAGGACGAAGATCGCGCCCTTAGCCTCGTGATCGCCGACATCGACCACTTTAAGCAGGTCAACGATATCTGGGGGCACCAGGCGGGCGATGTGGCGATCACAGGGTTTGCCGACCTGATCGACCAGACCGTGCGCGGATGCGACGTGACAGGGCGGATCGGGGGCGAGGAGTTCTGCATCGCGGTCCGGAATTGCCCCAATGAAGCAGCGGAAAGGCTCGCCGAGCGTATCCGCGTTGCATTCGGTAGTCTGAAACACGCAGATCTGGGGGACGACATCCGCCTGACCGCCAGTTTCGGCGTGGCCTCGGCGCGCAAGGGTGAGAGCTACGAGCAATTGTTTCGCCGCGCCGACGAAGCGCTCTATCGAGCAAAGGGCGCGGGAAGGAACAGAGTAGGCAATGCCGAAACGACCGCAGCCGTCGATGCGGTGCCGGAGCCCCCTTCGACCAAGCGCGAGTTGTTCGAAACCCGCCGCGCCGCGGCCGGGTAAATCCTTTGCGGCGGGCCGATAGCTTAGGTCCGTCTTAACCCTCGCATGCGATGACCGACCCTCGGAGTTTCAAGGGGTCGCCAAGTGTCCGATCAAATCTTCGGATTGATCTTGCCAGCAATGTCGATGGTTTTCGCGCTTGCGGCGCTCGGCATGTGGCTGAGCGACCGCGAAAGGCGCTATCTGCTGGGCTTTGTCGTTGCGCCGCTCGCTATCGGCGCGAGCCTTTCGATCAATCACTATTCGCCCAGCATCGAAGCCGGCCCACTCCAGTTCTTCATGCATACGTGCAGCATTTCTGCGTGCATTGCGTATGTCTGGGCGGTGTGCACCCGGCTGGGCCGCGAGGTGCCGCTAAAGATGTGGGGCGCCTTGCTGGCTGTTGTGCTGGCGTTCGATGTCGCCGGGTTCTGGTTCGAATCCTTCCTTTCGACGTTCTTCCTCATCAACGCGGCTTGCGGGATTATCTTCGTGACTGGCGCGCAACTGGTCGCGCAGGCCAGCTCACGCGCAGCCGTGGACCGGGCAATGCTCGTCGTGATGGTGCTGGTCGCTGCGCAATTCTTTCTGCGGCCCGCGGTCGTGGTGATGATCGAGGCGCCGTCCACCGCGCTCGCCTATCGCGAATCGGCGGGCCATGCGCTTTTGATCCTGAGCGGCACGGTCCTGTCGCTGCTTCAGGCGTGCGCTGCACTGGCGACAATTCTCTCCGACCGGTTCGCCGATATGCAGGACCGATCGGCGCGCGACCCGCTGACGGGACTGCACCTGCGCCGCGCGTTCGAAGACAAGGCCCATGATTTGCTCTCCAAGGCCAATGACAAGGGGCTGCCGGTGAGCCTCATCATCGGCGACATCGACCACTTCAAGCAGGTCAACGATTTGTGGGGCCACCTTGCCGGGGACCGCGCGATTGCCTCGTTCGGCGAGCTGATTGCGGAGACCATCCGCGATACCGACCGCGCGGGCCGCGTGGGCGGCGAAGAATTCTGCGTGCTGGTGTGGAACTGCAATCAAAGCCAGGCTGGCGGACTTGCCGAGCGCTTGCGCGAGGCGTTCTCGGCGCGCATTCACGAAGGCATCAACGACGATATCCGCCTGACCGCCAGCTTCGGCGTTGCCGAGGTTGAGCGCGGTGAAAGCTATACTGCCGCCTTCGCCCGCGCAGACAAGGCGCTCTACAGCGCGAAGGAAGCCGGTCGCAACCGGATCGTGACCGCCGACCGATTGCACTCCGGCGAATTCGCTCAGCAAGGTCTCGTTGCCGCCATACGCCTGGATCGCGCCGAAGCTGCCTGAGGGCCGATTTTTCGCAATGTGTCAGAACGTTAGGGGCATCTTAACTCGCTGGTGACAAATGCAGGAGTAGCAAGCACTGGGGGTCAGATTTGGCCGGGACAATTATAGGACTGCTCAATCCAGCGATCGCAGCGATTTTCGCTGCGATCTTCGTTGGCGTGTGGCTGCGTGATCGCTCGGCGATCCATGTGCTCGCGCTGGCGGCCGGCTACGTCGGTCTCGCGGCCGGTTTCGTCATCCTGCACTATGCTCCGACGGAAGACCCCGCTGCGTGGGTGATGCTGATGCACGCGATCTACAGCGTCTCGGTCATCTGCGTCAGCTGGGCTGCCGCGCGGCGCTCCGGGCAGCTGGTCCGCTGGCCTGCGCTTGCGGCGATCAGCCTGATTGGGGGGCTGCTTATGCTGATCTCCGGCTTCGGCGACGACATGACCTCGCGGCTGCTGGCCGCCAACACCGCCTACGGTTTGATGTTTGCGCTGACCGCGCAGATCCTCGGCCGATCGGGCAAGCGCGACCTTGTTGACCGCGCCGTCTATTGGCTGTTCGTCATCACCGCCGCGCAATTCATCATCCGCCCGCAATTGTCGCTCATCCTTTCCGGCCCGGTGGCGGCCGAAAGCTATCGGACTTCGGAAGTATACGCGGCCTGGCTCGTTACCATGGGCGTGATCTCGCTGATGCTCGCGCTCACTCTGGTCGCCGCAGTCGTCTCCGACTTGTGGCGCAATGAGCGCGACAAGGCCGAACTCGACCACCTGACCGGGCTGAAAATGCGCGGCGCGTTCGAAGCCGCAGCCATGAAAACGCTCGACGAAAATGCCGATCGCCGTGTGCCGGTGAGCATGATCGTCGCCGATATCGATCACTTCAAGCAGGTCAACGACACTTTCGGTCATCAGGCCGGTGACAGCGCGATTGCCGGTTTCGGGGAACTGATTGCTGCGACCGTGCGCGAATGTGACCTTTGCGGACGCGTCGGCGGCGAGGAGTTCTGCATTTTGGTGTGGAACTGCGATCTCTCCGGCGCACGCAACCTTGCCGAACGGCTGCGCCGTTCATTCAGAAGGCTCGAGCATGACGGGCTGCCATCTGACGTGCGCCTGACATCGAGCTTCGGTGTCGCCCAGTCGCGCCAAGGCGAGGGCTATGGCAAGCTTTTCGCGCGGGCGGACAAGGCGCTCTACGACGCGAAGCACGAAGGCCGCGACCGGGTCGTGACCTCGGGGCAGGTCGATGTCGTGCAGGATATCCGCGAAGTCCGAGTGGTGGGGTCGGAACCCGACGCAACGGTCGCAAGCGCCTGATCTTCTGGACAGGTGACAGCGCGCCCCCTAGCACGCTGTCCCATGAAAAACGCCATCATCTCAACCACCGCCACGCTGTCGCTCGTGGCAGCCCTCCACACCGCACCGCTTGCTGCCGAAGCGCATTCCGAAATGCCTTCACTCGAGGCCGTCGCCGACGAGGCGCTTGAAAGCGATACGGTCGCATGGGACTTCGTCGAAGGGGTCACCACCGAAGTCGGACCAAGGCAGGCGGGCACCGAAGCGGAGACGCGCGGGCGCGAATGGGCGGTTGCTTGGCTCAACGAACACGGATTCGAAAATGTTGTCGATGAGCCGTTCGAGATGGACACTTGGATCCCCGGTGACATCTGGCGCGCAGAGGTGACCGCGCCATTCCCGCAAGAGCTGATCGTCCAGCCGCTCGGCAACAGCGCGGCAACGCCAATTGGCGGGCTTGAGGCGGAGGTCGTGTTCTTCCCTACGGTGGCCGATCTGGTCGCCGCGCCCGACGGATCGCTCGAAGGCAAGATCGCCTATATCAGCCACGAAATGCGCCCCGCTATGGATGGCTCGCATTACGGCTTTGCCGGGCCTGCACGCTGGGTCGGAGCCGGGATCGCCGCGAGCAAGGGTGCGGTTGCGACCGTCATCAAGGCAGTTGGAACCGACTACCACCGCAACCCGCACACCGGGGGCACGAACTTTCCTGAAGGCGTTGAACCGATCCCTGCTGCGGCCATGTCGGTGCCCGACGCCGAGAACCTTGAACGCATGTTCGCGCGCGCAGACGGCCGTCCGATCCGCTTGCGGCTCGAGCTGAATCCCCAGCGCATCGGTACGCAGATGAGCGGCAATGTCGTGGGCGAGATCGTGGGCCGCAATCCCAGCCTTCCGCCGGTTCTGATCGCCTGCCACCTTGACAGCTGGTGGAACGCGCCCGGTGCGTTCGACGATGGCGCAGGTTGCGGGATTGTCGCCGCCGCCGCACTTAATGTGCAGAAAACCGGCCAGCCGCTTCGCACCATCCGCGTGCTCCTTGCTGGGGCAGAGGAAGTCGGCTTGTGGGGCAGCCGTGCCTATTCGGCAGCGCATATCGACGAGAAGATGGGCGTCGGCCTCGAAAGCGATTTCGGCGCCGACCGGATCTGGCGCTTCGAAAGCAATTTCCGTGAGACCAATCCCGGCCTTCACGCCGAGCTTGCCAGCTCGGTCGCGCGGTTCGGCGTTGCCAATTCCTCGATCACCGCGACCGGCGGAGCCGACATCAACATCTCGCGAGATCAGGGCGGGGCGATCATCGACCTGCAGCAAGATGGTATGCGTTATTTCGACCTCCACCACACGCCTGACGATACGCTCGACAAGATCGATATCGTCCAGCTGCGGCAAAACGTTGCAGTGTGGACGCAGGTGGTGGGGATTCTCGCCAATCAGTCGACCTCGATCCAGACCGGCGGCGTGATCCCGAGCGCGCCTGCGATCATGGACGAATAGCCCGCCGGACCCTTCCGCCTTTCAGATCGTTGGAAAGTCGAAAGGGGAAGCGGTCATCTTCGTATCCGACACCGAAATCGACATCATCCTGCGCGCGATGATCCTCGCGATGATCTCGCTCATCTGGGTTTCGATCCTGATCAGGATCAATGGCCTCAGGTCTCTGTCGAAAATGACCAATTTCGACTTCGTCATGACGATTGCGCTCGGCAGCCTTGTCGCGGGAGCCGCGCAGGCGACCGACTGGAAGGGCTTTTCGCAGCCGATGATCGCGATGGTCGGGCTGTTCGTGGCGCAGTGGATGTCCGCCCGATTGCGCAAGGCTTCGGACACATGGGAGGATATCGCCCAGAATGAGCCTGTTCTGCTCATGCGCGATGGTGAGTTCCTGCGCGATGCCATGAAGGCCGAACGCGTCGCCGAAAGCGATATCGTCGCCAAGCTGCGCGAAGCCAATGTGATGAACCTTGAGGAAGTGCGCGCCGTGGTCCTTGAGACAACCGGCGATGTTTCAGTGCTGCACGGCGAAAAGCTCGACGAACGGCTTATCGAGAATGTCCGGCAGGCCGACTAGCCGCGGCTGATCCCGCTCATCGCCGCACCCCCGCGCCCCGGAAACAGGTGTGCAAGAGTGCGCGACGGATCGAGGCGCATGTGCTCGGCCACCGACCCGGCGAGCACGTTTTCGAGCGCAATGGTCGGTTTCAGATCGCGGGCTTGGTAAAGATCGGCTTCGCGCAGGCCCGGCCAATCGGCGATGACCCGGCCGCCGCGCAGTTCCCCGCCAAGCACCAGCGCCGCGCCTGCTGTCCCGTGATCGGTGCCGCTGGTGCCGTTATAGCGAGCGGTGCGGCCGAACTCGGTCGCGACCACGACCATCGTGTCCCGCCACGAAGATCCCATGCCGCTGCGATAGGCGCCGATCAGCGCGTCGAGAGCGCGCGCATTGCGGGCAAAGGCGCCGCGCTGGTTGGCGTGCGTGTCCCAGCCGCCAAGCTCCATCATTGCAATGCCCGCACCTTCGTCCTCGCGCATCAGCGAAGCGGCGAGCTCGCCCGCCGCGCGCGCATCGCGCAGGTTTCGCAAAGTGTCGCCCGCCGCCATCGCCTGCGTTTCGAGCGCCTGTCCCCACAGCCCGGCAAGTTGCGCATCGTCCTGATAGAGCAGCCCCACGCGCTCCATGAAGGCATCGCTGGCCTGCGGCAGCGCGCTCGGCGCATAACTCGACGCGGGTGCACTTCCCCGCATGGCGAGCGGCAGCGTCGGCGCAATTGCCAGAGCGCGCGGAGGCGGCGCACCGCTCTCCTCGGTAAGCATCGCGGTCAGCCGATTGAGCCAGCCATCACTGGTCGAGGATGGCTTGACCGCGCCCGTTTCCAGCAGGTTCTGTCCGTCGAAATGCGAACGCTCGCGATAGGAGGTCGCTGCCGCGTGAACGATCAGCGCATCTCCTTCGGAATAGGCCGCGCCGACATTCTCGAATGCCGGGTGCAGAGTGAACATCGCATCGAGCGACCGCGCACCTTCGTAATCGGCACGCGCCGAGCCGCGCAACGCATCGTAACCCGGATCACCCAGTGGAGCAGCCATCGCCATCCCGTCGGCTGCCCCGCGAAGCAGGATGAAGAGAAATTTGCGCGTGCCCGCACTCTGCGCGAAGGCCATACGCGGTAGGGCAATTCCCGCAGCACCAAGTGCGAGACTGGAGGCGAGCAGCGAACGGCGGTTGGTCGTGAAGTCCATCATCCTATCTCCGCATCATTTCCGGCGCGACGAGCAGCAGGGCAAAACCCTGCCTCCCGCTTTCGGCGCGTGAGAGCCACGTTCGCGTGTGATCGCTGAGCGCGCCGGGGAAGGCCGCATCGGCTCGGGCAAGCACGTCGTCTCCACGCGCGCCGCGCGCGATCCGCTCGGCCAGCTCGACCCGGCGGAACAGCGCATCGGGTCCGGCCCAGCTTGCTTCCTTGTCGTCATACCCTGCAGGCGAGGGCGCGCGCCACGGAACCTGCCCGATCGCATCGAGCGCGCCCGCGATCCGGTTCTCGTCAAGCGCGTCGATCCCGGCGAGCCGCAGCGAGGCGACCAGCCATTCATAGGGCTGGCGAAACTTGACCGGCTCGTTCGCCCAGACCTCGGGCGAATCGATCAGGATGTGCGTGAGGCTCGCCAGATCGCCGTCGGTCTCGAGGAAATTCTGCTCCAGCCGCGCAACAAGGCTTTTCGGAGGGACATCGCCAGCGAAATGCCGCGCCAGCTTTGTGGCGACGAAACGTGCGGTCGAAGGATGGGCGGCAAGGTCGTCGAGCATAACGAGCGCCTGACGCGCGCCATCGTCTTCATAGCGACGCCCCATGATCGTTCTCGCGCCCGGTTCGTGCACGATGGAGACGAACGCCGCGCCACTCGCCTGCGGTTCGCCAAACCGGCCCACACGGCGCAGGCCCTGAATGGTCCACCCGGTGAGCGCGCGGGCGAGTTCTGTCACATCGACTTGCGAGTAGCCTCCATCGACCCCGAGCGTGTGCAGTTCCATGATCTCGCGCGCGAGGTTTTCGTTGAGACCGCGCGGTACGCCACCATTGCGTCGACGCCGCATACCTTGCCGCGATTGCATGAAGCGCGAATTGGGCCCGATCGAGCCGAACTGGTCGAGATACATGAGCATCGCAGGGTGCAGCACCGCGGCCTTGAGCATGTCGGAGAACGTGCCGAGCACGTTGGGCCGGATCGCGTCGAATTCATGGCCCGCGACGAGATAATGCGTTCCCGGCTTCTGCGCGCTGACACTGAAATGGTTGGACCAGAAATGGACCAGCCGCTCGATGAAGGGAGTCTCGCTCGCGATGGCGACATTGGTTCGAAGCCCCACATCGCGCCGAAGCCATCGGCCAGCGCGCATATAGCTCGATCGCAATTCAGGCGGCAGTCCGGCAAGCGGGTCGTTCGCACCCGAGCCTTCCATGATCGCGCGCATCGCGGTGGACCGATCCTCGCCCGTTTCGGCCATGCGCGACTGGCGCTGACGACGGAAAGTGCGGATCAGTTCGAGGATTTCACCGGGCTTTGCCGACATGTCTTCTCGCGTTCTGATCGCCAAGGGAGCGGGGTCGAAGGCGTCCATCTGCCCGCGCAGATAGCGGACCGGGTCGGACGGGACGTTGTCGCCGAGGGCAAGGCCATAGCCAAAGCGGTTGAGAGCGATGCTGGTCCTGCTCGTCATGGGCGCCTCTTGCATGTTCACGCGGGGACAAGAGTCAGGATGACCGGGCGAGCCATGAATGTCACGTCGCCGAACGTCGCGGTTTGTCGCGAACCATCAAGAGAAGGCAGAAACGAAATGGTCGGGGAGACTGGATTCGAACCAGCGACCCCCTGTACCCAAAACAGGTGCGCTACCAGGCTGCGCCACTCCCCGGACCGTTTCGTTTCGCTTTGCTTGCCATGCGGCTTTCTGGTGGGCCCGGCAGGACTCGAACCCGCGACCTAGCCGTTATGAGCGGCCAGCTCTAACCAACTGAGCTACAGGCCCAACGCTCCCAGAAACTCGCGTACCGGCGAAAGCGAACGCCGCCTCTACAGCGATGCTTGCCAAGACACAAGCGCTGCGGTGCCTAGCGTCGGACTGCGGCAAGGATCTCGGCAGTCGTCGTGCTCGCAACACCGCGCTGGCCGAGATAGGCGTAAACCTCGCGCAGCCATTCATGGAGAGCTTCCACGTCTGCTTCGGTCCTCGCGTAGGGCGTGTGGCCGGGCGCAAGGCTGGGGCTGTGGAACGAGAGGACGAGCACGGGCAATCCATCGTCGAGCGCAATGTCGATCCCGCGAATGGCCTCTTCAAGCGTCACGCCTTCGGGTGTGAGCGCTATCCTTTCGAGCAGCCGCGTGCGCGAAAAACCGGCGAAAAAGGTGGGCAAGTGCCGCTGGGCGCGGTGGATGTGCTTGCCGAGCTGGCGCAGCACTCCCCAATAAACCGTCGTCACCGGCAATTCGAGCAATTGCCGCTCCTCGTCCACCCAGTAGGGGTGCAGGGGGTGGTTGGTGTAGTCCGGGCCGTGCTGGTCGGAATAATCGAACAGCGAGCGCACGGACGTATCGATCGCAACACCGCCCGTCTTGAGCATCTGCGCGCTGTGATCGCCCAGCCCATAGCGACCCGCACGGTGGATTAGCGGCGCGATCCCGCTCACTTCCTCGATCCGATCGCGCAGAGCGTTGAACTTGGCGATGGCCAATTCGGGCGGGAGGTTCCCGGCGAACGAGTTGCGCGCGGTCACCTCCTCGTCGAAGGGCGGGTTGACCCACGGATGCAGCTGGATGCCGATATCGGCGACGCCGCGCTTGGCAGCGTCGATCAGGCACTCCATCGCGGCCTCGTTCTCGACGATGGGCCAGTCGATCAGGAACACTGGATGGGCGCCGATCTCTTCGCAAAGGGCGATAAATCCCGGCAAAGCCGATACGTGATCGAGCGAGTGGCCATCGCGCGAGAATGGCGCCTCCCAATCGAACTCCTCTTCGGTATCGACCGTCAGCAATACGCGCTGGCCAAAGCCGGGTTCGAACTGGGCTGCACAGGATCGTTCGGGCGGCTCGATCATCGAGCGTCCCGCGGCCGCTGCCGCCCCGTCTGACTGATCCGTTGCCCCCGACATTTCAATGGCAGGCATACACGAAAACGCCGCCAAGCGAATCTCTGGAGTGCAATTGGTGGTGGGAAAGCGCGCTGGCGTTAGACGTCGCGGCGCAACTCGTCCTCGTCTTCATCGTCGTAGAGCGGAAGGGTGAGTACCAGCCGTTCGCCGTCGCGCACGAGATCGCCGCCCACCGCGCGCGCCTCTGCACGGGCGAGTCTGAGCGCGAAACCTGCGCCGAAAAGGCCAGCGTTCACCGCATCGCCAATTGGCTTGGCTTCGGCGGTGAAGATGTCCTCTTCGGCGAGCAATTGCGCGGGCAGTTCGCAGGTGAGCACCGCAAACGACCCGTTCGAGGAAACGGAGCAGCCGAGCATCTCGCCCGAACCGCACCCGCCGCCAAGCGTCGCCAGAAGCCGCCACATCAGCGCCTCTGCATTATCGGGGTCGAGCTCGACAATGTGCGAACCCGCTGAGCCATGCGCCTCGGGGTCCTCGATTTCGATCCCGGCCATGCGCGGGGCCAGCACTTGCGCGAGCTGGTTCGCGGTGCGCTGTGCGAGGCTCGCAAGGTCGGTCTCGCCCGTTTCCATCTCGATCACGCCGGTTTCGAGCTTGGCGAGCCGGTCGAGCTCCTCGAAGCCGGACAGGATGCGCGCGGCATCGGCTGCGATCGCGGCTGCGAGTGCGCGATATTCATGCGGGGCGGAGCCGAACAATTGCTGCTGGATGACCTCGGCATAGCCCTGGACCGCGGTGACGGGCGTGCGCAATTCGTGGAGCAGCTGGCGGATCCGGTCGGCTTCGCGCTGCGCAGCCGTGGGGCCGTCATCGGGGCCGGCGGGGCGGCGGAAGCGGCCGACATAGCCTGCAAAATTGCCATCATCGGTGAAGCGCGGATCGGCATGAACGAACCACTCGCCGGCAATCGCTTCGGCCCCGTCGAGCGTTATTGCCTCGCCTACGACCGGCTGGCGGCGTGAGAAGGCGCGTTCCAGAGCGCTCTCGCTAGCTGCACTGCCGATCCGGGGCGGATCGGTGAGCCTTGTTCCGATGACCATCGGTGCAGCGTCGCCATCGGCCCATTCGATCCGCCCGCCTGCGTCGGCGGAGAAACCGAAGGCGGAGATCAGCCGGGCTTCGCGCGGCGTATCCTCGCCGAGCGGCAGGCGCGGCTCGTTGACGTCGAGTTCGGCGGGATGGTCGCGCTTGCGCTTGAACTGGGCGATCCGTTCGACGAGCGCGGAAATCTCGGAGCGTCCGGCGCTTGTGGGATCGAACAGTTTGTCGTCCGAGTCGTCGTCCCCGCTTTCGGTCCCGGGCTCGATATCGTGCGGCGGGCGCTTGTCCTCGTCGATGCCCGGATAGGGCGAGGGAGGCGGTGTGGCGAATTCGGCGTCGGCTTCCTCGACAAGCTCGAGCGTCTCACCGTCGGCCAATACCTCAGCCTCGGGCGAGGGGAGGCCGCGATCGCTCACACCCAGCTGGTCGAGCAAGTCCTCTACATCGACCGGCAGATCGCGGCGCAGCCTCAGAAACCCGCGTGCGCGCACCGGTAGACGCGGAATTAGCGCGGTCCAGTCCTCGCTCGAGAGCTGCGCGCGGCCGAGCGCGGCAGCAGCCACTTCGGGTTCGAAATCAGCAAGATGCGCGGCCAACTCAGGATTGCGGAAACGCCAGCCCGGCTCGCGAATCATCCGGGCGCGGTCCTCGGACGGAATTGCGCCGCCCAGCGCATCCATCCGTAGCCAGGCCGATGCGATGAGCGAGTAGTCGCGCGACACACCTTCACCGCTGCGCCCGATTCCGCGCGGATCGGACCCGAGAATATCGAGCAATTGCCTGAATTGCGTGCGCTTCGCGCGATCGCCGTCCGCGCTCTGGCGCAGCACCGTGGCAAGGCGATCATCGAAGAACATCGGGTTGAATTTCGCTCCGTGGCCGGCAGACATGAGGGGACGGCGCGCGCCAGCCAGACGCACCGCAACCAATTTGCCCTATCACCGCAAGCAAATTGTCGCAGTCTGTCCCTCAGCCGCGTTGCAAAGCGGGACAATTGCTGCCAAACATAATAAAATTAGCTTTACGCACGTGTATGCCGCACTTTGTGTTGCAGACAATTGTTTGCGCGAAGGTGAATTGGCGGGGCAATTCGCGGCCGGGGATGGATTCGGTCACGTCTGACCGCCGCACGAGGCAAGACGAACGGGGGCCCGCGAGATATTATGGCGAATCTGGACGAGATCGACAAACGGCTGCTCGCCGAACTTCAGGCCGAAGGGCGAGTCACCAATGTCGAGCTGGCGCAGCGCGTCGGCCTGACCGCTCCGCCCTGCCTGCGCCGGGTGCGCGGGCTGGAGGAAGACGGCGTCATCCGCGGCTACCACGCCGATCTTGACCCCTCGAAGCTCGGCTTTGCGATCACCGTCTTCGCGATGGTCAGCCTGAAGAGCCAGGCCGAAAGCGCGCTCAAGGAATTCGAGGAGCACATGGCCGACCTGCCCGAAGTGCGCGAGTGCCACATGCTCAACGGCGAGATCGACTTCATCCTAAAAATCGTCAGCAAGGACCTACAAAGCTTTCAGGAATTCCTCACCAGCAAGCTGACACCCGCGCCCAATGTCGCGAGCGTGAAGACCTCACTGACGATCCGTACCGCAAAGCACGAGCCGGGGGTTCCACTTTGAGCGACGCTGAGCGGGTCGACCAGCCGCTCAACGGCAAATGTCTGTGCGGGAAAGTGCAGCTCACGCTCACCGGTGCCCATCGCGAGGTCGACATCTGCCACTGCTCGATGTGCCAGCAATGGACCGGCTCGATGTATGCCGGGATCGAATCCGATGATTGCACGGTAGAGGGCGAGGAACACGTCTCCATCTACGCATCGAGCGATTGGGCCGAACGGGCCTTTTGCAGTTCTTGCGGGAGCGGGTTGTGGTATCGCTTCAAGCCCACCGGGGGACGCACCTTCCTGACCGGGCTGTTCGCCGATTTGCCCAAGGGCCTGCCGATCAAGCACCAGATTTTCATCGACGAAAAGCCGGACTGGTACGACATCGCGCAAGACAGCCCCAAGAAAACCGGCGCCGAAATCATCGCCGAAGCCGAAGCGGCGGGCATGACCTTCGACTGACGCTCTTCGCAAGGGCGCAGAAACTCTCCTAATCGGACCCACGTTAGGTAGTCGCCCTCAGGGCAAACGCGCGCATTTGCGTTAGGCATTCTCGCGAGATGGTCGCAGGAGATGCCGGTTGAACGCTTTGTTCGAATACGAGCAATACATGCCCCATGGCATGTGCCTTTTGTGGGAGCCTTGGCTGGTCCTGCTGTGGTCGGGATCGGACCTGATGATCTTTACCGCCTATATGGCGATCCCGCTGGCGATCATCATGGTGCTACGCAAGCGACCCGATCTTGCTCATCGCGGGTTGGTAACGCTGTTTGCCGGGTTCATCCTGCTGTGCGGGGTGACGCACGCGCTTTCGATCGTGACATTATGGACGCCAATCTATCCGCTGGTGGGGGCGGTCAAACTTGCCACCGGACTCATTTCGCTCGCGACCGCCGTGGTGCTGTTCCGCCTGATCCCGGCTTTCATTCGCATCCCCACGCCGGATCGCCACGAAGAAGTGATCGCGCAGCTTGAGACGACGCTCGCCGATCTTTCGCGCACCCGCGACGAGTTGGAGACTCGCGTCAAGAGCCGAACTGCCGAACTCGATCGCGCGAACCAGCAATTGCGCTTTACCGCTCGCGACGCGGTGCAGCGTAGCCGGAACCTCATCCAGATGGTGTCCTCGCTGACCCGGCCGGGCGCGGAGGTGAACGATTATCCGGCAATCTTCCTCTCTGAACTCAGAGGCCGGATAAACGCGCTCGCAATCGCGACATCGACAGTGATGGAGCAGGGCGAAAACTCACGCGCGAGCGTTGATCGGGTCATCCGACGTCAGGTCGAGCCGCTCTTTGCCAAGCCCGCGCAGCAATTGATGACGCAAGGGGCTGAAGTCGCGGTCGGAGCGCAGGGCGCACAGCAGATCAGCCTTGTCGCATGGGAGCTCGCATCGCGCATTGCGCAGAAGGGGCGGAACGAACAAAAGACCGCGCGAATCGCGGTCAAATGGTGGATCTCTCGCAATCCGGGAGGAGCGGATCGCTTCACGCTCGAATGGCGCGAAACCACCGCTACGCAAGTCGAGGCGGTCCCGTCGGTTCCCGGGGACGAGGCGACTGGCCGCACTCCCGATCCGCTCGACGATTTCAGTGAGACGCTGCTCACCCGGATTATTCCCCACCTGCTCGACGGGCAGGGGCGGATCGATGTCGCGCCCTCGACCTTCGTTTACCAGCTGGCTTGCCCGCTTTCGGCGCTCGACAATTCGCGCGAAACACCGAGCGAGAAACACGATGAGGAATTGCTAGGAGGTGCAGCAGCCGTCAATTGAGCGCACCTGTCGCCGCACCTCGGCCGGCGTTGACCCCGATGCGCGCTGCGCATTCGATGTTGCGCGTGATCGAGTTGTCCTTGTTCGCTGGCGCTTCTATTTGTGCAAGGGACATGGCACCCGCGCTCCCCCAGCCACCCACAGGCCCGATCATCCTGTTCGACGCCGAATGCGTGCTGTGCTCGGCCAATGCCCGCTTCGTGCTGGAACGAGACCGCGAGGCGCGCTTCCAGCTTGCCAGCATGCAGGGCGAGATCGGAGCGGCTCTGTTCGAGGCCAATGGCCTTGACCCCAAAGACCCGAGCTCAATCCTCGTCATAGATGGCGCGCGCGTGCGCAAGGATAGCGACGCGGTGCTCTCGATCTATGAGGGGCTCGGCTGGCCGTGGAAGATCGCAGGGCTCGCCCGGATCGTTCCCGCCGCCTTGCGCGACCCCGTCTATCGCCTGATCGCGCGCCATCGCTATCGTCTGTTCGGCAAGCGCGAGGCCTGCTGGGTACCACCGCCGCATTTGCGCTCACGGGTCTGGTAGCGATCATGGGGAGGGGGCGATGAAGATCCTGATCCTGGGCGGATACGGTGTGTTCGGGAGCCGGCTCGCGCAAATGCTCGGCGATTGCGAGGGTGTCGAGCTCCGGATTGCGGGCCGCAATATGGCCAAGGCGCGCGCCTTCTGTGACCAGTTTGATGGAAAGCCCCAAGCCCGCCCGCTTGTGCTCGACAGAGCGGACATAGCCCGTGCACTCGTGGAACATCGGCCCGATCTCGTCGTCGACGCCTCGGGCCCGTTTCAGGTCTATGGAGAGCGGCCCTACCGAGTTTTTGAAGCCTGCGTCGCGCATTCATGCGACTATCTTGATCTCGCCGACGGAGCTGGCTTCGTCTGCGGGATTGGGCAGTTCGACGAGGCGGCAAAGGCCGCGGGGGTCTTCGCGCTATCAGGCGCGAGCACTTGCCCGGTGCTCACCGCCGCGGTTGTGCGCCGCTTGGGCGAGGGGATGGATATTCGCGAGGTCGAGGCGGGGATCGCGCCGTCGCCACACGCGGGCGTTGGCCTCAACGTGATGCGCGCTGTGGCTAGCTATGCGGGATCGCCAGTATCCCTGACCCGAAACGGTCACGAGACGACTGCGCCCGGCCTTGCCGAGAGCCGCCGTTTCACCGTCGCGGTGCCGGGGCATCTGCCTTTGCGCGGCATCCGCTTTTCGCTGGTCGAGGTGCCCGACCTCACCTTGCTGCCAGCCGAGCACCCGCAGCTTTCAGACATCTGGATCGGAGCAGGGCCAACGCCGGAAATTCTGCACCGCGCCCTCAACCTGCTGGCGAAGGCGCGCAGCCTCTTGCGCCTGCCCTCGCTAGTGCCGCTCGCGCCGATCTTCCACCGCGTGCTAGACTTGGCGCGCTTCGGCGAGCATCGCGGTGGCATGTTCGTGCGCGTCAAAGGCGAGCGGGCCGGCGAGTGGGTCGAACGCAGCTGGCACCTTGTTGCCGAGGGCGATGCGGGGCCGTTCATCCCCTCGATGGCGGCTGCGGCGATCATTCGAAATATGCTTGCAGGCGAACGCCCTGCCCCCGGAGCAAGGCCCGCGACCAATGCGCTTGAGCTTGCCGATTACGAGCCCCAGTTCAAGGCGCGCGGTATCGTGAGCGGTATGCGAAATGATCTCGAAGATGCTCCGATCTATCGCAAGGTGCTGGGGTCGGCATTCGAACGCCTGCCCGACCAAGTCCGCGCGCTGCACGATAGCGAGGTGGACTCAAGCTGGAGCGGGACCGCTGAGGTAGTCGGCAGTTCAGGGCCGCTGGCACGATTGATCGCCGCCGTGGTCGGCTTTCCTCGGCCCGCGAAGTCAGTCCCGGTCACTGTCACCTTTACTCGCGACGACGAGGGTGAGCTCTGGACCCGCCGGTTCGGATCGCAGATGTTCCACTCGCGCCAATCGCTGGGCCAAGGGCGCAATGCCCGGCTTATCGTCGAGCGTTTCGGACCGATCGCGGTGGCGCTTGCGCTGGTGGTTGAGGGCGAAGGTGATCGTGCACGGCTAACCCTGATCCCGCGCCGCTGGAGCGCGTTCGGCGTGCCCATGCCGCGTTTCCTCCTGCCGCGAGGCACGATGTTCGAAACGCAGAAGGACGGCAGGTTTGTCTTCGACGTCGAGATCAAGGTGCCGCTGGCGGGCCGGGTGGTGGCTTATCGGGGCAAGCTAATGCCCGATGCGCCAGTCACTTCTCGCGCACAGCCAGCCACTCTTCAAGCCACTTGATCGAGTAGTCGCCCTCCAACACGTCGGTCTGGCGCAGCAATTCCTGGTGAAGCGGGATGTTGGTCTTCACCCCTTCGATCACCATTTCCTCAAGGGCCCGGCGAAGCCGCATGATGCAGCCTTCGCGGTTGCGGCCATAGACGATCAGCTTGGCGATCATGCTGTCGTAATAGGGCGGGATCGAGTAGCCGGCGTAAAGCCCTGAATCGACGCGCACATGCATCCCGCCAGCCGGGTGGTAATGGGTGATTTTTCCGGGTGAAGGTGCAAAGGTGAACGGGTCTTCGGCGTTCAGGCGGCACTCGATCGCGTGGCCGTTGAATTCGAGGTTTTCCTGCGCAACCGAGAGCGGCTTGCCATCGGCAATGCGGATTTGCTCGCGAACCAGATCGACCCCAGTGATCGCTTCAGTAACAGGGTGTTCGACCTGCAGGCGAGTGTTCATCTCGATGAAGTAGAACTCATCGTTCTCCCAAAGGAACTCGATCGTCCCTGCGCCGCGATAGCCCATGTCGCGCATCGCTTTCGAGCAAACCTCGCCCATCCGCATCCGCTCTTCGTGGCTGATGACGGGGGAGGGGGCTTCCTCGAGCACTTTCTGGTGGCGGCGCTGGAGCGAGCAGTCGCGCTCACCCAGATGGATTGCATTGCCTTTGCCATCGCCGAAGACCTGGAACTCGATGTGGCGCGGATTGCCGAGATACTTCTCGATATAGACCGTCGCGTCGCCGAAAGCGGCCTTCGCCTCGGAGCCAGCCTGCTTCATCAGCGTCTCGAGCTTGTCTTCGCTCTCGCATACTTTCATGCCACGACCGCCGCCGCCGGAAGCGGCCTTGATGATGACGGGGTAGCCGATTTCGGCTGCGATCTTCTTGCCCTCTTCGGGGTCCGAGACCGCGCCGTCCGATCCGGGGACCAGCGGCAGTCCGAGCTCGCCAGCGGTTTTCTTGGCCTGGACCTTGTCGCCCATCGTCACGATGTGCTCGGGCTTGGGGCCGATCCACTTGATATCGTGCGCTTCGACGATCTCGGCGAACTTGGCGTTCTCTGAAAGGAAGCCGTAGCCGGGGTGGATCGCGTCGCACCCGGCAACTTCGGCAGCCGAGATGATGTTGGCGTGGCTCAGATAGCTGTCGGTCGCAGGCGGCGGGCCGATGCAGACCGCGTGATCGGCGAGCCGGACATGCATCGCATCGGCATCGGCGGTGGAGTGCACCGCGACTGTCTCAATACCCATTTCATGCGCCGCACGGTGGATGCGCAGCGCGATTTCGCCGCGATTGGCGATCAGGATGCGTGTGATAGCCATCCGAGCTTACCCGATTACGACGAGCGGCTGATCGAATTCGACCGGCTGGGCGTTCTCGACCAGAATGGACTTCACCGTGCCCGATTTATCGGCGGTGATCGGGTTCATGACCTTCATCGCCTCGACAATCAGCAACGTGTCGCCTTCCGAGACGCTGTCACCGACCTTGACGAAATTGGCAGCGCCCGGCTCCGGCGCGAGATAGACGGTGCCAACCATCGGCGATTTCAATGCGTCGGCGTTGTCGGCTGGAGCCTCTTCAGCCGTAGCAGGCGCGGGGGCCGGAGCGGGAGCAGCAGCCGGAGCAGGGGCGGCCGTCGGAGCGGCGAAGCCTGGTGCGGCGGCGACCATTCCGCCGCTGCGCGAGACCCGGATCTTGCGATCATCGTCCTCGACTTCAATTTCGGTGAGACCGGTTTCGTTCAGCAGCTCGGCGAGCTCGCGGACCAGAGCGGTGTCGACATTCATGCCGGACGTTTTCTTGCCGGCTTGAGCGCCGGCGCTTGGCTTCTTGGTAGCCATGCATTCCCCTATTGTAGTTTCGCGCGTGACTATTCCCGCCAAATGCGGCTGGCAAGTGGCAATTGATGGAAATATTGCACTTTTGCGACCGTTTGCCGGGGGCGGTCAGACCTCGCCTGACGCTACGGCTTCGAGGGCGAGGCGATAGGAATCCGCCCCGTGGCCCTCGACGGTTTTGGCCGCAGCCATCCCGATATAGGAGAGATGGCGAAAAGGTTCTCGCGTTTTTGGGTCAGACAGGTGCACTTCGATAACCGGAGTGGTAATCGCCTTGACAGCATCGAGCAGTGCGATCGAAGTGTGTGTATAGGCGGCGGCATTGAGCAGCACCGCTCGCGCGCCTTCCGCCTGCGCCTCGTGCAGCCAGTCGACCAGTATGCCTTCGTGATTGGTCTGGCGCATATCGATAGTGAAGCCGAGATCAAGCGCCCGGTCCTCTAGCATGCCTGCAATTTCGTCGAGCGTGGTGGAGCCATAAATCTCAGGCTCGCGCAGTCCGAGCAGACTGAGGTTCGGGCCGTTGAGGATGTAGATGGTCTTGGACATGAGGCCGGTCGTAGCCTCTGTGCGATAACCAAGCCAGTCAGACTTTGCTTACAGCGCGCGATAGGTGCCCGGCACTCGGGCAATGCGCGCCTAGGAAAGAAACTCTTTCACCGATTGGCGCAGGAAAGCGGGGGCATCGATGAGCGCGCGAGCAAGTTCCTCGGGGATCGGCGTCTTCTGCCCTTGTCCGAACCGCTTCATCCGCCACCGGGCAAAGGACCTTGCCTTGTTTTCTTCGCGGTAAAGCGTTGTCATCGAATGGTGCCGCTTGTCGCGTTCAAGACGCTTCATCAGCTGTTCGATTGCGGGCGGTTCGCCTTCGACCACTTGGAAAAAGCGGTTCCTGCGAAAGAGCAAAAAGCCGCTGAGATCGGCGGCGACATTGTTGGCCGCAGATTGCTCGACGATCCGGAAAATGTCGCGTGCGCCAATCGTCTCAGAGGCTTCGCTTGTATAGGTGATCCTGAGCATGGACGCAGCCATGTCAGTTGCGGGTTAATCCTGAGCTTACGCAAGCCTGGGGAATTTCGCGCAGGCAAGCGTTACTTGTCGACGCCCTTGACCTTACCCCACTGGCGCGCGGCGGTGTAGCCGAGATAGCCGGTACCGAATAGCGCGTAGAGCGGTTCGGGCAGGCCGCCGAGATATGCGTTCATTCCTGCGGCTATGTCGCTCGCGGTGGCGGGGCTGAAGGCGGATAGCAGCCCCATCGGCAGCGCGGTCAGGATCAGGACATACATGACGTAGAGGAACGAGGGCCGCGCGCGGCTGGTCCAGGGGTCTTTCGAGCCCGCCTCGGTCACGATGGCCTGCAACCGCGCCTCGATCAGCTGCATTTCCTGCGTGCCTTCGAGCCGGAGCAATTCGAGCTTCGCTTTGGCGCGCGCTTCCTTGTCGGGGATGATCTTGTCAATCAGCGAAGTGATTGGACCGATGAGGGATTCAAGTAGGGCCATGGGACGCGCTCCGGTTGTGAGTCGCGTTCTAGCTAACCAATATGGTTCGTGTAGGAAAGCGCGAGTGCCTATCAGGCGCCTTCACCCGCTTCGGCGAGCAATCGCTGCGCCAGCGTCAGGTGTGGGCGGTCGAGCATGTTGCCGTCCATCGCCACTGTGCCAGCGCCCGGATTATCGGCAAACGCCTGCACCACTGCGCGGGCATGGGCGAGTTCCTCTTCGCTCGGTGTGAAGGCGGCGTTGATCGGGGCGATCTGTGCCGGGTGGATTGCCAGCATCCCGCGAAAACCTTGCGCGCGCACCGAACGGGCGCGCGCTTCGAGGGCTTCGAGGTCGCGAAACTCGGGCTGGACGGTCTCAATCGGAGCGACACCCGCCTTGACCGCGCCGAGCAGGCACAGGCTGCGCGCCATCTCGTAGACGTGCGAGTATTCGCCATCGGGCCCGCGTTGTTGGGTGGCGCCGAGTTCGCTCGACAGGTCTTCCGCGCCCCAGCTCATGGCGACCAGACGCGGCGCTCCGTCATAGCTGCCGGTGGTGAACATCGCCGCGGCGGTCTCGGTCACGAGCGCCGCCACGCGGGTGGAACCGGGCTCGATGCCGTGTGAGACTTCGCGCGCGCTCAGCATAGCATCGAGCGTCTCGACGTCGTGCCCGCCTTCGGCCTTGGGCAGAAACACGCCGCCGGGCCGGGCAGCGATCACGGCGTCCAGATCGGCCTCGGTCCAGCCGGAAGAAAGCGGATTGATCCGCACCCAAACGCGTGAACGATCCTCTGCCCCCGCGATCGCCTCGGCGACCATTGGGCGAGCCTCTTCCTTGCGGTCGGGCACGACCGAATCCTCAAGGTCGATGAGCGCGATGTCGGCCTCGCTCGCAATCGCCTTGCCCATCTTCTTCTCGCTATCGCCGGGAGCGAAGAGCCAGCTGCGCATTTTGGGAAGGGGTTGGTCGGTCATTGCGTCGTGATCCTTGCGCTGTGTTAAAGCCGGGTAGAACGCTCAGAACGATCCTTCAATGTCGAACGAATAGACCGTGCCGAAACGGCGGTCGCGGTCCTCGGTGAAATCGACGAGGCCGGCGGCGCGGTCGATGAAGATCGTGCGGTCGGTGAAATTGTTACGGTCGAGGATATTGCCGACGCGGAAGCGCGCGGTCATGCCGAACACGTCCTTGTGCTCGACGAAGACGCGCCCGAAGCCGGGCGGTTCGCGGCGGCGCGAAATCTCGTCGAGCCGGACCGAGGGTTCTCGCTCGTCATAGCGCCACGACGCGCCGATCGCCCAAGGCGTGCCGATGAAATCTTGCCGGATGTCGACATTGATATCGAACTTGTCCTCTTCCGAGATCGGACGCGGGTTCCCGAGCAACGGGTCGAGCACTTCGCTGTCGGTGAGCTCGACACTCGCATCGAGCCGCAGCCCGCGCACGCCAACCGGATCGAACAGCAGCGTCAGCTCCGCTTCCACGCCCGATATCGTCGCCGAATCGATATTGCCCGGCGCCTGACCACCTCCCGCAATCGGAATCTGGTCGACGATGTCGCTGATTTCCTGATGAAACCCGCGCAGGTTGACCGAGCCGAGGGCTCCGAGCGACTGGACCGCCTCAATCTCGAACACCCAGCTTTGCGGGGGCACAAGGTTGGCATTGGTGACATCGACCTGGCCTTCGTTGAGGTCGGTCGAGGCGATGAAATCGAAGAAGTCGAGCTGGCCGACCTCGCGCGCAATGCGGGTCGAGATATTTAGGCTGTCATTCGCTTTCCAATCGAGCGAGACGAAGCCCTTGGGCCTGTAGAAAGTGCGGGTCTGACCCTGCGCGCCGCTCTGGCTGATCTTCGAATACTCACCGCCCAGCGAGGTCTGGAATTGCAGGCCCGGCGCCAGTTGGCGGCTGTAAGTAACGCTCGCTTCGGCCCGGTCCTCGTCGACCCGCGCGGTCGCGCCGTTGAAGGCGACCGGCACGAAGTCACCCGAAGGCGCTAGGCTTTCCAAATCGGACTGGATTTCAAGCGTGTTCTTCACGCCCTCGGCAGCGAATTGCAGATCGCCGCTAAGACTGCCGAACGAATATTCGGCGCGCACAATCGCCTCGCTCTCATCAGCATCGCGGGTGAAGCGCGAGCCGGTCGCGGGGCTGTCGTCGGAGAATTCGGTTACGACGACGGATTGCGTCGGACTGTCCTCGTAGCGGTAATAGCCGATCAGCTTCAGCCGTCCGGGGCCGAAGTCGAACGCGTAATCGGTGCCGAGTTCGAAATTGAACTCGTCCTCTTTCGAGCGGAACAGGCGAAAGCGGTTGCGGGGATCGATCGGGCCTTCGCGCAGCGAGGTCTCGCTCTGGCGGAAGATATTGGCGCCGATCTGTCCGTTCAGATTGAGCACGTTGCCGTTCGCTGCAACACGCGAATAGGAGCCGGAAAGCTCGGGCCGGTCGGAATCGAAGCGCGACTGCTCATCGCGCAGGTCGATGAGGTTGCCGTCGGCATCGAACACGCGTTCAAAGCCCTGATCGCCGCGCCTGCCGGCATCGTTCTCAAAGCTCAACGTCCATTCGCTATTGCCGCCGCCCCCGGCGAGGCTGACCTGCCCGTCGCCCCAGCGGAATGGCACACCGAAACTGCGCCATTCGGCGGAATAGCGGAACTGCCCAGTCACCCCTCCGGTCGAGCGGGTAATGACGTTGAGCACTTGGCCCGAAAGCCCGCCGATATCGAGGCTTGCGCCATCGACGATTTCGAACCGCACGACTTCGTCTGCAGGGATACGCTGGAGTGCTGCAACCGGGCCGTTTGACTTGCCCGAGATTCGTTGCCCGTTGATGAGGACATTGGTGTCAGCCTGTCCGAGCCCGCGCTCATCGCCGCCTCCACCGCCGCCGCCGCGATTGGCGCCGCGGATCGAGAAGCCGGGGATCTGCTCCACCATATCGAGCGCGCTGCGCGGGGCGAAGCGGGCGAAATCTGCGGGGGTGAAGGTGCGGCGGGTGTTCGCATCTGCGGCAGCGGCCTCTTCGGGCTGCGCGCTGACTTCGAACGTGCCGCTATCCTGCGCCGAGATCGACTGATCTTCTTCGGACTGCGCCAAAGCAGGCGCGCTGCCGAGCGCGACCAGGGCAGTCCCGGCGTAGAGTGTGACGATCCTCATGGAGCGAGGGAAACGCCGGGCGTGCATGAATGTTCCTTGCGCGCCTTGCTCGATTGCAATCATCGGATGGGCGTTGAAACCACTGGTCGGGAAGACAGGATTCGAACCTGCGACCCCCACACCCCCAGTGTGATGCGCTACCAGGCTGCGCTACTTCCCGAGCCAGTGGAGGCGCGCGCTATAGGCCCGTGTTTCGAAGCTGGCAAGCCGCTAAGACGCGCAAGTTTCGCGTCCCGGCGCGCATGTCCACCAATGCCGCGTGTGATGCAGCTGTGCATCACTTGGCTCATGCTTGATTGCCGCATGCTTGCTTTGCTGCTAACCGCGCCCACTTATTCCACCAATGGGGATTACCGAGGCGGGAGAACGGCAACCCATGTTTGCCTTCGGCCCTCGCGTGATACCTGCAATGAAAACAGCAGATACGGGCTTATAGAAACCAATGCTTGAACTTCTCGTCGCAACCGCCGCCCAAGGGGAACCGCCGGCATGGATGACCTGGTTGCCGATCATCGGCATGGTCGTGATCTTCTGGTTCCTCATCATTCGTCCGCAAATGCGTCAGCAGAAGCAGCACCGCGAAAAGGTCGAGGCGATCAAGAAGGGCGACAAGGTCATCACACAGGGCGGTCTGCTCGGCAAGGTGATCAAGGTCGACGAAACCTATGTCGATGTTGAACTCGCCAAGGACGTGCGAGTTAAGGCGGTCAAGCACACCATCGCCGACATCGTCGAGCCCGGCGGCAAACCCGCCAACGACTGACCCCAATGGGGTTGAGGGTCAGCGCATGCTCACCCACGTTAACGCCAGAATTCAAACGCTTCGGATCGACCGACAATGCTAGACCAACCACTCTGGAAAAAGATCATGTTGTGGGGGATCACCCTCGCATTCGCGGCCGCCGCGTTGCCATCGCTGCTGGCGCCGGCCGGCGTCGATTTCGGCGAGGACAGCGCCGCGCCGTCGGTCAATCTCGGGCTCGACCTTGCAGGCGGCTCGCACCTCCTGCTCGAAGCCGACCCCGCTGACGTGGCCGAACGGCGGCTGGAGAACATGGAAGAGCAGGTCGAGAACATCCTCGGCAATGCCAATCCCCGGATCGAATTCACCGACAAGTCGCGACGTAACGGCCAGTTTTCCTTCCTGCTCGAATCTGCCGCAGATATCGATCGTGCGCGCGGCCTGCTTGAGCCGGTGATGATGGGCGATGCGTCCTCGTTCCAGCGCGAATGGGATTTCAGCGTCATCGACACGCAGCGCATTGTTCTGACCCCCACCGAGAGCGGGATTAACACGGCGCTCGACAGCGCGATGGAAGGCGCGGTCGAGGTTGTGCGCAAGCGTATCGACCTTCTCGGCACGCGCGAGCCGACGATTATCCGCCAAGGCGACACCCGCATCGTGGTGCAGGTGCCGGGCTTGCAGGATCCGCAGGCGCTCAAGGACCAGCTTGGTCAGACCGCGGTGCTCGAATTCAAGCTCGTCGACCGCGACGCGCTGCCCTCGCAGACGCAGGCAGGGATCGCCCGGCCCGGAATGCAGATCTTTCCGTTCGCTCCGGGCGCAACCGAAGGCGAGACGGCAATCGCCGTCCACCGCCTCAACGGCATTCGCGGCGATAGCCTCATCAACGCGCAGGCGGGCAAGGACCAGCAGACCAACGAAGACATCGTCCGCATCGGTTTCGACCAGCAGGGCGGGGCGCGGTTTGCGCAGCTTTCCAGCGAGAATGTCGGAGAACGCTTCGCCATCATCCTCGACGGCGAAGTGATCTCGGCGCCGGTGTTTGAGGGCCCGATCCTCGGCGGGCAGGCGCAGATTTCGGGCAGCTTCACCGCCGAAACCGCGAAACAGCTCGCGATTTCGCTGCAATCGGGTGCGCTGCCCGTGCCGCTGACCGTGATCGAAGAGCGCACCGTTTCAGCCGAGCTGGGTGAGCAGTCGATCCGTTCCGGTCTGATCGCCATGCTGATCGGGAGCATCGCGGTGATCGCGTTGATGATCGCCACCTATGGCCGTTTCGGCGTCTATGCGACGGTGGCGCTTGTATTCAACGTGCTGATCCTCTTGGGCGCAATGGCGATCGGCAACTTCACGTTGACGCTTCCGGGTATTGCAGGCTTCGTCCTGACCGTGGGCGCGGCGGTGGACGCCAACGTCCTCATCAACGAGCGAATACGCGAGGAGCGAAAGCGCGGGCGCAAGGTCATCACCGCGGTCGAGAACGGCTATAAGGAAGCCAGCCGCGCGATCTATGACGCCAACATCACCAACTTCATCGCCGGTGCCTTGCTGTTCTGGTTCGGCTCCGGCCCGATCCGCGGCTTTGCAGTCGTGCTGGTGATCGGCCTCATCACTTCGGTCTTTACCGCGCTGGTGCTGACGCGCCTGTGGGTGGCGGGTTATCTCGCCTCCAAGCGCCCCAAAGACATCAACATTTGAGCCAGGGAGACATGACATGAAACTGCTCAAACTCGTCCCCGGCGACACCAACATCAAGTTCCTCAAGCTGCGCGTGCCGTTCTTCATCATCAGCCTGGTGCTGATGGCGGCAAGCTGGGGGCTGGTGGCCGTCAACGGGCTCAATCTCGGCATCGACTTTGCCGGCGGACAGGAAGTGCGGCTGACCTTCGAGGAAGGCAATGCCGCGCCGGTCAGCGAACTGCGCGAACGCGTTGAGGCGCTGGGTTATGGCACGCCGGTCGTGCAGGAATTCGGCTCTCCCAACGAGGTTGGCATTCGCGTGCCGCTGCCCGAGGGGGTCGAGGACACGCCGGGCGCCGCGACTGAGATCGGCAACCAGGTGATCGCCGAGATCCAGAGCTCCTATCCCGATGTGCGAACCGATGGAAACCAGACGGTTTCGGGCAAGGTCGCCGAGGAATTCAGCCGCGATGCAGGGCTCGCCCTGCTCGCCGCAATGATCATGGTCGCGCTCTATATCTGGATCCGTTTCGAGTGGCAGTTCGGCGTGGGGGCGCTCTTCGCATTGTTCCACGACGTGACGCTGACACTAGGCCTGTTCTCGCTGTTCCAGCTCGAATTCAGCCTTCAGATCATCGCTGCGATCCTTGCGATAATCGGTTACTCGCTGAACGACACGATCGTCGTCTACGACCGCATCCGCGAGAACCTGAAAAAGTATCGCAAGATGCCGCTGGCAGAGCTGCTCGACCTGTCGATCAACGAGACGCTCGCGCGCACGGTGATGACCTCGCTGACGCTGCTGGTGGCGCTGCTGCCGCTGCTGATCGCGGGTCCGGCGAGCCTTTTCGGCCTCGTCGCAGCGATCGTCTTCGGCCTGTTCGTCGGCACCTATTCGAGCGTCTACATGGCCTCGCCACTGCTGCTGTGGATGGGCGTGACCTCGGACAGCTTCGTGCCGAAAGAGACCGAAGCCGACCGGCAGGAAAAGAAGGTTCTGGGAGAAGCGTAGTCCGTGTGTGTTCGCCCATCCGGGCGAACTCCTCGGTGTTATTCCTTCGTCGCTTTGCTCCTACGGGCACCTGCGGGCGCGCGGTCGCGCTTGCGGTCGGCTAGTCGCCGACCGTGCTCCGCGACACGGTAGCGAAGTTGATCCAATTCTTGGTCACGGCAGTCAAAGGGCGACTGCCCGTCCGCAGCGGGCGCGGCTCGCCGCGCGTCTAGCGAGGACGCGAGCCCGGATGGGCTCGCGCAATCAAAGCACCATAATGCGCCGCCAGTTCTGCGGCGTTGGTTTCCCAGCTGAACTTCTCCACCATGGCCGCGACCGCGTGGCGGTGGGGCGGGGCGTTGAGGATTTCGTTCACGCCTGAAGCGACGCTCTCGGGATCGCGCTCGACCAGTCGTCCGGCTGTGTCGTTGACGATCAGCTCGCGCGCGCCGCCCACATCGCAGGTCACGACCGGCGTTCCGCAGGCGAGCGCTTCGACCCACGCATTGGCGAGTCCCTCGTTCATCGTCGGCAGGACCATGACGTCCGAAGCCGAGAGCACCAGCGGCAGCATGTCGTGGTCGAGCGACCCGGCGAAATGCACCCGGTCGGCCAGGCCCAGATCGCTCGCCAATTCGCGCAGATGCTGCTCGTCATCGCCCTTGCCGACGAGGATCAGCCGCGCGCCTTCGATGCCGGCCAGAGCGGCGATGGCGATGTCCTGCCCCTTGCGCTCTATCAGCGCGCCCACGCAGGACAGGAGCGGGGCGTTGTCGGGGATCGCAAAACTCAGCTCCTTCGAAAGCTGAGCGCGCAATTGCGTGTGCTCGAGCGGGCGGAACCGGTCGCGGTCGAGCCCGGTATAGTGCACCGCGATCTTTGACCGGCGTATCCCCATCGCGACCATTTCCTCGCCCAGCGAGCGGCTCACGGCGAGCACGCCCGATGCGCATTCGGCGGCTTCGAGCATCTGTTCGCGGGCGAAGTCGAAATTGCCCCAATAGGTGATGTCGCTCCCGCGCGCCTTCAGCGAAAGCGGCACGTCGATCTGGCGCGCGATCCAGGCAGCGGCAGGGCCGTCGGGGAAGAAGAACTGCGCATCGAGCACGTCGATCGGCGTTTCGGCATGGATCTGCTGGACCAGCGGAAGAACGGCCTTGGCAATCGCATGGGCATTGCGCCGCGCACCGACCGCCGGGATCAAGGTGAAGCGTGGGCGGTGGACGGTAACGCCATTCTCTTCGGATATCTCATCAAGCTGCGCGAGCGCGCGGTAACGACCGAGCGCGATGGGCGGCAGGCCAATCGGATTGACCACGCTCACACGCCAGTGTTCGCCGCCATCACCTTCGCGGGTAGCTAGCGCCTCAAGCGAACGCGCAACGAAAGTCCCGAAGCGCGGATTCACCGCATTGGGATAGAGTGTGCTGAGGGACAGGACGTGCTTCACGTCTGAACTACCCCGATGCCGACAATTCCACCCATCTCCGAATGCGGTAAATCGAGCGGGTTAATTTGGCCTGATGCCGCTTGGTTCACGGTCTGATTACCACGGCGGGCTGGGCGCACATTCTCGCTCAAAGCGGCCTCACCAACATGGTTGCAACCGCGATCCATGGCGGGTTGTCGATCACCTGCTGCTTGTTCCCGGCCTGACTGGGGAGGATGCCCACCATCGTTCCCTTGCGGTCGATCAGCCGTCCGAAGGTAAAGCGCCCGCCAGCGCGCGGGACGAGGCAATCGCGGTTGATCGCGCTCGCCGCGTCCTCGGGCCGGATCTGGCGCAGCCACACCATGTCGCCGGGCCGATATTCGCCGACCGAGGCGCTGACTTCGAGCACCACCATCGCCGCGCCATCCTCTTGCGCGGCAATCTCGGTCGGCAGAATAGCCTCGCGCGGGGTTTCGAGCGCTTGCGGATCGGAAAGGCCCAGTTCTGCTACGATCTGCGCGCGCGCCTGCGCTTCGGAGCGGACCAGAACCTGCGGATCGACGTCGAGCGCAGCGCCGATCCGGTCCATCCACTTGATCGAGAGATTGCGCATCCCTGTCTCGAGCCGTCCGATCGTTTGCGCGGTGGTAGGCGGTTCGCAGGCTTCGGCCAGATCGGCAAGGGTCAGACCCTTGGCCTTTCGGATTTCGCGGATGCGGTTGATCATCGTTTTCGCAACTGTCCTAAGATCGTGAATTCAGGACTTTCCTACAGACGTGGCGACATTGCAAGCGCCTTGTAACCAATTCGGTGAAAAGGAGCGAAAGTGATGAGGCATTTGGTAGAGCGCGAATTGACTTCGGAAGGCCCGCTGCGTGGGGAAGGGGCCAAGCGCAAGCGCCGCAGCGTGACGGTCAATCTGGGGGAATCACCGATCGCGTGGCTGCATTCGCGCGGCCATTTGGACGATCGGCTGTTCGATGCAGGCGAGGCTCTGCGCAATGACTACGAATACGCGCAGCTCTCGCCCAATGTGACGATGCGATGGGACGCAGTGCGGGTGAAGTCGACTGGGGATACGGGACTGACCGGAACCGAGCGCCAGGTCGCGGCAAAGGCGCGTTTCGACGGTGCGATCGCGGCGGCGGGCAAGGGGCTGGAAGACGTACTCTGGCGCGTCGTGTGCGCGGGCGAAGCCTTGCCCGAGGCCGAAAAGGCGCTGGGCTGGCCTGCGAGAAGCGGCAAGCTGGTGCTCAAGCTGGCGCTAGACCGGGTGGCGGATTTCTACCGGATCAGGTGAGAACCGGGGGGTGCGTTTTCCCTCTTTGGACCGTGTTCCAAGCGTTCCATCCTGTAGGGTTTGCCTCAGAGCCGCGTCGCCACTTGCTCCCGCAATCGGGACAGGGTCTCGGCCTCGAACCACGGGTTCTTCGCCATCCACATCCGCACGCGCCAAGCGGGATGGGGAAGCGGCACGAAGGGCGCGAACTCGTCCCCCCTTCGCACACGATCCGTCATGCTCAGCTTGCGCGTCGCGGGGAGGTAATGGGCTTGCGCGTAGGCTCCAACCAGCAGCGTCAGCCGGTCGGCGGGAAGCTGCGCGAGGACGCGGTCATGCCATTGCGGAGCGCACTCCTTGCGCGGGGGTGCATCGCCGCCCTTGGCCTTGCCCGGGTAGCAGAAGCCCATCGGCATGAGCGCGACCAGCGACGGGTCGTAGAAACGGTCCTTGTCCAGCCCCAGCCAGTCCCGCAGCCGGTCGCCGCTGTCATCGTCCCACGGCACGCCGCTCGCATGGACCTTGGTGCCCGGAGCCTGACCGATGATGAGGATTCGGCTGTCGGGAGAGAACTGGACGACGGGGCGAGGGCCAAGCGGGAGGTGCTCTGCGCACAGCGTGCAGGCGGCGATCTCCGCGTGGAGAGCGGCGGCTGCCGACGCGCTCACCCCTCGACCCTCTCGGCGAGGTCGAGCCAGCGTTCCTCGGCTTGCGTCTTCTGGGCCCGCGCGTTCTCCAGCCCCTTGGAGATGGTCGCAAACCGCTTGGGGTCCGACGCGAACAGGTCAGGATCGGCTAGGATCGCCTCGGCCTTGGCGATGGCGGCTTCGAGTTCCTCGATGCGGGCAGGCAGATGCTCGTAGTCGCGCTGGTCTTTGTAGGAGAGCTTGTCGGACTTCGGGGTAGGCGGGGCCGGTGTCGGAGCGGGCGCGGGAGCGGCGGAGGTCTTGGCCTTGCTTGCCACGGGTGCACGGCGCTTGGCCATCCAGTCCTCGTAGCCGCCCGCAACCACGTCCACCTTGCCCGACCCGTCGAGGCCGAGCGTCAGCGTCACCGTCCGATCCAGAAAGTCGCGATCGTGGCTGACGATCAGCACGGTACCATCGAAGTCGGCGATAACCTCCTGCAGCAGGTCGAGCGTTTCGAGGTCGAGGTCGTTGGTCGGCTCGTCGAGCACGAGCAGGTTGGCGGTCCGCGCAAACTCGCGGGCGAGCAGCAGGCGCGAACGCTCGCCGCCTGACAGGATGCCGACCTTGGTGTCGACGAGTTTGGGGTCGAACAGGAAGTCCTTGAGATAGGCCTGCACGTGCTTGCGCGATCCCCGAACGTCGATCCAGTCGCCCCCTTCGGCGAGGATGTCGCGCACCGTCGCCTGCGGTTCGAGCAGGCGGCGCTGCTGGTCGATCATCACGCCGGTCAGCGTGCGGGCGTGCTGGACCGAGCCGGTGTCTGGCTCGAGCTCCTTGGTGAGCATCTTCAGCAAGGTGGTCTTGCCCGCACCGTTCGCGCCGACGATCCCGATCCGGTCGCCGTTCTGGATGCGCAGCGAGAACGGCTTGATGATAGCGCGCTTCTCGTAGGTCTTGGAGATGCCCTCGGCGACGATCACCGACTTCGACTTGAACTCCTCGTCATTGGCGAGCTTGAGCTTGGCCGCGCCACTATCCGAGATCATCGCGGCCCGCGCCGCGCGCATCTGGTAGAGCTTCTCGAGCCTGCCCTGATTGCGCTTGCGCCGCGCGGTGACGCCGCGTTCGAGCCAGTGGGCCTCGATCTTGAGCTTTGCGTCGAGCTTCTCGGCCGCGCGCGCTTCCTCGGCGTAGACCGCCGCTTCCCACGCCTCGTAACCGCCGAAGCCGACCTCCTTGCGCCTGAGCGTGCCGCGGTCGAGCCAGAGCGTCGCGCGGGTCAGGCGTTTGAGGAAGGTGCGGTCGTGGCTGATCGTGATGAAGGCACCCTTGTATCGGTTGAGCCAGTCCTCGAGCCAGTCGATCGCGCCCAGATCGAGGTGGTTGGTTGGCTCGTCCAGCAACAGCAGGTCGGGGTCTTGGGCAAGCGCGCGGGCGATGGCGGCGCGGCGCTTCTCGCCACCGCTTGCGCTCGCGGCATCGGTGGTCATGTCGATGCCGAGCTGTCCTGCAATGGCTTCGACTTCGTGCCGCTCGGGCGCGTGGTCACCGGCGAGCGCGAAGTCCATGAGCGTCGAGAAGGGGCTGAAGTCGGGTTCCTGTTCAAGGAACACGATCCGCGTGTTCGGCTTCACCCGCCGCTTGCCGCGATCGAAGTCGATCCGGTCGTCGATGATCTTGAGCAGGGTCGTCTTGCCCACCCCGTTGCGTCCGATCAGCGCGAGCCTGTCGCCCGGCAGGACGTGGAGGTCGAGCGGCTCAACATCGGGACCGCCCATCAGCCATCGCCCGCCTTGTTGCAGGCCAAGCCCTTCGAGGCTGAGGATCGGTGGTTGCGCCATGGGAAGCGCGAGGTAGGCGGTGCGCTTGGCACGTGCAACCCAAATCCCGCGCTCAGTCAGGCGTGGGGGCCTAGCGCCTTACTGCGAGGCCGCGCGCTGCTCCTCGACCATGCGTGCCACGTCCTCCAGCAGAGCGGGCGCGTCGAACACGATGCCGTCCTTGATCGTCCAGCGCACGCCGCCCACCGTCTCGATCTCGTCAGTCTCGCGGTTCAGCCGCTGGTGGCCGGTGCCGTAGAGCACCTTGAAGTTCGCAAGCGGGTTTTCTGGCACGATGATGATGTCGGCGAGCATTCCGGGGCGGATCACGCCAATGGGTGCCGGCTGGCCGGTTGGATCGTAGATCTCGGCCGCCCCGTGCATTGTCGCCGCGCGGATGACTTCGAGCGGTGCCAGCCCCGCTTCGCGCAGCATCTCAAGCTCCGAAACGTAGGCAAAGCCCCATGTCTGGTAAATGTAACCCGGGTCCGAACCCGCGGTAACCCGCCCGCCGCGATCCTTGAAGTCGCGGGTGAGGTCGAACCAGATGCGGTAGAATTGCCGCCATGCGACCTCATCCTCGGTCGTCCAGTCGTGATAATAGCTGCCGTGGTTCTCGAGGCTCGGCGCATAGAAGCGCATCAGCGAGGGCAGGGTGTAGCTATCGTGCCACTCGGCTGTGCGCGCCTTCATCACGTCGCGGCTGGCCGAGTAGATGTTGAAGGTGGGGTTCATCGTCACACCTTCGGCAAGCAGCGTGTCGATATAGTCGTCCCACTCCTCGCTGCCCGGTTCGACCACTTGGTCGGCCAGTCGCGCGACCCAGGCGAAGCGCGATTGCTCGTCGAGGTAGTTGTAATTCGAAGGGTATTGCGGAACCACGCTGCGGGCGAGCAGGCTCTCGAAATGGCCGTAGAAGTGCGTCACCGACATGAGGCCGCCTTCGCTCGCCTGCCGTGCATTCATTCCGGCAACTCCGCGCTGTCCGAGATGCGCGACCGTGCCCATGCCGATCTTCTCAGCCTCGTCGAACGCAGCGCGCAGCATTGCGGGCGGGGCAAAGTTGAAGAACTTGACCCCGACATAGCCTTGCGCCTTGGCGTTGCGCACCCATTCACGCGCGCCTTCCTCGGTGGGTGTGAAATCGCCGGTGCCAAAGACTGCGTAAGGAAAGAGCCGCGGGGCGGTGATCGTGTTGTCGCGGCTGCGAGGCACATCGACCAGACCCGCTGCACCGGGGCTGAAATAGAACGGCACGCCGCGCACCGATGTCACCCCGTGGGCGAGCCAGAGCTTGTAGCCGTAGGAGGGCTGGGGAGCCTTGTCGGGATCGCCATTGTGACCGTGCGTGTCGATCAGGCCGGGCAAGACGTACATGCCGCTCGCCTCGATAACGCGGTTGGCCTCAACCGTCGCGCCGCCGCCGCGCACTACGGCCGCGATGCGGTTACCGCGCACCACGATATCGACCGGACCTTCGGGCGGAGCGCCGGTGCCGTCGATCAGGGTCGCACCGCGGATGAGCAGCGTCGGATAAGGCCCTTCGCCTTCGCCCGCGGGACGGTCAGGCACGCGCTCCATCCCGGTCTGCGGCGCCAGGGGCGCGGCAAGTGTGAGCGTGACAGCGGCGATCAGTGCGCGGATCATGTGTTTCCCCCGTTTTCCGAGACGCTTAACAAAGCGCGACCGATTTGGATATCCTCGCAGTCAGGTCGGCAGCGCTAGAAGACATCGGAGAGAGATGAAGCTACCTGAACGCGCACTCGGCCCCATATTCAGTGCTTGTTCAACGGTCTTGGACTAGGCATGACGCCACGATGACACGCGAAAGCTCCATTTTTGCCGCGATTGCAGGCGCGCTGCTTGTGACGGGCCTCGGCGCAGGTCCGGCTCACGCTGCTGCGTCCGATGGCGTGCGCGCGCAGGAGCAGTCGCGGTCCGATCAGGGCGATGCCCGCCGCGAGATGCGCGCCGGCAACCAGCTTTCGCTGCGCGAGATCGAGCGTCGCATCCTGCCTTCGATGCGCGGGAGCGAGTATCTCGGCCCCTCCTATGACAGCACCGCGCGCGCCTATCGCCTCAAGTTCATTCGCGATGGCCGTGTCACCTATGTCGATGTCGATGCGCGCACTGGCCGCGTGATCGGTCGCTCGCGCTGAGCCTTTCCGCTTGAGGCTGGCTTTGTCGGGGGCGGATCGCTTGGCTTGCTTGACGCGAGCAGCGCAAACGCGCAGGCAGCGCGGTGAAAATTCTCAGATAAACGGTGGACCATGCGCATCCTGATCGTCGAAGACGAACCCACACTTGGACAGCAATTGAAATCGACGCTCGAGCAGACAGGCTATGCGGTCGATCTCTCCACCGATGGCGAGGACGGTCACTTCCTTGGGTCGACCGAGGATTATGACGCCTGCATCCTCGACCTCGGCCTGCCCGAGATCGACGGGCTTTCGGTGCTTGGCATGTGGCGCAAGGAAGGGCGTGACTTCCCCGTCCTCGTCCTCACCGCGCGCGATAGCTGGTCGGACAAGGTTGCCGGGCTCGATGCGGGTGCAGACGACTATCTGGCAAAGCCGTTCCAAACCGAAGAGCTGATCGCCCGCCTGCGCGCGCTCATTCGCCGTGCCTCGGGCAACACCTCGTCCGAACTGACCGCAGGTCCCGTCCGGCTGGACACGCGTTCTGGCCGTGTCACGCTCGATGGCGAGCCGGTGAAGCTCACCGCGCAAGAATACAAGCTCCTGTCCTACCTGATGCACCACAAGGGCAAGGTCGTGAGTCGGACTGAGTTAATCGAACACATCTACGATCAGGATTTCGACCGCGATTCGAACACGATCGAAGTGTTTGTCACCCGCATCCGCAAGAAACTCGGCGCAGAGGTAATCACAACGATCCGTGGCCTCGGTTACAGCCTCGACGACCCCGCAGACGCCCCCCGCGCGTAACGCGACGCCCGGCGTCGATGCGCAAACCGGAAGCGGTGCGCAGGCATCGGCGCCGCCGGTGGAAGGGAATCCTGCCAACGAGACTGCCGCGATCATCCCGCAAAAGCGCGGCAGCCTTGCCCGACGCATGGGCTTTATCGCAGCGGTGTGGATCATCGTCCTGCTGCTCGGCGGAGGGATAGCGCTCGAACGAACGCTCACCGCGCAGGTAAAGTCCAATTTCGACGAGCAGCTCGAATACCAGCTCACTTCGATGGTCGCCTCTGCCGAGATCGACAGCTTCGGCGAGGTCTGGTTCTATCGCACGCTCGGCGACCAGCGCTTCCTTGAACCCAATAGCGGCCTCTACTGGCAGATCAGCGGCGAGGGTTATGACCCGTACCCGTCGCGCAGCCTGTGGGACCGCACGCTCGACCTGCGCGGGGGCGAGGCGGGGGACGACCACTTCGACAGCGACGTGCACTTCTACGATTCCGACCAGTTCAGTGGGGAGCCGCTGCGGATCGCCGAACGAACGGTGATCCTGCCCGGCAGCGAGACGCGCTGGACCTTCGCCGTTGCAAGCGCGACCGAGGAGATGGATTTCCAGATCCAGCAGGTGCGGCTGATCCTGATCTGGAGTTTCGCGGTGCTTGGCTTCGGCCTGCTGGTCATGGCGCTCCTGCAGATCCGCTACGGCCTATCCCCGCTGCGCCGTGTGCGCGCTGCGATCCAGAAGCTGCGTTCGTCAGGCGACAACCGGATCACCGAGCCGCTGCCTGCCGAAGTCGAGCCGCTGGTTGAAGAGATCAACATGTTGCTCGAACATACCGAGCGGCAGGCCGAAGAAGCGCGCACCCATGCGGGCAATCTCGCGCATGCGCTCAAGACCCCGCTGACCGTGCTCACCAACGCAGCGACCGCGCGCGATCCGAAGCTCAACGAGGCCGTGTTCCGCGAGACCAAGACGATGCAGCGCCACGTCGACCACCACCTCGCGCGGGCGAGGGCGGTCGGCCGCCGCGCGGTCGGGCAAGCGCGCACCAATGTCCGCCAGAGCGCCGAAGCTGTGCGCCGCGCGGTCGAGCGGCTCTATCCCGAAGGGCGGCTCGACATCGCCGGAAGCAAGGATGCGCTGGTCGCGATCGAACGTCAGGATCTCGACGAGATTCTCGGCAATCTGATCGAGAACGCGGCAAAGTATGGCGGGGGAAGCGTGTTCGTCACCGTCGACCACGAACCCGGAAGCCCGCTCTGCCGCATCTGGATCGAGGATGACGGCACCGGCATTCCTGAAGAGGAGCGCAAACGCATCTTTGATCGCGGCGCGCGGCTCGACACGGGCAAACCCGGCACCGGGCTCGGACTTGCGATCGTGCGCGACGTGGCCGAAATCTACGGCGGCTCGGTCACGCTGGGTGAGAGCGAGGATCTGGGCGGGCTGCTCGTCGACCTGAGATTGCCGCGGGCCTAGCGAATTCAGCCCCGGTTCAAAGCGCTGGGCCAAGTTTCGCGAGCAACAGGGGGAGCAACGAAATGATTTGCCGTTACCTGATCGCCACCGCCGGAGCCTTGGCTGCGAGCGCCTGCTCCACCACGCCGAAAAACAGCTTCGCGGCAGGGCGCACCGTGTTCGACAATCCCTATGTCGCGCCGACCGGGGCCGAGCCTACCGACGAGAGCGGCGGCCTCTTCTACCCCGGCGCCGGTCGCTATGCTTTCGATGCCGAGGGCAACCGCGTCGAGCTCACCAAGTCCGAACGCCGCGACGCCCGCGAACGCGCGCGCCTTGCCGGCGAGCAGGCCGAGCTCAACGAGCTGGTCGAGGAATTCGATGCGCGCGCGGAAGACATGCGGCCCAGCCCAATGCCTTCCGCCCTGCCAGTCGCAACCGGCGAAGCGCCGCGTTAGCGCGAGATCGTCATCGAATAGGCGTTGTAGACATTGCCCAGATTGCGGATCTGCAAGCTGTAGTCGAGGCACCGCCCGTTCCCCGCGCTTGAACGCAAGGTGTAGATCATCAGATCGGTCGTGTCGGTGTCGGAGAACACCAGATTGCCGTTCGGATCGTAGAGGTAGAAATCGAGATCGGTGTCGTTGTCGCCGTCGACGCGGATATCCATGCGCGGCTTGCAGACCGTCAACGCGATCGTATCGGTGTCGTAGGCCTCGACGCGGTAATTATTGGTCACCGTCCCGCTGCCGCCCGAATTGTTGGGCGAAGAATTGCCCGTAATGCTCAGCGACATCTGGTTCCAAACCGATCCGAGGTTTTTGACCTCAAGACGGTAGTATTCGCAGCCCAGACTGCTGGAACGGCTTACGCGATGGATGAACAGGTCGGTCAGATCGGTGTCGCTCGTGACCAGTCTGCCATCGGGTCCGTAGAGCCAGAAGTCGAGATCGGTGTCGTTGTCGCCATCGGCACGAATCTGCGCGTTCTGCGAGCAAATCTCCAGCCTGATCGTCTCGGTCGAATTGGCGTCGATCCGGTATGAATCCTGCGCCGCCAGCGGCGCTGCCATCGTGCCTGCGAGCACCGCGAATGCGAGTGTGTTAAGCTTGGTCATTACTACCCCCGTCCTTTGTTCCATCGGCCCTCTTAACAGAGCCGGCTTGCAGACCCTTGCACGGACCCGACAGAACGGAACGAACGCAGCTTCTTGATCAGCCTCGCTGCGCCTTTTCGTGATGCCGGATAACCTCGTCGATGATGAAACGCAGAAACTTCTCGCTGAATTCAGGGTCCAGATCGGCATCTTCGGAAAGTTTGCGCAACCGGTCGATCTGGCGTTGCTCACGCGCTGGATCGGCTGGCGGGAGCGTGACCTTCGCCTTGTATTCGCCCACCGCCTTGGTGATGCGAAAGCGCTCCGCAAGCATGTGAATGATCGCCGCATCGATATTATCGATGCTCTTGCGGAAAATTGCGAGCTGCGGGTCGTCCGCCGGATTGGAATGCGTTTCACTGGACATATAGTGCGAAACTAACACCAATTCCCCGCTTGCCAAGCGCGCACGGCGCGCCCTAATGCCGCCGGCATGACCGCCGACGTCATCCCCATGCCGCGCAAGACACCGACGCTCGACCCCATGCTGGCGCTTACCGCCAACGGGATGAACGCGGTGAACAGCGTAATCCTCGAACGAATGCAGAGCGAGATCCCGCTCATCCCGCGGCTCGCCGGGCATCTCATCTCGGGCGGGGGCAAGCGCCTGCGCCCGATGCTGACGCTCGCAGGCGCGGAGCTGGTCGGCTATCAGGGCACCCGTCACCACAAGCTCGCTGCCGCGGTCGAGTTCATCCACACCGCCACGCTGCTGCATGACGACGTCGTGGACGGAAGCGAGCTGCGTCGGGGCAAGGCGGCCGCCAATATCATCTTCGGCAATCCGGCGACCGTGCTGGTGGGTGATTTCCTTTTCAGCCGCGCGTTCGAGCTGATGACCGAGGACGGCAGTTTGCGCGTGCTCAAGATCCTGAGCCATGCAAGCGCAGTCATCGCCGAGGGCGAGGTCTCTCAGCTCACCGCGCAGCGCCAGATCGAGACCAGCGAGGAACGCTACCTCCACATTATCGGCGCCAAGACCGCCGCGCTTTTCGCCGCCGCCAGCCAGATCAGCGCCGTCGTCGCCGAATGCGGCGAGGATGAAGAGCGTGCGCTTGAGGATTTCGGACGCAATCTCGGCGTCGCATTCCAGCTGGTCGACGACGCGATCGACTATGACTCAGACGCGGCCAGCATGGGCAAGGACCAGGGCGACGACTTCCGCGAAGGCAAGATGACGCTTCCGGTTATCCTCGCCCACGCACGTGGCGATGCGGAGGAACGGCGGTTCTGGAAGGACGCGATCCTCGGCCATCGGACTTCGGATGAAGACCTCGCCGAAGCCATCCGCCTGATCGAGAAGCACAACGCTCTCGAAGACACGCGCGAGCGGGCCCGGCACTTTGCACAGCGCGCGATCGACGCGATCTCGATTTTCCCGGACAGCAAGGCCCGCGCCGCAATGGCCGAAGCCGCCCAGTTCGCGGTCGCGCGCCAGTTCTGATCGCGCTATCGGGTCGGACGTGAGCGCCGACCTTCCCATAATTGGTGTCCTGCCCAGTCTGCGGAACGCCTTGCGCGACTCGGGCTGCGCCGTCCTGATCGCGCCACCGGGCGCGGGTAAGACCACAGCGGTTGCGCCCGATCTATTGAGCGAGGAATGGTGCAACGGCCAGATCATCCTCACCTCTCCCCGCCGCGTTGCGGCCCGCGCTGCGGCCGAACGCATGGCCGAACTGATAGGCGAGAAGCCGGGCGAGACGATCGGCTACATGACCCGGCTCGATTCGAAGGTCTCTGCGAAGACCCGCGTGGTGGTGATGACAGAGGCGATCCTCGTCAACCGGCTGGTCGAAGACCCGGAGCTTCCCGGCATCTCCGCGATCCTGTTCGATGAGGCGCACGAGCGCCATCTCGACAGCGATCTCGGCCTTGCGCTGGCACTGGAGACGCGCGGCGTGCTGCGCGAAGATCTGCGCGTGCTGGTCATGTCGGCGACGATTGACGGCGCGCGATTTGCGCGGTTGCTGGGCCATGAAACGCCGGTGATCGAGAGCGAGGGGCGCAGCTATCCGCTCGAAATCCGCTGGCTCGGTTCAGACCCGGTCAGCCGTGTGGAGGAACAGGTGGCTGCAGGCGTGATGCACGCCTGGCGCGAGCAGGAGGGCGATATCCTCGCCTTCCTCCCCGGCGTTGGGGAGATCGAGCGCACGCGCGAGCGGCTGGAGGCGAAACTGCCGGACACGCCGATCCTGCCGCTGCACGGCCAGGTCGAACCGCCCGAACAGCGCGCCGCGATCCGGCGCGATCCGCAGGGGCGAAGGCGCATCGTGCTCGCCACCGCGATTGCGGAGACGTCGCTGACACTCGATGGCGTCTCAGCCGTGGTCGATAGCGGGCTGGCGCGTTTTGCCGAACACGACCGGGCTGCGGGGACAACGCATCTAGTCACGCGCCGCGCGAGTCAGGCAGCGGCGGCACAGAGGGCAGGGCGCGCGGCGCGGCAGGGGCCGGGAATCGCATATCGCTTGTGGGAAGAGGGCGGGCATCTCGGCCGACCCGAATTCGCTCCGCCGGAAATCGAGACCGCCGATCTTGCGCCGCTCTTGCTCAAGCTTGCCAAGTGGGGCGCGAGCGATCCGGAATCGCTCGCATGGCTCGATCCGCCGCCAAAGGCTTCGGTCGCTGCGGCGAGAGCGACCTTGCAAGCCATGGGTGCGCTCGACGACGATGGCCGCATCACGGCGCATGGCGAACAGATTGCGTCGCTCCCGATGGACCCGGTCGCGGCGGCGACCGTGCTGTATGGTGCTCAGAAATCGAAAGCGCTTGAGGCCGCGCAGCTGGTTGTGTTGATGCAGGAGCGCGGGCTGGGCGGACGCGGCGAAGACCTGATGCAGCGGCTGTCCCGGTGGAAGGGCGAGCGTGGCCGCAGGGCCGAGGCTGCGCGCAAACTCGCGCAGCGCTGGGCGCGGCAGGCCGAACGGCTCGTGTCCGGGACCGAGGAAGGCGCGGAGAACCCCGCGATATTCCTCGCGCTCGCACGCCCTGATTTCGTTGCCCGCAGGCGCGATGCGAGCGGTGAGAACTGGATCAGCGCAGGTGGGCGCGGGTTTCAGCTCGATCCCACATCCCCGCTCGCCCGCGCTGAGTGGATAGTTATCGGCGATGGTCAGGGTCAGGCGAAGGGCGCTCGCATCACCTCCGGGGCCGCGATCAGCCTTGGTGAGATCGAAACGCATCTTGCAGCGAAACTTGAGAAACACTCGATAGTCCGCTGGAACAAAAAGGAAAAACGAGTTGAGACCAGGCTCGAGCGCAAGCTAGGCGCGATCACGATATCGAGCGGTCCCGACCCCGATCCCGATACTCAGGCCTTTGTGGATATCCTTGTGGATAAGGCGTGCGCAATGCTGGGAGAACTTCTGCCAGCCGGACTGCAGGCGCGCGCCGGTTTTGCCGGAATCGACGCGCTTTCGGAGGCGAATCTGCGCGAGAATGCGGAGCTGTGGCTCGCGCCGCTTTTGCATTCGCGCACTGATCTCAACTTGCCGCCTCATCAATACGCTGAAGCTGCGCTTGGGTTGCTCGATTGGGATGCTCGACAACGGCTCGACAAGACGGCTCCGCCGCAATTCACATCGCCTGCAGGATCCAACCACGCCATCGATTATGCAGGAGACGACGCGCCGAGTGTCGAGGTCCGCGTGCAGGCATTGTTCGGGCTCGACCAGCACCCGATGATCGGCACCACGCCGCTCCTGCTGAAGCTCACCAGCCCCGCTGGTCGCCCGATCCAGTCGACCCGCGACTTGCCGGGTTTTTGGCGCGGATCGTGGGCGGATGTCGCCAAGGACATGAAGGGCCGCTACCCGAAGCATCGCTGGCCCGATCAGCCATGGACTGAAAAGCCGAGCCTAAAGACGAAAAACGCCTTCAATCGTGGCTAGGTTTGGATTAGTGGGAGGCGCATTATGACCGCACGCATCTACCAGACTCCGAAATCCGCCATGCAATCGGGCAAGGCAAAGACCGATACCTGGGTGCTCGAATTCGAGCAGAGCGAGGCGCGAAAGCCCGATCCGCTGATGGGCTGGACCGGCAGTGGCGACACGCAGGCGCAGGTGAAGCTGAACTTTCCGACGAAAGACGCAGCCAAAGCCTATGCCGAGAAATACGGCATCACCGCGCGCGTCCACTCGACGCCGCCCAAGAGCCTCAAGATTCAGGCTTACGCAGACAATTTCCGTTAATTGCCGGCGCGCAGCCGGAAGCTATTCGATTAGCGTCAATTCACCGCGCTCATAGGCCGCGCGGCAATCGCTTGCATCGTTGCGGATGTCGTCGTCGAGCAACGGCGTTTCGGTCATGCCCGGCCCACGGAAGCGCGGATCGTCGCATTCACCGTCATTGGCCCACTGCCCGTTGTCGGTGCCGAAATCGACGCTCGAAGCGGGAGCGCGAGCCTGCATGTCGGCATCGCTCAGAGCATCAGTATCGGCGTCTCCACCGCACGCGGCCAGCGGAAGCGCGGCAGCAAGTATCCAGATCATACGCATATTGATTTTCTCCTCCCGTTTGCGCGGAGTCGAATAGCACGCCGCGCCGACAACGCGAAACGCACTTGAATCATCCCCGTCTCCTCGCCATATGGCGCTCCGGGAGTCGGGTGGACGTTTGCGTTCGCTCACCGGGTCAGGTCCGGAAGGAAGCAGCCCAGGTGAATTGCGGCGGGTCGCTCGGCTCCTTTTTCGTGCGCGGCACCAGCCCACTCCCCCTCCCAACCACCCGATAGCATTGAACCATCATCGGGTGGTTGGGAGGGGGAGTGGGCCGGCACCGTCTGACAGAGACGCTCGCTCGGCTCCTTTTTCCTCACATCATGCGATCATCGCCATGACAAATGGGCGCCGAGCGCCTAGCTATTTGTGCATGGGTGATTCACCGGAAAATTCGGATTCGCCTCCGTGGGACGGGGAGCAGGAAGAGGAAAGCAAGCCGACCGCTGCCGAGCTTGAGGCTGCCGGGCAGAATTCGATGTTCGGCGACCCCGCTCCTGAAGAGAATGTTGTGCGCGAAGAGCCTGCGCCAGCGCCTACCGCTCCTTCGGCACCTCCCGCCAAAGCGCCGGATGCCGACGCCAACCAACCTTATCGCGTTCTGGCGCGTAAATATCGCCCGCAGACCTTCTCCGAACTGATCGGCCAGGAGCCGATGGTGCGCACGCTCGGCAATGCGATCGAGCGTGACCGGCTGGCGCACGCGTTTCTGATGACCGGGGTGAGGGGGGTCGGCAAGACGTCGACCGCGCGGCTGATTGCCAAGGCGTTGAACTGCGTCGGACCCGATGGCGAAGGCGGTCCGACGATTGACCCGTGCGGAGTATGCGAGCCCTGCCAGGCAATCGCGGAAGGCCGCCATATCGACGTGATCGAGATGGACGCCGCCTCGCATACCGGGGTCGACGACGTGCGCGAAATCATCGAGCAGGTCCGCTACGCCGCCGTCTCTGCCCGCTACAAGATCTACATCATCGACGAGGTTCATATGCTCTCGCGCAACGCCTTCAACGCGTTGCTCAAGACGCTCGAGGAGCCGCCTGCGCATGTGAAGTTCCTGTTCGCCACCACCGAGGTCGAGAAGCTGCCGGTGACGGTGCTCAGCCGCACGCAGCGCTTCGACCTGAGGCGTATTCCGGCGGACCTCTTGGCGACCCATTTCGGCAATGTCAGCAAGGCCGAAGGGTTCGAGGCAGAGGAAGAGGCACTCCGCATCATCGCCGCTGCTGCCGAAGGCTCGGCGCGTGATGGGCTGTCGATCCTCGATCAGGCAATCGCGCATGCCGACATGGAGACAGAGGGCAAGGTCACAGCGACGCGCGTGCGCGACATGCTGGGGCTAGCAGACAAGAGTGCACAGCGGCGTCTGCTCGCGCACCTACTCGGCGGCGATGCGCCCGAATTGCTCGCTGCCATCGATGAACAATACGCGCTGGGGGTCGAGCCGCTGGCGCTGATGCGCGCGCTGATGGACCTCGTGCACCGGATCACGCTTGCGCAGGTTTCTGGCGGCGAACCCGACGCTCCGAGCGAAGAAGAGCGTACCGCGCTGGCCGAATTCGCTTCAAAGCTGAGCGCACCCGAACTGCACCGGCTGTGGCAGCTGCTTCTCAAGGGGCATGACGAGGTGCGCCAGGCACCCGACCCGCTGGTCTCGCTCCAGATGGCTCTGCTGCGGGTGCTACACGCAGGTCAACTCCCCGATCCCGGTAAGCTGGCGAAAAGAATCGAAGACCTTGCCAAGAACGGACCCGCACCGGCGGCGTCTTCGACCGGTGAGGCTGCTGCTGCGCCGACCGCTACGCTGTCCATCGATGGGCAGCTAGAATGGGAAGAGCTGGTCGACCGCGTCGATGACAATGGCCAATTGCGCGTCGCCCAGATGATGCGCGACCGGGTGCGCGTGATCGAACTCGCGCCCGAGCGGCTTGTGTTCGAGCAGGCCGATGACTTCTCCGACGATCCCGTTCCCGAAATCCGCGACGCGCTCTTCAAGCTTACCGGCAAGCGCTGGTTGGTCGAGCGCGGGACGGGTGAGGCGCAGCCCTCGATCCGCGAAGCCGCTGAAGCCGAGGCCAAGGCAGCGCGTGACCGAATCGAAGCGCACCCCATGGTGAAAGCCACCAAAGAGGCATTCCCCGATGCCGAACTGATCGACCCCGATGATCACGTCGCCCGCGCAAGCAGCGCCGGCGGCAAATGGAATTGAACGAAAGGACCCCCTCGCCATGAAGAGCATGGAAGAAATGATGCAGGCCGCTCAGAAGGCCGCCGAAACGATCCAGAACCAGATGAACGACATGCAGGTGAAGCTCGACTCGATCGAAGTCGAAGGCAGCGCCGGCGGCGGTCTGGTCAAAGTCCGCGCGACCGCGAAAGGCCGGATCCTCGGCGTGTCGATCGACGACAGCCTGATGGTGAAGGAAGAAAAGAACATCGTCGAAGACCTCGTCACCGCCGCCTTCAACGACGCACGCGACAAGGCAGACCGCGTTTCTGCCGAGCAGATGAAGGAAATGCAGGGCGGTATGGGCCTGCCCCCGGGCTTCAACCTGCCGGGCATGGGGTGAGCGAGCGGCTTCTTCGCATAGCGTCCACAGCTTCCTGACACTCGCCATTGCGAGGCGGCGACCCGCTACCCATATTCCCGGCAAACGGACCACCCGCTTTGTTCACTTCTGGGTGGCCTAGGACACGAGAATATGACCCAGCACTTCCCACTCCTCCCCCTTCGCGACATCGTCGTCTTTCCCGGCATGGTCGTCCCGCTCTTCGTCGGGCGCGACAAGTCGGTGGCAGCGCTCGAAGCGGCGATGGAGGCGTCGAAAGACATCTTCCTGCTCGCGCAGCTCGATCCGGCCTGCGACGATCCGGAGGGCGATGACCTCTATGACGTAGGCGTCGTTGCGCAGGTTTTGCAGATGCTCAAACTGCCTGACGGCACGGTTCGCGTGCTCGTCGAAGGGACGGCGCGGGCCAAGCTCACCTCGCTCAAGGCCGAGGGCGAGCACGTCCTTGCCGAGGTCGAACTTGCCGAGGAAGAAACGGTTGCGGGCAGCGAAGTCACCGCGCTGATGCGGCAGGTGGTCGAGCAGTTCGGCGAGTATGCCAAGCTCAACAAAAAAATGGGCGAGGAGACCAATGTCGACCTTACCGATGTCGACGATGCGGGCGAGCTGGCCGACACGATCGCCGCCGCGCTCAATGCCAAGGTCTCCGACAAGCAATCGCTGCTCACCGAACCAAGCCCTTTGAAGCGGCTCGAACTGGTCATGGCCTTCATGGAAGGCGAGCTGTCGGTGCTGCAGGTCGAGCGCAAGATCCGCGGGCGTGTGAAGCGCCAGATGGAGAAGACGCAGCGCGAATATTACCTCAATGAGCAGCTGAAGGCGATCCAGTCCGAACTGGGCGGATCGGACGATGGCGAAGTCGACGAGATCGCTGAACTCACCGAGACGATCGAAAAAACCAAGCTGTCGAAAGAGGCCAAGACCAAGGCCAAGGCGGAGCTGAAGAAGCTCAAGGGCATGCAGCCGATGAGCGCCGAAGCGACTGTGATCCGCAACTATCTCGACGTCCTGCTCGGCCTGCCCTGGGGCAAGAAAAGCCGGGTGAAGAAGGATATTGCGAAGGCGCAGGAGATCCTCGATGCCGATCACTACGGGCTTGAAAAGGTCAAGGACCGGATCATCGAATATCTCGCCGTGCAGGCGCGCACCAACAAGCTGAAAGGCCCGATCCTGTGCCTCGTCGGCCCTCCGGGTGTCGGCAAGACCAGCCTCGGCAAGTCGATCGCCAAGGCGACGGGGCGTGAGTTCGTGCGCCAGTCATTGGGCGGCGTGCGCGACGAAGCTGAGATCCGCGGTCACCGCCGGACTTACATCGGCTCGATGCCGGGCAAGATCGTCGCCAACCTCAAGAAGGCGGGGACCAGCAATCCGCTGTTCCTGCTCGATGAGATCGACAAGCTTGGTCAGGACTTCCGCGGCGATCCGGCTTCGGCGCTGCTCGAAGTGCTCGACCCGGAACAGAACAACAAGTTCCAAGACCACTATCTCGAGCTAGACCTCGACCTGTCGAACATCATGTTCGTAACCACGGCAAACAGTCTCGACTTGCCTCAGCCGCTGCTCGACCGGATGGAGATCATCCGGCTCGAAGGCTACACCGAGGACGAAAAGGTCGAGATCGCCAAGCGGCACCTGATCAAGAAGCAGGTCGAGGCGCATGGCCTCAAGGATGGCGAGTTCGAGCTGACTGAAGAGGGGCTGCGCGACCTCATCCGCTACTACACCCGCGAGGCCGGTGTCCGCACGCTCGAACGCGAGATTGCGCGGCTGGCGAGGAAGACCCTGCGCAAGATCCTCGAGAAAGAGGCAAGCTCGGTCACGATCACGCCCGACAATCTCGGCGACTTCGCAGGCGTGCGCAAATTCAAGCACGGCATGAGCGAGGACGAAGCGCAGGTCGGCGCGGTCACGGGTCTTGCATGGACCAGCGTGGGCGGCGAATTGCTCACCATCGAAAGCGTCACCACGCCGGGCAAGGGCGAGATCAAAACCACCGGCAAGCTCGGCGACGTGATGAATGAAAGCGTCGCTGCGGCGTTCTCCTTCGTGAAGGCGAGGGCGCCCGGCTATGGCATCAAGCCGAGCCTGTTCAGTCGCAAGAACATCCACATCCACCTTCCCGAAGGCGCGGTGCCCAAGGACGGGCCGAGCGCCGGCATCGGCATGGTCACCTCGATCGTCTCGACCCTGACCGGCGCCGCCGTGCGCCCGGACATCGCGATGACCGGCGAAGTCACCTTGCGCGGACGCGTGCTGGCGATTGGCGGGCTGAAGGAAAAGCTGCTTGCAGCGCTCCGCGGCGGAATCACCACTGTCCTCATCCCAGAGGAGAACGTGAAGGACCTCGCCGAGATTCCCGACAATGTGAAGGACGGGCTGGAGATCATCCCGGTCAGCCATGTCGACCAGGTGCTGGAGCACGCGATCATCGACCTGCCCGGTCCGATCGAGTGGACCGAGGCCGACGACATCGCCTCGCAGCCGAGCGCGCAGGGACAGCCCGGACCGGACGCTCCGACCGCGCACTGACCGAAAAGTTTGGTGCACCGCAGCGAATCGGGATCGGGCAACAGGCCGGTCTCGGCTGGCGAATTTCCGATCGGTAGGTGATTTGTTGTCCCGGTTTGGCTCGGTTCGCCGCAAATGGGCCTCAGGAACGCAAATCAGGCGCTCTCGGGCGGATTTGCCTTTGACAGTACTCGTAAATATCGCTCATCTACGCGCTTTCGGGGGGGCGAGTCACTGGACCGCCGAGACCGGGACGCACAATTAGATCAGAACGAGGGGGTTCAAGCATGAACAAGAATGAGCTGACCAGCGCAGTTGCAGAAGCCAGCGGTCTTTCAAAAAACGACGCATCGGGTGCCGTCGAAGCGGTGTTCGACACGATCCAGAAAGCGCTTGCTGGCGGCGACGAGGTGCGCCTGGTCGGGTTCGGGACATTCTCCGTGGCCAAACGCAAGGCTTCGACTGGACGCAACCCGCGTACCGGCGAGCCGATGACGATCAAGGCGTCCAACCAGCCCAAGTTCAAGGCGGGCAAGGGCCTGAAGGACGCGGTCAACTAGGTTCAATTGTTTCGCCCGGCGTCCGGGGGGACGCGTCGGCAAACGAAGACCCCGCCAGCTTTGAAGCTAGCGGGGTCTTTGATTTTCGGCCCTCGCTTGCGCGTGGAGCCGCTCAATTCGACAAGTCGATCAGCGCCGTAGGAGCAGCGGTGGTGCGCGGCGAAATTTCCCACGCGAGCCGCTGGCCTGAAGCCAAGCTTTCCGGCCCCTCATCGGTGTTGTTGGCGCGGATGTTGCCCGAGGTCACAATCGTGAAAGTGCCCTCGATCTGCGGAATGTCGGGCATTTCGGGAGCGTCCTCTCCGCTTGCGCCCATAGCGGCGAGACCCGCCATACCGGCCATGCCGCCCATCATTCCACTCATCGGGTTCGCCTCGTTCGCGGCGGCAAAACCCGGAGCGTTGACCCGCACGACCTCTCCATCGCGCAAGATGATCTGGACGAAGGGATTGGCCATCGGGAAGCCCTCGATCACCGGGAACATGAAGTCGTGGCTCAATTCGCCGCTGACCGAGTAGTGCACGTCGAACACGCCATCGCCCTTGTCGATGACGCGGTGCCAGCCTTCCTGCCGTTCGAGCAGGGCGACAAGTTCCGCGCTCGCTTCGGGATCGGTCAAGTCGATCCCGCCCATCATCGCCGACATCTGTTCGGCTTGCTCGGCCGCTTCGGCAGCGCGGGTCGCCGCTCCGGCATCCCACGCGGCGCGCTGTTCGGCGAGCTCTGCGGCGGTGCATTCGCGAGGCTCGTAGGTCTCTTCGTCGTAGCAATCGTCGGGCGCAAACTCATCGGCGGCTGCGCCCATTTGCGCGAGGCTGGAGAGGCCGAGGAAGAAGATCTCGCCTTCATATGTGAAGGTGAAGCGATCCTCTTCGGTCAGCACCAGTTCGGAGGTGAACTTGCCGGGCGTGACGAAGCAGCCGGTGAGAAGCAGCGACAGCGAGGCGAGCAGCGCGGTCGCGAGTTTGCGCGGATGTGTGTGCATGGTCATGTCGTCAGGATCCCCCCTCAATCTGAAGAAAGCGCTAATCCGAAGTGTCGCGCGTCGCCGCCGCATATAGCGCAATCGCGGCGGCATTCGAAACGTTGAGGCTCTCGATCGCGGAGCTGATCGGCAGCTTTGCCAGCGCGTCGCAATGGGCCTGAATATTGTGCCGCATCCCTTCGCCTTCCGCACCCAGCACGATCGCCATCGCGCCGGTTGGCATTGCTTCGGCAAGCGTTTCTCTGGCCTCGCCGGTCATGCCGATGCGCCAGTAACCGATCTCGGCGAGCTCATCCAAAGCGCGCGCGAGATTGACCACGCGCACCCATGGTACCGTCTCGAGCGCGCCGGAAGCCGACTTTGCGACCACACCGCTTTCGGGCGGCGCGTGGCGGTCCTGCGTGACGATACAGGCTGCCCCGAAGGCTGCTGCCGAGCGCAGGATCGCGCCGACGTTATGTGGGTCGGTCACCTGGTCGAGCACCACCACCGGCCGCGCGGGATCGCCGGTCGCGACCGAATCAAGGAAGACATCTTCGAGCGGCTCGCATTCGAGCACCAGCCCCTGATGCGGCGCGTCCTTGGCGACGAGCCTTGCTAGGTCGGTCACTTCGGCGCGTTCGAGCGGAAAGCCCGCAGGCAACTCGCCGTCGAGGCTCTCGATACCCTCAAGCGTGGCCCACAATTTGCGGTGCTTTCGTGCGGGGTTCTTGAGCGCCGCCTCGACCGGATGGCGCCCCCACAGGCGCGTAGAGCCTGCGGTGCCCTTGCCCGATCCGCGTCCGCCCTTCATCCGCCCGGCGCGTCCTCTTAGAGCGCGTTTGCGGTCACCCTTGGCCATTTGAAATCTCGCTTTTGTCCGTTGTTGGGGCTCCCCTGCCAGCAGCCCCATTGACAGGCAAGCGCCGCTTCGCCAAAGGGGCGCCTCTCGGCAGTCGGAGCCATTGGCTTCACTCGCTTTTCATGCGCCTCGCAGCGCAGCGACAGACAGCCCTGTGTGGACAGGTGGCCGAGTGGTTAAAGGCAGCAGACTGTAAATCTGCCCGCGCAAGCGTACGCTGGTTCGAATCCAGCCCTGTCCACCACTACCCTTTCTCACAACATCCCCGAAAAGCCCTAGAAATCGCGGAAAACCAAGGGTATTCTGCCTTCTGAGGACCGCCCCTGTTCGCTGTTGTTTGCCTGCAACCGGCAGTGAGTGTGGGGAAGGTGTGGGGAAGAAAGTAGGCTTCCCCACACTGCGGCTCTCTCAATTGGCCTCCAGAAATGTGGGGAACGAGAATGGGCAAACTTACGGCGGTGGCGGTCAAGGCCGCTTTGGCGAATCAAGGCACCTATCAGGACGGTGACGGTCTTTTCCTGAAAGTTGGAAAAACTGGAGCGGCTTCCTGGCTCTTGCGTCTCCAACGCGATGGCAAACGACAAGACATTGGTCTTGGTAGTGCGAAGCTGGTGACGCTTGCTGAAGCGCGCGCCAAGGCGGCGGAGCTGCGAAAAGCCGTAAAGGTTGAGAAGCGCGACGTGCTGACTGAGCGCAAGGACGAGGAAGCCGCCAAAGTCACCTTCCGCGAAGCTGCCACCCAATACCACTCGGAGAATGAGGCAGGTTGGAAGAGCGATGTCTACGGACGCCAATGGCTTGCCAGTCTGGAGAATTACGCCTTCCCGAAGCTGGGCGATATGACGACCGGTGGGATCACCGCTGCCGACATTATTTCGGTCCTTACGCCGATCTGGCAGGAAATCCCTGAAACCGCTCGCCAGGTCCGCAATCGCATTTGCGCCGTGCTCGATTACTCCCATGCAAAGGGCTGGCGCTCTACGGAGGCTCCATCGGGCAACAGCAGCCTGAAAGCTGGGCGAGGGCTGCCGCGACAGGTCAAGAAACCGGCAAACCGCAAAGCAATGCCATACGTCGCCGTTCCATCATTCCTGACCGCGCTGCGCCGTAAGCCATCCTATTCGCGTCTTGCGCTGGACCTCCTCATCCTGACGGGCGTCCGTTCGCAGGAGGTCCGCCTTGCGAAATGGGACGAGTTTGATCTCGACCAGCGCCTTTGGACAATCCCAGCCGAGCATATGAAGCGCAGCAGGGCGCACATCGTGCCGCTTTCAGAAGCGGCGATGGCGGTGCTTGTGAAAGCGGAAGCAATGCAGATGGAGGGAGCCGAAGTGGTTTTCCCCGGCATGACAGGGAAAGCCATGTCCAACATGACGCTGCTCAAGGTTATGCGCGACATGCAGGAGCCTTTTCACGTCCACGGTTTCCGCTCCAGCTTTACCGACTGGGCGGCCAACGAGGGTTTCCCCAACGCGGTCGTCGAAGCGGCACTGGCGCACAAGACGCCTGACGCTGTACAGGCAGCCTACCGCCGCACGACATATTTGGGCACTCCGGATAATCCGGGCGCTCGGGTGAAGCTGATGGAGGCTTGGGGAGGCTATTGCTCCGGGCTTGAGGCCCCACAGCAGATAGGTGACCAACGGAAGGGTGCTGCCTAATCTCTTTGGCCCATCAGGTCAGGCCTTGCCGGATCGAAACTCCCTCATCTTAGCGATTGCTCGCCGCACCGGTGGGTCGTCTGACCGTCGGGGATGAACGGATCATCATCGTCCTGTATGACCGACATATCGGGATCGTTCTCATCTATCGTCCACGCAGGGCGAACTTCCAATCGACGCCTTGGTTGGATCAAATCAAGCATTGGAACAGGGAATGGCTTCCCGGGAACCGCTACCGCAGGCGCGAAGGCAAACGTTCCTGCCTTCTGATATGCGCTCAGGAAGCCATTCAAGTTATCCGGCGTAGAAGCGTCCAGTCGCATATAGCGTGACAACGTTGTGAACGTAATTCCGCTTCGCTCATCTCTTGTTCGATAGACCGGTCCAATGTGCATCGAATATGCGAAGGGGTGCTTGACCGAGACTCCCGTTATGATCGAGATCCGCAGATTCTCGTCGCTGCCTTCGCGTCCCCATCGAGAGATCCAATCCTCAAAGATACGTCGGGAGGCATCTGCATCTCGAAAGTGCAGCGCCAAAATTGGCCCTGGCATTCCATCGTAGCCCATAAATGCTGTCCCGTGCCAGCCAGCTTTGTCCCATAAATCCAATTCGATGGGAGAAAGGACGCTCCGGTCTGTGTGCTTTAATTCCTCCGGTTTTGCGAAGGCAGCCGGGATCGGCCCTTTTCCATGCTTAAGCGGCTGGGCTCCACCTATGAGCTTTTCTTTTTGGATCAGAGGCGCTTCCCTCAATGGGGTAAATACACGAGAACCGCTCGTAATATGATCGCCAATCCGAACCGGTGGTTTGGCGCCAAACACATTGAAATTGACAGTCAGCATGTCGCTGAATGTGAAAGCTCTGGAGAAACCGCGCTCGTCTGCAGCGATCTTTGACATCCATCCTTCAATGTCTCGCACAATCGCAAAGCGGCAGACTATCTCGACAACAAGCTCCTGCAACCAGTCGCGGTATCGCTGCATCTTATCTGCACTGTCTTGGTGAAAGTCAGGCGAGTGAGAAATTTCGATATACGACGCTCCTTTGTCCTCGACCAAGCGATGACTGGGAATGGAATCAGGCTCACCATCGGGCAGCACTACAATCCGAAACTTCTCTTTATGCGGTAGAACGTCACTTTCATCACTTGTGGCCATCAAGCTCTCAAGGCTGCCGAGTATGGTCTCAGCAATGCCTACCGATACCGGATCGGTGTGTGATTTGACCCGGATGTTGCAGCCAAGGACATTCGACTGAAATTCAACGTCGGCTTGATCCAGTAACATCGTTTCGCTCGGCATCTGGTCGCCACCTGGCACATTGATCCAACTCTGTAGAAAGTCGCTAAGGTCCTTCTCTGTCTGCCCCTCTGGGCAATAACCTTCTTCGACCAGAGCTTGGTTCTGACCCAAAGTGAACAGGGTCGCCATTCCCGGAATGACAAGATCGTATTCTTCAAAACTGTCGTGAAGTTTCGAAATGGCCCCAAGTTGCCCGACATCGAGATTCAGAAGGAGCAAGCCAAAAGCAACCTCGATAGATATCAGGTCGTCTTCAACTTGATCTGCAATCTCGCCCTCAGGTTGCAATGCCGCAAGAATGAATTTTGCCAGCATCAGCGTTGCTAGAGCCTGCGGCACACGACCCAACCGCAGCTCGGCCCAAGCCAACTGCTTCACGGCAATCCATGCTAGCCAGTCAATGTCTCCATCTTCGCGAAAGTCCATCATCGCATGATCAAGCGCAACCAATGCACGATTCCTCGCCGCCCATCGCAAACCAACAACGCTGTAGGCACTGCCGCTTCCCAGCAAGGCTTCGGTCAATTCCTCGCGGTATTCCCGCTTCAGTAATAACTCTTCCGCTCGCCCAAACCAACGAATAGCCTCATACGGGTTTTCGAGCTCGAGCTTCTGAAATGCGCGCTTGATATTGGCCTGACCTGCCGCACCGTGGCTGCGCCTTTGCCCAATCACATCGGTCAGTTCTGCAAATAGGTTATCAAAGGCAGGGCTATCAACGACGTTGCCAAGCTCACCTAAGACGCTTTCGAGTAGATCGACCGGGTAAGAGCCTAGGGTTTCTGATGCTTTCAAAATTTCTGAAAAATCAGTCCAGCACTCGTCAAGAGCGTCGGTTGCTTCCCCTTGCATTGCATCATGGGTTTTGATGAGTGTCAGATAGGTCTTCGCTTCCAAGGCATTGTTTGGACGCGCTTCATTCTTTGCCAAAGGCTCTAGGATAGCGACCAAGGCGCGCCTCTTTTCGGCAGTATCAACGCTTTCGGGTTCCAGCCTCCCATTGCTGATCGAGGCAACCGTAAGGGAATAGAGGGTATGGAGATGTTTAGCTTCGGAGCTTTGTTCAGTCCCCGCAAGCCTCTCTTCTACTTCGTCGTACAACTTCAAGAATTTGGGCAAATCCTCGAACCACCAAAAGGCTGTCCAAGCGTAGTGATATCTGAATCGCATGGCTTGGGAAGTGGTGCCCAGCTCATCTGCAATCCGTATTGCTTGCTCGAAACGAGCCTCAACTTCAGCCTGGGGTCTTTCCAGCCCCCGCGCTAGAATGGCAGACCGGAAACAATCAGACGCCAATTGAAATCGAGCGCCGACATATCGTTCTGAGTCGGATGTTTGCTTATCCAATTCAGTCAGCTCAGCCGACCTGGCAGCATCCCTTGGTCCGAATTTCAGGATCGTATCTGATTGAGCGCCTTCGATGGCTAGGGCCGAGATCGCCATGCCCAGGTGTCCATTTTCATATACTTTCGCGACGATCCAACTGCGATCAAGAATGACAACTCGAAATGGGTATTCTTCGGAAAGCTGATCTTGTAGCTTTGCCTTATCTTTATCGGCAGCAAACTGGTTCGTTATGAAATAGACAAGATCATATTCGCGTCCTGTGCCAGCGATCTTTTTCACGTCGGATTTTAGCTTTGCCTTCCAGTCTTTTTTCGCGCTGAATGCGAAAGCCCATCGCTCCCTGCCTGCTGATGGATTGCCCACCCACCATCGCTCTGCAATCTCTGCGGCTACAGGATATGTTTCGGCGTCGGTTTTTCCATCACCGCCCCCTGTAGGTCCGGTTTGGATTGTGAGGTTGGGGCAAAGTTCTTTCTCTGCCAGCTTTCGGCAAAAGTCCTCGAATTCAAACTCTTGTTTGCGGGCAGTTAGCGTTTCCAGATGATACTCGAAACTTGCACGAGGGAACGCCGTCGATCGGTCAATTTCGCTATCAGAGAATAAATATGGTCGCTTCTGCCGCATCATTTCGCGCGGCGAAGGAATTGGGTTTAGTGGAGTTTCGGTGCTTTCGGCCATCACGAGCCAATATGGTGAAGGCTTTCCTTTTCAGCAACGGCTCGCCAACCGGCTTCAAATTTGAACCGGTTCTTGCAGGGCAGAATGATGGCACTGCGAATCTGCTAGAGCGTTCCAATGGGGTTCTGTGTAGGGAAGCCGAAGCACTTTTTGAGGTGACTCATGGTCAGACTCTTCAATTCCGGCAGAAGGACTTAGCTCGTTGACCGGAAATCCAGATTCCAGCCCGCATGGCGGAAGCGCGGCAATATTGGGCTTCCTGTATCAATTGCAGGCGACGGCGACACGCCTACTTGAAGCACGGATTGAACTGAAGCCCTCCGCTAATACGATCAACTCCATCCAAGTAATTCTAGAACCTAATTCCGGAAGTGATGCGATCATTGAGGGAGATGAGCGACACGCCATTCAATTCAAACTTCGCAACCGGCCAATAGATCTTGGCACATTTGCGGATGCGGTATTGCCTGACCTGTTTGGCGCGCACTGCGAACAGGTTTGCGATCGATACGAATTGCAAAGCACTCAGAGATTGACGAAGCCCGCAGCTGAGCTCAGTTCAACTCTCGCGTCTGGCGGAACACCAACAGCGGCGGTCGAGAAAAATTTTCAACGCGCAAGAAGTTCATGTCTAAGAGTCTTCATTGAACAAACGGGAAGCGACAGTGGATTTGACCAGTCGTTCCGTGTTTTTGCGAGCCGCTTGCTGGTCGCTGAGCCTATCGACGAAAACGAAATCTCTACCAAATTGGCGAGCCAACTGTTTCCAAGGCTGCCATACGGCAACCAGCTTGAAACGAAGCTGGACCAATTGACTGGCAACCTGATGAAGCGCGCTCGGCAGAACGATTGCGTTGTTTCAGGGAAAGCGATTGAAGAGATTTTGGGTCTGGCCAGCCTTACCGATGCGCAAGAGACGCTCAGGTTAGCGCTTGAAACTGCGTTGACCGCTCGTCAGTACGATCCTGCATTTGACGTGCGCGCGCCGCTTCCGGCATCGACAACTACTCACCTGGAGCTAGTTTCGGGATCGTCAGGAAACGGCAAGAGTTGGGCTCTTTACCGGCTAGCTCAAGAGGCACTTGAAAATCGCCAACCTGCGGTGCTCATTCGTGCCTCTGATCGGTCCGAACTGGAACGTGAGTTGAAGCGCTTGATCGCAATCGAAGCGCTTGATCACGAGAGTCCGATCGAACCACCTGCGCTCGGAAGGCTGTGGCGTCGCCGCCATGGTGACGACGCTTCTAATGTTCTCGTACTCTGGGAAGGATGTCAAAACCCTGAGGAACTCAAACAGCTATTCTACCAGAGCGGAATAGGTGAGGGCATTCGCGCTATAGCGGAAGTTCCGCCGGAAGCTGATGCTGAGGTTTTTCGCGAGATTGGCATCGAGCCATTTCAAATCGGGGAATTTGGGGTCTCGGAGCTTTTCGAAGCCCTGAGTAGAAGGGGGGTAAATGCGGGTGCAGTTCCCTCTTCGATCCGACGGATGCTTCGTCATCCGGTCCTTTGCGGCATCTACGCCCAATTGGCGATTGAGAGCGACAAGTGGAATCCTTCAAACGAATATCTTGTCCTGAATAAATTCTGGGAAAGAGCACGACAAAAAGCGGGCCAGGCTGCGGGCGCTCGCCTTAAGGCTTTGGCCGAAAAAATGGTCGAGAAGGGGTCAAGAGAGGCAACGGACTCAGAGGTCCTTGCGCTTAGCTTTACAGATGAACAGCTTGGCAAACTGGCATCGTCTGGGTGGCTCGAACATCTGTCTGGTAAATGGCGTTTTGCACATGATCGACTGCTAACTTGGGCGATTGCGGAATGGTTGGCGGAGAGGCTTTCGCGACCGAGTGCTGCGGTGGACGAAATCGCCAAGTCTATCGAAGAACTTCAAAACGATTCTCCCGAAGACCGCAATCGCCTCCATGGATTGGGCTTCTTGATGATGGACGTTTTGTGGCTGGCAATCCCTGAAGGCGTCCCGGCAGACAAGCTAGGCGAACTCATGGCGTTACTAGAGGAAGATCGGCTTCACCGATCATCTCACAGTTTTTATCGCGATCTCTGCCCAACGCTTGGTTCGGGTATTGTCGAAGGCCTGCTTGCGCGTGCAGACCTATTGACAGACGATGAAGGCGAATGCGGGCATATCGGAAATATTGCCGCAGCTATCCGTGCCTTGACGCTAACAGATACCGAGAAGGCATCAATTATTCAGAGGCTGTCAAAGGGCGATGAGAACGCTTGGAGATTGCTGCTCCTATTAGGAAATAGATGGCCCTTGGAAGGTCAGCGCGAAAGGGTCTGGGAAGGGTTGGTGGAAGCCTACCGAACGCTTGGGTCGGAGCAGCGCAAGTTTTCAGAATTCGAGATTTTTCGCGACGCTGCCCTTTGCCTATGTCTTCTAGACCCTCACTGGTTAGAGAACAAGATTCTCTCCACAACTGACCCAAAAGAGCTTGGCATTGCGAGCAGCCTCTTGCGCGAAGTCTCACCGGTTCCTGATGAGCAGACGTGGTCATTGGTATCAAACCACCTGCTCGCGCACATGAGCTCTGACGATCACACCCAGATCATCGGATTTATTCGGCGAACCGAGGATAAAACCAAAATTCCCTTCCTCGTCGAACAGATCGAAGCTGGTTCTCATGGCGGACCCGACGCTCTGGTCGCCCTCGCGATGATCGACCCGTCCGCAGCCTTGGATATTATTGCGAGCAAACCGGTCTTGAAATATGCACCGCATGCTGGCCTCTGGCTTCAACGCGTCCTGGATCACTCGCCAGACCGTGGACGCAATCTCATAGACCAATGGCTCATGCACATCGATCCGACGGGCTGCATGCTGGCTTCACTTTGGGCAGCAGAACCGACAGGCGTCGGGTCCGAAACCGTTGCAATTCTCTTGCGATGTCTAGCTGCGGAAATGGTTCAAGAAGGCGGTGGCGACGAGCGCATCATACGTATCTTGCTGGGAGTACTTGGTAGCAGCAAAATTCGGCCCAGTACCGGAAACTCCTTCCGGTCATTTCATGGAAGTCGCTTGGCAAGCGAATTGCGCATTCGATTGGAAGCCCACGCTCAAGGCGCTCGGAATCCGCTTGCCGAAAAAATGTGGAGCGTCTTGCTTCGTATTGATGGTGCCGACTTTGAAACGTATGTTTTGAACTTGCTTGACGGACCGGTCGAAGCTCGTGGGTATGGAGTTGGTTCTGCAATTTTTTCGCCTACACCTTCGGTCATTGATCGGCTCGAGCAGATGGCTCTGGATTGGTCATCGGATTATTCCCAGCAGATGCGAAAACCGATCTGGCGAGCTCTCGTCAGCATAGAGCCTCATAAATGGTATTCACGCATGTTGGCTTTGCTAAGCGCAAGCAGCGAGGTGGAGCGGTCACTTGGCGTCGAGTTGTTCGACGATCTCGGCTACGTCGAAGATGCCTACGCTCTGTTAGATTGCGTCCGAATGTCGGAGGTCGGGGGTGACCTTGAGGCGCGAGCGATTAATCTTGCTGTGCATTACGACGTCAAGGATCCGCTTCTGCTTGAGCGGGCACTCCCAAGATTCCGGAAGGAGAAGGACTCAGAGGGCCATCTGGCCGCGTGCAACGTTCTTTTGCAGGAGCGAGGCACACCGGCGAGAGCAGAATTGGACAAATTCTTGATGGAGCTAACTACAAGAAACAGCTGGAATTCGACAGATATGGAGGTGCTCGCGATCCGCCTCCGACAAGACGATGTATCTGAAGAATTGCTTGAAGCTGCTGAACCCTTCATGCGTCGACCATCGTTCTTCGGCGAACGCATAATCGATCCATATTTAGAACGCGGGCATCAGGAGATTGAGGACATAGTGCTGGATCGTGCATTTGCGCCACCCCAAATGCTGACCAGTGAGCTACCGAATATGATCGAGGCATTGGCTCGCATCAACCTTTCGAAAGCTGAGCAAGCATTCGAACAGGCGTGGCTGGAAACGCCCAAACGTCAACGCTACCTGGTCCCCAGCTCTCGAAAGCTCGGAGCATCCGCCCTTCAAGCAATGCTGAGCAATCTCCCATCCAAAGATCATGGGCAGGATAGCGAAATTGCTTTCCGGTTGATGTGTATTGAATGTCGGCGACGACATGCGGAAGCTTTGCCGATGATAGCCACTCGCTACGGCACAGCCTCAAAGAGCGATCGCGAATTATTGGCTAAAGCGATTTCTTGGCTGCCTGATGCCAAGGCTGAATTGGAGAGGCTCGCCGCAAACGAAAATGATCCTGACGTTCGGGATTTGGTGGAAGGATTGCTGAATCTGCATTTGCAGCGCGCTGAAGCAGTGAATGCATATCGCGCTGATCCGGGTTCCGTTCCGAAGCTTCTTCATGTTTTGGAGATTGTCGACCCTGAGGTTCTTTACCGCATGAGTGACGAATGGAGCATCACGGGGTTAATCCAATCGAGTGGCCAACAAACTGTTGTAGCAGAAGACGTGTTGGTTCGGCGGTTCAATAAGGTCGGCAAGACTCGCTACAAAAAAGTAAGAATCAGACCGCGTATCCATAGCGATGTAGAGCTGAGCCATTAACTTTCAGCTCTGACATATTCATTTTCCAATCTGAATATGGCAACTAACAGCATCATTCGCGTTTTCTGCACGCTCACTGCAGTGTTCCAAGGCTTCGCGGTTCGCGTTTAGTATTCTGTGGGTTGCCATTAGCTCTTCGAAGCCCTCTGGATTCTGTGACCGAATCAACCGCATTCCCGCCTCTAAGATAGTTGGTTCACCCACAGCCTTGCGAGCCATACTCTCGGGCCACTGCCAGCTTTCGGGCATGGCGCGAGCGATAGTGCCGGGCAGGATTGACCAGAGCAAGATACCGGCAGCCAGCCCCATGGCTGCAAAGCGCCATGTCTGGCGCCTCTGTTCGTCCTCGGTGCGGACTCGCCCGACAATTGCAGCGAGCCGACCGGTTGCAGTGTCTAGGTCTTTGCGTCCGTGCCGGAACAGGTCGCTGGCATCGCGCAGCATATCGAGCGAGGCGCGCTTGATCTGAACCGCGATGTCTTCCGGCGCCAGCTCGATGGCAGGCTTGTCACCAATTGCACCCAACGTCTTGGAGACCTGCGCCAACTGATCGGCCATCTGGCCAAGCGTGGCGGTGTAGTCCGGGATCACGATGTCGGCGCGTTCCCTGGCCATATTCTGGACGGTATGTCGCACCATTGCCATTTCGCCTTCGAGGCGGGCGAAGGCTTCAGTTGCCGGATCGGTTTCCGCCAGGGCTTCTGACTCAGGCTGCGGCGAGTGCGGTTCTTCGACTTCGAGGTCCAGTCGCACTTCTTCGATGGGATCGTCTTCCATGTCGTATCTCCTAAATGCCCATGTCGAAAGCGCGGGCGCGTTCGCGGGTAAGGGTTGCGGTGAGTTCGTTTGCGATGCTGCGTTCGGGCTTCGGATCGATGCCGAGTTCGCGCGCCTTGCCGCGCAGCAGGCCTTCGACTTGCGGATCGCGTTCAAGCCCCTTCGCCAGCTCGGACAGCTTCGCGGACACGCGGGCATCTCCTGCCCGGTCACCCTGCTGCTCAAGCTGTTTGCGCGCCGTGCTCAGCCCTTGCCAGTCGCTGACAAAGCGTTCGGATCGCAACGCCGGATCGGTGCGCACTGCGGCTTCATGCTGCATGGCGCGCATGGTATCCTGGCTGCGCCCGCTAGCGGCCTCGGGGATCAGCTCAGGACGGCGATCAAGCGCCTTGGCGAGATCGGCGGCGGCATGGGGCCGGATGGCTTCTAGCGCCTTTCCTGCCTTCTCTAGCGCGTCTTTCTGGTGCGGCAGAACGGGTAAGCCCTGGGCCTGCTTCGTGCCGATATCACCAAGCGCACGGGCGTAGCGTTCGACCGCGCGGCGCTGGTCGTTCTGCGTGTTGGTTTGTGCCGGAAGTGCTTCGAGCTGTCGGGCCTGCGGACGGAAGTTTCCGAAAATGGACCTGGCCTTCTCCGGCACCTTCCGCACCATCTCCACGATCCGTTCACGGAAGCTGATGCCGCGCAGTTCGGCGAACGCCTGTTCGGGTTTGTAGTCGCCCGCCATGTCCTTCCCGCGCTCGCGGCTTAGCGTGCGGACAAGTTTCGACTGGTCCGCAAAGTCATCTCGGCCATGGTGCAGCGCCAGCCCAACGCGATGGCGCGACATGGCGACATAGGCGGAATGGCTGTCCATGCCGGGAGTGGCGAGCACATGCGCGCGGTCCACTGTCATTCCCTGCGCCTTGTGGATCGTGGCGGCGTAGCCATGATCGATATGGGCATAGTCCTTGGTGTCGAAGGCAATGTCGCGGCCATCATCGGTGCGCACGGCCAAGCTCTGTGCGCTGGCCATTGCGACCGTGCCCAGCGTGCCGTTCTTGACCCCGAGCCCGCGCTCATTGCGCAGGAAAATGATGCGGTCGCCCGATGCAAATTGCCGCTCGCCACGCGATGCCGTTATCTTTGCATCGGCCCCAAGCGCGCCAGCCTCGCGCATCTTCCCGCGCGCCATGTGGTTCAGCTCGCGCACCTCGTCATTGGTGTGGGTGAGGATGATCCGGCTGTCGTCGGGGCTGTTCTGGCGTCCCTGATTCCACCGTTCGATCAGCGCCGTGCGAGCCGTTTCGCGGGTGTCGGCGGCATGGACCATGCCGCGCTCTTCGTAGGTCCGGATAGCTTCGCCCGTTCCGCCCGTGGCGAGGTGCCTGGTCGCATCCTGCTGCCAATCGGAAAGCTGGCGGCGGACCTCGGTGATCTCGACCCCGCCGTGGCGCTCGTGGATCGCCCGGAATGCCGCGCCTGCTTCGATGGCCTGAAGCTGCTGCTGGTCGCCGACCAGGACCACCTTCGCACCGGCCCTGGCGGCATGGGACAGCACGCGCTCCATCTGGCGCGTGCCGACCATGCCAGCCTCATCAATGACTAGCATGTCGCGCGAAGTGAGCTGTTCGCGTCCCTTGCCCCATTGATGCTCAAGGCTGGCGATGGTGCGCGAAGCGATGCCGGAGCCGTTTTCCAGACCTTCGGCAGCAATGCCGGAGAGCGCTGCACCACGCACGGAATAGCCCGCGCTTTCCCAAGCCTTGCGCGCCACGCCCAGCATCGCGCTTTTGCCAGTTCCGGCATAGCCGACGACAACGGCAAGACCCTTGCTATTGGTGACATGCTCGAAGGCGAATTTCTGCTCACGGGACAGGACCAGGCCGCGCTTTGAAGCGCTCGCGAATGCGGCGTTACGCTGAATGTCATTGACCGCATGGCCCGTGCTTTGCGCCATTGCGTCGGCGGCACTATGCAGGCGCTGTTCGGTCTTGATCATCGCGCGCGAAGTGAAGCGGTCCTGCCTGCGTCCGTCCTTACCCAAGGAGATCAAATCGGGCGATGCGCGCACCGCATTGTAGGCAGCATCGAACTGCTCCTTGCCGTCGCTATGCCGGTGAACAAATGCGGCAAGATCGCGCTTGGTGAAGGTCGCCTGCTGGTGCGTGATTGCATCCAACGCGAGCGCGGGGTTCGCGATGACCCGCTCGCCGTTGCGCTGCGCAATCGCGCGGTGTTCCTCGATCCGCTCGGCTTCTAGCCCGCGTCCGCCAATGCGCGAGGCAGCAGGACCGATCTTGTCCTGCGGTTCCAGCGCGATGCCTTGCGCTTCCAAGCTGCGATGATCGATCCGCGCATCGATGTCGCGTTCCGCCAGCGCGCGGTTGACATGATTGGCCCAGCGCTCGCGCCATTGTTCGATCTGCGCGGTCCTGTTCCAGTCGCGAACCTTTGCGCCGAAGCCGTTCTTGGTGACTTCCCGCATCGTCAGCATGACATGGGCGTGGGGCTTGGCCTTGCCGTCTTCGCCGATATCCCAATGGACATTGAGATCGGCGATCATGCCTTTCTCGACGAACTCGGCCTTCACGAATTCGCGCGCCAGCTTGACGTTGTCTTTCTTCGACAGCTCGCGGGGCAGGGCGAATTCGACCTCGCGAGCAAGCTGCGCATCCTTGCGCTTTTCGGCGGCCTCGACCGCGTTCCACAAAGTGGCCCGGTCGGCGAAGGCTTCGGGCGCGCCTTTAGGCAGCATCACTCCGGAATGAAGGACGCCCGCCTTGTTGGTGAAATCATGGGTCCTGTCGATCCGCTCATCGTGCAATCGCTCGCCAGCACGATAGGCCGCCGCCGCAACGACACTGCGTCCACTTGACCGTCCGATGACCTTTGCGCTGAAATGAAAGATTGCCATGACGGCAATCCAGTTACACGCCAAACCGCACGTCGGCACGACGTATAAGCGCGCCCTCTCACGATAAAATCCTGATCGGGACTAGGCGGTATCACACTGTCCCGGCGACCTTACTGCATTGGGAAAGCTCAGAGACTATCATGGCTCCATCACACCAACGATGGAGGCACCCCATGCGCAAACCCCGCGATTTTGATTCGGAACTGAAGGCTCTGGCCGACAAGGCCAAACAGTTGAAGGAACGCCGCGTGCGCGACCTCGGTACGCTGGTCACAGCAACCGGAGCGGACGCGCTCGATGCCGAAGTCCTGGCTGGCGCGCTGCTCGACGCTGCCGCCAATACCGACAAGGCAATCGGGGAGGGCTGGCGCAAGCGCGGCGCGGCCTTCTTTCAGGGCAAGTCACGCAACGTTGCGAGCGGACCTCGCCAGCAGCCGGAAGGCAATCTGTCGCTCGACGGCGGCGCGGCATCGGCTTGAGGGAGCAAAGGCACGAACCGACATGCGCGAATGGCAGGTCAAACGACGCGAGCGGACGCGGCAACTGATCGAGCTGGGCGGCCTGGTCGCCAAGGCCGATCTGGTCGAGCTGACCGATGATGACCGCGCCGCGCTTTACGGCGCATTCCTTACCGTTGCCGCCAAGCTGCGCGGGCCGGATGGCGCGCAGGCGCTGGTGCTCTTCCGGCGGAAAGGGAAGCGGGCGTTTGAGGCGGAGCAATCAGGCTGATCGGCAGAGGAGAGCGGCTCCAATCTCTGCAAATTGGAGTCGATTGCTTGCGTCAGCTTTGCGCCCTAATCGAAGACGTAGCCATTCGAGATCTTAGCACCCGAAAGCGGACGTTCTCTGAGGCCATTCCGGCCAAGGAGAATGACGATGACGTATTCACACTTTGACCCAGCTTACCAAAACCGTGTGCCTTGGAACTTCGGAGCGAAGATCGGTCCAAAGCGCCCTTTCAATCAAAAGCAGATTTGGGCGATCCGTTTCTTCCTAGATCGTGAAGAACGAATTCGAGATCGAGCGCTGTTTGATTTGGCGATCGATAGCAAGTTGCGAGGCTGTGACCTTGTCGAGCTGAAGATCGGCGATCTCGTTAGTGGTCCAGAAATCAGAACGCGAGCGACGATCACTCAGCGAAAGACCGGGCGGCCAGTTCAGTTCGAGATTGCGTCAGATGCGCGTGCAAGTCTGTTTGCCTGGCTGGAACTGAGAGGAGGTGATGTCGAGGACTTCATCTTTCCAAGCCGAGTGGATCACTCACGTCATTTGAGCACCCGACAATACGCTCGGCTTGTCGATGAGTGGGTTGAAGCGATTGGCCTGCGTCGGGAGGAATATGGGACGCATTCGCTTCGTCGAACGAAGGCCTCGATCATCTACAAGGCCACAGGCAACATCCGAGCGATCCAAATTCTGCTTGGTCACTCCAAGATCGAGAACACGGTTCGATACCTAGGCGTCGATATAGAAGACGCTCTCACGCTTGCAGAGAAGACCGAAATCTGAGTGGAGAGGGGCGCTGGCTTCGACTGAGCTGGCGTCCGCTTCTGGGGGGAAAGCGGACAATACCTTTTCGACCGCGGGCCGATTACAAAAACTGGCAAAGACGAAGCCAGCGCTCCGTTCTACGCTGGTCTCTGCAAAAACGGAGATCGGAAATTGGTCACGACGTTCCGTAAATCCGAGGCTGCCGCATAAGCTGCGGGTATCACCAACAATGTCAGGAAGGTAGATGTCGTGAGACCGCCGATAATGATGAATCCCATGGGGTTTCTCCATTCCGCAGCGTCTGACTGTGCC